>Ga0209172_10002020_pt1 | contig 38531 bp, 35 predicted proteins | sample LarsenN4metaG_FD_184113 | JGI IMG/M metagenome (GOLD analysis project Ga0209172, IMG submission 184113) | Hot spring sediment bacterial and archeal communities from British Columbia, Canada, to study Microbial Dark Matter (Phase II) - Larsen... ... | reverse complement strand
CTATACGGTCTACTCGCAGATCCGTTTTCCGCTGGCGGAGGCGCCGGCCTTCGCCAATTCACAGATGTTCCAGAACCGCAACCGCGCACCGGTGCCGGAACCCGGCGTGTCGCCCAATTATTCCTATCCCTGGCGCGACAATTTCTGTGAGCGCCGCGGATTTGAGGTTGGCCAGTGCCCCGCCGGCGTCGGCCACCAGGGCCAGGACATCCGCAGCCCGCCGTGCAAGCCCGAGCCCGGCCAGGAACGTTGCGAGCGGCGCGACACCATCGTCGCAGTGCGCGGCGGCGTGATCCTGCGCTCGCCCATGCAGGAGGCGGCCTATCTGATCGTCAACACCGCTACCGAGCACGTCCGCTTCCGCTATCTGCACATGCACCCGCGCAAGATGGATGAGGACAACGTGCTGAGCGGTCGGCGGGTGCACGAGGGCGAGCCGATCGGCGAGATGGGCAACTACAGCAAGAAGGAAGGCGGGACGAGCTATCACCTGCACTTCGATGTGCAGGTGCCGACCAAGGACGGATGGGTGTTCGTCAACCCCTACATGACGCTGGTGGCCGCCTACGAGCGGCTGATCGGCGAGCGCGGCGTGGAACTGCATGATGCGCCGATCGTCGCAGCCGCCGAACCCGTGCGCGATCGCAAGGTCAAGCGCAGCCATCACGCCAAGCGCGCCGCCCTGAAGATGGGCCAGCGCGCGGCCAGGCGGACCTGGTTCAGGCCGCGCAGCGTTTGGCACCACCATCCCGAACCTGAATTCTATCAGCGTGCGCACCGGCTTGCGCATAACTAAGACGTTGAACGCCGTGCCGGCCGCCGGCCGTCGCGGTTGTCCGATGGATTGTCGCGACCAGGATGGGTCCATGCTGCCGACCTCGAACCGCCGGATGTGGTTGCGGGGCGCGCTCGCGAGTGTCCTTGTCCCCGCGGCCGCGCCTGCGGCGCCCGCACAGAGCGCGCACCTGACGTTCGCACAGTGGGTCGCGGCGTTTCGCCCGCGCGCGCTGCGGCGCGGGATTTCCGAGGCGACCTACGACCGGGTGATGGGCGGATTGAAGCCCGACATGGCGGTCTTTGCCCTGCAGCGCGCCCAGCCGGAATTCACCGAGGAGCTGTGGCAATACCTCAACCGTCGCGTCTCCGACTGGCGCATCATCGCCGGCCAAGAGGCGCTCAAGCAGCATGCGGCTCTGCTTGAGCGAATCGAAAAGGACTTCGGCGTCGATCGCTATCTCCTGCTCGCACTGTGGGGCGTGGAATCCGCCTACGGCGATCCTCTGGTGCAGCAAAACTACATGCGCCCGATCTTTCCCGCGCTGGCCGCGCTCGCCTGGGGCGAGCCGCGCCGCCGCGCCTATTGGGAGAAGGAACTGCTCAACGCGCTCGTCATCGTCGAACGCGGCTGGAGCACACCCGAGGAAATGCGCGGCTCCTGGGCCGGAGCCATGGGCCACACCCAGTGGATGCCGGAGGTCTGGCTCAATATCGGCCGCGATTATGATGGCGACGGGCGTGTCTCTCCCTTCGGCTCGCCCGCCGACGCACTCGCGGGCGCCGCGCGCTATCTCGTCGAGCGCGGCAAGTATCGGCGCGGCGAGCACTGGGGCTACGAAGTGCGCGGCGGCGCCGGATCAAGCGGACGCATGCGCCGCTACGCCGCCTGGCAGGCCGCCGGCGTGCGGCGCGCCGACGGCAAGCCCTATCCGCGGCCCCAGGACGAGGCGCGGATATGGACGCCGGTCAAGGGCGGCCCGACGTTCCTGCTCGGGCCGAATTTCTTCGCGGTGCGCAGCTACAACCCGTCGATGAACTACACGCTCGCCATCGTGCACCTGTCGGACCGCCTGCGCGGCGAGGGTCCGTTCGTGCAATCCTTCCCCGGTGGCGAGCGCGCCCCGACGCTCGCCGAGCTCAAGGAGCTGCAGGAACGCCTGACCAAAGCCGGGTTCGACACCGGCGGCGCCGACGGCCGCGTCGGCACGAGCACCATGCGCGCGGTGCGCGCCTACCAAAAGAAGGTCGGGATGGAGCCGGCCGACGGCTACGCCGGGCTCAAGGTGCTGGCGCGCCTGCGGCAGGGCCGCTGAGCGCGCTCAGATCTTGAAGCTTTCCAGCGTGGAGGGGTGGAACAGTTCCTCGACCTTGACGAGCCGTGGCGACAGGCCTTGCGCGTGATGATGGCGCAGGAACGTCTCCAGCGCCTTGCGGTTCGGCTCGACGCCGTAGGGCCAGTAGTCGTCGCCCATGAGTTCGCGGGCCTCGGCGATGCGTTCCTCGACGAACGGCATCGTCACCTTGGTCGCCGAGGTGTCCCATAGATGCGCCATGGCGAGCGCCTTCGACTGCTCGAACGCCTTGAGCACCGCGGCCGGCAGCCAGGGGTGCTTCTCCACCAGCCTGCGGCGCACCCCGATCAGATGCATGATCGGGAAAATGCCAGTGCGCTTGTAATAGTCCTTGGCGGCGGCCACCGGATCGCGAAACAGCCAGCCGATGTGGCGCGAGGCCACCGCTGGCGGCCGCGGCGCGATGAAGCCGTCGATCTCGCCCTTGGCGAGCAGGTCGGAGATGGTGCGGCCCTCCGGGGCATTGTCGAGGCGCACCCCCTTGGGCAGCTTGATCGTGATCTTCTCCGGCCGCCCGGCGTGCTCGATACCGCCACGAATCCAATGGATGTCCTTCGGTTTGACGCCGAAATCGTCCTCCAGGATGGCGCGCGCCCACACATTCGCGGTCAACTGATATTCCGGCACGCCGACCTTGCGTCCCTTCAGGTCGGCGGGCTGCTTGATCCGGTCGGTGCGCACGTAGATCGACGTGTGCCGGAACATGCGCGAGACGAAGGCGGGAACGCCGACATAGGGGCAGTCGCCCGCCGCCGTCTTCACCGTGAAGCTCGACAGCGAACACTCGCAGATGTCGAAATCCTCGGTGCGGAAGGCGCGGAAGAAGATCTCCTCGGGTGGCAGCGTCATGAACACCGGGTCGACGCCGTCGATCTGCACAGCGCCCCCGATCAGCGGCCGGTTGCGGTCGTAGTCGCCGATGGCGACGGAGAGATTGAGCTTGGGCATGAAGCGACGATCCAGCGGCGGGCGGGCGCCTAGTTAAACTTGCCAGCGTCCGTTGTCCAAGCCAATGTTTGTGGTGCCGCGGTGCGTCCTTGTGCGGCCGCGCGAGGAGTGAAGGCATGCGTCTCAATCTCGGCTGCGGCAACACCAAGTTTCCGGGCTGGGTGAATGCCGACAAGGTGGCCGCCTGCAACCCCGACCAGGTCGTCGATCTGGAGCGGTTCCCCTGGCCGTGGCCGGACGATTCCGCAGACGAGGTAATGCTCTCCCACGTCCTGGAGCACCTCGGCGCCACCCCCGACGTCTATCTCGGCATCGTCAAGGAGCTTTATCGGGTTTGCCGCGACGGCGCCTCCATTACCATCATCGTGCCGCACCCGCGTCACGACCACTTCCTCACCGATCCGACACACGTGCGCGCGATCACGCCGGAGGGCCTGCGCATGTTCTCGCAGGCGGTCAACCGCGAGTGGATGGCAAAGCAGGCCGCCAACACGCCGCTTGGGATCTATCTCGGCGTCGACTTCGAGATCGAGAGCATTGACATGACGCCTGGCCAGCCCTGGCGCGGCAAGTTCGAGCGCGGAGAAATCACCGAGGCTGATCTCGATCACGCCGCACGCACCTACAACAACGTGGTTGCCGAAATCCGGATGCTGATGCGGCCGATCAAGCCCGCCGGCCGCAAGCGCTGAACCAGGACCCTGACGCGCCGATCGCTCAACGGGCGTGCGGTGAATATGGCTCGGCAGGCGCAAGATCGATCAGCCGCAGCTGCACGCGCTCCGATCCGTTCCAACGGTCGATGGCAAGCGTGCCTGCCGCGTGCACCGGCCGCCCCCGATGCTCCAGCAGCGCCCGCCCGAGCGGCTGCCCCACGGTGCGGAAGGCGATGGCATCGATCGTCGCGCCGTCGCCCGCGCGCAGCCGCGCGCGCACATGCGCCTGGCCGACCTCGTCCGCATAGGCGATCGTGTGCGCCGGCAGCGCCATCACCGGCTCGGGGTTGCCCGCACCGAACGGCCCTGCCCGCGCGAGCGCCTGAACCAGTGCAGGCGTGGCCCCGCCCGCGCTCACCGCGCCGTCAATCAGCAGCGCCCGATCGGCGCGGGCGGCCGCCACCGCTGCCCCAAGCTCGGTTTCGAGATAGGCGCGGAAGGCGGCAACCGCCTCGTGTCGAAGCGTGATGCCTGCCGCCATGGCGTGCCCGCCGCCCTTGAGCAAATGACCCTCGGCCAGCGCGCGACGCACCGCCCGCCCGAGATCGACGCCGGGAATGGAGCGGCCCGAGCCGGTGCCGAGCCCGCCGGGCTCGAGGGCTATGGCGAAGGCCGGTCGGTTGAAACGTTCCTTCAGCCTGGCCGCGATCAGGCCGAGCACACCCGGATGCCAATTGGCGGCGGCCGTCACCACCACGGCGCCCTTGTCCTCGAGCCCGAGCGCCGCCGTCGCTTCGGCTTCGGCCTCGGCGAGCATGGCGGTCTCCAGCGCTTGACGTTCGCGGTTGAGACGATCGAGTTCCGCGGCGATCCGGCCAGCTTCGACCGGATCGTCGCTGAGCAGGAGCCGGGCGCCAAGGTCGGCGCGGCCGATGCGCCCGCCGGCATTGATGCGGGGCCCGAGCAGAAAGCCGAGGTGCCACGGCTCGGGCGGACCGGCAAGCCGCGCCACGTCCATCAGCGCGGTCAGGCCCACATTCTCGCGGCCGCGCATCGTCAGCAGGCCCTTGGCGACGAAGGCGCGGTTGAGCCCGTGCAATGGCACCACATCGGCGACCGTGCCGAGCGCGACCAGATCAAGCAGTCCGAGCAAATCGGGCTCCGGCCGCATCCCGCTCCAGAAGCCGCGGCGGCGCAGCAGCCGGTTGACCGCGACCACGGTCACGAAGGTCAGGCCCACGGCGGCGAGATGGCCAAGCCCCGAGAGATCGTCGAGCCGGTTGGGATTGACCACCAGCGCATCGGGCAGCCGTTCATCGGCCTGGTGATGGTCGATCACCACCACGTCGAGACCGAGCGCGCGCGCTTCGGCCAAAGCCTCAAAGCTTGTGGTGCCGCAATCGACGGTCACAAGCAGCGTTGTGCCGCGTTCGGCCAGCGCCCGGATCGCCTGCACGTTCGGGCCATAGCCTTCGAAGATGCGGTCGGGAATGTGCACGATCGGATCGAGGCCGGAGCTGCGAAGAAAACGCGCAAGCAGCGCCGCCGCGGTTGCGCCATCGACGTCATAGTCGCCGAAGATCGCGATCCGCTCGCCGCGCGATGCCGCGTCGGCAAGGCGCAGCGCGACGTCCTGCATGGCGGTGAGAACATACGGATCGGGCATCAGGCGCTTGATGCTCGGATCGAGGAATGCATCGACCGCGTCCACCTCGACCGTGCGCCCGGCAAGGATGCGCGCGAGAAGCTCGGGCAGTCCGTGCCGCTGGGCGATCGCCGCCGCGCGCGCGTTCGCCCGCTCGTCCAGCCGGTCGCGCCAGGGCCGGCCACAGACCGAACGCTCGACATCGAGGAACAGGCGCGTCGGCGCCCTGGGCGGCATGGTCAATGCGATGGACATCGCGGTTCAAAGCGAATCGGCGTTGGCGAAGCTTACCAGTTTGCCGTTCCCGCCGACGCGCCATGGAGCGGGTGCATGTCGCTGTGGAAGGAATCGGGGGCGGAGGCGCCCGTCACTCAGAACAGCTTGCGGTACTGGATGAAACCCGAGCGCTCGGCCACCTTGTCGTAAAGCGCGCGGGCGGGGGAGTTGCCCTCCTGCGTGAGCCAATGCACCCGGCTCGCCCCGGCCGCGCGCGCCTCTCGGCATACCGCCTCGATCAGCGCGCGACCGAGGCCGCGCCCGCGCGCGTGGCTCGCCACGAACAGGTCCTGCAGATAGCAGTAATCGCCGATGGTCCAGCAGGAGCGGTGATAGACGTAATGGGCGATGCCGCACAGCCTGCCGTCGACATAGGCGCCGAGCACGCCCATCGGTTCGTTCGGGTCCTGCAGGCGCCGCCAGGTTGCCTCGTAGATGTCAGCCGCAAGGCTGGTGTCGTAGAAGTCAAGATAGGCGCGCCATAACGCCTCCCAGGCGGCGCGCTCGCCCGCACCGACCGGGCCGATGACGACGCCCGCGGTCATCGCCCTCGGCTCAGTCGAGATGGAACTTGTCGAACTGGCGATGTTCGGCGGTGATCCGTCGCACCGTGCCGGTCACCGAGCGCATCACGACCGTCTCGGTTTCGATCAGGTCCTTGTGGAACTTGACGCCCTTGAGCATGGCCCCGTCGGTAACCCCGGTCGCCGCAAACAGGCAATCGCCGCGCACCATGTCCTCGATTTCGTATTTCTTGCGCGGGTCCTTGATCCCCATCTTGGCCGCGCGCTCGCGCCGCTCCTCGGTGTCGAGCACGAGCCGCGTCTGCATCTGCCCGCCGATGCAGCGCAGCGCCGCCGCCGCCAGCACGCCCTCCGGCGCCCCGCCGATGCCGAGATAGATGTCGATGCCGGTGGCGTGCGGATCGGCAGTGTGGATCACGCCGGCGACATCGCCGTCGGTGATCAGGCTTACCGCGGCGCCGGCCTTTCGCACGGCGGCGATGATCTCGGCGTGGCGCGGCCGATCGAGCAGAAGCGCGGTGATGTTCTCCGGCCGCACGCCCTTGGCCTTGGCAAGCGCCGCGATGTTGTCGCCGGGCGGGGCATCGAGATCGACCACGCCCTTGGGATAGCCGGGGCCGATGGCGATCTTCTCCATGTACACGTCGGGGGCATGCAGCAGCGTGCCATGCTCGGCGATGGCGACGGTGGCGATGGCGCCGGGCATGTTCTTGGCACAGAGCGTCGTGCCCTCCAGCGGATCGACGGCGATGTCGACCTTGTAGCCGCCGCCGGCGCCGACCTTCTCGCCGATGAAGAGCATGGGAGCCTCGTCGAGTTCGCCCTCCCCGATCACGACCGTCCCATCGATCGGCAGCTTGTTCAGCTCGCGCCGCATCGCATCGACCGCGGCCTGATCGGCCGCCTTCTCCGCGCCCCGCCCACGCAGCCGCGCGGCCGCAACCGCGGCGCGCTCGGTCACGCGCACGATCTCGATGGAAAGGACGCGCTCCAGCACCTGGCTCGATTGCACGGTGATCGACGATGACATGGGCACGCTCCTTGGTATTCCGCGGTTAAGCTGCGATGCGCCCCGCACGCCGACCGCGAAAGGGGCGGAGAACCGGGGCCTCGGCATGGTCCGGGACGGCGACCATCTTCAATTTTTTTCGATGCGGATCAATTGCGGCTCCCCCGAGATCACCCGGTCGCGCTTGACCGCCGCGAGCGCCTTTCGCACCGCATCCTCGGTGGTGGCATAGGTGATGAGGATCACCGGGACCGGCGGCGGTTGCCGCGGGTCGTCGCCGCCCTGCGGGCTGCGATGGCGCTGCACGATCGATTCGATCGAGATATGCTGTTCCGCAAGGCGGTGGGCGATGGCGGCAAAGGTGCCGGGCTTGTCCACGGCGATCAGGCGGATGTAGTAGCCGCCCTCGTGGCGCTGCATCGGTGCCTTGCGGCTGACCGTGAGCTTGGACTGCGGGCGGCCGAACGGGGCGGCGCGCACGCCGCGGGCAATGTCGGCGATGTCGGAGACGACCGCGGAAGCGGTGGCCATGCCGCCGGCGCCGGGCCCCACCAGCGTGATCGGGGCGATGCCTTCGGCATCGATGGTCACGGCGTTGGTGACCCCCATCACCTGGGCGATGGCGGAATCCTTGGGCACCATGGTCGGATGCACCCGCTGCTCGATGCCTTCATCGGTGCGCACGGCGACGCCGAGCAGCTTGATGCGGTAGCCGAGCTCGTCGGCGGCCTCGAGGTCTGCGGTGGTGATCGAGGTGATTCCCTCCACATAGATCGCGCTCGGATCGACGCGCGTTCCGAACGTCAGGCTCGCGAGGATCGCAAGCTTCTGAGCAGTATCGTGCCCCTCGATGTCGAAGGACGGATCGGCCTCGGCGTAGCCGAGCCGCTGCGCGTCCTTCAGGCAAGCATCGAAGGAGAGCTTCTCGCGCTCCATGCGGGTGAGCATGTAGTTGCAGGTGCCGTTGAGGATGCCGTAGACGCGCGTCACGGCATTGCCGGCAAGGCCCTCGCGCAGCGTTTTCACGATCGGAATGGCGCCGCCGACCGCGGCCTCGAAATTGAGCGCGACGCCGTTCTTCTCGGCCGCCGCCGCAAGCTCGACGCCGTGGCGGGCGAGCAGCGCCTTGTTGGCGGTGACGACGGACCTGCCGGCCTTGAGTGCGGCCGCGACCGCGGCGTGCGCCGGATCGCCCTCGCCGCCCATCAGCTCCACGAACACGTCGATCTCGGGATCGGTCGCAAGGCGAACCGGGTCCGCGACCCATCGCAGGCCGGAGAGATCGATGCCGCGCTCCTTGCGGCGGGAACGCGCGCTCACCGCGACCAGATCGATGGGCCGGCCGCAGCGCAGCGCAAGGAGTTCCCGCTGTTCGCCAAGAAGCCGCGCCACCGAAGCGCCGACCGTGCCGAGGCCGGCAAGACCCACTTTGAGCGGGACGACCATCGTGCGTCCGTCAGAAGGGCGCCGCCGCCGGCAAACCTTCCGTTGCCGCTCCGGGTCCGTGCGACGCGCCGGATGGCGCGTCGATACCCTGCGCGGGCGCACCCGTGGGCGCGCACCGAAACGGAGACGGGAAGTCTGTCATCAGCCTGCTAGCGCCGCGTGGCGAGGGGAACCACGTTGTGCAACTTTTCCGGCGCGCTTTCAAGGAAGCGGCGCACGTTGCGGGCGGCCTGGCGGATGCGCTGCTCGTTTTCCACCAGCGCGATGCGGACATAGCCTTCGCCGCGCTCGCCGAAGCCGGTGCCCGGGGAGACGGCAACCTCCGCCTTTTCAACCAAGAGTTTGGCGAATTCCACGCTGCCCATCGCGCTGAACGGCTCCGGAATGGGCGACCAGGCGAACATCGAGGCGCGCGGGGCGGGAATGGGCCAGCCGGCGCGGCCGAAGCTTTCCACCAGCACGTCGCGTCGGCGCTTGTAGGTCTCGCGCATCTCGCGGATGCAGTCGTCCGGCCCGTTGAGTGCCGCCGTGGCCGCGACCTGCACCGGCGTGAATGCGCCATAGTCGAGATAGGACTTCACGCGCGCGAGGGCGGCGATGATGCGCTCGTTGCCGACCGCGAAACCGATGCGCCAGCCGGGCATCGAAAAGGTCTTCGACATCGAGGTGAACTCGACGCACAGGTCCATTGCGCCCGGCACCTGCAGCACCGAAGGCGGCGGCTGGCCGTCGAAATAGACCTCGGCATAGGCGAGATCAGAGAGGATGAAGATGCCGTGCTTCTTCGCGAACGGCACCAGGTCCTTGTAGAAATCGAGATCGGCGACGACCGCGGTCGGATTGGACGGATAGCACACGACCACCGCGATCGGCTTGGGAATCGAGTGCGTGATCGCCCGCTCCAGCGCCGAGAAGAACGACGGGGTGGGATCCGACGGGACCGAGCGGATCACCCCGCCCGCCATCAGGAAGCCGAACGCATGGATCGGATAGCTCGGATCGGGCACGAGCACGACGTCGCCGGGCGCCGTGATCGCCTGCGCCACATTGGCGAAGCCCTCCTTGGAGCCGAGCGTGGTGACGATCTGGGTTTCAGGGTTGAGCTTGACGCCGAAGCGGCGCGCGTAATAGGCGGCCTGCGCCCGGCGCAGCCCGGGAATGCCCTTGGAGGCCGAATAGCGGTCGGTGCGCGGCTTGCCGAGCGTCTCCTTCATCTTCTCGATGACATGCGCCGGCGCCGGCAGGTCCGGGTTGCCCATGCCAAGATCGATGATGTCGGCACCGGCATTACGCGCGAGCGCCTTGGCGCGGTTGACCTGCTCGAACACATAGGGCGGCAACCGCCGAATGCGGTAGAATTCTTCCATTGGCGTCAGACTCTGCGGCAAGGCGCGATTGTTACAACAATTTCCATCGGCAAGCACCTGTCATGGTCCTGATCCTGACCTAATAGATCGCGCGCCGACTTGCCACCGGATCCGCGCGCGGCTTTGGCGGCTGCTTCCTCGACGCAGCAGCCTTGACGCCCGCCGAAGCCTGCTGCTGCTCGCGCGCGGCCACGAGCTCGTCCTCAAGCTTGCGCACCTCCGATTCGCTGAGGACGGCGGCGGACCGGGGCGGAGGCATGTCGTGCACCGCCGGATAGGCCGCGGGCGTGGCCGGGCGCGCCGGCGCGTCGGCCGGAAGTCCGATGCCCGGCATCTCGGCAAGCGTGCTGGCCGCCTTCTCGGAGATCGAGGCGCAGCCCGCAAGGGCGAAGGCGACGGCAAACCCAACCAACGCCGGCCGCGCCCTGGCCCGGCACGGCATGATACCCGCCATCCCAGGGCGCCAGGCATCCGGCGCGAAGCGTCCCACTCGTCGCAACCCTCGTTCCCCTGCGGGCGAATCCCCCGAAACCTGCGGTGGAAGCGTGAAATTGGAGTAAACTCAATTCATTGACCTGGAAATCCGCTAGCCGGCCAATATGTCCAAAGCAAGGACCGGGCGGTGCCACTGCGGACGGGTTGCGGCAGCGCCATCGGGCGTCAGCGGCGCGCCACGGACGGCTGTGACACTGCCCGAGCCTTGCGGAAGAAACCAGTTTGCGCGTGAATTTTCGGGGCTCGGCAAGGTCCGGGACCGAGGGCGGCGAAGACGATGAAAAGCGATGTGACGCCGGTGCCGGCAAAGGTTGGCACCGTCGATGTCGAGGCGTTCGCCAGGAACCTCGCGCGCCTGGTCGAGGCAGGCGGCAAGGCGCTCGCCGCCTATCTGCGGCCGCGTGAGGAGGGGAAGATCCCGCCCGGGCCCTCCGATGAAATGACCGACATCGTCCGGACCTTCGGCGAGGTTGCCGAGTACTGGCTGTCGGATCCCACCCGCGCGGTGGAATTGCAGACCCGTCTCGGCAAGGCCTATCTCGATCTATGGGGCGCCGCGGCCAAACGGCTTGCGGGCGAGGACAGCGCGCCGGTCGTGCAGCCGCAGCCGGGAGACCGGCGCTTCACCCATCCTGAATGGTCATCGAACCAGTTCTTTGACTTCGTCAAGCAGGCCTATCTGCTGAGCGCCAACTGGGCCGAAAGGCTGGTCGCCGACGCCAAGGAGCTCGACCCGCATACGCGGCAGAAGGCCGAATTCTATGTCAAACAGGTGGCCAACGCGCTGTCGCCGTCGAACTTCGTGCTCACCAATCCCGAGCTGCTGCACGAGACGCTTGCCACCAACGCCGAAAATCTCGCCCGCGGCATGCAGATGCTGGCCGAGGACATCGAAGCCGGCGGCGGCGAATTGAAGATTCGCCAGTCGGATCCCGAAACTTTCGAGGTGGGGCGCAATCTCGCCACCACGCCCGGCAAGGTCATCTTCGAGAACGAACTGATGCAGCTCATCCAGTATGCGCCCTCGACGCCGACGGTGCTGAAGCTGCCGCTGCTCATCGTCCCGCCGTGGATCAACAAGTTCTACGTGCTCGATCTCACGCCGGAAAAATCCTTCATCAAATGGTGCGTGGATCAGGGGCTGACGGTCTTCGTCATCTCCTGGGTCAATCCCGATGAGCGGCACGCGCACATGGGGTTCGAGGAATACATGCGGCTCGGTCCGCTCGCTGCGCTTGACGTGATCGAGGAGGTGACGGGCGAGCACAAGGTCCACACCATCGGTTATTGCGTCGGCGGCACGCTGCTTGCGATCACGCTTGCCTACATGGCCGCCAAGCGCGATCGGCGCGCGGCCACCGCCACGCTGTTCGCCGCCCAGGTGGACTTTACCCACGCGGGCGATCTCAAGGTGTTCGTCGACGAAGCGCAGCTTGCCGCACTCGAACGACGCATGGCCGAGCGCGGTTATCTCGAAGCCAAGAAGATGGCGAACGCCTTCAACATGCTGCGTTCGAACGACCTGATCTGGCCGTATGTCGTCAACAACTACCTGCGCGGTCGGCAACCCATGCCGTTCGACCTCCTCTACTGGAACTCGGACGCCACGCGTCTGCCCGCCGCCAACCACTCCTTCTACCTGCGCCAGTGCTATCTCAACAACACGCTGTCACAGGGCAAGATGGAAATCGCCGGCGTCAAGCTCGACCTGCGCAAGGTGAAGATTCCCGTCTACAATCTCGCCACGCGTGAGGACCACATCGCGCCCGCGCGCTCGGCCTTCCTCGGTTGCAAGTTCTTCGGCGGACCGGTGCGTTTCGTGCTGTCCGGTTCGGGCCATATCGCCGGTGTCGTCAATCCGCCGAAGCTTGGCAAGTACCAGTACTGGACCGGTGGCCGGGCAGGCACCGGCTCGCTTGAAGCGTGGCTCAGGAAGGCCAAGGAGCATCGCGGTTCTTGGTGGCCGGATTGGATGGCCTGGATTCGATCGCACGACGACCTGCAGGTGCCCGCACGCGAGCCGGGCGGCGGCAGGCGAAAGCCGATCGAAGATGCACCGGGACGCTACGTGAAGGTCCGGGCGTAGCGGGAAGAGCGCCAGGCCCGCTGGCGCTCACCCGCATTCTGAGCCATACAACTGACCATAGTCATGACCATAGTCTTAGATTGCCGTCCATGACCAAGATCGTCAAAGCCTCTGAATTCAAAGCCAAGTGCCTGGGCCTGATGGAAGGAATCGCTCAGACGGGAGAGCCTTTGATCGTCACCAAGCGCGGCAAGGCCCTCGTGCGGGTCATTCCCGATCGTGCCGGAGAAAAGATCGCATTCGGCGTCCTGAAGGGCCGGATCAAAATCAAGGGCGACATCATTTCGCCGATTGATGTCGAGTGGAAAGCCCTCACGTGATTCTGCTCGACACGCACGCCATGCCGTCATGCGATCCGTCGCTTGGAAAGAAAAGTCTGCGGCTGGCGCAGACGGCTCTTGCTAACGACCGGCTCGCAGTCAGCGCGATCTCGTTCTGGGAGATCGCGATGTTGAACAGCCAAGTGGCGAATAGAAGCTGTCGACAGCCCCTCCGAGCAAAGAAAAAAAGCTTATTTCCGGCGGAATCATCGAGCTTCCTTTGACCGGAGACCTTGCGGTGCTGGCGGTCCAAATCATGGGCCTGCACGTAGACCCCGCCGACAGATTCATCATCGTCACCGCTCTTGCAAACGACGCCGTTCTGGTAACCGCCGATCGCCGTCTGCTGAACTGGCGACATGCGCTGAAGCGACAAGACGCGACCCGCTGATCATGTCGCAGGCCCGTTCCTGCACACGCAGAACAGGGCAAGAGACAGATTGCGCCGCTCGCCTCGCAGAGCAACCGCCGCTCACGAGGCAAGCTTCACCGGCACCTTCAGATAGCGCACGCCGTTCGCTTCGGCCGGCGGCAAATGGCCGGCGCGGATGTTGACCTGGATCGAAGGCAACAATAGCAGCGGGGCCGCAAGCTTGGCGTCACGCGCCTCGCGCATGGCGACGAATTCATCCTCGCTCACGCCATCGCGCACGTGGACGTTTTTCGCCCGCTCCTCGCCCACTGTCGTCTCCCAGGCATAGGCATCGCGGCCCGGCGCCTTGTAGTCATGGCACATGAACAGCCGGGTCTGCGGCGGCAGGTCGAGGATGCGACGGATCGAGCGATAGAGCTGGCGCGCGTTCCCGCCCGGGAAGTCGGCGCGCGCCGTGCCGTAGTCGGGCATGAACAAGGTGTCGCCGACAAACACGGCATCGCCGATCTTGTAAGACACGCAGGCCGGCGTATGTCCGGGCGTGTAAATCACCTCGGCCTCGAGGTCGCCGATCTTGAAGCGTTCCCCGTCCTTGAACAGGTGATCGAACTCCGCGCCGTCGCCGGAGACGTCGGTGGCGTTGAATACCGGGCGAAAAATGCGTTGCACGTCGCGAATGTGCTCGCCGATGCCGACCTTCGCGCCGGTCTTGAGCTTGATGTAGGGCGCCCCCGACAGGTGGTCGGCGTGCGCGTGCGTCTCCAGCACCCATCGGATCGCGACTCCGGCCTCGGCGGCGGCGGCCAGGATCGCCTCGGCCGAATGGACCGATGCCCTGCCGCTGCGGTGGTCGAAGTCGAGCACGGGATCGATGACGGCACCGTCCCTGCTGCGCTCATCCCAGACCAAGTAGCTCACGGTGTTGGTGGGCTCGTCGAAGAAAGCCCGAATGGCAGGCTTGATGGACGCGTTCATGCGTTGCTCCCAAGATTCGAAGGCCAGGCCTTGACTATATATTAGCATTATCTAATTTAGCAATATCTAATTCAAACGGAGCGAACCATGCCCCGGGCGGCTCGACAGGCGGACACGGAGATCGCGCAACTCGAGCAGCGCGTGGACGAGGCTGCGCGGCTGCTCAAGCTGCTCGCCAGCGAGAGCCGGCTCTTGATCCTGTGTCGGCTCGTGGCCGAGCGTGAAATGCCGGTCGGCGCCCTCGCGGCGGCGGTGGGTTTGAGCCAGTCGGCGCTATCCCAGCACCTGGCGAAGATGCGCGAGGACGGGCTCGTCGCCACCCGGCGCGAGGCGCAAACCGTGTTTTATCGCATCGCCGACCCGAACGCCCGGCGCGTGCTCGCTCTCCTGAAAAGCATCTACTGTCCCTGATCGTTCCCGAAGGAGGAGCCATGAGTGCCCTGCAACCGGTATCGCCACGTCGCGCCGTCGAGCTGATGCGCGAGGGCGCGGTCCTGATCGACATCCGCGAGATCGACGAACACGCGCGCGAGCGCATTCCCGGTGCGCGGCACCACGCGCTGTCGCGCATCGATTCCGAGCACCCCGTCCGCCCCGGGGACGAGGTGCTGGTGTTTCACTGCCGCTCCGGCGCGCGTACCGGTGCAAATGCACCGCGGCTTGCGGCGGCGGCCAACGGCTGCAACGCCTATGTGCTTGAGGGCGGGATCGAGGCCTGGAAGAAGGCCGGGCTTCCCATCGAACGCGACCTGCGGCAGCCGATCGAGATCAGCCGCCAGGTGCAGATCGCGGCCGGCAGCCTGGTGCTGACTGGCGTCGGCCTCGGCGCTCTCCTGTCCCCGTATTTCTATCTGCTCGCCGCGCTCGTCGGAGCAGGTCTCACCTTTGCCGGCATCAGCGGCTTCTGCGGCATGACGCGGTTGTTTGCGCTGATGCCGTGGAACCGGCGCACGACCTGATCGCGCATGCGGCGCCGGCCGCATGCGGCACGCTGCCGAAGGTTCGACCATGCTGGACCTGCAAGACCTTCTATCCGTGCTTTCAGGCACGTTCGTCGGCTTCACGCTCGGCCTCGTCGGCGGTGGCGGATCGATCCTGGCCGTGCCGCTCATGATCTATGTCGTGGGCGTACCGTCGACGCATGCGGCCATCGGCACGAGCGCGGTGGCGGTGGCGGCGAGCGCGGCCGCGAGCCTGTTCGGCCATGCCCGGGCACTCCACGTGAAATGGCGGTGTGCGGCGGTGTTCGCGCTGGCCGGCATGATCGGCGCAGCAGCGGGAGCCGCGCTCGGCAAGATGGTCGATGGCAGCCACCTGCTGGTTCTGTTCGGGGCGCTCATGCTCGTCGTCGGCGCCCTCATGCTCGGCCGGCGCGCTGGCGGCGGCAATCCCGAGGTCCGGCTTGACCGGGCGAGCGCCAGCCGGTTGCTGCCTCTGCTGGGCGGGCTCGGTCTGGCCGTCGGCGGGCTCGCCGGCTTCTTCGGCATCGGCGGCGGATTTTTGATCGTGCCGGGCCTGATCGCGGCCACCGGCATGCCGCTCGTCAACGCCATCGGCTCCTCGCTCGTCTCCGTCACGGCGCTCGGCGCCACGACCGCGGCAAGCTACGGCATCTCGGGACTGGTCGATTGGCGGCTTGCGGCGCTGTTCGTGCTCGGCGGCGCGCTCGGCGTTATCGCCGGCCTTGCGCTCGGCCGTGCCCTGTCCCGCTACAAGCGCGCGCTGTCGCTCGTTTTTGCCGGCATCGTCATAAGCGTCGGCGGCTACATCGTGGCCAGCGCGCTTGTCTGAGACAACGCTTCAAGGAAACAAGGCAACCTGTTCGAGGCCCAGGGTTTCGGGCCATTCAAACATCGCGTTCATGTTCTGGATCGCCTGGCCCGAGGCCCCCTTGACCAGATTGTCGAGCGCGGAAATGACGATGGCCCGCCCCGGAACGCGATCCTTGGCCACCCCGATGAAAGTCATGTTGGAGCCGCGTACATGCCGCGTCTGCGGCACCTGCCCGAACGGCAGCACATGCACGAACGGCTCCTTCGCGTAATGCTTCAAAAGTATCGCATGAAGATCCTCTGCCGCGTTCTGCCCTGCCGTCCTGACGTAGATCGTCGACAGGATGCCGCGGTTCATCGGCACCAGATGCGGCGTAAACGTCACCACCACCTCGCGTCCGGCCGCGAGCGAGAATTCCTGGTCGAGCTCGGCCATGTGGCGATGGTGGCCGACGCCGTAGGCATGAAAGCCCTCCGACACTTCGGAGAACAACATCTCCTCCTTGGCCGCCCTTCCCGCTCCGGTCATGCCGGACTTTGCGTCGATCACGATGCCGTCGAGCTCGATCGCCTTGGCGCGAATCAGTGGAATGAGCGGCAACTGCGCGCAGGTCGTGTAGCAGCCGGGATTGGCGACGAGCCGCGCGTTCTTGATCGCCGCCCGATGCACCTCGACCAGGCCGTAGACCGCATGCCGTTGCAGGTTCGGCGCGTGATGCTCGTGCCCGTACCAGCGGGCGTAGGCGGCAGTATCAGCCAGCCGGAAGTCGGCCGATAGATCGACCACCCGCGTCTTTGGCGCCTTGGCGAGGAGGTCGCTGACAACCCGCTGCGTGGTCGCATGCGGCAGCGCGCAGAAGGCCAGATCCAGGCCGGCCTTCGTCCAATCGGCGTCCTCGATCGAGATGAGCCGTGGCAGGTCGAAGGGCGAGAACTGTGGAAACACGGCGCGCATTTCCTGCCCGGCACGTCGATCGGCGGTCAAAAGCGCGATCTCCACCCTGGGGTGGCGCAGCAATAGCCGCACGAGTTCAGAACCCGTATAGCCGGAGGCGCCGAGAACGCCGACTTTCGCTTTGGCAACGGTTTTGGGCATGGGCGATCCTTTCGGCTGTCCTTGTGGACCCCCGGTCAAGGGCAGGCGCGGCGGAGGATATCAGGCGAAAGGTGCCGCGGAAGCCGGTCCGGCGGCACCCGTGGCAATCATGGGCGTGCCGGTCCCAAGGAGCGGCGGCGGCGGTGCAGCCTGACGGCGACGGCGTTCATCATGGCGCAGGCCTATAGCGTCGCGATGCGGCCGCGACAAGGGCTCGCTGGGTCACAGGCTGCTCATGGGAAAGACGCGATAGCCGCTGCCATCCTTCTCGACCCGGCCGAGCGCCGGAAACGGATGGTGAAAGCCCTGCACCGGCAGATTCTCGGCAACCAGCATGTCGTAGACCCGCCGCCGCGTGGCCACGGCCTGCGCTGGGTCCTGATCGAAGAAGCCCTGCCAATCGGCGTGGCGCGCAAACAGGTAGGGGACGTTGGTCACGTCCGATTGCACGTAGACCTGCTTGCCGCCGGAGGAGACGAGGTAGGACGTGTGGCCGATGCTGTGGCCGGGGGTTCCGACGGCGGTGACGCCGGGCGCCACGTCGGTGCCCCATGCGTAGGGCGTCACCTTGCGCCCAAGAGCGTCGAACACGCGGCGGTTGTTGGCGAACAGTTCGCTCATGCGTCCCTTGGATGCGCGGCTCATCTCGCCGTCGTCCATCCAGAACCTCCATTCGGCCTCGGGCACCTTGATCTCGGCGTTGGGGAAGGCCGGCTTGCCGTCGGCATCCAACAGGCCGTTCACGTGGTCGGCGTGGAAATGCGAGACCACCACCACGTCGATCGACTTGCGGTCGACGCCGGCGGCCGCGAGATTGCGATTGAGCGTGCCGCGCTCGCCCCTGCTCTGCGCCAGCGCCGCCTCGCCCACGCCGGTGTCGATCAGCACGCGTTTGCCCGCGGTGGTGACGAGGATCGGACAATAGGTGTTCTTCACCTGATCGGGCGGATAGCCGGCCGCAACCAGCGCGGCGTTGATCTCCTCTCGCGTGGCGTTGATGATGTAATTGTCGAGCGGCACCATGCGAAAGCCGTCGGGCAGCACGGTCACTTCGATGTCGCCGACGTTGTAACGATGAAATTCGCCAGCCATCGCCAGTCCTCCCTCATGCAAAGGCCGCCCACGATGGGCGGCCCTTCTCGTTCACGCAAGCGCACCCTTGCGCCTTGATGTCATCCGAAGCCCGATCAGATCACCGGACTCCAGCGTACCGGCTGCAGCCGATACTTGCTGCCGTCCTTCTCCACATAGCCAAGCGACGGGAAGGAGAAATGGAAGCCGGCAATCAGCGCCTTCTCCGCCGCCGCCATGTCGTAGAACCTGTGGCGAGTCTTGGCCGCCTCCTGCGGGTCGATGTCATAGGCGACGTGCCAGTCCGGGTTGCGCAGGAACAGTTCCGGAATATTGGTCACGTCGGACTGGATCAGCAGTTTCGAGGAGCCCGACTGCACGGCAAAGGACGTGTGCCCCGGCGTGTGGCCGTGCGTATCGATGGCGGTGATTCCCGGCGCAACCTCCTGCCCCCATTCGTAGCGAGTGACCCTGTTCTCGATTCCGGCGTAAACCTTGCGCACGTTGGCAAAGTAGCCCTTCATCATTTCGTTGGACTGCGCCTTGGCGGCATTTTCCTCGCTCATCCAGAACGCCCAGTCCTTCGCCGGCACCATGATCTCGGCATTCGGGAACGCCATCGAGCCGTCGGCGGCGCGAATGCCGTTGGTGTGGTCGGGATGCAGATGCGACATCAGCACCACGTCGACGCTCTTGGGATCGATACCGGCGGCGGCAAGGTTGCTCATCAATTGGCCGATGGCGCCCTTGCTCTGCTCGAACATGCCGGCACCGAAGCCGCAATCGATCAGCACGAGCTTGGAGCCGGTGTTGATGAGCTGGGGGGTGAACGGCACCGTCACCATGCCCTTGGGCATATGGGCGGCCTCGGCCGCAGCCAGCGCCTCGGCCTTCGGCACGTTGCGCACGAACATATCGGGCATCGGGAACGTGCGCGCGCCGTCGGTCACCGATGTGCATTCGAAGCTGCCGACCTTGTAGCGGTAGAAGCCGGGCGCCTGCTTGCCGGCCGGCGGAGCGGCGGCCCCGGCCGGAGCAGGCGCAGCAAGCGGACCAAGCGCGAGCGCGGCACCGGCCATGCCTGCTCCACCGAGCAGGTCGCGGCGTGTCAATTCGGTCATCGTTTCCTCCCATGCGCAAAGCCGCCTCGCCATCGCGGAGCCAGCGAGGCTCCGCCGCATCATAGCGCGCCTGTGGCTGGCGAAAAAAGAAGGCCGCCGAACGCGGCGACCTTCCGCGCCGCGACGGCTGCATCGTCAGATGGTCGGATTCCACGGCGCCGGCACGAAGCGGTAGCCCGCCCCGGCTTTCTCGATGTAGCCCACACCCGGAAACGGGAAATGGAATCCCTGCACCAGCATCTTCTCGGCCACGGCCATGTCGTAGGTCTTGCGGCGCGTCTGCTCCGCCAGCGGCTTGTCGGTGTCGAACACAAAATGCCAGCCCGGATTTTGCAGGAACAAGCTCGTCGCCCCTGCGGTCACGTCGGCCTGCACCAGCACGCGGTCCGAGCCAGAGGCGATGACATGCGAGGTGTGGCCTGGCGTGTGCCCCGGGGTCGCCAATGCGGTGATGCCGGCGACCAGTTCCTTGCCCGCATCATACTGCGTCACCTTGTTGCCGAGCGCACCAAACACGCGCTTGACGTTGGCGAACTGGCCCTTGATGGGCGGCGCGAATTTGGCTTCGTTGCCCGCATCCGTCCAGAACGCCCAGTCGGCTGCCGGAACCATCACCTCGGCGTTGGCGAATGCAAGCTTGTTATCCGCATCAAGCAGTCCGTTGATGTGATCGCCATGCAGGTGCGAGATGATGACGACATCGACGGCGTTCTTGTCGATACCGGCGGCAGCGAGATTGGCGTGGAACTGCCCGATTGCACCCCTGCTCTGCTGGTACGCCCCGAGGCCGACGCCGGTATCGATCACCACGAGCTTCGAGCCGGTGTTGACCACGATCGGAGTGTAGGCGTGAATGACCTTGTCGGGAGGCAGGTAGGCTGACGCGAGCGCCGCGTTGACCTCGTTCTTGGGCGCGTTGGCGACATAGTTGTCGGCGAGCGGATTGACACCCGCGCCGTCGGTGACAACCGTCACCTCGAAGCTGCCCACCTTATAGCGGTACCAGCCGGCATTCTGCTTGCCCGCAAGCGGCGCCGCGGCACGGGCCGGCGTGCTCGTCGGTGGCGACAGCGCGGTCGTGGCAGCAGCGGCAATGGCGCCGGTCAAAATGGAGCGACGGTTGAGTTCGGTCATCGGCGTTCTCCTTGATGCTCCCTCACTGGATCGATGGCACATCATTATTTACCTGTGGCAACGACATGGCGGATGGCCCCGCGGGGCCAATCCCGGCCGTCAGGACATCCCCGCGTGCGTGTGGCCGCCGAATGCAGGATGCGACGTCGGCGACATATTGGCGCCTCCGACAACACCGTCGCCGCGCCTCTATTCCTCCACCCCAACGGCTCATTGTCGCACGCCTGCACCCCGTTCCGGTTGAGGCACCCCCGCCGGGAGCCTAAGATGTGTGGCCCGCGACGGCCCGACATTCTCAACATCGGCCTGGACGGGTGACATCTGCGCCTGAATCGCGCTTCTGCAACGATAATGGGGAGGAGAGGCCATGCGTAGTGCCATGTTTGCATCATTTGCCGTTGCCGCCGCCGTCACTTTCGGCGCCCAAGCGTACGCTCAGGGCCCCATGATGTACGGGCCCGAAGTCAGTCTGGACACCGCCAAGCGGGCGGCGGCCGCAGCGGCGGCCGAGGCCAAGAAGAATAATTGGCCGCTGGCCATTTCCGTGGTCGGCCCGAGCGGCCATCTGGTGTATTTCGAGCGCATGGAGAACACGCAGTTCGCCTCGATCCGCATTTCCGAGCACAAGGCGCGCGTCGCCGCGACCTACCGGCGACCCACCAAGGTTTTTGCGGATGTGATCAAGGCCAATCCCGCGCTGCTCTCACTCGACGACGTGATCGCTTCCCCCGGCGGTATCCCGATCGTCCAGGGCGGCAAGATCGTCGGCGCCATCGGCTGCAGCGGCGCGACGGGCGACCAGGACCATCAGGCCTGCCAAGCCGGGGCCGACGCCGTCAAATAATCGACTGGCCGTGGAGCGATCGTGCTCTGCCGGGACGTTGTCCCGGCAGAGCCGTTTCCGGGGTGTCAGCCGAACAGCCAGTGAAACGCCTTGGCGGTGAAATCGCCGAGCGTCAGCAGCATCGCCGCCCACACCAGCGCGGAGGTGAAATTGGCGATCTGGAAGCGCCAGAACGGCATGGCGAAGATGCCGGCAACGATCGGTACCGAGGCGCGCAAGGGACCGGAAAAGCGGCCGATGAAGATGGCGAGCGCGCCCCACTTGGTGACGAAGGCCTCGCCCTTCGGAATGAGTTCCGGATGCCGCGACAGCGGCCACATGTGGTAGACGCGGTTTTCAAGCTTGAGGCCGATCCAATAGGACAGCCAGTCGCCGAGCGCGGCCCCCACCGCGCCCGCGATCCAGATCGGCCAGAAGTTGAGCTCGCTCGCGCCGATCAGCGTGCCGATGCCCACCAGCGCCGCCCAGGCCGGCAGGAGCAGCGAGATGAAGGCAAGCGACTCGGCAAAGCACAGCACGAACACCACCGGGGCGGCCCAGGCCTGGTGCGAGCGTACAAAATCGATGATCGACTGGGCGTAGGCTTCCAGACCCATCGGCAGGTTTCCGCGGCCCGCGCTCGGCCGGTTGAGCCAATGGTCTAGCGCGGCGGCCATCGTTTCGCCAGTCTCGCATGCCCGTTCGGAGCGGGCGCGCCGGCGGCCCTTGCCATGGCATATTCAGGCCCTAACTGATTCGCCTTCCCTCCCGACGCACGCGCATGGCCAGGACTGCAAACAAGACATCGAAGACTCCGAAGAAGACCGCCGCCGTCGGCGACCTGTTCGCGGGCCTCGATGGGCCGGCCGGACGAAAAGCCGCCGGCAAGACGGCGCGGGCGAGGCCCAACGCGGCCGAAGCCGGATACACGGCGCGCCATATCGAGGTGCTGGAAGGACTCGAGCCGGTGCGGCGGCGGCCCGGCATGTACATCGGCGGCACCGACGAGAAGGCCCTTCACCACCTGTTCGCCGAAGTGATCGACAACGCCATGGACGAGGCGCTCGCCGGCCATGCCTCGTTCATCGAGGTCGAAATGGACGCCGACGGCTTCGTCAGCGTCACCGACAATGGCCGCGGCATTCCGGTCGATCCGCACCCCAAGTTCAAGAACAAGTCGGCGCTGGAAGTGATCATGTGCACGCTGCACGCCGGCGGCAAGTTCGACTCCAAGGTCTATGAGACCTCGGGCGGTCTGCACGGCGTCGGCGTTTCGGTGGCCAATGCGCTGTCCGAGCGCATGGAGGTGGACGTCTGGCGCGAGCAGCAGCATCATCACATGGCGTTCGAGCGCGGCAAGCCGAAGGGCAAGCTGCAGAAGCTCGGCCGCGCGCCGAACAGGCGCGGCACGCGCGTGCGCTTCCGGCCGGACCCGGAGATTTTCGGACCGAAGGCACATTTCAAGCCCGAGCGCATCTTCCGCATGACGCGCTCGAAGGCCTATCTGTTCGGCGGCGTGAAAATCCGCTGGAGCTGCGCCAAGGAACTGCTGCGGCCGGGCGACGAGGTGCCCGAGAAGGCCGAATTCCATTTCGAGGAAGGGCTGAAGGACTATCTCGCCGGCGCCATCAACGGCGCCACGCTTGTGCATCCGGACATCTTCACCGGCAGCGCCGGCAAGGTCGGCGCGCATGGCGCGGTGCAATGGGCGGTGGCGTTTACCGCCGACGCCGACGGATTCCTCAATTCCTACTGCAACACGATTCCGACGCCGGACGGCGGCACCCACGAATCCGGCCTGCGCAGCGCGCTGCTGCGCGGATTGAAGGACCATGCCGAGCGCGTGGGCCAGGGCAAGCGCGCGGCCGCGATCATGAGCGAGGACGTGATGGCGGGCGCGGGCTGCATGCTCTCGGTGTTCATCCGCGAGCCCGAATTCCAGGGCCAGACCAAGGACCGGCTTGCCACCGCCGAAGCGCTGCGCATCGTCGAGCAGGCGATCAAGGACCCGTTCGATCACTGGCTCGCCGCCAATCCGGGCCAGGCCAACAGGCTCCTCGACTTCGTCATCGAGCGCGCCGAAGAGCGCATCCGCCGTCGCCAGGAGAAGGACATTTCGCGCAAGACGGCGGCCCGCAAGCTCAGACTGCCCGGCAAGCTCGCCGACTGCACCAACGGCCAGGCGGCCGGTTCGGAAATCTTCATCGTCGAGGGCGATTCGGCCGGCGGCTCGGCCAAGCAGGCGCGTGACCGCGCAACGCAGGCGGTGCTGCCGCTGCGCGGCAAGATCCTCAACGTGCAGGCGGCCGGCCGCGACAAGCTTGCGCAGAACGCGCAGCTTTCCGACCTCGTGCAGGCGCTCGGCTGCGGCACCGGCACGAACTACCGCGACGACGATCTGCGCTACGACAAGGTTATCGTCATGACCGACGCCGACGTGGACGGCGCGCACATCGCCTCGCTGCTGATCACCTTCTTCTATACGCAAATGCCGCGCCTGATCGAACGCGGCCATCTCTATCTCGCCGTGCCGCCCCTCTACCGGCTGAGCCACGGCGGCAAGACCGTCTATGCCCGCGACGACAAGCACAAGGACGAATTGCTGAAGACGGAGTTCCACCGCAACGCGAACGTGGAGGTCAGCCGATTCAAGGGGCTCGGCGAGATGATGGCCTCGCAGTTGAAGGAAACGACGATGGACCCGAGGACGCGCACGCTCCTGCGGGTCCGGATCGTCGAGGAGGACCGCAAGGCAACGGCGAAAACGGTCGAGCGGCTGATGGGGACGAAGGCCGAGGCGCGCTTTGAATTCATCCAGGAGCGCGCGGAGTTCGCCGACGAGGAGTTGCTGGATGTGTGATGGCGTTTGCGGCTTAAGCGGTAAGTTGCAAGAATCAAATTTAACGTCACGCTGCAGTTGATTTCGCTGCCCTCAAGCCATTCACAAATGCCATAGCCTTGACCACCACGAACGAGGAACGGTTTGGGTAAATCTCATGTATCGAGCGAATAACGGCTGCCCAACTGTGTAGAATTGCTGGATATGCTTGAAAGCGTCCACCCGCTTGTCCCACGTCCTCTTTCGCTGCTCAGGATCGGTGATAATTGATAATTCCCTGTCGGCAAAACAAACATTGTTAATATCATCCCACAATCCTTTTAGGTACATCTGTACATCGTCTCCGAAGAAGAAGTACGCACGTTCCATTGCATCAATGAACTCGATCTCCTTGCTCTGATCGAAGCCTGTCGAATTAGTGACGATTTGAGCGACAGCTTTACGAACGGCGTTGTAAATTTCCCGGCGCCGTTCGAATAGATCCAGGACGGCCTTATTCTGCGCTGTGCGCCATTGGAGATACCCAACCAGCGCGACGAAACCTGCGGTAATTGCCGCGATAATCCATTGTAAGGTTGCCATGTTCAGCCCAAGTTTGTGGCCGTTGACCTGCCGAATAAAGCTCGACTCCAAGTCGCAGCCTAGAGAATTGCCGAGGCAGAGCGCACTATCGTCAGGGCGCAGGCGTTGGACTTACGCGACTATGCGATCGGCCTCGAAAACCGGGAGCGCATGAACTTCGTTGGCAAGCCGTAATCGCGGCAAGCGCTTTCGCAATCATCCCACCCAGATCGATAGCAGAAAGCATGGCGCAAGTCTCGTTGGCATTGCGGGCCTCACCACAATCCCCAGCGCGGCACCTTGGCCTTGTAGCGGCGGTAGGCGTCGCCGAATTTTGCCTCGAGATAGCGCTCCTCGCGCAGCACCACGCCGTAGTGCAGAATGAGCGCGGTCGGAACAAGCAGCACCAGCGTCCAATCGGAGGCAAGCGCAATCCCGATGCCGCCGGTCAGCAACAAGAGTCCGATGTACATGGGATTGCGCATGCGCTCGTAGACGCCGTCGGTGGCAAGGGCGAGCGTCGGGCGCCAGGGCTGGACATGGGTCCCGGCCGCCTTGAACCGCCGCTCGGCGGCGAGCACCAGCACGCCGCCCGCGAGCGCCACAAGCCCGCCGACCGTGAGGCGCTCCGATTTGGTGAACATGGTGGCGATCACATAAGCCGGCAGCGTGCGGTCGAGCAGCAGGCCGAGCACGACCGCGAGGGTCGCAATCAGCGGCGGCGGGGCGATCACCCCCGGTCGGTCAGGCGCACCATTCATGGCGGACATCCGGAGCAAAGCTTACGGCATGATGCTGCGCGCCCGAAACACCGCAAGCAGAACCTTTGCCGAATCCCCGTCTTGTGCGGCAACGGGCGCCAGGTCGATCGAACCGCGTTTCCGATTTGTCAGCGCGGGCCTCACTCAGGCGATTGGTCAAGGTCTACGCGCAGGATGGCCGCCCCGGATCGACCCCGGGTGCGGCCCGCCTACTCGATCGGCAGGCCGGCGTAGTTCTCGGCCAGCGACGTCATCGCCGCCTGCGAACTCGTCACGTAGTCGATCTCGGCAATCTGGCGCTTGGTGTCGAAATCCATCTCGGTCGAGTGTCGATGCAGCATCTGCGTCATCCACCAGGAGAAGCGTTGTCCCTTCCAGACCCGGGCGAGGCAGGCATCGGAATAGGACTTTAGCCGATCGTCGCGGCCGGACCGGTAGTGGGCCTCGAGCGCGCGCGCGAGCACGCGCACGTCGGCCATGGCCAGATTCATGCCCTTGGCGCCGGTCGGCGGCACGATATGGGCGGCGTCGCCGGCCAGAAACAGTCGCCCGTACCGCATCGGTTCGGTGACATAGCTGCGCATCGGAGTGACGCCCTTCTGCAGGATCGTGCCGCGTTTGAGCGGACGCACGCCGCCGAGCCTTCGTTCCAGTTCGTCCCAGATCTGGCCGTCCGACCAGCGGTCGGCATCCTCCTCCGGCGGCACCTGCAGATAGAGGCGCGACACCTGCGGTCCGCGCATCGAGAACAGCGCAAAGCCGCGTTCGTGGAAACAGTAGATCAGTTCCTTTTCCGGCGGCGGCGACTCGGTGAGCACGCCGAGCCATCCGAACGGATAGACGCGGTCGTAGCCGCGCCAGGCCGGGGCGGGAATGCTCGGCCGGCAGACGCCGTGGAACCCATCGCAGCCGGCGATGAAATCGCACGCGATCTCCTCATGCGCGCCGTCATGCCGGAAGCGGATGCGCGGCGAGCCGCTGCCGTCGAAATCGTGCACGCTCGTGTCTTCGACCTCGAACAGGATTTGGCCTCCGTCGGCGAGCCGCTGCGCGATCAGGTCGGTGACCACCTCCTTCTGATCGTAGATGTAGACGCGCTTGCCGATCAGCTTATGGAAATCGATGTGCCGCGCCTCGCCGTTGAAGGCGATGTAGATGCCGTCGTGCACCATCGCTTCGCGCTGCAGGCGCGCGCCGACCCCGGTTTCGATCAGCATCTGGGCGACCCAGTGCTCCATCAGGCCCGCGCGCACGCGCGCCTCGCAGTAGGCGCGGCTGCGGGTCTCCACGATGATGCTGGAAATGCCGGCGCGGTGGAGCAGATGCGAGAGCATGAGCCCCGCCGGGCCGGCACCGACGATGCCGATTTGCGTGCGCATGGCGCCTCCCCGGTTTTCGCGGATTCTCCGCCGCTCTGCCGTCCGCGCCAAGGGATGGAGGCCGGAATCGTTGGCCCATTTCGGCTGTCGATCCGACCCCCGCGCACGCCCCGCCACGGCAGAGCGTGCGCGGATGTCGCCGCAGGCCCCTGCTTCAGTTGAACTTCAGGTTCGCGGCCTTGACCACCTCGACGTAGCTTTCGATGTCCTTGTCGATCATGGCGCGGAATTCCGCCGACGAGGTGCCGCCCGGATTGACCGCCATGGCCTTGAGCTTCTTGTTCACGTCCGCGTCGGCGATGGCCTTGCGCAGGTTGTCTTCGAGCTTGGCGAGCACCGGCTGGGGCGTGCCGACGGGCGCAAAGAATCCGCTCCAGAGCTGCGTGTTGACCTCGGGATAGCCCTGCTCGGCCATGCTCGGTACATCCGGCAGTTCGTCGGAGCGCTTGGAGCCGGTCACCGCGATCGCCCGCACCTTGCCGCCCTTGATCTGCGGAATGGCCGGCGGCCCATCGACGATGGCCAGCAGCGTCTGCCCTTGCATCACGCTCAGCACCATTTCGTTGCTGCTCTTGTAGGGGATCATGGTGCCGGGCATGCCGCTCTTGAGCTTGAGCAGCTCGGTGGCAATGATGAACGCGGGCGAGGTCGCGGCGTAATTGGCCTTGTCGGGATTCTTCTTCGCCCATTCGACCAGTTCGCGCACGTTCTTGGCCGGGTGGTCCTGCGGGATCACGACGATGAGCGGGAAATTGGCGATCATCGTGAGCGGCACGAACGTCCTGGTCGGGTGGTACGACAGGTTCGGATAGATGGCCGCGGAGATCGACATCACCCCGCTCGCGCCGACGAAGAGCGTATAGCCGTCGCGCGGCTGGTTCATGACGTATTCGGCGGCGATCCGGCCGCCGGCGCCCGGCTTGTTCTCGATCACGATGGTTTGCTTGATCAGTTCGGAGAAGCGCTGGCCCACCAGGCGCGCAAACAGGTCGTTGCCGCCGCCGGCCGCGAAGGGAATGACGATCCGGATCGGCTTGGTGGGATAGTCGGCTTGCGCCTGGGCCGTCGCAACCGGCACCAGGAGCCACGCCAGGAGCGCCCAGCATGCGCTCAAAGTCCTTGTTTTCATTGCTGTTCCTCCATGTGTTCCGGCCGGTCCGGCGGCCGCCGGGAGACTAGCGCAACCGCCGCCGGAGTCGATTGCGACCGCGCCATGCGGATGCCGCGGGACTGCGCCGAACCGGGGCTGTCCGCCCGTTTGCGAACGCGCGTTGAGGCTGCCCGCATCCGCCTTCATGACAGAAAAATGATGATCCGTATTTGACTTAGGTCTGCTCCGAGCATTGACTTTTGAGCTTTCGATCCTATGTTGCAGGTGCAACGGTACGAAGAAAGATTCGGCCGTCCTCTCCGCGCAATACCGTCATGCATTGTCCGGCGCGGTTCCGGGCGGTTCGACCTGAGGCTCTATGCCCTTTTCCAATCTCGGCTTGTCCGACAAAGTCCAGGCCGCCGTCAAAGCGGCGGGCTATACCAACCCCACCCCCATTCAGGCCCAGGCCATCCCTCACGTGCTCGCGCGGCGCGACGTGCTCGGCATCGCGCAGACCGGGACCGGCAAGACCGCGGCCTTCGTCCTGCCCATGCTGACCATGCTCGAGCAGGGCCGGGCGCGGGCGCGCATGCCGCGCACCCTGATCCTGGAGCCGACGCGCGAGCTGGCCGCCCAGGTCGAGGACAGCTTCGCCAAGTACGGCAAGAATCACAAACTCAATGTCGCCCTCCTCATCGGGGGCGTTTCTTTTGATGAGCAGGACGTCAAGCTCACGCGCGGCGTGGACGTCCTGATTGCGACGCCCGGCCGGCTGCTCGACCACTTCGAACGCGGCCGGCTGCTGCTCACCGGGGTCGAGCTGCTCGTCATCGATGAGGCGGACCGCATGCTCGACATGGGCTTCATTCCCGACATCGAGCGCATCTGCAAGCTCGTCCCGTTCACCCGGCAGACGCTGTTCTTCACCGCCACCATGCCGCCGGAGATTCGCCGCATCACCGAGCAGTTCCTGCACAATCCGGTGAAGGTCGAGGTGGCAAGGCCGGCCACCACCGTCGCCACCATCACCCAGCTACTGGTCAAGACCGGGCGCGAACCGCATGAGAAGCGCGACACGCTGCGCCGGCTGATCCGCTCGGCGGAGAACTTCAAGAACGCGATCGTATTCTGCAACCGCAAGCGTGAAGTCGCCCAGCTCCATCGCTCGCTCCTGCGCCACGGGTTCAGCGCCGCGGCGCTGCACGGAGACATGGATCAGCTCGCGCGCATGGCCGCGCTCGAATCGTTCCGCCGCGGCGAGGTGGCGCTGCTCGTCGCCTCGGACGTGGCCGCCCGCGGCCTCGACATTCCCGATGTCAGCCACGTGTTCAATTTCGACGTACCGCACCATCCCGACGACTACGTGCATCGCATTGGCCGCACCGGCCGCGCCGGCAAGAGCGGTACGGCCATCACCATCGTCGCGCCGAGCGACGGCAAGGCCGTGGCCCTGATCGAGAAGCTGATCGGCCAGAGCATCGCCTGGGCCGGCGAACCGCCCCGCGCCGAAACCGGCGACGATGCCCGCTCGCGCGAGCGGCATCGCGAACACCCCCCCGGTCAGGCGCCGCGCGCCGCGCGGACCAACGGCACGGGAGCGCGCCCGGGACGCGCCAACGCGACACGCGAACGTCCGCCGGCCCTGGTCGCCCGCATCGACGAGGCGCGTCAGCGCCAGCAGGCCGCCCGCCGGCGGGAGCCCGCGGCACCGGAGGCGCCGCATCTGCCGGCGTTCCTGTTGCGGCCGGTGCGCAAAGCCTAGCTGAAGCTGGCGGCATTTACCCGCTCTTTACCGACCCGAGCCTAGGCTGCCGTCGAATTTCCCTGACACCGTAGGGCGTTGCCCGGCGATGCCGCCGCGCACCATGCGCTTTTCACGGGGATGGAGCATGACGCAGCCGACCGGAGAGCACGAACGGACCATGGCGTTCGCCGAAATCGCTTTCGGACAATTGAAGGCACTGCGCCATCCTGCCACGCCGCGCAACTACGAAATCTGGTACACCTACGCCACGGGATACAGCCCCTCGCTCAATCAGACCATCAACGAAACGCTGGCGCGCAACGGCACGCTGACCGAGGCCGATCTCGATCGCGTCTATGCCACTTACATCTCCCCCACCCGCCTGACCGACAAGATCGACAGCGTCGGCTCGCGCGTGGTCGACGAGATCAATCAAGTGATGGCGATGATCGACGCTGCAGTCGGCAGCGCCAGCAATTATTCGGAAAGCCTGAACAGCGTCTCCGACAGGCTGGGTTCCGCCAAGGACCGCGAGGGCCTGCGCGCCATCGTCGAGAGCCTGGTGCAGACCGCCAACGACATGAAGCGGGACAACAACGAACTCGAGGAGCGGCTCAACGCGTCCAAGGAAGAGATCAATCAGCTCCAGGAAAACCTGAAGGTGGTTCGCACCGAGAGCCTGACCGATCCGCTCACCGGCCTCGCCAACCGCAAGCATTTCGACGACCGCCTGGCCAAGGCGTTGGCCGACGCGCTCGAACGCAGCGAGCCGCTGTCGCTGATCATGACCGACATCGACCACTTCAAGTCATTCAACGACACCTGGGGCCATCTGACCGGCGACCAGGTGTTGCGGCTCGTCGCCATGTCGGTGAAGCAGAACGTCAAGGGGCAGGATATCGCCGCCCGCTACGGCGGCGAGGAGTTCGCCATCATCCTGCCAAACACGGTGCTGCGGTCCGCCCTGACCGTCGCCGACCACATCCGGCGCGCGGTGATGGCGAAAGAGCTGATGAAACGCTCCACCGGGCAGAATCTCGGGCGCGTCACCATTTCGCTCGGCGTTGCCACCGTGCGCAAGGGCGATACGCCGCAATCGCTGATCGCGCGCGCCGACGCTTGCCTGTATGCCGCCAAGCGCAACGGCCGCAACCGGGTGATCTGCGAAACCGATCCGGAGGTGACCCCCGCCGCCGAGCCCAGGGTCGCCTGAGGCGGCAGAATGTCAGCGGACGCGGCTCGCGCGGGGCAACCGCTCTGACCGACGTGCCGCCCGCATGGCCTGCGTCGCCCAGACGGCCAGCGCATCGGGATCGTCGTAGAGCCGATCCGGGATGCGCCAGTAGGAGCCGAGCGTGCGCGTGCCGTTCCTGGTGCGGTAAGCAAATGGTCCAAGACCCTCGCGCTCGAAATCCGGAATGGTTCGCGTATCGGCCTTCAGATAGACCACGCCGTCGACCGCGATTGCAATCATCCGCCCCTCGCAGAAGATGCCGGCACCGCTGAACATGCGGCGCACCGAGACCGGGCCGAACGCGGAAAACAGTTCGGCGATCCAACCGAGCTTGAGGGGCGCCGCGCGTGCGTCGCGCACCGTCGCCACGCTCAGTGGGCGTCGGCGCCATCGGCCTTGGCAGGCACCAGCAGCACCGATTCGCCGCAGCCGCAGGCCGAGGCCTGGTTGGGATTGTTGAACACGAATTGCGCGGAGAGCTTGTCGACTTTCCAGTCCATCTCCGTGCCGAGCAGAAACAGCACCGCCTTGGGATCGATCAGAAGCTTGACGCCCTTGTCTTCGACCACCTCGTCGGCCGGCTCAATCTGCTCCACATATTCCATGGTGTATTCCATTCCGGCGCAGCCGCCGTTCTTGACCCCCACGCGCACGCCCGCGATGGGGCGGTCAGCCTTGGCGATCAGTTCCTTGATGCGCGCGGCGGCGGCCTCCGAGAGGCGCATCACCTGGGGTCTTGGCCTGGCGGTGGCCATCGCATGGTCTCCCTCGTCGAAGCAGCGATTGCAACTATTATAATTCAATCAGACCAAATACTTCCCACATGTAGGATGCCGCCCTCGCAGGCGCAACTCACCACATGTTGAGCAACAGCCGCGCCTCGTCGGACATGCGGCTTTGATCCCACGGCGGGTCCCAGACCACGTTGACCTTGGCGCTGCTCACCCCGGGGACGCTGCCGACCGCATTCTCCACCATCTGCGGCAACTCCCCGGCTGCCGGACAATTCGGCGTGGTCAGGGTCATCTCGATCGTGACGGAGCGGTCGTCCTCGATGTCGACCTTGTAGATCAGGCCGAGTTCGTAGATGTCGGCGGGAATTTCCGGATCGTAGACGGTCTTCAGCGCCGCCACGATTTCGTCGGTCAACCGCTCGATCTCCTCCTGCGACAGCGAGGGCGCATTGTTCTCGACGTTCACGTCCTCGCGGAGGCGAACCTGCTCGTCGGTCATGCGAATATCTCCTGCGCCTTGGTCAACGCGCGCGCCAGGCACTCGATCTCATCCATCGTGTTGTAGAGCGCAAACGAGGCGCGGCAGGTCGCCGTCACGCCGTAGCGGGCGAGCAGCGGCATGACGCAATGCGTGCCGGCGCGAACCGCGACGCCGGCGCGATCGATGACGGTGGCCACGTCATGCGGATGCGCGCCTTTCATCTCGAACGAGACGATCGGCCCCTTGTGCCTGGTATGGCCGAAGACGCGGATCGAGTTGATCTCGCGCAGCCGCTCGTGCGCATGCGCGACAAGCGCGCTCTCATGCGCGCGGATGCGTGCCTTGCCGATCGAATTGACATAGTCGATGGCCGCGCCGAGCCCGATCGCCTGCACGATCGGCGGCGTCCCCGCCTCAAATCGGTACGGCGGCTCGCCGTAGGTGATGCGGTCTTCGAACACCTCGCGGATCATTTCGCCGCCGCCGTTGAAAGGGGGCATGGCCGCGAGCAGCTCGTAGCGCCCGTACAACGCTCCGATCCCGGTCGGGCCATAGAGCTTGTGGCCGGTAAAGGCGTAGAAGTCGCAGTCCAGGTCCTGCACGTCCACGTCCACATGCACCGCAGCCTGCGCTCCGTCCACCAGCACTGGAATGCCGCGCGCATGCGCAAGCCGCACCACCTCCTTCACCGGCACCAGCGTGCCGAGCATGTTCGACATGTGGGTGACGGCCACCATCTTGGTGCGCGCGTTCAGAAGCTTTTCGAATTCATCGAGCAGGAAATTGCCGTCGTCGTCGATCGGCGCCCACTTGATCACCGCACCTTGGCGCTCGCGCAAAAAGTGCCAGGGCACGATATTGGAATGGTGCTCCATGATCGAGAGCACGATCTCGTCGCCGGGCTTGATGCGCTCGCGGGCAAAGGTGTAGGCGACGAGGTTGATCGCCTCGGTGACGTTGCGAGTGAAGACGATCTCCTCCGGCCGCCTGGCATTGAGGAACGCCCGCACCTTCTCGCGCGCGCCCTCGTAGCCTTCGGTCGCGGCGTTGGCGAGGTAATGCAGGCCGCGGTGCACGTTGGCATATTCGGACGTGTAGGCCTGCTGCATGCGGTCCAGCACGGCGCGCGGCTTCTGCGCCGAGGCGGCGTTGTCCAGATAGACGAGCGGCTGGCCGTACACCTGCATGCCGAGGATCGGGAAATCGGCCCGGATGCGGTCGATGTCGTAGGCGCCGTCGCGCACCGCAGGATGCATGTTGCTAGCCCTTCCGCGTCCGCAGCCAGCCGACGACGTAATCCATCAGCGCGTCGCGCAGCCCGGCGTGCTCGATGCCCTCGACCGCCTCGCCGACGAAGGCCTGCACGAGCAGCGCCTCCGCCTCCGGCTGCGGAATGCCGCGCGCCATGAGATAGAATTTCAGCTCCTCGTCGAGCGCGCCGGCGGTGGCACCGTGCCCGCACTGCACGTCATCGGCGAAAATCTCCAGCTCCGGTTTGTTGTCGGCCTCCGCTTCCTGCGACAGCATCAGCGCGCGCGTCATCATCTTGGCGTCGGTCTGCTGTGCGTGCGGGCGCACGATGATCTTGCCCTGAAACACGCTGCGGCTCTGGTCGTCCAGAACGGCCTTGAACAGTTCCCGGCTTTGGCAGCCGCCCGCCTTGTGATCGGCGACAAGCGTCGTGTCCATGTGCTGACGATCTTTGAGCAGGCTTGCGCCGCGAATGCCGGCGACCGCGCCTTCGCCGTCGAAGCGCACGAACAACTGGTTGCGGACCAGTCCGCCGCCGGCATGGAAGCCGAACTCGTTGTAGCGTGCATGCGCCCCGATCGCCGCCAGCAACGTCGAAATATGCAACGCCTCGAGCGACCCGTCCGTGATCTTGACGTGGTCGACATGGGCGCCGTCGCCGACGATGAGCTCGAGCACGGCATTGAGCTGGTGTGCTGCGGTCGCCTCGTGACTCTCCACCAGCATGGCGCGTGCGCCCTTGCCGACGACGACGAGCGAGCGGCCGTAGATCGCGACGGGCTCGGCGCCGGTCGCCGCAAAGACCAGGTGGATCGGCCGTTCCACGGTCGCGCCGTCTGCCACGCAAATCACGGCGCCGTCGCGCATGAAGGCGGTGTTGAGGGCAACGGTGGTGTCGCCCGCGCTGTCGACCACCTTGCCGAGATGGGCCGCGACCAGCGGGTCGCCAAGCGCAAGCGCCTGCGCCATCGAGCGGATGCTGAGCCCGGGCGACAGGCGCTCGAGATCGGACAGTTCCGGAACCAGCATGCCGTCGACGAAGACGATGCGCCGTGCGTCGATGTCGCCGACGGTGCGGCCCGCACGCGCCGCGCGCGCTTTGGCGGCGTCATCGGCGGGACCCGCCAGCGGCTTCGCCTCGCGCATCAAGCCGCGCAAATCGGTGTATTTCCATTCCTCGATGCGCCGATGCGGCAGGCCTCGGGCTTCAAACTCGCGAAACGCGGCCTCGCGCAGGTCGAGCAGCGCGGCCCCGCCGGGCAGCAATGCCTTGCCCGCCCGGTAGGCCTCGGCGAGCGCCTGTTCGGCGCCGGTCTTCATGGCGCGGACCTCGGCATTCATGACGCGAGCGCCGCCTCCTCCTGATACTGCGCGTAGCCCTTGGCCTCGAGTTCGAGCGCAAGCTCCTTGCCGCCGGTGCGCACGATCCGCCCGCGCGAGAGCACATGCACGACGTCGGGCACGATATGATTGAGCAGGCGCTGGTAATGGGTGATCACCACCATCGCGCGGTCGGGCGAGCGCAGCCGGTTGACGCCGTCGGAGACGATCTTGAGTGCGTCGATGTCGAGACCGGAATCGGTCTCGTCGAGCACGCAAAGCCTGGGCTCGAGCAGTGCCATCTGCAGGATTTCGTTGCGCTTCTTCTCACCACCCGAGAACCCCACATTCACGCCGCGACGCAGCATCTCGGGGTCAATCTCGAGCCTGCGCGCGGTCTCGCGCACAAGCTTGAGGAATTCGGGGGTGGACAACTCGCCCTGGCCGCGCGCCTTGCGCTGCGCGTTCACGGCCGTGCGCAGGAAGGTCATCGTGGCGACGCCCGGAATCTCCATCGGGTACTGAAAGGCCAGAAACAGACCCTTGGCCGCGCGCTCGTCGGGCTCCATGTCGAGGATGTTCTCCCCGTCGAGCAGGATCTCGCCCTCGGTCGCCTCGTAACCGGGCTTGCCCGCCATGACGTAGGCCAGCGTCGACTTGCCCGACCCGTTCGGTCCCATGATCGCGTGCACCTCGCCCTTGTTCACGACAAGGTCGAGGCCTTTGAGGATTTCCTTGCCGTCCACCGTGGCGTGCAAGTTCTTGACTTCCAGCATCGGCACTTGGTCTGTCCTTCTCACAGGCTGAAGTGCGAGATGATCTCGGCAATCAGCTCGTTCTTTTTTGCATCCGCGTCGCCCGTCCCGACCGGCCCGAGCGAACGGCCGCTCACATCGATCTCGCCCTGCTCGCCCACGACGATCATCAACCCTTCCGCGTAGACGCCTTCCTCCGGCCGTTGCAGCAGGATGCGCGTCCCGTCGAAGGCGGCCAGCACCCCATGCTCCCGCAGCGTGCGTGAGGGTGCGATATCGGCCTCGTAGAACGCCTTCAGGAACGCGCTCGCCGCCTGCCGCCGCGCCGTCCGTTCCGCCTCATCCCGCGCACGCTTGGCCTCGAGCTCGGCCACCGCCCTGTCCAGTGCCGACATTGCGCCGTCCCGCTGGCCGCCTTACCCGACCGAGCCTTCCAGGCTGATCGAGATCAGCTTCTGCGCCTCGACCGCGAACTCCATCGGCAACTGCTGCAGCACGTCCTTGACGAAGCCGTTGACCACGAGCGCCACCGCCTCCTCGGCCGATAGCCCACGCTGGCGGCAGTAGAACAGCATGTCCTCGGAGATCTTCGAGGTCGTGGCCTCGTGCTCGAACACGGCCGAGGCGTTCTTCGCCTCGATATAGGGAACGGTGTGGGCGCCGCAGCGGTCGCCGATCAGAAGCGAATCGCAGTTGGTGAAGTTGCGCGCCCCCACGGCCCGGCGGTGCGCGCTGACGAGGCCGCGATAGGTGTTGTTGGAGCGGCCGGCGGCAATGCCCTTGGAAATGATCCGGCTCGACGTGTTCCGGCCGAGATGCAGCATCTTGGTGCCGGAGTCGACCTGCTGGCAGCCATTCGAGATGGCGATGGAATAGAACTCGCCGCGCGAACCATCGCCGCGCAGGATGCAGCTCGGATATTTCCAGGTGATCGCCGAGCCGGTCTCCACCTGGGTCCAGGAGATCTTCGCGTTCCTGCCGCGGCAATCGCCGCGCTTGGTGACGAAGTTGAAGATGCCGCCTTTGCCCTCGGCGTCGCCCGGATACCAGTTCTGCACGGTCGAATACTTGATCTCGGCGTCGTCGAGCGCGACGAGCTCGACCACCGCGGCGTGAAGCTGGTTCTCATCGCGCTGCGGGGCGGTACAGCCTTCGAGATAGCTCACGTAGGAGCCCTTGTCGGCGATGATCAGCGTGCGCTCGAACTGGCCGGTGTTGCGCTCGTTGATGCGGAAATAGGTCGATAGCTCCATCGGGCAACGCACGCCCGGCGGCACGTAGACGAACGAGCCGTCGGAGAACACCGCCGAATTCAGCGTGGCGAAGAAGTTGTCCGACAGCGGCACGACGCTGCCGAGATAGGTCTTGACCAGATCGGGATGCTTCTGGATCGCCTCCGAGATCGGCATGAACAGCACGCCGGCCTTGGCAAGCTCCTCCTTGAAGGTCGTGGCGACCGACACCGAATCGAACACCGCGTCGATCGCGACACGGTCGTAGGCGCCGCCGTCCGCCCCCTCCTCCCGGGCCTCGACCACGCCCGCCAGGATCTTCTGCTCGCGCAGGGGAATGCCGAGCTTCTCATAGGTGCGCAGGATTTCCGGGTCGACCTCGTCGAGCGACTTCGGTGCCTTAAACCGCTTGGGCGCGGCGTAATAGTAGATGTCCTGATAGTCGATCGGCGCATAGCGCACGCGCGCCCAGGTCGGCTCGCGCATGGTGAGCCACCGCCGATAGGCGTCCAGCCGCCACGCCAGCATCCATTCGGGCTCGTTCTTCTTGCCCGAGATGAAGCGGATCGTGTCCTCGGATAGCCCTTTCGGCGCCTTCTCGGATTCGATGTCGGTAACGAACCCGTACTTGTACTGATCGACGTCGATGCGGCGGACCCGCTCGATCGTCTCTTGGACGGCCGGCATTCTTCCCTCCGCTCACGGTTTCAAGGACCGCGGGTTGGATTGTCGGTTATGGTCGGTTCGCTTCTGGGTTGTCACCCTTTGACGGCCGCGTTCAGGCGGCGATCTCGCTGCGATGTCGCAATCTATATAGGCCTTCTGCGAGCTTGGCCCAAGTCTTTAGAAATGCCTCGATCTCGTCGTCGCCGCTCGCATAGCCAAGGCTTGCCCGGATCGCGCCGCGCGCCAGTTCGAGCGGAACCGCCATCGCCGCAAGCACATGCGAGGGGGCAACCTTGCCCGAGGAACAGGCGGCCCCCGAGGAGACCGCCACCCCTTCCAGGTCGAAGGCGATCACGGCCGTTTCGGCCTTCAGGCCCGGCGCCGAAAACAGGGTGGTATTGGGTAAGCGCGGCCCGTCGCGGCCGAAGATCGTGATGTCGGGCCGAATCGCGCGCAGACCGGCCTCCAGGCGCTCGCGCAGGGCGGCCATGTGCGCAGCCTCGACGGCGAGCCCTTCGGCCACCGCCTCCGCCGCGGCGCCGAAGCCCGCAATCCCGGCCACGTTCTCGGTTCCCGCGCGCGCCCCCCGCTCCTGCCCGCCGCCGCGCAGCAGCGCGTCGAGCGGAATCTCGTCGCGCCGAACAAGGGCGCCCACGCCCTGCGGGCCGCCGAGCTTGTGGGCCGAGAGGGTCATCAGATCAGCGCCGAGAGCCTTGATATCGCAGGCGATCCGGCCCGGTCCCTGGACCGCATCCACATGCAGGAGGCCACCGGCCGCATGCACCAGGGCCGCCGCCTCGGCCACGGGCTGGATCACCCCGGTCTCGTTGTTGGCGAGCATCAGCGACACGAGCGGACGGCGGGTGGCGGCAAGGCGCCGCTCGAGCGCTGCAAGATCAATCACACCGCCTGGCGTCGCCGGCACCGGCTCGACCGCGGCAAAGCGCCCGCCGGCCAGGACCGAGGGATGCTCGAGCGCCGACACCAGCAGCACATCGCCAAGCTGCGGCGAAAGTGCGAGCGCATTGGCCTCGGTGCCGCCCGCGGTGAAGACCACGCCTTGCGGTCGCGCCCCGACGAGCGCTGCGACCCGCTCGCGCGCTTCCTCGACGAGGCGGCGCGCCGCTCGACCCGCTGCGTGCACGGAGGACGGGTTTCCGGTGACTTCGAGCGCCGCAAGCATCGCCTGGCGCGCCTGCGGGCGCAGCTTTCCGG
>Ga0209172_10002019_pt1 | contig 38545 bp, 28 predicted proteins | sample LarsenN4metaG_FD_184113 | JGI IMG/M metagenome (GOLD analysis project Ga0209172, IMG submission 184113) | Hot spring sediment bacterial and archeal communities from British Columbia, Canada, to study Microbial Dark Matter (Phase II) - Larsen... ... | reverse complement strand
ATATCCACATAGTCGCTCTTTTGTCAAGTGCCATTTTTCCACGGCCACACTGGTATCTGACCAAGAGATTCACATAGGAGCACTTTTGTCAAGTGTCATTTCTCCTCAATTTGATGCGTTTACCCTGGTTAAGGCTTAACCTGACAATAAACATGATGCACCCACATCCGGGCCCCGTCAAGTCGGAAAGGTAGGCACTTGATCCCCGACAACCGGCCAGAAAAAAGTCGTAAATGTCGGAAATGTCGGAAAGTCGGATATAATACGGGGAATCGTCAACCATAGCACCTACCAGCATCAATGGACATTAAAGAAATCTTAAAACTTGCAGACGAGCTGATTCTGGCCAAAACGGGAAAACACCTGGACTATCTGCAAGAAGCCATCCTGCGGGGAACAGTGCAGGGTCAGACCTACACCCAAATAGCCGAGGAAACCTACATGAGTGAAGGCCATGTTAAGGATGTGGGGTCAGAAATTTGGAAAATCTTCTCAGAGAGGATGGGTAAAGACATTACTAAATCGAATTTTAAAGCTATATTAAACAAAGAGAATATTTCCGAGTTTTCAAATCAAATTTTTGCCGGAGATAATGTAACGATTAACAATATCAACATCTGCCCAGAACTTTCCACAAACACCACGAAACAAACTACGCCGACTCCAAAGCAACTTCATCTGGAATTAGGCGATGCCCCAGAAATTTTTAACTTTTATGGACGCGAATCAGAAACTACTACTCTTCAACAATGGATAACAGAACATCGGTGTCGTCTCATCGCACTTTTGGGCATCAGCGGGATGGGTAAAACTGCTCTAGCTATTCGCCTCATCGATTCCATTAAATCCCAGTTTGATTATATCATCTATCGCCGCCTCCGTTTCTCCCCAACCCCAGAAGCTACCTTCACTAACCTGTTGCAAATCTTCTCCGACAAAGACACCCCCCAGAGCCAAGAAACCCAATTATCCCAACTTCTCAATTACCTGCGCCAGTATCGCTGTCTGATTGTCCTCGATGATGTGCAGATGCTTTTCAACAGTCAACAACTCGCCGGACAATATAAGTCTGGTTGTGAAGACTATCAGCAATTTTTCCAACTCATTGGCGAAGTCTCCCACCATAGCTGTGTGATGTTGATTAGCTCCGAGAAACCCAGAGACCTTGCCAAACATGAAAAGGAAAATCACTTAGTTCGCTCATTCGTATTACAGGGGTTAGGGGTGGCTGCAGAAGAAATATTGAGAGACCAGAACCTCTGCGATGAAGCCAATTGGCAAACCTTGATTGATACTTATCAAGGTAATCCCCTGTGGTTAAAACTCACTGCCATAATGATTCAAGAATTATGTGGAGGCAGAGTTGCGGAATTTTGGCAATACGACACTTTAATATTAGATGAATCTTTGCAAGACCATTTAGACAGGCAGTTTCACCGCATCACCCAACCAGAAGAAAACATAATGATGCAGCTAGCTAATGAATCTCACCCCGTTACTTTGCCGCAACTGTGCCAAACCAGCCAGTTATCGGCGGCGGCGGTACTACAGGCTATGCAATCTCTGATGAGGCGGTTTTTCGTGGAGAAAAAAGAGGGTGAAGATGGCACTTTTTTTGTCTTAAATCCGGTATTGAGACAGTATGTAAAAAATCGAGGCTAATTAGGTGGGTCGGGTAATTACGGTATGTGGGATATAACCGATTTTAACAATAAGGGTGGAAAAAATGCCCATTGGGGCAAAAAGTATTCCCCATTTTCCCCCGTCCCCCCGTCTCCGGGTCCCTCCGGGGTTTTTTGGGGCTGAAGCCCAACTACAAACGAGTAAGAGGGCTGAAGCCCAACTACAAACGAGTAAGAGGGCTGAAGCCCAACTACAAACGAGTAAGAGGGCTGAAGCCCAACTACAAACGAGTAAGAGGGCTGAAGCCCAACTACAAACGAGTAAGAGGGCTGAAGCCCAACTACAAACGAGTAAGAGGGCTGAAGCCCAACTACAAACCCGGTCCGCACAGTCTCGCCGTGGTTTTGCGGTTTCCGGGTGTCTTTCTTTTCTTTTTCTTCTGAAAGCCGGTGGATTTTTTAAGTTTTTTAAACATTGAAAAAGCTATGGCAATTATTTGATGATTTCTTGATATTTCTCATGTATATTTGCTAATTTTGATAAATTTATGCAATATAAAAATAATTTTTATTTGGGAATGTTTGCAAAACTTAATATTACAGTAAATTAAGATGTATCGTTAGCTACAGTAACCCAGTCGTGATAATCTATATACCAGCATAAGAGGCGCTTTGGGCGCCGAAATGCCAGTATTTGAAGGAACGGACGTGAGTAAGTGAAATTTGATACATATAATCCAGGGGATTTCTACGATGAGCTGTTTGCCGATAAGGGGCAACCGCGTCCTGCGGCTCAGCTTTTAATCGAGAAAATCAATTCTTTGCCGTCGGGGGAACTGGAGCGCCGACAGCAGGCGGCACAAAATGCGCTGTTGAAGCTGGGGGCGACTTTTAATGTGTACAGCGATGGGGCGGGAACGGAGCGGATTTTTCCGTTTGATATCATTCCCAGAATTATCTCGGCGTTGGAGTGGGAGCTGCTAGAACGCGGTCTGAAACAGCGGATCGCGGCTTTGAATGCGTTTATTGCGGATATCTACGGACCACAGAAAATCATCACAGATCGGAAGATACCTACGGAGCTGCTGGCTTCGGCGAAGGGATTTCTCCAGCCTTGTGTGGGTCTGCAGCCTCCTGGGGGGGTGTGGTGTCACATCACGGGGACGGATTTGGTGCGGGATAAGGATGGTCAGGTGTATGTGTTGGAGGATAATCTGCGTTGTCCTTCGGGGATTTCCTATGTGTTGGAAAATCGCCGGGTGATGAAGTCTTGTTTCCCGGAGCTGTTCGGGAGGATGGGGATTAAGCCGGTGGATGACTATTCTAGTCATTTGCTGGAAACTTTGCTGAATTTGGCGCCGCCGAATTTGCCTGACCCGAGGGTGGTGGTGTTGACGCCGGGGATGTACAATTCCGCCTATTTTGAGCATTCGTTTTTGGCCCAGCAGATGGGTGTGGAGTTGGTGGAGGGACGGGACCTGGTGGTGGCGGATGGCTATTTGCAAATGCGCACCACGAAGGGTCTGCAACGGGTGGATGTGGTGTATCGCCGCATTGATGATGATTTTATTGACCCGCTGGTGTTCCGCAAGGATTCTTTGTTGGGGGTTCCGGGTTTGATGGAGGTGTATCGATCGGGTCGGGTGGCGATCGCCAATGCCTTGGGGACCGGTGTGGCAGACGATAAGGTAATCTATGCCTATGTACCGGAGATGATTCGCTACTACCTGGGTGAAGACCCGATTTTGGCGAATGTCCCTACTTATCTCTGCTGTGATGACAAGCACCGGGAGCATGTTTTGGCCAATCTGGACAAGCTGGTGGTGAAAGCTGCTAATGAGTCGGGGGGTTATGGGATGCTCGTGGGTCCTCACGCCACGCCGGAAGAGCGGGAAGAATTCGCGCACCGAATTGAAAAAAATCCTCGCAATTATATCGCCCAACCGACTTTGTGCTTATCTCGAGTGCCCACAATTGTTGAGGATGAATTTGAGGGCTGTCATGTGGACTTACGGCCTTACATTCTTTACGGGAAGGAGATATATGTCCATCCAGGAGGGCTGACGCGAGTGGCTCTGAAAAGGGGCTCGCTGGTGGTTAATTCTTCTCAAGGTGGTGGCTCTAAGGATACTTGGGTGTTGCAAAATAGTTCGCCAATTTAACCACTGGATGAACAGTTTATGGCGAAAATGTTACTTATTGGCCGGAATAAATTATGCTAAGTCGCGTTGCGGATTCGATTTACTGGCTGAATCGGTATGTGGAGCGGGCGGAAAATGTGGCTCGCTTTGTGGATACAAATATCAATTTGATTTTGGATTCACCCAGTGGGGTTTTTCAGCAGTGGGAGCCGTTGGTGTTGACCACGGGAGACCAGGAGATTTTTCGGGAACAATACCAGGATCAGGCTACGGCTGAAAATGTGATTCAGTTTCTCAGCTTTGATAGCAAGTATTCTAATTCGATTTTATCTTGCTTGCGGTTTGCCCGGGAAAATGCCCGATCGGTCAGGGAAATCATCTCCTCGGAAATGTGGGAGCAAATCAATGAGTTCTATATGATGGTGAATGATGCTTCCCAGTACCATTCCCTATCAGATATGCACGGGTTTTTTCGGGAAGTGAAAATGTCCAGTCACCTGTTTGCGGGGTTGATGGATGCGACGATGAGCCATAATGAGGGATGGCATTTTGGTCAGATTGGCCGGTTTTTGGAGCGGGCGGATAAAACCAGTCGCATTTTGGATGTGAAGTATTATTTTTTGCTGCCTTCGGTGAACGATGTAGGGACGACTGTGGATGAGCTACAGTGGATGGCGTTGCTGAAGTCGGCGAGTGCTTATGAGATGTACCGCAAGTGTGAGCATCGCATCTCGCCGATGGGGGTGGCGGAGTTTTTGATTCTAGACCGGGAGTTTTCCCGATCGATTCAATTTTGCTTGCTTGAGGTGGGGCGATCGCTCCATGAAATCACCGGAACCCCAGCGGGAAGTTGGCAAAATCCGGTGGAGCGAGCTTTAGGACGCTTGCGAGCGGAATTGGGTTATATCACCATTGAGGAAATCATGGCAATGGGTTTACACGAATTCCTCAATCAGTTACAGGAACAGATGAATGAGGTAGGGGAAAAGATTTTTGAAACTTTCTTTGCCCTGAAACCGCTACCGGACAAATCCCCTTTGATGTTGCAGAAACAATAATAGGAGTTTCCGCCGTCCCTCCTGGCGGAAATCCCCTCACATCCCTAGTCGATGAGTACGTCTTCGCGAGTTTCCTCTTCGTCGTATTCCCACTCGATATCGGGCATCCGATCGAACGCTTGTTTTACGGAAGATTCCCACAATTTGCGGATTTTCGCCAGGTAGGGGTCTCCCAGACGCAAGCGCAGTTGGTGGCGGATGGCCAAGGTGTCCCGCTGGTACATCACCAGGTCGATCGGTGGTCCGACGGAAATATTAGATTTCATCGTCGAATCAATAGACAATAAGGCACATTTGGCCGCTGCTTCCAAAGAAGTATCAAACGTAAGAGTGCGGTCTAAAATTGGCTTGCCATATTTGGTTTCGCCAATTTGCAGAAAAGTAGTATCCTCCGTAGCTTGAATACAATTACCCTGGCTATAAATCAAGTACAGTTCCGGTGGCTCTCCTTGAATTTGGCCCCCCAACAGCAGGGAGCATTGAAAATCAATCCCATCTTTCTGTAGCCAGGGGCGGTCTTGGTCCTGAATTTCCCGGATTTTACTCCCAATATAGCGAGCGACTTCATAGAGAGTAGGCAGGCTGTGAATATTGATATCTTCTTTAGTCCTGATATCTTTTTGCAGCCAATTAACTACGGCTTGAGTCATGGACAGGTTGCCCGAGGAGCAAACCAGCAACACCCGCTCCCCAGGACAAGACAGGTCGAAGAGTTTTTGATAGGTGGAAATGTAGTCCACTCCCGCATTTGTGCGTGAGTCGGCTGCCATCACCAAACCGTAGCGAGTCATAACCCCAACGCAATAAGTCATAAAATCTTATCTAGCGACAAATACCCAGTTAAAATTGTACGCCCTATGGGGAGATGGGGACGGGGGGACTTGGAGATGGGGAGACGGGGACCAGGGGACGGGGAGAGGGGGAGAGGGGGAGAGGGGGAGCAAGGGAGCAGGGGAGCAGGGGAGCAAGGGAGCAAGGGGAGTGTGGGGAGTGTGGGGAGTGTGGGGAGTGTGGGGAGTGTGGGGAGTGTATAGGGAAAAGTTAAAAGTGAAAAGTGAAAAGTTAAATTTTCACTATTCACTATTCACTATTCACTCTTCCCCCTGCCCCCCTGCCCCCCTGCCCCCCGTCCCCTGGTCCCCCCATCTCAGTATGGGGTCTGACCATAGAGGGGAAGTACCCTTCTGGTGGAAATGAGAAAGGTGGTAGATAATAAGAAGGAATGAAAGTGTTTGACATCTCCTAGCGAACATCCCTCCACCCATCCCCCGGAGGGATTTTATTTTGGAATTTTTCGGGATGTGTCACTGGCGCGGGGATTGAGAACCATCGGGGAGAATGGCGCCAGTGAATAAGGCGCGGCGGTTCCCTTCTCCGAGGTGGGCGCCGGTGAGGTCGGCGCCGGTTAGGTCAGCGTAAGTGAGATTGGCAGCTTCTAAGTTCGCATAACTTAGGTTCGCGTAACTTAAGTTAGCTGAAACGAGATGAGATTCGGTGAGGTCGGAGGCAGCTAGGATGGATTGTGACAGGTTGGCGGCGCTGAGATTCAGGTAAGAAAGGTTGGCGCTGCTGAGGTTGGCACCGGCGAGGTGGGCGCGGCTGAGGTTGGCACCGCGCAGTTGGGCACCACTGAGGTTGGCTTGGTTGAGGTAAGCGCCTTCGAGGTTGGCGCCTTCAAGGTTGGCTCTGTCGAGGTTGGCGCCTTCGAGGTTGGCTTCGCTGAGGTCGGCTCGGCTCAAGTCGGCACCGCTCAGGTCTGTGCCACTCAGGTCGGACCCGGCGAGCATGGCACCGGCGAGATTGGCTTGGGTGAGGTTGACGCCAATGAGGTTGGCTTGACTGAGGTCGAGGTTACTGCTCTGGGATGGGATGTTTTGGGGGGATGGGGTGGCGGTTTGCCACATCACTTGGGATGTCTGTGGGGCAAAGTCTTGGGGACTTGGTTGGTATTCTGGCCAGAGTTCTTCTCGCTCTAGGGGGTCTTCGGGATAAAAGGGAGGGGTTGTTTGCTGTAGTTCTGGGGTGATTTCTACTTTGGTATAGGGTTGGTCTTCTGGACGATCGGACCAGGTGGGGGCAAATTGGGCGGTGTAATCTACAGTGGATGGGCTGGATGGGACTGAGTTTTGCCATTGAGCGGGAATGGGTTCTTCTACTGGAGCGATCGCTTGTGCTAAATCTTGCCCCATCCAGGGCATTTCATCGCGTGAGTTGGTGATTTCGGCGTTGGTTTTTGGGGGGAAAAATGTGGGATCTTCCAATTTGCGATTCAGTTCGGCGATCGTCTGCTGCAGGGAGTCTAAATTCTCCAGAAACTCAGACTGGTGGCTGAGTTCATTTTTGAGGGTTTCTAGCTGGTTGGGCACTGGGGCGATCGTCTGCGCCACCGCACTCATCTGTTGTTGCAGCTTTTCCACCACCGCCAGGGGGGAGTCAAGGAGGCTGCTGATGCTCGTCCCAAAAGCCGCCGCCAAAGCATCACTTTTGGTGTTTTCCTGAATTTCGCCGATTTTGGCACTGAAATCCCCCACCTGCGACGTTAGAGACTGGGAAATATCCCCCAAGCTGTGGTCAAGTTGAATAATTGCTTTGAGGATGCGCTGCTGGTTGATGGCTTCCTCGCGGTGGCGGTTAATCAAATTTAACCACAGAGAGAGAAACAGTAGCACTGCTGGGTAAACGATTTGTCCGAACGCCACGGCGGCGACGCTCCCCGCCACCGCTCCCGCCAGAGACACGTATTCCCCAATTTTCAGCCAATCCAGGTTTTTTGTTTGCATCGGGCCGCACTCCACAACATTCTCAGCACGATCGTGCTTCAGATTAACTAGAATAACGCCCACTCTGTGCCACCGCCAGGGAATTGCCCTCAGCTCACATATCTTACTTTAGTGAGACGATCATTTGTCCTTGGTAACATGTCCTTTGTCCGCCAGAAACCGGGTTTCTTAACCAAATCTCGCTGAAAACCCGAAGATTAGCGCAGAAACCCGGTTTCTAATTTCAGACAAATAACCAACTACTTGCCTTTTTGCTGATTTTTCACCTGTTCCAAGGCGATTTCCTTCATGGCTTGATAAGAGCTGGCATTAGAAGCACCTTCAATCGCTTTCACTGCCAAATCTTGTACTTGCTTCAAGGCCATATCAAGCTGTTTCGACAGACTTTGAATCCGGCTATCTTGCGCTTTAATAGTTTCTTCTAAAGATTGGATTTGCAGCTCGTAATTCCGCTTTTGCCCTTCCAATTCTTTGGCGCGCAAATCTGCCTTAACTTTGGCTTGATAATTGCCAATGTTCCGGCCATTTTCTTTGCCATTTTTAATGTTTTGTTCTAACTCGTGCGGGAATGCCTCTACTTTCGCTTTGGCTTCGGCATATTGTTTTTCGCGATCGGCTATCCCTTTCTCCCGTTCCTGCCACTGTTTTTCCTGCTGTTCCCGGGTTTCCAGCAGTTCCTTATACAGCCGCTCCTTATTCTGATCGTATTCCTCGGCGTCCAATTGCCGCTGCAATTCTAAATCATAGCGGTAGGCTTTTTCATCCCGATGGCGGTTTTTTTGGTAGGTTTCGTCCCGCGTTTTAATTTCCCGCTGGTGATTTTGCTGCTCTTTTTGCCAATTTTTATTCGCCTCGTGAATTTGCTGCTCAATTGCTTCCCGCCGCTGGCTGAGTTCCTCGGCAAATGCTTTGGCACTGACTTCATAAGAATCGATGAGAGAATCTAGGGTATTCTCTGCTACTTCTAAATCGTGCAGCTCTTGTAATTGTGTCAGTTGTTCGGCAATTTTATCCTGAATATCTTTGAGGAAAGATGCTTCTGTAATCAATTGCTCGGATAAATCGCTAACCGCACCACCAAACCCTACTTGTAGCTGGGAGAGGCTGACGATCGTCTGGTTCATCTTGTGCTGAGCTTGATTTACTGGCATAGGTGGTTTTTCCTGAGAAGTGGTAGTTTTCGGTTCGGGAGCCGGTTTCGGTGGCGGTGGTGGAGCTGAGGCAGCTTTTTCCTTTTCCTTGGCGAGTTTTGCCACTTGAGATTCCAAAGCCGCTTTCTCCTGCTCCAATTCCTCCAAAACCTCTAAAATCTCGGCTTTGGTGCTTTTGGCAGTAATTTTTTTCGCCATAATCTACTCCTGGAAAAAATTATCGTGGTGAAGCCTGAAAATTATCTTATTTTATCACTCTTCAGGCTTCAGATGAACTGCCTATGCCAGACTATTTGGATGATGAACCGTCAGCAGTGCTTTGAAAAGCGCGCATTGCCAACTGTTGCGCTTGCTGCATCGCCGCTTGCAACTGAGCTGTAATTGCTGCTATCTGTTCATTGTTGCGCGCGATCGTCCCCTCAAGAGATTGGATTTTCATATCATAACCCTGTTTCGTGGCTTCCCACTCTTTCTCGATTAAATCCGATTTAACTTTCGCTTCCCGCTCCGCATCTTTAATCGCCTCTTCTTTGGCTTTGATATAGGCTTGCTTCAGCTCATCCTCAAAACCAGCAACTTTTTTCTGATTTTCCGCGAATTCGGCTTGATTGTCCGTAAGAAACTTTTCCCGTTCCGCCCAATTTTTATCTTTGTCTGCTACGAGGGATTGCAGTTCCCGCTCCTGCTGGCGCTTTTCCGATTCGTAATTATCGGTTTCTAGCTGGCGGAGGCGCTGAATTTCATATTGGTAATCAGCGGCTTCGGCTTCGCGAGCTTTCGTCAATAGTTCTGCCGCTTCGGTAATAGCCACCTCAAATTCCTGCTGCTCTTTTTGCCACAGCTTCCGGTTTTGGGCAATTTCTTTTTCCAGAGCTTCCGCTTGGGTGGTGGCTTTGTTTTCCAGAGATGCCAGTTTTTCTCGGTGTTCTTGGGTTAAAATATGGAGAGCGTCAGCGACGAGGCGAATTTGCTGCACCTCTCCTAAGCGCTGGTTTTCAATTCCGATAGAGCGTTTCAGCTCATCGAGTTTCCCAGATTCTGATGTCAGCCGTTCTGACAGTTGGTTAATGGTACTGCCGAAGTCTAATTGCAGGGCGGCCATCCCGTTGACAATGGCATCAATTGTATAGGCGGAAGCGGCTGCTACCAATTCCTGATTCTTTTCTTTTTCCGCTTCTTCTTCTTTGGTGGCAACCCGCGATTCCACCTGCTGCCTTGCTGCTAATAGCTTGTTGAAAGCAGCCATGATTTGCTGTTTATCTTTCGGGGTCTCTGGACTCATAATGTTGGGCTCACTTTTTTGTTTAGGAAGTTTTGGGGGCGCTAAGCGCGATTGGCAACCAGGCAACATTAATCGCCATTGGCGATAACTTTGAGGATTTCCGTGCAGCGGGAGCAGCGATTGCCGGAGAAACAATAGCACCCATCTACTAGCTGCTGTAAAGCATTTCTCAACCGCCGGTTTTCCCGCAGCAGAGCTTGGTAGTTACGCTGCACGGAGGTGATGACCTCTGTGATATGTTGCAAGTCTGCAGTGACAATCTCCAAATCGTTTAACCCGTCAGCACGGATGGCATCTAATATGGCCACATTTCCGCGCTGTCGCTTTTCTGATCTGGCGTAGCGGCTAAATTTGGCCATTAGGTGCCCTGGAGCCGTGCTGTTATCCAATTTTTCCATTATATTCTGCCTCTGTCCCCGATGAATTTTGCGGTTATGAAAAAATTTCCCCCAAGGAGCGATGGTTTATTTGTCATTTGTCCTGGGGGAGAAACCGGATTTCTTCAGGACACGGCATTGCCGTGTCCCTACGGTTCAGAATCGAAAATTGTCGCAAAAACCCGGACCCAATGGGGGTCTAACTGGCGGTTGCCATTGCGGGGAGCTGCGCGATGCCGTTATCTGATGGTGGTAGGCTGATTTCCCCGCTGTTGTCGCTGTGGCTATAAGCTGCCATCAAGCTGGCGATTTCATGGGGTGGTAAATTATCCAAACCAATCATGTTTTGGGTGCTGTCTAAGTCGATTAACCGGCTTAAGTTGCTGGGGTCGGCTAATACGGCGGCGGCTCGTTCTACCATCTGCCAGTCGGTACGTTCTACCCATTCCCATTTCAAGCTGTAATAGTTGATGGGTTTGAGGATGCCGCTTTCATCGGGTTTTTGACCGCTGTGTTTGACAAATTCCGGGACAAAAATGCCTTCGCCCGGTTCGACGCCGCGAGATTGCACGGTGGCAACTAAGCGGTTGAAGTCGCGGAGGCTCCTGCCTTTGACGTATGTCACTAGGACGACATCTTTGGGGAGTTCGCCGGATTCGGCGACAAACCAAATCTGACCCCAGAGGGTGTTTTTGGTTTGGCCTAAACTGCCGAAAAATTTGCTAAATTTTAAGATGGTCATGGACAGTTTTGAGCCATATTCGGTATCGCCGATCGTCCATTTGCCCGCTTGGCAGTTATTCCGCACTGATAGGGGCAATTCGGGCACGATAATGGCGTTTTCTGGTTTGCTGCCAAATACGGAAATAGTGGCTTTCTTAGACATTGTAAAAACTCCTTTTGTTTGTGCTTGCTCTCTTTTGCTGACCATGTGCTACCGTTACGGAAAAATTAGTTACACCCATTGGATTTACCGAATCGCATGCCGGTTGGGAGCGGTGGCGGTTGGGGGATATTTCCAACCGTTTGTCCCGGTTTCGGCGGGATGGATTTCTACTAGGTTCTGAGTTGCTTCTGTTGCTGGTTGTGGGGTTGGCAGTCCCCGTAAGGATGCCAGCAACCGCTCTAGGATTTCTATGTGCGCGGGGGTAAAGTGGATGCTGAATCCGGCCCCATCCCGAGCGTAACCGGGGCAAATCAGGGAGGCTCCGGCGCGATCGTCATGGTTGGCGATGTAGAGCCATTCCGTGTCTTGTAGCTGGTAGTGGGTATCGGTCCAAGTCTTGAGCATGGTTCCTCTCCGTTCCGGCATTTCTGGCAACCTACATCTAGCGTTAGCAGCCCGGTATTATGGCCTGGTTCACGCTCCCGGTAGTGGTTGTGTAGTTGATTATTTATTCAACTACACCTATGATAACGCCTGTTGATTGTTTCGTCAACCCCTTGGTTGACTTTTTCTTCAAATTGACCTAGAATGCAGGTGTAGAGAGAGAAAGAGACGATGGATGAGACATTTGGCACGCTAATTCGGCAAGCACGCAAGGACAAGGGGTACAGCCAGCGGGACCTCGCCAAGCTGCTGGGGGTGGACTTCACCTATCTATCGAAGCTGGAAAACGATCGGGCGGACTATGCCCCAAAAGAGGATGTGATTAGGTCCCTGGCGCAGCATCTGGACCTGAATGAGGAGGAGTTGATTGTACTGGCGGGCCGCATCCCCCAGGAGTATGAGGCGTTTCTGAAGCAGAATTATAAGGAGATGCCCGCGCTGTTGCGGCGGATGTGGGAAAATCCCGAGTTTGCGCAAAAGGTGTTTCAGGCGGTAAGTGAGGAGGAGTAACGATGAGCGTGTTTCTGCCTTATCGGTTTTATTCCAAAACGGCGATCGAGTATCGGGCCAGTCGCCTGTTGCGGCAAATGCAGGGGGCGCAAAATGCCGTCCTGTGGCCCTTGGATGCCACTGTGGTGGCGGATTTTTTGGACTTGGGGGTGGTGTGGGACCGCCTTGAGGCGGACGAAGGCGGGGCGATCGCGGCCCGCATCCTCCCCAAACAACGCCTCATCGAGATTAACGAAGAAATACTCGATAAACCCCAAGGGTTCCAAGAATCCACCCTGGCCCACGAAATCGGTCACTGGGTCCTGCATATCAACCACCAAGTGGCCGATCGCGCAGAAGATGCTAGCGACCCTGATGCAGACCTATTCGTTTGTCGAGGCAAAAGCAACATCAGCCAGCTCGAGTCCATAGAATGGCAAGCGCAATATTTCGCCGGTTCCCTCCTCATGCCCCGCCATATCCTCGCCCAAAAAAGCCAGGGCAGAGATTTGCTCCATTGGCCTCACTTATATGAAATCAGGGATGAACTAGGAGTAAGCATCTCCAACCTAGTCAATAGGCTAGAAAATTTAGGCTGGATTTATGTGGACAAAAGGAGCCGCGATCGCGAGATTTATCCCGGAGAAGCCCTGTTAAATGGGGAAATCCGCCTATTTGGTTAAGTGACAAAGGACAAATGACCAAGGACAACATATGACAGGATTAACAAGCCCTCTTAGAGGGATTTACCTACAGATTTATTGTCCCATATTTTTGGTTAAAATCAAACCTACGCGGTGAATTATTTCTAAAAAATCTGATAAAATTGCCGCTTCATTTGCTGGTGTCAGAATAGGAATATGAACAAAAATGCAATCAGCCGAGATTTTGGTGTCTTGGATATATTTTAACACGCCATAGTAGAGGGCTTCACAGACAAATTTACCGGCATCATGGCTGATGGTGGTGGTGGGGAGGTCGGCTATGAGCTTATCTAGGTTAATTTGGGTGTTAAGGATATTTTCGCCTTGGGTGGCGCGGGATTCTATGGTTAAATTTTGGCGACTTTCGGCCATGCCACAGCAGATGATAATATCTGGTTGAATTTGCGGGATTTTTTCTATGACTTGATGGGGGGCAAGGTGGAAATCTACTGGGAGCTGTCGGAGGTAGGTAATTTCTGGTGATGGGGGGTGAATTTGAGCCAGTTTGTCTAATAAATCGTCGGAGGAGTTGGTTTTTTGATGGGGGAGCCAGGTGGCGAAGGAGGTGAGGAGAATTTTGGCGGTCATAATGGTGTGATTTATGGCTAAAATGGGGTGTAGGTTAGGGCTGTTGTGGCTAGAGGTTATGTCATCTAACGTTGTCAAACGTCCCGTTAGCATCGCTGTAGTAGATTATGATATGGGCAACTTGCACTCCGTGTGCAAGGGTTTGGAGAATGCCGGAGCTACACCGAAAATTACTGATTCGCCAGATGAGATTTTGGCGGCGGATGGGGTGGTCCTGCCGGGGGTGGGAGCTTTCGACCCAGCGATCGAGCATTTGCGATCGCGCCATTTAATCGGTCCCCTCCAAGAGGCAATAGGATCCGGTAAACCCTTCCTGGGTATCTGTTTGGGGTTGCAAATCTTATTTGACCGCAGCGAAGAAGGTAAAGAACCCGGTTTGGGGGTCATTCCCGGAGTAGTCCGCCGGTTTAAATCAGAACCGGGATTAACTATACCACATATGGGCTGGAATCAGCTACAGTTCAACCAGCCAGATATTCCCTTGTGGCAACATTTGTCACCACAACCCTGGGCGTACTTTGTCCATTCCTACTATGTGGACCCCATAGATGAAAACGTGCGGGCCGCCACCGTCACCCACGGGAGACAGACAGTCACCGCCGCGATCGCCCGAGACAACCTCATGGCAGTGCAATTTCACCCCGAAAAATCCTCCACCGCCGGATTACAAATGCTCGCCAATTTCGTTAATCTGAATCTTTAAGAAACCGGGTTTCTGCGATAATCTCTGCGCTGCACCCGCGAACGAGCATCAATAAACCAAGTATGTAGGGGCACGGCATCTTTAACCTCTCGGTTTAACGAAAAATCTTAATAACGCCGTGCCCCACATCACGGGAGGTTGATGATTTACCCGTGGGGATGGGCACGGCAAGATAAATTTCCCTGAGAGATTTGGTAGGGGCACGGCATCTTTAACCTCTCGGTTTAACGAGAAATCTTAATAACGCCGTGCCCTACATCACGGGAGATTGATGATTTACCCGTGGGGATAGGCACGGCCAGATAAATTTCCCAGAGAGATTTGGTAGGGGCACGGCATCTTTAACCTCTTGGTTTAACGAAAAATCTTAATAACGCCGTGCCCCACATCAGGGGAGGTTGATGATTTACCCGTGGGGATGGGCACGGCGAGATAAATTTCTTGGTTTTTCGAGAAATATTAAAGATGCCGTGCCCCTACCAATAATTCTATCCTATTCCTTATTCTCGCTGCGCTGCACCTGCGAAAACCAATTAATAAACCAAGTATGTGGTAGGGGCACGGCATCTTTAACCTCTCGGTTTAACGAAAAATCTTAATAACGCCGTGCCCCACATCACGGGAGGTTGATGATTTACCCGTGGGGATGGGCACGGCCAGATAAATTTCTCGGTTTTTAGAGAAATATTAAAGATGCCGTGCCCCTACAAGGATGAATTTTTTAATAACGCCGTGCCCCACATCACGGGAGATTGATGATTTACCCGTTGGGATGGGCACGGCCAGATAAATTTCTCGGTTTTCAGAGAAATATTAAAGATGCCGTGCCCCTACCAATAATTCTATCCTATTCCTTGTTATCGCTGCGCTGCACCCGCAAAAACCAATCAATAAACCAAGCGCCGCGACTATTGCCAGTTAAATCGCAATTTTCCACCGTTCCCCCACCGTTATAACGTACCCTCACAGCCTCATACCCGTTGCGATTTATCTTACAGCGGCGAATGGTGGGGTTGCCCCCCTGCGTGATTTGCACCCCCGCTAAAGCATTACCAAAAATATCGCAATCTTCTACTGTCCCCTGGCCATTTTCCAAGACAACGACGCCAGCACTCTTCCCATCGTGAATTTTACACTGGCGGATGGTGGGGTTGCCCCCCTGCTTGATTTGCACCCCCGATAAAGCATTACCAAAGATATCGCAATCTTCTACTGTCCCCTGGCCATTTTCATCGACAAAGACGCCAGCAGTCTTCCCATCGTGAATTGTACAACGGCGGATGGTGGGGTTGCTCCCCTGCTTGATTTGCACCCCCGAATAAGCATTACCAAAGATATCGCAATCTTCTATTGTCCCCTGGCCATTTTCATAGACAACGACGCCAGTATCCTTCCCATCGTGGATTTTACAGCGGCGAATGGTGGGGTTGCTCCCCTCACTGATTTCTACCCCCGAATCACCATTACCAAAGATATCGCAATCTTCTACTGTCCCCTGGCCATTTTCCAAGACAACGACGCCTACACCTTCCTTACCATCGTGGATTTGACAGCGGCGGATGGTGGGGTTACTCCCCTGCTTGATTTGCACCCCCGCTAAAGCATTACCAAAAATATCGCAATTTTCTACTGTCCCCTGGCCATTTTCCCAGACCATGACGCCATTTGTCTTCCCATCGTGGATTTTACACTGGCAGATAGTGGGGTTGCCTCCCTGTTGGATTGTCACCCCCGCTAAAGCATTACCAAAGATATCGCAATTTTCTACTGTCCCCTGGCCATTTTCATAGACCCAGACACCACTTTGCTTCCCATCGTGGATTTGACAGCGGCGGATGGTGGGGTTGCTCCCCTCACTGATTTTTACCCCCGGTAAAGCATTACCAAAAATATCGCAATCTTCTACTGTTCCCTGGCCATTTTCCACGACAAAGACGCCACCTTCCTTCCCATCGTGGATTTTACACTGGCGGATGGCGGGGTTACTCCTCTTCTTGATTACCACCCCCGCATAAGCGTTACCAAAAATATCGCAATTTTCTACAATCCCCTGGCCATTTTCCCAGACAAAGACGCCACAATTATTCCCATCGTGGATTTTACAGCGGCGGATAGTGGGTTTGCTCCCCTGCACGATCGCCACCCCCGCTCCAGTATTACTAAAAATATCGCAATCTTCTACAATTCCCTGGCCATTTCTTACAATTAAGACGCCAGCACTCTTTCCATCGTGGATTTTACAGCGGCGGATGGTGGGGTTAGCTGTGACACCCTGAATTCTGATGCACTGCTGAGAGTCTGAGGTAATATCGCAGTCTTCCAGTATCAATTGCCCTTGGGGAATATCCACCGCATTATATTCATTTCCCTTCAGTGCTGCCCGACCCCGTAGGGTAAAATTCCGCACTATGGCATAGTCTGTTTTCATCAAAATGCAGGCTGATTCTGTACTCTCGACAACAATATCCGCAGAGGCACCATCGCCGATAATTTCTAGGGGCTTATCGATGATTATCCCCTCATGGTAAATCCCCGGTTGCACCAGGATGCGGGTGCCCACTGGGGCGTTTTGAATCGCCTCACTGATAGTTCTGTAATCCCCCCGACCGATTTTAGAAACCGTCAGGGTCTGTTCGGCCAAATCTTGACTAACTGCCTCTACGGATTGATAGCGTTCCTGAATATCTATGGCCAGCAATTTATCGAGAACTTGACCAAGTTTCTGACTCACGGGATGGGGTAAATGCTGCCGCCAATCCTTCACCCAACTATAACCCTGCCTCGTCCACAATTCCCACGGATGAATCCCCGTGAGCAAGTGAAAACAGGTGGCACCCAAACCGTATAAATCAGTGGCTGGATATGCCAAGCCTCCCTCCATTTGCTCCAAGGCTGCATAGCCAAAAGAACCCAACCGCGTCCCCGGTTTTGCCATCACTGTGGCACTCAATTGTTTGGAAACGCCGAAATCAATCAGCACTAAACGGCCATCACGGCGGCGGCGCATGATATTCTGGGGTTTAATATCTCGGTGAATCACCGGTTGTTTATGGATAAACTTGAGAACAGGTAGCAAATCCTCTAACAGTTCCAGAATTTTTGGCTCACTAAATGGCCCCTGTTGTTCCAACTCTTGCAATAAATTCTGCCCTTCTATAAACTGCTGCACAATATACAGCCGTCCCTCTTCTTCAAAATAGGCATAAAGAGCGGGAATTTGGGTATTTTCTCCCAGATGTTGCAGTTGGCGTGCCTCTTCCTGAAACAATTGCACGGCTTTATTGAGGGCTCCGGTTCCCTGCTGTTGCGGTGCCAGTTGCTTCACTACGCAGCGCTCATTCAGTTTATCAGTATCTTCTGCCAGATAGGTTCTCCCGAATCCCCCCTCTGCGGATAAAAGCTGGGTGACGCGGTAGCGGTTGCGCAACATGGGCACCAATTTGGTGCCACAACGCTGGCAGAAATTCGTCCGATCGGGATTTTCGGGCTTCTGGCAATCGGGATTGAGGCAGCAAACCATAATCAGTTTGAGGTCATGGGTAGATATCTACCATATAACAATTTAGGTGTGTGAAAAATATTTTTTCTGAATCCCCTCGCTCATAGCTCCCCCCTGCTAGAAACCGGAGTCAAGAAACCGGGTTTCTGGCTGAACCGATGACAAAAAACCAAAAATGATGATATATTAAGTTTTGTAAACTCTCAGGTTTAGGGTCCGCCAACACGGTTGGCTTATCATCTCATCCATGCCATTATTAACACCAAATTATCCCTACAATCCCCCTGGATTGCTCAAAAACGGGTTACTGATGACTCTTTATACCGCTTTGTGGATAAGTCGGGAATGGGAGCAACATATCGCCGCACCAGAACCCACCTATCAAAAACACATTTTCACTGGAAGTCAAGGAGTACCGATTTTTGGTCTCGTGGCAGTACCCCCCAACCCTCGCGGCACCATTATCGCTACTTACGGCATCACTGGTAGCGTGGAAAATCAATGGTTTTTAAAAATTCTGGGACGCAAAGCATTTGCAATGGGTTATGCTCTGGTTTTATTCGATTGGCGAGCCCACGGGAAAACCGCTCTCCTGTCCCCCACATTAACATCTGATGGCCTGTATGAAGGAGAAGACTTCGTTTTAATTGCCGCCCAAGCAAAATCATTGGGTTGTCCCGGCAAATTCTGGTTTACCGGCTATTCTCTGGGAGGACAATTAGCACTCTGGGGAGTGAAAGCGGGGCAAAACTTATCTCCAGAAGCAATGGCAATGGGAATTACCACCGAAGAAATCGGCGGCGGAGCAGCGATCTGCCCCAGTTTAGACGCAAATCGTTCCCTAGTTTATTTGGAAAATTCATTTTTTGGCAAGTATTTGGACAAAGCCATCGCCAAAGACCTACATAAGCTGGCAATGGATATCTATAATACCCATCCCGGAGCTTTGGAGTTAGGTGCAATTCACCGCGCCAACTCCATTCGCAGCTTTGACCAGGAATTAGTGATACCTCCCTTGGGATTTCCCACAGTCGAGGCATATTATGCTGCCAGCAGTCCCCTGCACATTTTGCCCCATTTCCAAAAACCCACTTTGATATTATATGCTGAAGATGACCCCATGTTTTATCCCGGCATCGTGCCAGATTTAAAAGCCATTTGCCGCGCCAATCCCGTCTTAGATTTAATTTTAACTCGTTACGGCGGTCACGCGGGATACATTAGTAGCAAAGAATGCCAGCGACAAACGGGGGATAATGACCCCTGGTGGGCATGGAATCGGATTTTAGCCTGGTTTAATCAACAGGTAGGTGCTACTACTGAAACCAGGCAAACAGCCGGAGTTTTTTAGAAACTAGATTGATTATTGTGGGGGCAGGGCATCGTTAACCTGTAGGTTGAATGGTCAAGCTGTGCTTTTTATGATATATGTGGTAGGGGCACGGCATCTTTAATCTCTCGGTTTCTCGATAAATCTTAATCTGCGCCACGCTTGTCCGTGCCCCACTTCACGGGAGGTTGATGATTTTCCCGTGGGGATGGGCACGGCCAGATAAATTTCCCAGAGAGATTTGGTAGGGGCACGGCATCTTTAACCTCTCGGTTTAACGAAAAATCTTAATCTGCGCCACGCTTGTCCGTGCCCCACTTCACGGGAGGTTGATGATTTCCCCGTGGGGATGGGCACGGCCAGATAAATTTCTCGGTTTTCAGAGCAATATTAAAGATGCCGTGCCCCTACAATGGTGAATTTTTGAATAACGCCGTGCCCCACGTTATGGGAGGTTGATGATTTCCCCGTGGGGATGGGCACGGCGCGATAAATTTCTTGGTTTTTCGAGAAATATTAAAGATGCCGTGCCCCTACAAGGGGGAATTTTTTAATAACGCCGTGCTTCACGGGAGGTTGATAATTTCCCCGTGGGGATGGGCACGGCGCGATAAGTTTCTTGGTTTTTCGAGAAATATTAAAGATGCCGTGCCCCTACAAGGGGGAATTTTTGAATAACACCGTGCCCCCAATTATCTAAAGCAGTTTTAATTAGGTATAACCAATGATTACCGGAGATAAATTAGGAGGTTGAGACCGGGAATGGTGCGGGAAATTGTCCAGAGCAGCAGGGTTAAGTAGAGAATACCAAGACTCCATTGATACCACACCAAGGCACTGACTAAACCGGGTAAATGTTCGTCCCGTAGGCGAATATCGTTGAATCCGAATTTGAGGAGATTATTTAGGCTGAAATCGTAGTAATTAAGCCAATTCCACCGCCGGTTCCATAGGATGGGGGCGTAGCGATCGCGAAACCCTGGAAACCGGGGAATCACTGGCAACCGCCCCACAGTTAACCGCAGTTGTCGCATACTGCCATCCTCCACAAAATAGCTCACATTGAGTAAATCGTGATACCGTCCCCGCTTATAGATAAAATAGACAATAATTAACGGCACTGGGAGGAGAAACACCGCCAGACAAGCGAGAGTCAGCCACGGGTTTCCCGCTGTGCTGAAAATCGCAAATAAACCAATCCCTCCCAACATAGCCGCACTAACAATAACAGAGATAGTTTCTCCAATAGTAGGGAGGATGGGTTGGGGTAGGCGGCGGCGAGAGCGATCGACCAACCAGAACAAAAAGCCGAAATAGGATAAAGATAAAATTCCCACCCCTAAAACCAGCCAAGAACTGGTGCCATAGCGACTCAACAGAATTAACAGACTCAAACCCAACCACTGTAAAGCATCTAATAGAGGCGCCATTGGCCCCCAAAAGGGACGACAAAATGCTTTATCCCGTACCTTGATGTAAGTCGCAAAATCCATTTCTTCCAGGGAGAGTAATTCCGTGAGATTGCGACAGGGTTGCTTTTGGCGCATCAGGAGGATGGCGGCGACTTGGGGAGGCGAAAAACCCACATCCTCCAACTGACGCGGCTGAGCGTTATTGATATTCAGCGACAGAAACTGATTCCCTAATTGCTGTAGCCACAGGCGCGATCGTAAATACTCCACCTGATTCGCATCAGGGATTTGCTCCTGTTGTCGGAAATTGCGCACCAAATTGCGCAACACCGTTTCATTCTCTTGTAAAGTCGGCACCCACAAAGCCTTACCAATCCGACCCGTATCCCCCGCCAGAGTCGCTTGGTCGGAATCAAAAGCCAGTTCCGCCACATTCAAATAAGCACCAGGAGCAAAACCCGCATCACTAAAATCTGCCTTATTAAGAATGCTCGCCTCCCGCAAATTCGCCGGGAAATTAAACCGAGTTTCCCGGAAACTCACCGCCTGGGCAAAAGTCGCCCCCCGCAACAAAAACTCCCCCTCAAATTTAGCGCCCGTAAACCGTACCGCCTCCCCAAATCGCACCAGGGATAAATCACTGTTTCCCTGCCAAATAGAGCGGCTGAAATCCGTTAAACCCTGAAAAACGCTCTGACTGAAAGTACCATTACCAGCAAAAACACTCCCAGAGAAAACCGTCTCCCCCTCAAACTGCACTTGGTGAAAATTAGACTTATCAAAAAAAATACTGCCGCGAAAGTTACTCCCTTTCTGAAAACTCGTGTTAGTAAAATCCGCCAGAGAGCCAAACCGACTTGCTGACCAATCAGCCAAACCCTTAAACTCAGCGCCAGACGCCTCCAAACGGTTCAGGAAAAACGTATTTTGCCAATCCACCGCCCCCAAAAACCGAGTCCCCGCCATTTGCATAGCTCCCCGGAAAGTTGTGATTTCCATTTTATCCATTGGCGCAGTCAAACCATAACCAGAAAATTGACCTAATTGGGACAACCGGCGGCGGTCTTTTTGGATTTGTTCCAGTTCCTCTGGTGTGAACATAGGAGACAAAGCCTCCCCAAACAGGGGCAACCGCAAACCCAAATCTTTCCCAGCAAAATCACCTAAAATCCGCGCTTGGGACAAGTCCAAACCTACGGTAGTGCCAGGTTTGTTGAGGGCAATTTGCAAAGATTGGTAAAAGAGCGATCGAAACTCCTGATTTTCTGGGCGCAAGTCAATGGTAAAATCCCGCAGGTCAATAACGCGGAATCCTTCAATAGTCACAGGTTGCTTGATTCTTTCCTGTAAAACTTCGGTAGTCAGCACCGGTGGTAATGGAGCAGCTAACGCCCCTGAAGTTAGGGAAACAAACAACACCAATGCGGCGAATAAACTTACTAATAATCGCATTTTTGTTTTTTTAGATGAATCAAGTGCCAACAAATTGGATAATTTAATGTATTATATCATAATATGTTGAAAATTTCGTTAAATCCAATAAAATCCATAATTTTTTAAAGATTATTATAACGATACCCTGCTTAATTCAGCTAATCAAGTTGTAACTTAATTATAATCTATCAGTTTTTCAGCTATAGAGTATGAATATTGACTAAATGCAATCATTAAGATAGAATATATTTACGGCAATTTTACTTGACTCAATCACCATTTTTTCAATGTCTGCATCATCTCATCACCAAAAATGGCAAATTAGCGACAGGGAAAGAGAAATTTACCGCCAGCGCTCTCAAGCATCCAGTTTAGCCAAAGCTAAAGCCATGCGGGGAGAAGGTAAACAGCCTATCCATCCGATAAACTACCCCCGGCTCAACCCAGAAACCCTGATGCCAAAACAGCCAAATAATGGTTGGAACAGCCTTTCTTTATTCAGCGGTGGCGGCGGGTTAGACTTGGGATTTGAGCGAGCCGGATATACCCACGTTGCCTCCTATGACATCCTACCAGAGGCTGGTATTACCCTGGATAAAAACCGTCCCCAATGGCAAATCTTTGCCGGAGAAAACGGTGATGTCAGCAAAATTGACTGGAGACAATATAGAGGCAGAGTTGATGTCATCCACGGCGGGCCCCCCTGTCAGCCTTTTTCCGTCGCCGGACGCCAAAAAGGTCCAGATGACAGCCGGGATATGTTTCCTCAATTCATTCGGGCTATCCTAGAAATAGAGCCCCAAGCATTTATTGCTGAAAATGTCCCCGCCTTAGTCGGAAAAAAATTTAGTCAGTATGTTCAAGAAATCATCCATCAGCCTTTGGCTGGTAAATATCACTTGACAAAATTTATCATAATGGCTCCAGATTTTGGGATTCCCCAAGTACGCCAGCGAGTTTTCTTTGTGGGGTTTCGCGATGCCAAAATCGCGGCCAAATACCAACCACCAAAACCTACACATATGTGGGAGCATTTAGCTAAAAATCAACGGCAACAAGGGGATGAAAGCTATGGGGAAAGGCAACCAGTGCAACTAAATCTTTTTTCTCCAGCCCCAAAGCCTAATTTATGTATGGGAGTCCGAGAGGCTCTAGGGTTGCCCGATATTGGTTTTGATACCTTAGCGCCCACGATTCGCAGTGCCCTTACCGGTCCCCGCCACACTACTTCTGTATTAAGCAGTGTTTCTGCCCAAAAAACTTGGGAAAAACTGCAAATTTGGCCAAATGGAGTGGCGGCAAATCGGGAAAAAGCCAGTTTATTCGTGGCAGAAAATGGCCATTTTCGTTTGTCTGTTGCTGACTGCGCGATTATCCAAGGTTTTCCTGATTCATGGCAGATTCACGGTGCAGTTTACATGGCTTTAGGTCAAATTGGCAATGCCGTCCCACCTCCTTTAGCTTATCATATAGCCCTCTCTGTGGCTGAGGCTTTATCGTGACTTTAGGGCTTCTACAACCATTTCCCGTAACCTTTGAGCGTGGTTGCTAGTGATGCGCTCCCAACCATTAAAGTAAGATGCTGGAATATGGGGGTTATTTAATGTCGAGCCTCTTTCAATCAGGTATCGACATCTTTCTTGCAATAGAGAAAGCATCCTTCTGGGAGAGTAACCCCCTTCCAAATCCATCCGCTTTTGGTACTCTTGAATACTGTACTGCCGTTTTTGCAATTTTTTAGCGTCTTCAATAGTATAATATTCTTTTTCACCTAAAATATCGTAAAGCAATTCTATACTCAGTAGTTCTTGAACTAGCTGGGATAATCTATGGTCATATATTATATATGCTTCTTTTTCCTCAATCCAAGGTGTCATGGCTTGGGGTGAACCATAAAGACAGTATTTGAGTTGGATAGTATTGCTGCTGGTCTCATAAAATCCAAACAACCAATGCTTATCTTGCCACTTTTTAATATGTTCTCGCCCAAAGTCCCTTACTGTAGTTACAGAATTGCTGGTGGTTGACTTCAGCTCAAAAGGTATTTTTTCTCCATTTAAATCTAAAAAAGCATCGGTGCTAATTCTAGTTGCATTCATTGGTTTTTCTAGTTGGAATAGAGCGATTAACTCTTGTTCCCGAGTATCATCCTGAACTGTCATATAGTTTTATGTGTGTAAAAAGATGCTTGTTAATTAACAATTAACAATTGATAATTGATAATTAACAACCATTGGCCATCAATTGTTAATTATCAATTATCAATTATCAATTATAATTAGCCGTTCAACACCCAATTAACCAGAGTGCGGACACCAAAACCAGTGGCACCAGCGCCGTTGTAACCTTTCTCTTTGTCAGTCCACACCGGACCGGCGATGTCCAAATGCACCCAGGGGGTTTTTTCCACAAACTGCTTTAAGAACAGAGCCGCAGTGATGGCACCGCCCGGGCGAGGTCCAGTATTTTTCATGTCTGCGTGCATGGCTTTGAGTCCCTCGAAGTATTTCTCCTCCAAAGGCATCCGCCAGAGTTTTTCTCCGGCGAGTTCCGAGGCTTGGTGAACTTCGGCGGCGAGTTCGTCGGAGGTACTCCATAAACCGGCGATATCGTCACCGAGAGCAATAACGCAAGCTCCGGTGAGGGTGGCCAGGTCCACGATCGCATCTACTCCCAGTTTTTCCGTGAAAACCAGAGCATCAGCCAGGGTGAGGCGTCCTTCAGCGTCAGTGTTATTGATTTCTATAGTTTTGCCATTAGAAGCCGTGAGAAAATCACCGGGGTGCATAGCGTGTCCGCTAATCATATTTTCCGTGACGGCGGAAACGAAGTGGACTTCAATATCGGCGGGTTTGAGCAGACCGATCGCCTTCGCCGCGCCAAAAGTAGCCGCCGCTCCCCCCATATCCATTTTCATCGTTTCAATGCCGCCTTGAGTTTTCAGGTTCAAGCCGCCAGAGTCAAAAGTGAGACCCTTACCGACGATCGCCAGCTTCCGGCGGGGAGTGATTCGCGGTTTATAAGTCATATGAATAAACTTAGGTGGCAAGTCCGAGGCTTGAGCCACCCCCAGAAATGCCCCCATCCCCAACTTTTCGCAATCTTCCTTTTCCAAGATTTCCAGCTCCAGGCCCAACTCTGAAGCCAAAGCCTGCGCCATTTCCGCCATCGTGATCGGCGTGCAGGTATTCGCCGGAGCCGCCACCAACTCCCGCGCCAAATTCACCCCAGCGCAGATTTGCATCGCTTGGGCGATCGCCTCATCCGTACCCGCCAAACCCAGCAAATCCACAGATTCCACCGTGTGATTCTTATCCGGTTCCGACTTAAACCGACTATCCTGGAACAGGGCCAACTCCACCCCCTCCACGATCGCCCGCGCCGTCTTCGCCGCAGCGCCATTCCACACCGGGAAACTCACAGCCACAGTTTTGCACTTTTCCGCCTTAGCCGACCTAGCCGCCGCCGCCGCCGCCAGACGAATCCCCTCCAAAGTCAGATTATCCCTTTGTCCCAAACCCACTAAAATCACTTTTCTAATCGAGCAACCGCCGCCCACACGAGCCGCCGCCAAACTTCCCGACTTGCCCTCAAACTCCTTTTCCGCGATTAACTCCTTCACAGTTCCGAACAGCTTTTCATCCAACTGCGCCAAGGAGCCAGTGAGTTCTACCTCACCCTCAAACAGACTCACCACCAACCCATCACCACTCCAGTCCAGAGCCTCACTCTCAACAGCTTGAAATTTAACCATCATCATTTGTCCTTAGTCATTGGCCATTGGTCATTAGTCCTTTGTCCTTTGTCATTAGTCCTTGGTTTTTTCTCCCCTCTCCCCTTGTGGGAGAGGAGGCGGGGGTGAGGGGGACAAGTGACAAGTGACAAGTGACAAGGGACTAATGACAAATCACAGTCAGCGAGTATTATACAGATAATAGGGGAGGTGGGTCTTCAGCAGTTCCACCACCCCCCACCTTGTGAATTTCAGATTAGGACAACCAGTGGTTTTTCAGCCATCCCAGCCCAGATCACCCATTTCCTCCCCTGGGGCTCCTGCCTCCAATCCCATCACAGAGCCCACATTCTTAGAAGCCTCCATCCTCAATAAATTTAAAAGTCTCACCGCAGCCAGCGGCGAGCTAGTCATGCCTTGCGTCCCCGCCATGCTCCCCCAGCACATCAAGCAAATAGAATCCTTGCTGCTGGCACTAGAAATCGACCTCACGGGAAAAGAGCGAGACGCATTGCGGCAATTAGTCACCAAAAAAGTCACCGAAGGGTTTGCCGCTTCCCCCTTTTCCCGTCTCGTGTTTAAATTTCAACCCCCCAATCCCACCCAAGGTTTAACCAACGGTTTAAAACTCAGCGTCGTCATCCAAGACCAAATTGGAATTGAAGACAAATACAATCGGTGGGTCAAAAGTCGGTCTGGTCCCCTATTCGGCACCCACCCCGACGCCAAATTAATGGCTGTGGTCGCAAATTTGGGGCAACCGTCCTTAGTGGCAATTTTAGATGTGGGGGCGGGCACCGGGCGCAATACCCTACCTTTGGCGCGACGGGGGCACCCCGTGCATGCGGTGGAACTGACCCCAGTATTTGCCAACCAGCTCACTCTTGCCGCCAAAGAGCAAAATCTGCCCGTAAAAGTCACTCAGGGCAACATCCTGGACTCCCAACTCTACCTCCCCCCAGCTCATTACCAACTCGGTTTTGTGTCAGAAGTCATCCCGCACTTGCGGGATTTATCGCAGGTAAGGGTGATGTTTGAGCGGATGTGCCACACTGTGCAACCCGGAGGCTGGGTGTTATTCAACACTTTTATCGCGGTGGAAGGGTATCAACCAGACGCCAAAGCCAAGGAAATGGCCCAGGTGTCCTGGTCATACTTTCTGACGCGCTCCGAGTTGCAGTCGGTACTGCAAGGTTTGCCCCTGGAGATTTTATCTGATGAGTCGGCTTATGAATACGAGCGTGCCCACCTGCCACCAGAAGCATGGCCCCCTACTAATTGGTTTATCAGTTGGTCAACCGGGCGCAACATTTTTCCCATAGATCAAAAACCACCAGTGGAATTGCGGTGGATGTTGGCGAAAAGAAAATGACCAAGGACAAGGGCGTGAAACCGAGAAAAAATAATCATTATCTGATGGTGGGTTTGGGGCTGTGCGTCCTTTTGGGGGCGGCGGTGCCCCTGACGATGTGGATGGGGAGGAATGAGCAGCCCGAGCAGGTGGCGTCTCAGAAGCCAAAAGCGGTGAAGAATTCCGAGGTTTTGCCTTTGGCACTGTTGCCGCCTGAGTCGCGCCGATCGCCCCTGGAAGCGCTGGCGAACGGGGAAGCATCTGCAGACAGAAATCGGGCTCGCTACCTCCTGGCGGCAGATGCGATCGCCGCGCAGCGGGGGGTGGAGGCGGTGCAGTGGCTAGAATCTCTAGAGGCGGATTACCCGATGATGGCGCCGATGGTGGCCCTGCAGCGGGCTCGCGCTTGGGAGTTGACTGGAGACAAAAATCAGGCACAACAGGCGTGGCAAGAGTTGCTGGAGAAATATCCTCAAGCACCGATGGCAGCGGAGGCGCTGTATATGTTGGGAAAAAGGGACGCTCAGTCTCCTGTGCAGGGAGCTAACAATGTCGCCACTCCGGGACGCCAACAGAACACATACTGGGACAGGGCGATCGCCGAATTCCCAAATCACCCCCGCACAGTTGATATCGCCCAAGCACTACTAGAGCAAAATCCCAACCAACCGCAACTGCTGTTGTTGCTAGCGAAACATGGCTTGCACTTACCAGATCTAGTGACTTACCTCGATCGCCTGGTAAACAGCAGTAATGCCCCCCAACTGACACCAGCAGACTGGGAAACCATCGCCTTTGCCTACTGGGAAAAACAAGAATATGGTAAAGGAGCCGCCGCTTACGCCAAAGCACCCCGTACCGCCCAAAATGCCTATCGAGCGGCACGGGGCCTGCAAATTGACGGCAAAAAACCCGAGGCTATAGCCGCATACAAGGGACTGAGCGCCGAGTTTCCCGACAGCGAGGACACAGCCGAAGGTTTGATGCGGCTGGCGAAAATCGTGGACGCCAAAGAAGCAATTACATATCTGGATATCGTCCGCGAAAAATTCCCCAAACGTGCTGGAGAGGCCCTATGGGAAAGGTCAAAAATGCTCGATACACTTGGGAGTGCTTCTTCGGCTGTTCAAGCTCGGAAATCAGTATTAACTCAGTACAGCACCTCCAAAGCAGCAGCACAGTTGCGCTGGCAACTGGTGAGGGAAAGTGCGGCGAGGGGGGACTTGGCAGAGGCAAGGCGATGGGCAAAAGAACTGCGAGAGGAAAATTCCCATAGTGAGGAGGCAGCCGAGGCGAATTTCTGGCGGGGTAAGTGGGCGATCGCACTGGGGAAAGAAAAAGAAGCCCAGGCGGATTTTGAGTATGTGCTGAAGCACCATCCCGAGTCTTATTTTGCTTGGCGCTCTGCCGTGTATTTAGGTTGGAATGTGGGGGATTTTACCACCGTGCGACAACTGCAGCCCGAAGTTGTCAAACTCGAACCGACAGGTCAGCGAAGCTATCGGCGCCAACTACTCCCCGCCGGAGAAGAAGTTTTGCAAGAACTCTACCTCTTGGCGCAAGACCAAGATGCCTGGACTTTGTGGCAAGTAGAATTCACCAACCGGATGCAGCCCACTGTCTCCGAGCAGTTCACCGATGGCGTCATCCGCATCGGAGTCGGAGACAACCTCGATGGCATTTTCATGCTTTCCAGCATAGCTTGGCGCACCCAACCAGAAGAGCGATCGCAATACGAGAAACTATCCCAACAGCCCGCCTACTGGCAAGCGCTTTATCCCTTCCCCTACAAAGACCTAATTCTCAAATGGTCCGCACACCGCCAGCTTAATCCCTTACTGGTGACAGCCTTAATCCGCCAAGAATCCCGATTTACCCCCAAAATTAAATCCTGGGCAGGTGCTGTCGGCTTGATGCAGGTATTACCAGAAACCGCCGAGTGGCGGGCTGCCTCCATGCAGGTGAAAAAATATGACTTGGAAAACCCCGACGATAACATCAATTTCGGCACCGAGTTTCTCGACTACACCCACAAGGAATACAACAATAATTCCATGCTGGCGGTAGCTAGTTATAATGCTGGTCCTGGCGCCGTAGCGGACTGGTTGAAACGATTCGGCTTCCAAGACCCCGACGAATTCGCCCAAAAAATTCCCTTCCCCGAGACCAATGATTATATCCGCAAGGTATTTGGCAATTATTGGAATTACCTGCGGCTGTACAATCCCGAAGTCGCCCAAAAGCTGGCCAGCTTATCGAAGTAAGTCCCAGCAGATGGGAGGAGCGGTGGTTTGAGCAGTGCAAAAAGGGTGTTATTATAGCAGGGTGACGCTAAGGCTGGTCAAGGGAGGCGTCACAACCGAGGGGTTACACCCCACATTTAAATAGAGGGCCAAAATAGTTAATGATGGGAGCCCAAATGTGGCCGCTGTCAAGAGGGGAAAATGGAAAAAAAGCTGAAAGATAAACAGGATCTACTACGATAGAAATACAATATGTAAAAGCCCAAAGTAGGGCAAGCAATGGCGCTAGAATTAGGCAGGTGAAAGGGGTCAGTGGGAGACGGGGAGAATCTGGAGATGGGGAGATCCCGCAGACGGTGAGAATCCGGAGTAACATCACCCCAGTCCCAGCAGTCCCTTTCGGGAGCCATTGCGGAAGAAGAGCTATAACCCCTGAAGGGTAAACTCACAAAAGTATCCAGCTAGGGAGAAGGGAGGCCAAAGGTGCTATCTCGGCCATAGCCCTACTCCTGAAAGCCGCCCGGTGTCGTGGAAGCATCGCACCGATTTCACTGTAAAAGTAGGATCGAAAAGATCACTGGTGCTGGAGAATTGCAGGCTTGAGGACAAATATTGCAGGTCCACTATCAGTTTTAGCTGGGATTGATATGCGCTTGGATCGATCGGGGTGCGCCAAGGTAGCCAAGCAGCTGCCAGCGCTAGCAAAACAAAAAGCAACGGGGAAATTAATCCTGGATCGACCGGAACAGGCGATGGCTAGCGCCGACCTGCGGTTCGTCAGCGACGAGGATTCGCCTGCCCCAAGCCAATGGCATCGCCACTGGGAGTTTTATTTCTGCCAGGGCCGCCTTTTATACGCCGTTTCCGATCCGCACCGGGTGCGGCGGTGGTCCAGAGCCCTCCGGCAGCACGCTCCCGATTTTGTCGCCTCACCCACACCGCTACCAGTAGAAGAACCTTGGGAATATGAACTGCTCGATCGAGGCGTCAGCTCTGGGCACCTCAGCCCCACCCAAGCCAAAGCCATCATTCGCACCACCGCCCAAGAAGTCTTCCTGGACTTGGCAAGCCAAACGGGAGCCAGCATCAAATGGGAAGCCGCCCCCCAAAGCGACCCCCAGGAAGGCGTGACCATGCTCCTATCCTCAATGGATGTCGCCCAGATCGTGGAAAAATCCCTGCAGATGTGGCAGCAGTGGCAAGAAATGGGCTTAGACTACATATATCCCGACCAAGCACCAGTGCTATCGGACGCCAAACACCTGAAAACACAAATCAGCTCCCAATCTTTCCTCACGATCAATACCCTGTTTAACGGCGAGAATACCCTTTGGGATATCGCATTGCAGCGCAAGCAATCAGTCCTCGGAGTCACACGCACCCTGCATCACTTCATCAAACAGGGTAAAATCTCCCTCAAAGATGTGGCTGATTGGCCATCGCCGATCGAACACATGCAGATGGTAATGTCAGCAGTCAATCCCTACAAGCCGCTCATTGCCTGCATCGATGACAGTCGCATCGTCGGCGAGAAGTTAGAGCAAATCCTGGTCCCCGCCGGTTACAGGGTACTAAAGCTTCAAGACCCCATGCAAGGAGTAGCGGCTCTGGCAGAACACAAACCAGATTTGATTTTCTTAGATGTGGTCATGCCACAAACCAACGGCTATAACCTGTGCAGTTTTTTGCGGCAAAGTGTTCTATTTCGGGATACTCCGATTATCATCCTCACCAGTCGGGATGGCTTAATCGATCGCACCCGCGCCAAGATCAATGGTGCATCGGATTTTTTAAGCAAGCCACCAGAAGCCCACCAAGTTGAGGAAATCGTGGCCAAATACCTTCATCACTCCACCTCCAAGAATTACCCCCTAGATTCCCCCGCGATCGCCTAAACCACTTAGGCACTCTCAAAGCCCCACCCCCCCTAGACCCTGACGGGACTGCGGGGGTAGCGACATTGGGAGTGATCGGTTTGTACCTCACCAACCCAACAAAGGCTGTATATTCAGGATATTGACAAGAAAATTTATTTAGGCTACAATGATAAAGGCTAAGTTTTAGCTAATCAACATTAAAGCCTAAATTGTAGATTAAAAATTATCACATTTCAGCATAATGGCGGATGACCCTGCCCAGAAGAATAAGAAATAATTAAAGATATATTTGATTTGGTCTAGAATTAAACTTTACTTACGCAACTTTACCAATGTGGGCGAGAAACCTGACCTTGACCCACCCGGCTCCAGAATCTCATCTTGCTACCATGCCAAAAAGCGCCACCTTGGGGGAGTGTGAGGGAGGAAATCAACCCGACGAAGGCTATCCAGACACCAAGGTGCCACCAGAAGTATCACCCTGTCCGGGAAAAGACCGACTGGTAGGTAGTGGGAGGGAGAGCAATATTCTCGGCAAATTATCTAAGTCCATTCCTAAAACCGAGAGAGGACCGCTTAGAGTACGGTGCTGTCTCTCAATAGCGAAATCGGGCAAAACTGATCGCCGAACCGCCAGAAGCTTCTGTAGCTAACGTACCTGACCCTCTCGGAAGCGGCCCCCTGAGTACAGATTCAAGGCGAGTGCCATAGATGATGCCGGAAAAAATAGCGAAAAGACAGGTTGTAATTTCCCGTGATATCATTTGTTTTATGGCCTTGACTTTGCGCCATCGAAAGTTTAAATAAAAATAAAAAAATGCTGCGTCCTTGGTCAACATACTGGCAAATGAATGAACTGTTAATAGAGCGTTTTGTCCACCTGATTGCCATCCATACGGGGTTATCATTCCGGGATAGAGACCGGGAAGCCTTGGCGAAAAAGATTTGGAAACGCATCAAAGCCTGTAAATTATCAACACCGGAAGAATATTACCAGTTGCTGGTGCTGGGCACTACGGAAACCCAATTGCCACATAACTGGCGAGAAAACCAGTGTTTGACGGAGGCCGAACCGATAGGTCAGCGAAGCTATCGGCAAAAGGAAATAGGCCGCCGGGAGTGGAAACAACTGATGCCACTGGTGACAACCGGGGAGAGCTATTTTTTTCGAGATAAAGGGCAATTTTGGCTCCTGAGAAACGCGATTTTGCCCAGCATTATCCAACAGCAAAAACAGCGCTGGTACGAGCAGGGTGGGGAAAAACCATCCCTGCGCATTTGGAGTGCGGGATGCTCCACGGGGGAGGAACCTTATTCCCTGGCCATTATGGTGACAGAGTTAATCCCCAATTTGGAAGCATGGGATATTTCCATCGTGGGCACTGATATCAATCAAGAATTAGTTCAGAAAGCCCAGACGGGGGTTTATAGCTCTTGGTCTTTTCGCACGATCGAGGCAGGGCAAAAAGAAGCTTATTTTCAAGAATCTAAAGGAGAATGGCGGCTTAATGAGGAGATTCGCTCTTTAGTTAAATTTCACCAGGGCAACTTAGTGGCCGATACCTTTCCCAATTCAGCCCTAGACATCTCCAATATGAATCTCATCTTGTGCCGCAATGTGTTCGTGTACTTCGACGCTCCATCCATTGCCCTAGTTTTAGAAAAATTTTACCATACCCTCAAGCCCGGTGGCTACATGATTACGGCTCATGCCGAATTGCACGGTCAGGATTTAGGGATGTTTCGCCCGCTGATTTTTTCCCAATCAGTAATCTATCAAAAACCAGACCTGAAAAGCACAGGAGGTGTCCCAATTCAGCCAAATTTGGCAGATTCCCAGCCAGAATCTCCTCTTTTGGGGACCCTAGAAGCGATGCAACGCCGATCGATGGCTAGCGCCGACCTGCGGTTCAGCTCTCCCAATCAACCCAACGGAGTTGGGCGTCCATCCGCCGCCTCCCCAAATATCACAGGTGCGCCAGTACCGCCGGACAAAAACTTTTCTCGGATGTTTGCCCCCGCGCCGAATCTGCCCCAACTCCCCCCATCATTACCCCCTAATTATGCCGGGAGTAAACCTCATACCGGAGCGGAAAATTCCTCCTCACTCACTGACGAAGTGAGTGTCACGGAAAATGGGAAAAATATCAGTTACTCTAGTTTTATGGAAATGGGTCAATCATTACCATTTCCATCGCAAATAAAACATATAGAGCGGAATAGCAAAAATGCTTTTTCTCCTCGAGATGGAGGTAAAGAAACCAATAATGTAGAGCAAATTTTTCAACGGGCGGAAAAATTATTTCACAACAAAATTTATCCTGAAGCCATTGGGGCGGCAGAAAAAGTATTAGAAATCTATTCTAATCATTTGGGCGCCCATTATTTACTAGCGCAAATTTATGCCAACCTAGGCAATTATCAAAAAGCCGATGATTATTGTCATCGATTGATTGGGATAGACTACAGTTTTTTGGGCAGTTACTATTTGTTGGCGAAAATTTCAGAAGAAACCGGAGAAATGGAGAAAGCAAAATATTACTTAAAAAGAATTATCTACTTGGTGCCGATTTCTATTAATGCTTATTTAGAAATGGCTCAAATTTACGAAAAAGAAGCAGACTTCACTAAGGCGGAAAAAATGAGATTAAATGCCGTAGAAATTTTACGATCGCTCCCCGATAGCTTTTTGGTGATCGACGATGGGCGAGTGCAAATTACGGCGGCGCAAATGCTGGAATACATCCAACCGGGCAAAAAATAGTCCCTAGTCCCTAGTCCCTGGTCCGAAGGTCGTGCAGTCACGTAGTCCTGGGACAAAGGACAAATTATAAAACTTAATTTTTTATAAAATTCATGCAGAGGGAAATACTTTAGTGGTATCGTAAAATCAATCATCTGGCCAGAAGTACCATAATCGCGATTCGCCCGAATAGATGGAAAGTAAATCTTATCTCATATTTAGCTTAAATGGATTGCGTTATGGGGTGGAAACCGAGGCAGTTAGCGAAATTTTCTTTCTGCCAGAGTTAACCCCCGTGGAAGCTGCCCCGCCTGATATAGCTGGAGTGCTAAATCTGCGGGGGGAGATTTTGCCGGTGATGGATCTGGCCATGCGGTTTGGACGGCGCCAGCGAGATTACCAAATTACTGATAGCACGATCGTCTTGGAATGGGAAGAAGTCAAAATCGGCATCGTCGTCAGCGAAGTTCACGAAATTAAAGAAATCGACGCCTCAGCGGTGGAAACCCAAATCGCTTACGGGAGAAAAGAGCGATATCAAAGCCAGAATTTCATATCAGGTTTAGCCAAGATTGGCTCGGAAATTTACATGATCCTGGATCCGGAAAACCTAATCCGGAACGCCAATACCGTCACAGTGCAAAGCGAAACCACCAAGAGGGCGGGGAATGCAATAGCCGAGGAGCCATCACAGGAGGAGACAGAAGGTCTGACAGAAGGCGTCCCAGATGCGATCGTGCAAAACCGAGTATTTTGCCCCAACGCCAGCCCCCAAGAGCGCGCAATTTTCAAAGAAAGAGCCGAAAATTTAATGCGCGCCACAGAAGCCCAGGATTTAGCCGGTTTGATGCCGTTAGCAGTAGTGGGGTTAAACGGAGAATACTTTGGCCTGGACCTGCACTTAGTGCGGGAGTTTACTGATATTCACCAAATCACCCCAGTTCCCTGCGTCAAAGAACATATCGTCGGCAATATCAACCTCCGGGGGGAAGTAGTGACATTGGTAGATATTCGCACAGTCTTGAATATGCCCATATCTTCTAGCGGGGAAGCCACCAAGGCAATGGTGGTAGAAGTGGCAGATGTGGTGGCGGGGGTGACGATCGATGAAGTGTGGGACGTTTTTTACCTACATCCATCACAAATCAAACCCGTACCGGCAGCCGTCAGACCCACCGGCAAAAATGAATATTTGCGGGGCACAGCGCCCTACCGCAGCAAAATGATGAGTTTACTGGATGTGGGGAAAATCTTCACCCAAGGTGAGTTGGTGGTGAACGAAGAGGCATAAAATCACCTTGGTCATTGGTCGTCAGGTCATTGGTCCGCAAGTCCGCTTGTCCCTTGTCATTTGTCCCTTGTCACTTGTCACTTGTCCCTTGTCACTGGTATGACGAATCAAAGGACAAAGGACAAAGGACTAAGGACTAAGGACAAGGGACAAAAAAATTCATAAATCTTAAAGAGTAGAGGCAGTAATAAAAATATACATTTACCGGTAAAAAAGGGGAGTAAACTTAAAAGTAGGAGGGGATGGCGAAGGGGGTAAATTATGATCAAAAAATTAAGAACCAGAATTTGGCTGGCATATGCAGTAGTGTTGCCGATCTGCCTGGTAATGGCGGGATTGATGTATAGCAATGTGACTCTCGCACAACAAGCATTACAGGCAGCGATTTCAGACAAAGAAATGGTAGTCGTCACAGAGCGGTTGGCTCTAGGGCTAGTACAAGCCCAGGAAGCCGCCATAAGTTTTATTATGGCGCCGCAGCCAGAATTTTCCCGGAATTACGAGCAAGGAATATCACTGTATCAAGCCTCAGCAGCGCAACTAAAAAAAATCGGTAGCGCGCCGGAGCAAAAAGAGCCAATCGAAAATATTATCCAGTTAGGAGCGCAAGTAGAAAAGGTTACGGAAAATTGGATGTTACAAGAGCGGAAGAAAAATCCTAAAGCCCGAATCAAAGACTGGTTGACCAGCCCAAGTAGGAACCTGGCGGTCAAGCTGAACCAGCAGATAGAGACCTTGAAGACCAAACTAGAGCTAATATCTCAAGACCAAGAGGCAGAAGTCAAAGCCGCGATGCAAAGGCTGCTCCGGACGCTAGTGGTGGGGACAGTAGTTTTCCTGGTGTGGTTAGTGGGTTTAGGAGTCTGGGTAGCAAAGCAGATCGGCGCTGAGATTCAGGAGATTGTCAACGCGATCGCCTCATCTTCCACCGAAATTGCCGCCACCGTAGATCAACAAGAACATACCACCGCCGTTCAATCCAAATCCGTCAATCAAACCAGCGTTACCATAGAACAACTCAGCGCATCTTCCCAGCAAGCAGCAGCACAAGCCGAAGTGGCAGCACTCAAAGCAGCAGAAGTTTTAGCCTTAGTAGATAGCACCGCCACCGATCGCGAAATCGTGCGCCAAGCCATCTTACAAGGCAGTAGAACCGCGATTTACCCTGGGTTTGGGAACCATAGTGATTCATCAATGATGGTGATGGGAGGTCAACCAACATACTCATTGAAAGAAATTATGAAGGGGATATCCCAGCAAGTAGTGCTATTGAGCCAGCAGACAAATCAGATTGCCAACATCTCAATTTTAGCCACCGAGCTAGCCAGCCAAACCAATATGCTAGCACTCAATGCCGCCGTGGAGGCAGTGCGTGCCGGGGAAAACGGCAAAGGTTTTGGCGTGGTGGCAGCAGAGATTAGAAAATTAGCCGAGCAGAGCAAACTATCAGCTAAAAAAATTAGTGATATCGTTGTAGAAATCCAAACTGCCACGAATGCGTCCGTGGCGGTCAGCACCACAGGGACTCAGACCGTGGAACGGATCATATTGGCAATGGATGAAGTAGCATTGGCCAATCAACAAATCTCCCTGAACGCCAAAGAGCAAAAAGCGGCGATCGAACATATAGCCGGAATTATGAATGAACTGTCTCTGTCAGCAGCACAAATAGCTACTGGCATCGCTCAGTGTAAAATCAGTACCCAACAGCTAAACTCGATCGCCAAAGATTTACAAGCAATGGTTTAGGCCATCCCAAAAACCAGTCATCCATCCTGGTTCCGAGTCGGGAGAGAAGCTAATTAGGCCAAAATCGTGTGATCAATCATAATAGCCCCGTGGCCACCAGAAAACATGAACGAAAAATAATTTTGTGAAAATTTCCGACCGAGAAATGTTATAATAGCTCCCGTGATGAAAACCCCTCAAAGTAGGGGAAATTCATCCAGGGTTTCAAAAGGTTTAAATAACTTTGAGTACATAGCACAAGATGGAGAGGCGAGAGAGGAAAACTTAATGAAAAAAATTTTGGTAGTAGATGATTCCTCAACGATGCGCCGGATGGTCAAAGCATCTCTGCAAAAGTTGGCAGAAGTAAAATTTGAAGAAGCGAGTACCGGTCTAGAGGCGATCGAGCGCCTAGTCCTATCACCAGTAGATTTAATGGTGCTGGATTTAAACATGCCAGACATGCACGGACTAGACGTACTTAAGTTCATGCGAGAACACCAGATATATCGGAACATCCCAGTCATCGTGCTGACCACCCGGAACGACGACTCTAGTTGCGTGGCAGCCTTAGCGGCTGGAGCCTCACGCTACATGACCAAACCATTTGAAACCCAGGTATTAGCAGCTCAGGCGAATATCTTGCTGACATACAAGTAGTAGGGGAAAAAACCATGTCCACTGACGAAAGCAACAGCACCTTTTTTGCAGAATTCTTAGATGACTATTTTGCAGAAAGTGACGCCCACATGACCAATGCGCGCCGCAACTTGCTAGCGCTAGAGTCCTATGTTGACAGCGACGTGGTGGAGCTAGGGTTAGTGGAAGAATTATTGCGTAGTTTCCACACCCTGAAAGGGCTATCGGGCATGGTGGGAGTCAGGGAAGCCGAAGCATTAGCCCACGAGATGGAAAGTTACCTGCGCACCCTGCGAGAAGAGAAGGCGCGACTGAGCAGTGAAGGGATGGACGCCCTCATGGCAGGCGCTCAGATGTTACAGCAAGCGATCGCCGCCCGCAAAGAACAAAGCCCACCGCCCAATATAGAAGCCACAATCGCCCGACTTCAGGCCATCTTGCCCCCAAGCGAAGAACCGCCGCTCCAGACAGCGCATATGGAAGAGACCCCCGCAGAAGTAGAAAAACCCGTAGGCAGCACATCGCCTGAGAATGGTCGAAAGCTTCCCCAACCCATTACCCCATCACCCCCACCCCCCGCCCAAGCGCAGGAGCCAAACCCCGTCAGGGGAAGCACCGCAGACCCATCAGTTCCCCCTAGCATCGTCCTGAACAACGTCGAGAAAGAAAAACTCCATCAAGCCAGAGCCCAGAGTAAAGCATTGTGGCACTTCCAGTTTGCCCCCAATACTGAACTCGCCAACCAAGGAATCAACGTCAACACCATTCGCACCCACCTGCAAGAGCTAGGCGAAATCATTCACGCTTCCCCCCGAATGGTCTCAGGCGGAGGCATCGTCTTCGACTTCATCCTATCCCAAGTCGAAGCCGAAACCCAAACAGACTTCGACCCCACCGCCAAAGAAATCATCTCACAATCAGGGCTGACCTACAGCCCCTTTGAAGAGGGACTAGGGGACGGGGGGACGGGGGGACGGGGAGAGGGGGGGACGGGGAGTGTGGGGAGTGTGGGGAGTGTGGGGAGTGTGGGGAGTGTGGGG
>Ga0209172_10002017_pt1 | contig 38569 bp, 34 predicted proteins | sample LarsenN4metaG_FD_184113 | JGI IMG/M metagenome (GOLD analysis project Ga0209172, IMG submission 184113) | Hot spring sediment bacterial and archeal communities from British Columbia, Canada, to study Microbial Dark Matter (Phase II) - Larsen... ... | reverse complement strand
ATCCAGCCGGCGGAGCCCGTGTAACATGTCCAGCCGCCGCGGCCGACGTGGGGGTGCTCGGCGTAGATGTCGGCGGCGACCACATAGGGCTCGACCTTGTAGCGGTAAGCCCCTGCTCGGGTACTGGCGTGGTTAATCGGGTTCAGGATGGAGAAGAGTTCCCCCGCCTTATCTCCGTCGCCCAGGGCGGCGAAGGCCAGGACCGACCAGATCGCCGCGTGCGTGTATTGGCCGCCGTTCTCCCGGACGCCGGGCGGGTAGCCTTTGATGTACCCGGGATCGAGCGGTGTGTGATCGAAGGGTGGCGTCAGCAGAAGCACCAACCCGTCACCCCGGCGGACCAGGTATTCGTCCACCGCCGCCATCGCCCGGACGGCCCGGGCGCGCTCCGCCGCGCCCGTGATCACTCCCCAGGACTGGGCGATGCCGTCGATCCGGCATTCCGCGTTCGCGGCAGAGCCGAGCGGCGTCCCGTCGTCGAAGTAGGCGCGGCGATACCAGTCGCCGTCCCAGCCCTCCCGCTCCAGCGCGCCCTTCAGCGCGTGGACGTGGCGGCGCCAGGACTCGGCCCGCCGCTGCTCCCCGCGAGCCTCAGCCAGGGCGGCAAATTCCCAGAGCACGGTGTGCAGCATCCAGCCCAACCACACGCTCTCGCCCTGCCCCTGGTGGCCGACGCGGTTCATCGCATCGTTCCAGTCTCCCGTGCCGATCAGGGGAAGGCCATGCTCGCCCGTGGCTAGACTGATGTCCAGGGCCCGCGCACAGTGTTCGAACAGCGTTCCCTGCTGGGAGGACACAGCCGGCGCGAAGTAGGCCTGGCGATCCTTCGGCGCGAGCGCCGGGCCCTCCAGGAAGGGAATCAGCTCATCGAGGATGGCGGCGTCCCTCGTCACCTGCACATAGTGCAGTACCGCGTACGGCAACCAGAGACGGTCATCAGAACTGCGCGTCCGTACCCCTGTGCCCGAGTGCGGGTGCCACCAGTGCTGAACGTCCCCCTCCACGAACTGCCGCGCCGCCGCGCGCAGCAGGTGCTCGCGGGCGAGTTCGCGCCTGGTCACGAGGAGGGCGATCACGTCCTGCAATTGGTCGCGGAACCCATACGCTCCGCCAGCCTGATAGAATGCCGTCCGCGCCCACAGGCGACAGGCGAGCGTCTGGTAGAGGAGCCAGCGGTTGAGCAGCAGGTCCATCGAGCGGTCAGGCGTCCTGACCTGTATCGCTCCCACGGTTTCGTCCCAGAAGGTCGTCACCGCGCGGAATACGCCGTCGAGGTCGACCGCGCGATACCGCTCGATGAGCTGCCGGGCCTCCTCCCGCCCGGGTGTCTCGCCCAGCAGGAGAAGGATTTCCCTCCTGCCCCCCGGGGGGAGCTCGACCAGCGTCTGCAGGGCCGAGCAGGGGTCCATCCCCGCACCCACCCGGCCCGAGAGGGGGAGCGCCTGTTCCAGGACCGCGGGATGATCGGGCGTGCCGTTGCGTCCCAGGAACTCCGTGCGGTCACCGGTCCAGGAGGTCTGCCGCCCGCCGAGGTCGGCAAAGGCGATCCGGCCGCCGAAGTCGTCGCGCCAGATGTTGCGGGCGAACATGGCGTGCGTCGCCGCATCCACCTCCGTGACGATGAACGGCGCCGACGTACTGCGTGCGATGCCCAGCACCCACTCGATGTACGCGGTGACGGAGAGGCGGCGCGCTCGATCCGAATGATTCTCCACGACCAGCCGCGAGATCTTGATGGGATCGGCGAGCGGCACGAACTGCAGCAGGTCCAGGTGAATACCGTGGGAGGTGTGTTCGAACCGGCTGTAGCCCTGGCCATGCCGGGCCACATATGGCCACGGCTCCTCGCGGATCGGCAGGACCGTAGGTCCCCAGAGCTCACCGGTGTCCTCATCGCGCACGTAGAAGATCTCCCCGGGAGGGTCACTCACCGGATCATTAGACCACTGGGTGAGCTGGTTCAACCGGCTGTTCGCCGACCAGACAGATCCCGCGCCCGACTCCGAGACCTGGAAACCGAAGTGGGGGTTGGCGACAACATTGATCCACGGCGCCGGCGTCCACTGCCCTTCCCCCAGGATCGTGACGTACTCGCGCCCGTCCTCCGTGAAACCTCCCAGGCCGTTGAAATGCATGAGATGCGGCCGGGATGGCGGGGTCTCCGGCGCTGGTCTGGCCCGGCGAGGCCGGCGCCGGGCCGGCGGGGTTGCTGGTCGGCGAGGTCGCACCACCTGATCGGCCAGGCTCCCGTGCCGTGAGAGAATCACGGCGCGCGCGGCGGCCTCCAGGGCTTCCCGGTCGTCCCGGGAGAGAGCCTCACCACGCAGGATGAACACACTCCCCTGCGGGCTACGGGGCTGGAGGCCCGTGGGTAGAGTAGTGCGGATCAGGGTTTCGATCGCGCCGTGGAGATCCTGCGCGTAGGAGTGGGGTTGCTCATTGATGATGACGAGATCCGCGGCCAGCCGCTTCTGGCGCCAGTAGGCGTGAGCCCGCAGCGCCTCGCGGACGATTGCCCGGTCCTCGGGATCGTCGATGCGCAGGAGCACGATTGGGAGATCGCCCGAGATCCCATGCGGCCAGAGCCGGCGGGGTCCGCCCAACGCGCGCGCCAGCGTGTCCGGGGCGGGACGCATCGTGGGGTCCAGGTACAACAGCCGGTTGGCCAGGCGCTGGTAGAGATGGGCCTCATCCGCGGTGATGTGCAGATGATGGAGTTGCACCTGGGCCTGCGTCCAGGCGAGCATGGCCGCGCGTTCGAACGCGGCGGGGTCGCGGTGGCGGTCGGAGAGGACGAGCGCCTCCTCCCGCGAGGCGGCGACCAGCGTGGTGAACGTCACCCGGACCGTCGCCCTCGCCGGAATGCGGACCCGGTGACGGAGGCTGATGATGGGATCGAGCACTGTGCCCGCAGTGTTGGAAAGGGGCCGGCCGTCGATGACGGACATCGGCGTGCGGATGCCGCGGCCCCGGCCCACGAAGCGGGCGCGGTCGGTCTCGTACTGGACACCTCCCCCGACCTCTCCCTCGACCACCGCGGTATGGGCCAGCCAGACCCGCGCCTCATCGGGCACCTGGGGTCGACGGGTGGCCAGCAGCGTCGCCACCTCGGGGACAAACTCGGTCTGCACGAAGAGATTCGAGAAGGCGGGATGGGCGGCGTCCGCGGCATACGGGGCCAACACAACTTCGGCGTAAGAGGTCACCTCGATGTCCCGGAGGCGTGTCCCCAGGTTCGTGAGCGAGACCCGCCGGACCTCGCCGTTCTCCTCAGGCGACACCACCACCTCCAGCGCGGTGGCGATCGAGCCGTCCTGCCGGAGGATCTCCACATGATCCTCGGCGAAGCGCGCCTCATAGATGTCCGGAGTCGCGCCGCTCGGCTGAAAGCCGGCGGACCACACGTGGCCGCTGCGGGTATCGCGGAGGAAGATGTAGGTTCCCCAGCAATCGCGCGTGGCATCCTCACGCCAGCGCGTGATGGCCAGATCGTCCCAGCGACTGAACCCCGATCCCGCGGCCGTCATCATCACGGTGTAGTGCCCGTTGGAGAGCAGGTGGGTCCGCGGAGTGGGATCGTGGGGAGACGCGAAGCGGCGGAGGACGGGGGGAATGCTCTCCTCAACGCGTACGGCAGCCTTGATCTCCTCGGCGCGCGGCCGGGCCAGCGGGGCTTCCCGCGGCACCCGCTCCTGGAGGAGCAGTTCCGTGGCCCGCACCATGGGCTCGGCATGGAAGCGCGTGCGCATCGCACCCTGGTGGATCACGTTGCCCAGGGCGACAAGAGTCATCCCTTGATGGTGCGTCATGTAGGCGCGGACGACCGCCATCCGCTTCCCCTCCGGCAGGCGGGCCCGGGTATAATCCAGGGCCTCATAGAAGCCATAGGGTCCGCTTCCTTCCGCCTCCACCAGGCGCACGAAGTTTCGCGCCGCCGCCGCGGGATCGACCATCGCCGCCAAGGCGGTGGCATACGGGGCGATGACGAGTTCGTCGCCGAGCCCTCGTTTCAACCCCAGGCCTGGCACGCCGAACGTCGAGTACTGGTAGGTGAGCGAGAGGTCCCGGCCGCTGAACGCCGACTCTGAGGCCCCCCAGGGGACGCCGCGTGCGTTTCCGTACTCGATGTGACGACGCACGGCGAAACGGCCCGCCGCCTCCAGCAGGCTTCCCGCCGGCGCGTCCATGACGAGCGCGGGCATCAAGTACTCGAACATCGAGCCTGACCAGGAGACCAGGGTGGCGCCCGAGTCGACGGGGGTCATCGGACGGTCCAGGTGAAACCAGTGCTCGGCGGGGACGTCGCCCTTGGCAATCGCGACGAAGCTGGCGAGGCGAGCCTCCGAGGCGAGCAGATCATAGTACCCTGATTCCAGGGCGCCTTCCAACGGACGGTACCCAATCGCGAAGAGTTTGCGAACCGGGTCGAAGAGGAAATCGAACTCCAGCGCGGCGATCAGGCTCCTCGCGAATCGCGCCACAGCCCGGACCCGCTCGCTGAGCGCGTCCGGGCCCCGGGACATCTCACTGTGTGCCTCTGCCGGAGCCGCCGCAGGATACGGGTCGGCCGCGGGGTTCGTATCGCCGCCGGAAGTGGGGTCGGCCGGCGCGGTGCTCTCGAGATCATGGCTGTGGCTGTGGATCGCGGCCCGGGTCGCCTCAGCCCACGTCCGCACTTCGTCAGCCGGAGCGTCGCCGCGCTCGTCACGGAGCGTACGCGCGATGTCGACCAGAGCGTCGGCCGCCTCCCCCGACGCCGCGAGCCGGCTGCGCCAGGCCCCGTCCGCCGTGGAGATTTGAGCCAGCGCCGCCGCCAGCACATCGAGCGCCTCAGCGAGATGCTTGCGGGTCACCGTCTGCGTGCGCCGGTCATCGGGGAGCGCCGCGGCGGCCGCTCGTGCCAGGTGGAGGGCGTCCAGGATTCCGGACAGGGCCTGACGGGCCGTGACGGGGGTGACCGCCAGCTCCGCGCAGGCATTGGCCACGACAATGAGGTGGCCCGCCAGATTCCCGCTGTCCACGGTGGAGATATAGCGCGGCTCCAACGGGCGCAGCGTGTGCGTGTCATACCAGTTGAAGAGATGACCGCGATGGCGCTCCAGGTGGGTCAGAGCCTCCATGGTCTCCTCGAGGCGCTCCACCGCCTCGACCGTGCCGATCCATCCGAAGTCGCGGGCCGCGATCACCGACAGTAGGTAGAGGCCGATGTTCGTGGGGGACGTCCGCGAGGCCACCGTGATTCCCGGCTCTTCCTGCACGTTGTCCGGCGGCAGCATGTGATGCTCGGCCGTGACAAAGCTCTCGAAGTATCGCCAGGTGCGGCGCGCGGCGAGACGCAGAATCTGGGCGTCCTTCGCGGAGAGGGCGCGGGACGGGGGATGAGGTGTCCGGCCTATCCAGGAGGCCACGAGCGGCGAGGTCACCCACAAGATCACCAGGGGAGCAGCGGTCCAGAGCTCTGCCCGGCCGAGCAGAGCGACCGCGCCGGCCACAACGGCGAGAATGACCCCCCCGGCCATCCACCGATAGTACCCCCCCACACCCAGACCGCTCCCCGACTCTGCCTGGGCGGCGGTAACCCACTGGAGGAGATTTCGACGGGTCACATACAGTCTGTAGAGGGTCCGGACGATGGCGTCGCCCAAGAGCCACGCCTGATGGGCAAGAAGGGTGACACCGATCCAGACGTGCACAGCGGCCAGGGCCAGGCGCCCGCCGAACCCCCGGAGACGCGTCCTCGCCGGCGTCCCGTCTCGCCTGCGGAATCGCAGGCTCAGGACCGGCAGGAACGCCGGCACGGCAATCGTCGCTAGCACGAATGCCGTCCACACGCCGGCCGCCGCGCCAGGCAGGATCCAGGCGGCCAGCAACGCCGCCACGGCGGCGGGAGGGGAGAAGCTCCGTCGCAAGTTGTCCGCCATCTTCCATCGCGCCAGTGCAGGGATGCCCCGGGCGGGGCGGCCGAAGATCCAGCGGAGCAATTGCCAGTCGCCGCGGACCCACCGGTGCTGGCGCATGGCCGCCACCTCGTAACGCGAGGGAAACGGCTCCATCACTTCGGTGTCAGTGACGAGACCGGCGCGGGCGAAGGCGCTCTCGAAGAGGTCGTGACTGAGCAGGACGTTCTCGGGCGCGCGTCCGGCGAGCGCCGCCTCGAACGCGTCGACGTCGTAGACGCCCTTGCCGGTGAAGCTTCCCTCGCCGAAGAGGTCCTGGTAGAGATCGGAGACGGCCGCGGCGTAGGGATCGATGCCGGCGGGGGAGGAGAAGACCCGCTGGAAGAGAGACTGTTCCTGGCCCGTGGGCAGGAGCGGCGTGACGCGCGGCTGCAAGATCGCGTACCCTTCGACGACGCGGCCGGCGACGGGATCGAAACGGGGTCGGTTGAGCGGGTGAGCGATCGCGCCCACGAGCCGCCGGACAACCCCTCGCGGGAGCCGGGTATCGGCATCCAGGGTAATGACGTAGCGCACGCCCGCGGGCGCCTTCACCTCGCGGCCGTCTGGGGGTATGAAGGTCGTGTCCGTCGCGCCCCGCAGCAGGCGGTTCAACTCGTGGAGTTTGCCCCGCTTCCGCTCCCACCCGATCCAGAGCCCCTCGCCCTGGCTCCAGACGCGCCGGCGGTGGAAGAGGAGGAAGCGTGACCCCCCGTCCCGGGCGGGTCCGTGGCGCGCATTCAGACGCACGATGCCGGCCGCCGCGGCCGCGAGCAACGCTGCGTCCTCCGGCATGGTCTCGCGGGGAGCATCGCTCCAGTCGGACAGCAGCGCCAGCCGCACCTCCTCCTCTGGATTGGCCAGGTAGTGGACCTCCAGGCGCTCAATCTGCTCCGCCACCTCGGCCTCTGAGGTGAGCAGCATGGGGACGACAATCATTGTCCGCAGTTCGCCGGGGAGACCGGCGCGCAGGCTGAACCGCGGCAACCGCCGCGGTCCCACCAGAGCGAGGGTGGCCCGGTTCACCAGCGGGATGGCCAGATCGAGCGCGGGAAACAGCGCCAGCAGCCCCAGCAGTACCCTCGCCACCCAGGGGATCTCCGCCGGCTCGTGATCTCCGAAACCCCAGAGGAGCGGGACCGCCAGGAAGAGCGCGGTGACCACGGCGATCGCGCCCGCGTACGCCGGCGCCGCAGCATTGAGGTAGGCCTGGGTGAGCCGACGCCTCGCGCCCGCGCGAAAACCTAGCGAGGCCTCGAAGGCCCGGCGCCCCGCTCCGATCAGGTAGTAGCCGGGTTCGGCCATCCGCTCGTCGAATGCGGCTGCGGTCTCCCCGCCCAGACGGGCGCGCTGCGCCCGCCCAACCACCTGCCGGGCGACCTCGAGTTCGGGCAGCCGCGACCCTCTCGCCAGATCCTCGATCGCGTGCCGGGAGGCGTCGCGCGTCGCGAAATCCATTGCGGCGAAGTCGGTCCCGGCACTCAGCGCCTCGTCGACCAGGCTCGTGCTTTCGAAGAATTCCGCCCAGTCGTACGCGGAGATCAGGCGCATGCTCGTCATGATGTTCCGAACCGTCACGTGTGTCGCCGCCTGGTTGGCCAGCTCGGTGCGCACGATCTCCTCGGACGTGGTCCCCGCATCGGCCAGGCGCTCGGCCAGCCAGGCCAGGGCGGGCGTCGTTGTCGGATCCTGATCGCTCAGACGTTGAACCAGGCGCACGGCGAACGCCCTGGGCAGAGGGCTGCGGATCGCGTGCGCCGCCGGCTGGAGCAGCTGGGCCTCTTTCGGGGGGAGAGCCAGCAGCTGGTCCGCAAGCGCGTCAGCCTCCTGGCGATGCTCGCGGTCACGGGCCATGCGCTCGGCCAGGCGGCGCAAGTTCTCGATGAGCACCACCCGCAGGGTAATCGCAACGGCCCACAACTCACCGATCGTCAGCGGCTGCACCCGCTGGTAGGCACGCACGAAACGACGCAGCGCGTCGGGATCGAAGCGGCTGTCGGTATGCGCGACGTAGGCCCAGGCGATACCGTACACACGAGGGAAGCCGGCCAGCGGTCCATCGCCGAGCTTGGGAAGCTCCCGATAGAATCTGGGCGGCAGGTCCTGGCGGATCGAGTGGAGCTGATCTTCGACCAGGTGGAAGTTGTCCACCAGCCATTCGGCGGCCGGCGTGATCGCCAGATCCTCTCTGATCGCGCCGGCGATCGCCCGGTACGAACGCAGCAGCACCCGGGCGTTCTCCTCCACCTGCGGCAGCAGGCGCCGACCGCGGCGGGGGCTGGGGGTGACGCGCTGAGCCGTCGCCAGACTCTGCGCATGCTCCTCGAGACGTTCCAGGCTGAACAGCTCGGCCCGAATGGGCTCGCCGATGCTGGGTATCGAGCGCAGGTGGGAGCGAAACAGCCTCACAGAGATCAGAATGTCAGACCCGTGCCCGTTCGGCAATTCGTTGGACGTCCGCCATGCATCCGTGACGCTCGAGCCCCAGGCAATCGCGCAGGCGCTCGGTCTCGGCGACCTTGGTTAGGCGGGCTGGGCTGTTGCTGCTCTTCCCTTCACGAACGGCAGATCGCTAGGATTGATGCCGGTCTTGCGATGGTGGGCGCTGGAGGACTTGAACCTCCGACCTCCTCTGCGTCAGAGAGGCGCTCTTCCTCTGAGCTAAGCGCCCGCAGCCTGCATGTGGAGTATACCCTACGTAGCCGAACGGGAGGAAGGTCGGGCCGTGCGCGCTTAGGGCAGTGCCTTCGGCACGCCGGCCGGGAGCCGCGTCGCCACGAGCACGGAGACGATGATGCCGGAGGTCACCTGGACGACGTTGAAGGGCAATTCGGTGAGCGCCGCACCGACCGCCAGCGCCGGGGTCGGAGCGATCCCGAGAATCCGGGCGAAGAGGGTCTCCGCCAGGAAGTAACCGGCGACCATCCAGGCGCCGCCGAGGATCGTAGCACGCAGGCGCGCGGGGGTCGTCGGGCCGGCCAACCGCCCGACCAGGTATCCCTCCATCCCCTTGATGACCAGCGTGAAGGGCGCAAACTGCGGCGCCGCGACCAGGTCGGCCAGCGCCGACCCCACGCCGCCGGCAAACAGCCCGACCGCCGGTCCGAAGGCCAGGGCCCCGATGTAGATGACGACCTCCCCCAGATTAAAGAAGCCTTTTGTCGCCGGAATGGGGATGACGGTGTAGCGCGTGACCACAAAAGTCAGGGCGGCAAAGATCGCGGCCGCGGCCAGGTCTCGGGCTCTCACGACTCACCACCTCGCTTGGGATGGGGTGGCACCGCCACACAGTATAGCGGAGGCCGGCCGCCTGCAGCAGCGCCGCGAGTCCCCAGGGAAAGCGGGCGCGCCGGGGAAGGATGCCGGCCCGCGCCAAAGAATCTAGGCAATACTCCACCTGCACGATCGAGATGTATCACCGAGGAGGGTGAGATATGCGCAGACACGTAGGGGTCCTGGCGGTCATCCTGGTTGCGATCGCGCTCGCCGCGTCCGGCTGCCAGCGGCGACAGACCCAGGCGCCGGCGCCCTCACCAGCGCCGGCCGCAGCCGTTCCCGATCTGGGTGGGCGCACGCTCCGCGTGGCCACCGACGCGACCTACCCGCCCTTTGAGATGCTGGACGCGAACAAGAACATCATCGGCTACGACATTGACCTGATCACCGAGGTCTGCAAGCTGGCCAACTGCAAGCCGGACATCAAGAGTACCGCCTGGGACGGCATCTTCCCCGCCCTGGCCAAGGGTGACTACGACGTGGTCATTTCGGGCGTGACCATCACCGAGGAGCGCGACAAGACGATGGACTTCACCGACCCGTACATCGCGGTCGGGCAGGTGGTGCTGGTGCGCGCGGACGAAACCCGCATCACGGGAGCGGCCGATCTCTCCGACAAGAGCGTGGCGGTGCAGACCGGCACCACCAACGACGAACTGGCCTCCTCCCTGCAGAAGGAGGGGAAGATCAAGGACGTCAAGCGGTTCCCCACGTTTGACCTGGCGGTGCAGTCGCTGATCAACGCCGACGCCGACGCCGTTCTCATCGACAGTGTCGCCGCCACCGGGTACATGGGCACCAACCCTGGAAAGCTCAAGGTCGTGGGGGACAAGCTCACCAGCGAGTCCCTGGGGATCGTGGTGAAGGAGGGCGATGCCACCCTGCGGGACGCCTTCAACGCCGCGCTCAAACAGCTCCAGGCCACCGGTTTCATGGACCAGCTCTACAAGAAGTGGTTCGAAGAGTGGAAGCCGACGCAGTAGGCTGCGCGCGGTCGGGCTGGGGTCAGGTCGGGTGCGGGGGAGGACGACCCTTCCCCGCACCCGAACCTTTCATCCGGCATGCGTCCCGCACCGGCGACCAGCGCCGAGGTCAGCCCCGGGGTCCCGGGGCAGGGGCGTCTCCTGCCAGTGGACATCCTGCAGCGCGTCCCCTGGTGGGGTGTCGCACTCCTCATCGGTGGGCTGCTGGCGCTCTACGGTATCCTCAACTCGCCCGTCTACATTGAGACCTACAAGTTCCTGGCCTCCGGGATCATCATCACCATCGAGCTGGCGGTCTCCGCCTATGCCCTGGGGATGGTCCTGGGCCTCATCGCCGCCCTGGGGCAACTGTCGAAGCACCCGATCCCCTACACCGTATCCCGGCTCTACATCGAGATCATCCGCGGCATCCCCCTCCTGGTGCTGCTCTTATACATCGCCTTCGTCCTAACACCGACCCTCGCTAACCTGACCGGCATCCGCTGGTTTCGCAACGACATTGTGCGGGCCACCCTGGGCCTCGGCATCGGGTACGGAGCCTACCTGGCCGAAATCTACCGGGCCGGCATCGAGTCGATCCCGAAGGGACAGACCGAGGCCGCCCGGTCCTTGGGCATGACCTACGGGCAGTCGATGCGCTACATTATCCTGCCGCAGGCCATCCGGGTGATCCTGCCGCCCCTGGCCAACGACTTCATCGCCATGCTCAAGGACTCGTCGCTGGCCATGGTCATCTCGGTGCAGGAGCTCACGTATACGGGAACGCTGCTGCGCGCCCGTACCTTCCGCTCCTTTGAGGTCTACAACATGGTCGCCCTGCTCTACCTCACGATGAGCCTGGTCGGGTCCGTAGCCGTGCGCGGCATCGAGCGCTGGGCGGGCAAGGGCATCAAGCACTGACCCGCGATGCTCCGGTACATCCTGGCGCGCCTGGCGCTTACCATCCCGATGCTCCTCGTGCTGCTCAGTGTGGTCTTTCTTATCCTGCACGTCCTGCCCGGGGATCCCTGTCTGGCCATGCTGGGCGGGCGCAACGTGGGCCCCGAAGACATCAACCGCTGCCGTGAGCAGTTGGGGCTCAACCGGCCGCTCATCGTGCAGTACCTAGACTATGTCGGGGACATCGCCCGGCTGGACTTCGGGACATCCATCCGCTCCGGATTACCGATCCGGCAGGAACTGCTCCTCCGCTTCCCGGCCACGATCGAACTCGCCGTCTCCGGGATGCTGCTGGCCACGGTCGTCGGCATGCTCACGGGGGTCTACGCCTCAACCCATCCCAACCGCGGTGCCGATCACGCGATCCGCGTGCTCAACATCGTCTCCTTTTCCATGCCGGTCTTCTGGATCGGCCTGATGCTTTTGATTGTCTTTGCGGTGCTCTTGCGGTGGCTGCCGGTGGGCGGCCGGTTGGACCCGATAACGGCGGTGTTCTTCACACCGATCACTAACTTCTACACGATTGACGCGCTTCTCCGCGGCGACGTTGGCCTCTTCCTGAACGTGCTGAAGCACCTGATCCTCCCGGCGGCCACCCTGGCTCTGGTCATCGGCGGCTTCATCGGCCGGATGACCCGCTCCAGCATGCTGGAAGTGCTGGACCGCGAGTACGTGCGCACGGCCCGGGCCAAAGGGCTGCAGGAACGCACGGTGATTACACGCCACGCCCTGACGAATGCCCTCATCCCCATCGTGACCGTCATCGGGCTGCAGTTCGCGCTGCTGATGGGCGGGGCCATCCTCACGGAAACCGTCTACTCCTGGCCGGGGATCGCCCGCTACCTGCTGGAGACCATCGATGCCCGCGACTTCACCGCCATCCAGGGGACCGTGATCTTCATCGCGCTCTTCATCTCGCTGGTTAACCTGCTGGTGGACATCCTCTACGCGCGGATCGATCCGCGGGTTCGCTTCTGATGCGCCGCCGGCTCTGGCGGAACCCACTGCTCCTGGCGGGCGGGGTGATCGTCGTGTTGGTGATGCTGATGACGCTCCTGGCGCCGTTCCTCTCCCCGTTCGATCCGACCGAGCCTACCGATGCCCCGCGCCTGGAGCCGCCCCGCTCTCCTCACTACATGGGCACCGATCAGCTGCAGCGGGACGTCTTCAGTCGCGTCCTCCACGGCGGCCGGATCCCCATTCTGGTGGCGCTGACGTCAGTCGCCGTCTCGCTGTCGATCGGCACCGCGGTGGGGTGGATCGCCGGGTTCGCCGGCGGCCGGGTGGACCGGGTCCTTTCCCTGCTGATGGATGCCGTCTATTCGTTCCCGGCCCTGATCCTGGCGATCGCCATCGTCGCCGTGCTCGGACCCGGGCTCGTCAACATGACCGCGGCCATTGCCTTCGTCTACATCCCCGCCTACTTCCGCGTCGCCCGGGCGCAGGTGCTGGTGATCCGCGCGCAAGAGTTCGTCGAGGCGGCGCAGGCCGTCGGGGCCTCCCGCACCAGGACGCTGCTGCGCCACATCGCGCCCAACACGCTGCCCGCGGTCATGACCGTGCCATCGTTCAACGTCGCCGACGCCATCCTCACGGAGGCGGCCCTCTCCTTCCTCGGCTTCGGCCTTCCTCCACCGACTCCGGACTGGGGATTCGACATCCAGAACGGCCAGAAGTTCGTCCAATCCGGGTTTTGGTGGCTGGTGACCTTCCCGGGGGCCATGATCATCCTGCTGGCGGTGGGGTTCGGGATGATCGGCGAGGGGGTGAACGATCTCCTGAACCCCCATCGGCGTGGCACGGCCTGAGCCCCTTTCGGCTGGTCAGGCAGGGGGGAGACTATTCCTGCCGAATCTCTGGCCTGAACCCACCCATCATGCGCGCGTGACTACTCCTCGAGGAGGTGAGTGCATGGGACGAGTGCGCCTTGCCATCGGGGTCCTGGTGGCGGTGTTTACCCTGGTCTTCCTGGGTCCGCTGTCGTCGCTTCCGGCTGCGGCGCCGCAGGACACCATCCTGATCGGGACGACGGACAAGATCACGGAAATGTCGCCCGAGAACTCCTATGACTACTGGACGTGGCACGCTTTCGGACAGGTCTCGGAAGCGCTCGTCCAGTTCAAGCCCGGCAGTACCACTATCGTGGGCCAGCTGGCCGAGTCCTGGACAGTCTCCCCGGAGGGAATGGCGTATACGTTCAAGCTGCGGAAGGGCGTCACGTTCACCGACGGTTCCCCCTTCGATGCTAGCTCTGTTAAGGCGTCACTGGAGTACATGCTGAAGCGCAAGGGACCCGAAGGCGGCGTGGCCCTGATCGAGAACATCAAGACGGTCGAGGCCGTCGATGCCACGACGGTCCGCATCACGCTGAAGCAGCGTGATGCGACCTTCCTCTCGCGCATGACCTGGGGGGTCGTGCCGGCGCAGATCTTCAAGTTCTCGGCCATCCCGGCGGGAGAATACTCCAAGGGACGGTTTGTCGGCACGGGTCCATACCGGATCGCCCAGTACGTCCCCGGTCAGCGGATGGTGTTTGAGGCTTATTCTGGCTACTGGGGCACCGCCCCCAAGAGTAAGCGGGTCATCGAGGTGTTCTACGCGGATGCCTCCGCCCTGGCGGCGGCGGTTGAGTCCGGCCAGGTTGATGTCGGATTTCGCACCTTCAACCCCGAGGACATCCGCCGGTTGCAGACCAGCGGCCGGGTCACCGTCCTGCGGGGACCCAGCCTGTCTGTGCGCTACCTGGTCTTTAATGTGACAGCCAAACCCTTCGACAATCTGCAGGTGCGCCAGGCGTTCGCCTACGCCGTCGACCGGGACCGGATCTCGCGAAACGTCTTCGGGGGCATCAACACCCCCCTGTACACCATGGTGCCGCCGGGGATGTGGAGCCGCATCGACGCCTTCCCCAAGCGTGACCTGACGAAGGCCCGCAGCCTGCTGGCCGAAGCCGGGTACACCAGCGGGAAGAAGTTGAGCATCACCCTCTGGTACAGCCCGAGTCACTACGGAACCACCGAAGCGGACGCCGCCGCGGTGGTAAAGGCGGCCATCGAGCAAACGGGAGCGGTGACCGTCGATGTGAAATCCCAGGAGTGGGGCGACTACACGACGTCCATGTCGAAAGGGCAGTTCGGACTGTTCTTCCTGGGCTGGTTCCCGGACTTCGTCGACCCCGACAACTTCCTCTCCCCCTGGTTGGTTGAGTCCCCGGAGGGGTTGGGGACCTTCCTGAACAAGGCGAGCTCCGGGCAGGATAAGCAGTACTACACCCAGTTCCAGAAGATCCTGGGAGACGCCAAGTTGACCACGGACGTGGTGGCGCGGACCAAGCTCTACGAACAGGCCCAGCGGCTGCTGGCCGAGAGCGTCATCCTGCTTCCGCTGTGGTCCAACAACCTGCAGGCACACGCCGTCTATCAGAAGAACGTCAAGGGCGTGGTCCTCAACCCAGATATGAACTTCCGGACCCAGACGATCTTCAAGTAGCGGCACGCGCAGGTTGAATTCAGAGAGGGCGCCGGCCAACCCGGCGCCCTCTGCATCTGTGGGAATCTGGAATCGAAGACCTTCCGGAATGCCTTTCTCAGAAGCCGGGCTTTGCCTGCTCCAGCACCTCGGGGTTCACCGGGTTGGCCGGCCGCCGTCCCTCCAGCACGGCCAGCAGGTTCTCCGCTGCCATCATGGCCATCTTCGTCCGCGTCTCGAAACTCGCGCTGGCGATGTGCGGCACGACGATCACGTTGTCCAGCGCCAGCAGCGGATGGTCCGGCTCCACCGGCTCGTGCTCGAAGACGTCGATCCCCGCCGCCCAGATCCAGCCTTCGCGCAGCGCCTCCGCCAGGGCCAGGGTGTCCACGATCGGGCCCCGCGCGGTGTTCACCAGCACCGCGGTCTTCTTCATCATCTGCAACTGCTCCCGGCCGATCAGGTGGCGCGTCTCCGGCAGAAGCGGGGTGTGGATGCTGACGAAATCGGATTCGCGCAGCACCTCCTCGAACGGCCGGAACTGAATGCCCAGCTCCTTCTCCAGGTCCTCCCGGCGGATCACATCGTGGTAGAGGATGCGCATGCCGAAGCCGTGCGCGCGGCGGGCGACGGCGCTCCCGATGCGTCCCAGCCCGACCAGCCCCAGGGTCGCCCCGTGGATGTCCTGGCCCAGGAAGAGCATGGGTTCCCAGGAGCGCCAGCGGTTGGCCCGGGTGTACTTGTCCGCCTCGACCAGCCGGCGGGCCGCGCCCAGGATGAGGGTCATGGCGAAGTCGGCGACGGTCTCGGTCAGCACGCCCGGCGTGTTCGTGACGACGACGCCCCGCTGGGTGGCCGCGGGCACGTCGATGTTGTCAAACCCCACGGCGTAGTTGGCTACCACCCGCAGGCGCGGCGCGCGGTCCAGCAGTTCACCATCCACCCGGTCGGTCAGCAGGGAGAGCAGCCCGTCAATCCCGGCGACCTCCCGCAGCAGGACGTCGCGCGGCGGCGGGATCTCATCGGTCTCCCAGAGGCGCATCTCCGTGCGCTCGCGCAGCAGCGCCATCGCCCGGTCGGGCAGGCGGCGGCAGACGTAGATCTTCGGGCGGGCCATGCCAACCTCTCCTCCTCGTTACGTTACGGCCAGCGTGACGGCGAGCACCCAACCGATGCTGACGACATGCGGCAGCCAGGCCTCGCTGCGGCGCAACCGGACGGCCGCTCCGACAGCGTACGCCGCGGCCGCCAGCAGCCCGACCCCCCAGGGAAGGAGCAGAACGGCCAGGACGGCGACGGACCGCTCGACCATGCCGGTCCACCACTGCCGCGCCGGGATGCGCTGGAATCCGCCACCTCGCGGGTGGAAGGCGGCGTCCACCAGGAAGACCACCACCGCGCCGGCGTAGCCGGCCAGGACGAAGATGGTCCCCCAGCGCACCACCGCGGCGGCCGTGCCTGTCAGCACCACCTGCGCGCCGGACAGCCGCACGATGGCCCACAGGACGGCGATGTGGAGGGCCTGATCCAGGAAAAACGCACCGAGTTCAAACCACCCGCCGCGGATGAAGCGGACCTTCGTCCAGTCAATCAGGAAGTGGGTGAGGACCAGGACCAGCAGCCACCACCCCCACGCCGGGACCAGCCAGGCCAGGACGGGGACGGCTAGCGCCGCCTGGATGCCCACGTGGGCGAGGAGGCCGCGAATCGATGTAAGCTTCCAGCGGAGCAAGGCGTAGGGCTGGCAGGGAAAGTCTCCCAGGAGGTGCGCCAGCAAGAAGACCCTGAAGGCGCCCACCGATCCGGGATCAGTCGTGCTCGTGAATCGTCGGATGGTCCCGCAGGCGCTGGACGACGACCTCCAGCACGCGGACGGCCATATCCGGGTGCTCCTTCATGAGCGCACGGAAATCCCAGCGCACCAGCTGGAGGCAGCGGGTCCGCTCGGCCGCCGTCACGGTGGCGGTCCGGACGCGCTCCTCCAGCAGGGCCAGTTCGCCGAAGAACTCCCCCGGACCCAGGTCGCGGATATGGTGCCCGTCGTGGGACACCCCCACCCGTCCCTCCACGATGAGGAAGAAGCCGACGCCCGGGTCGCCCTGCTTCACGATGGTCACGCCCGGTTCATAGGTCCGCTCTTTGAGCGAACGGGCCACAAGATCCAGGTCGTGTTGGGGAAACCCTTGGAAGAGGGGAACTTTGCGCAGGTATTCGATATGTGCGGTGTCCGCCACCCGACCGACCCCCCCACCGGAGATTACGTGTGCATTCGTCGCGCCCGCGGCGCCCCCCTCTCCCCGCGGCGGTTAATCCAGCCAGACGGTCCGATCCGCCGCGGGGGTGCGGCGCTTTTGGGGAACCTCGGCTGGATACCCGACGTAGATCGTCCCGATGATCCGGCGATCGGGAGGCAGCGCCAGCAGGTCACGGAGGGGCGGGTAGTCGCGGAGGGCTCCCGTGCGGAAGTACGTGCCCACCCCCTCGCTCCACAGCACCAGCATGAACGCGTAGGCGGCGGCGAAGGTCGCCCAGTAGTCTTCCTCCCGGGTCTCGGGATCTTCCGCCGAGTGCGCCGTCACGATCACGAGGGCCGGCGTCTGCAGCGTGTCTTCGTACATGCGCGCCAGCGCCGGCTGGACCTCCGGCGCGTCGGGGTTGGGCAGCGTGGTCCGGCGGAACGCGCGGCGGATCTCGGCGAAGCGCCGTTTGGCCTCGCCCTGCAACACGAAGAACTGCCAGGGCTCAGTCAGCCGGTGATTGGGCACCCAGACCGCCGCGGCCAGAGCCCGTTCCAGAACCTCCCGCGGCACCGGATCGGGGTTCAAGCGGGCGATGCTCCGCCGGGTCATAATGGCGTCGGCCACGGTCATCGGGAACACCTCCACGGGTGGTATCGTAGCAGGTTGGACCCGCCGCGGCCCCAGGCGGGGCGCGGCGGGGAAGGTAGAATTGGAGCGGGCCGGGTTATGCGCGCTGGATCTGCCGTCCGTCAGCTGTCCCTGGCTGTGCTCGCCGTGTTCCTCGTCGCGGCGACGCCGGCGGGGGCAAGCCACGTTCCCATCGAAGTCCTCCTGAGCAGGCTCTTTACGGAGCCGGCTCCCGTCCCCTACGAACTGACGGCGTCGTTCAGCGGAGGGGTGCTGGTTACGTGGCGCGGTCCGCAGTTGACCGCCCAGGCCACGGGGAACTTCCGGGAGTGGCGCGCCGTCCACGGGGGGCCGAAGCGGCGCGAGGTGACGATCACCACCCTGGAGGTGCCCGTGCTTCTGCGCCCGTTGACCCCCGCGCTCAAGGACCTGATCAAGGATCGCCTGGAGCGCGAGGGCGCCGACCAGTCCCTGCCCGGTGAATACGACCTGTTCATCGTGGATGAACTCCCGGGCGAACGGTACATCCTGGGCGGCATCCGCGCGGACATCGTCACGGAGATCATGCGCAAGTACGGCCGCGGTCTCGACCTCAAGGACGCCGCCGTCCGACGGGAGGTGGCCCGCTGGCTCTACCAGCCTCGCCAGCGGGAGATGATCCTCCGGTCCGGGAGTCCCTACCTCGTCATGCTCCTGATCGACGAGAATGGAACCTACTACCGGGTCCTCCTGCAGTACGACTGGGGACCCGTGGAGTCCCAGTTCGAGTGGGCCTCGGTGAACGGCCAGTTGCTCGTGCGGGAACTGAAAGCAGACGCGTCCTCAGATGTCCGCGGCTTCGGCCACGTGACCGCCAGGTTGAACCTGCGCTTCTCCAACCACTGCTACAACTGCAGGCGCTAGGACGGCTGGCGGCGCTCCCCGACCCCCTCGCCCTGCTCGCGGTCGATCTCCCGCAACGCCGCGAGGAACCGGGCTGGAGGTCGCCACCCCGTCCACAGGGAGAAGGCGAGTTCCCCCGCCGGCGTCTCGTAGAAGCGCGCGGCCCGGCGCGGCGCGACATGCCGCAGCCGCAGGCGCAGACGGTCCTGAATCTGCCAGCGCTCCACGGCTGTGCGGGCATGGTAGCGCGTGATCACGTGCACTCGGAACCAGGTGGGACGAATCCTGGCGATCCCCGTGCCTCCCTTTATGAGCGACGGTCCGGCCGGCGGGCGGCCGGTCCGGGTATAATGAAACACGCCGTGCGTGTGGACTTTCTGTACTGGGAAAAGTGTCCCTCCCACGAGGAGGCCTTGGACCGCCTGCGGGCGATCCTGCGGGAGGAGGGCATCGTCACCGACGTCCGAGTCACCCACGTGGACAGCGATGAGGCCGCGCAGGCGCTGCGCTTTCCCGGATCGCCCACGATCCGCATCAACGGACGGGATGTCCAATCTGAGGTGGAAGCAGCGGACGGGCGCCTCACCTGCCGGCTCTACATCCTTGAGGATGGCCGCGCTTCGCCCCTGCCGTCGGCGGAGATGATCCGCCGCGCCGTGCGCGCAGCCGCAGCGGGTGAAGCCTCCGGCGCCGGTGAAGCCTCTGCCGCCCGCCAGAGCGTAGACTCATGACCCTGGCCACCAGCGCGGCGCTGGTCCCCTTCGCCCTCCCCGGGGTGGATGGGCAGAGCTACAGTCCCCAGAGCTTCCGCGACGCGAAGGTCCTCGCGGTCATCTTCTGGTGCAATCACTGCCCCTACGTTCGGGCCTGGGAGGACCGCGTGATCGCCCTGCAGCGGGAGTACGCCGGCCGGGATGTCCGGTTTGTCCTGATCAACAGCAACGACCCGGCAAAGTACCCCGAGGACTCCTTCGAGAAGATGCAGGAGCGCGCCCGGCTGAAGGCCTACCCGTTTCCCTATCTCTTCGACGCCACGCAGGAGGTGGCCCGAAGTTATGGGGCCACGCGCACCCCGGAGATCTTCCTCTTCGACGCCGCGCGGCGCCTGCGCTACCACGGCGCGCCCGACGACAACTTCGAGGACCCGCAGGCGGTGCGCCAGACCTACTTCCGGGACGCGCTGGAGGCGATGCTCGCGGATCGTGCGCCGGCGGTGGCCGAGACGCCGCCGCGCGGCTGCACCATCAAGTGGCGATAGTCAGCACCGCGGCCCCCTCCACCTCGCGGCGCTTCAGTTTCTGCAGCGCCGCGTTCGCGTCCGCCAGCGGGAACGGCTCCACGGCGGTCCGGACGGGGATGGCCGCGGCCAGGGCGAGAAACTCCCGGGCATCGCGCGGAGTCAGGTTGGCCACCGTCCGCAGGGTCCGCTCGCCGTAGAGCAGCCGGTAGTCCATCTCCGGGATGCGGTCCAGGTAGACGGCGTTCACGGCCACGGTGCCTCCCGGCCGCAGGGCGGCGAGGGCCCGGGGAATCAGCGCGCCCGCGGGCGCAAAGATCACCGCGCTGTCGGCCGGATCGGGCGGCCGGTCTTCGGTCGAGCCGGTCCAGACCGCGCCGAGGTCCTCCGCCAGCCGGCGGTGCCGGGGGCTGCGGGTGAAGACGAAAACGGTGCATCCCCAGTGCACGGCCACCTGGACGGCTAAGTGCGCCGAGGCCCCGAACCCGAACAGGGCGACGCGGTCACCCGGCCGCACCTGGGCCTGCCGCAGGGCCCGGTACCCGATGATCCCCGCGCACAGCAATGGCGCTGCCTCCGTATCGCTGAACCGGTCGGGTAGATCGTAGACGTACCGCGCATCCGCGAGCATGTATTCGCCGTATCCGCCGTCCACGTCATAGCCAGTAAAGCGGGCCTCCGGGCAGAGGTTCTCTTCACCGCGGCGGCAGGCCGCGCACTGGCCGCAGGACCTGTAGAGCCAGGTCACGCCCACCCGCCGGCCGGCCGGAAGGTCCACGCCGGGACCTGCCTCCGTCACGGTACCGACCACCTGGTGCCCGAGGATCACCACCTCACGCCGCGGCGGCAGGTCGCCCTCGGCGATGTGCAGGTCAGTATGGCAGACGCCGCAGGTGTGAATGCGCAGCAGCACCTCACCGGCGCCCGGGGCAGGGATGTCCCGCGCGGCCGGCTGGAGCGGATTGCTCTCCACGGGCCCCGGCCGGCGCAGTTCCTGGACACGCATGGGGCCGCGGCGATTACCCTGAGTCATTGACGACGTGTTTGGGTCTCCCATCGGCTTCTCCGGAGTTCAGTCCGGCTGGCCCTGGACGATTGCACGGGATTCTCATGGTTCTCGGCAGTGAGATCTGAGGCCAGCAGTCCTACCGTGGTGAGGGTGACCGACCCGTCAGCGAGCATCTCGAGGAGGACCGGAAACCGCCGCGCCGCCCGGGCCGCCTCAATCCGGCCGTAGGCCGCGTGTTCCGAGAGTCGGAGCACCTCAGTGCAGTACGCGAAGAGTGAGGAGTAACCTTCGAACAGGTAGAGCCGTCGGGCATCCAGTTCCGCCAGATGGACGATGAGGAGCGCGGTCACCTGCCGCTCCTCCCCTGCCAACTGCAGTGTTCGCGCCAGGAGCTCCCGATCCGAAAGGTCCGCGGGAGCAGCCAGTATCGTCGTGTTCATGGTCCATCTATACCACGGCGATGCGCTGCCGCTCAGCAACGCGTTCCTGGCCGGCGCGTTCTCGGGAGTCGTCGCCGACCCGCGCTTGTCGGAACGAGTCCCGGCGGCCGGCCTGGTTGCGTTAGGTGACCAACCGCGAGGGGTGCGGTGCTGGGAGGCAACTCGTGGAAAAATCTCGTCAAGTCGCTCATTCGTGCGACGAAAGCGACCCGGTCCGGCCCGAGTCCCAGCGTCGCACTCCATGCCATGTCGCTCGCTCTGAAACCACTAGGAGGGGATCACGGCCGTGCCGACGAGCGTACCGCCGCTGTGACGCTGCATCCGGGCGGTGGCAACCTGCGCGTACTCGGTCATCTGCTCCGGGGTGAGGGAACTCGGCGCATAGATCACCATCAGGCAGCGCTCGGTGGTGGGCGTGATCATCGTGCGCAGGGAGTCGGCCGTGGGCGAACCGCACGGCCCCGTCTCGTCGGCCAGCACCAGACGCCCCTCCACGCTGTGGTAGACCTTGCCGATCGCCTCGTACATCTCGATGGGACGGCCGCGGCGCAGGACGAGCGCCCCGCGCACCGCGTCCAGATCGTGCAGGCCCACGGGCAGCAGAAAGTCAAGGGAGCAGAGGGTGCCCACATCGACCAGGGCGTTCACCGCCGGGACCTCTTCGCCCCGCAGAACCCGCCGCAGCAGCGCTTCCGCCGATGGCCGGAGGCGCGTGGGGTCAATGCCCATCCGCTTGTACAGGTCCCGGCCCGGTTGGAGGCCCTCGATTTGCGCGAGCTCACGCCCGGCGTGCGTCTCTCGCAGCGCTGCGCTCAGCGCGGCGATCTCCGCACGCAGGGCCTCGCTCGCCGGACGCACGATGACATGGCGGGCCTCAATCAGGCCGAGGCGCACATGCTCGGCCACCGCAGGATCAATCGTAACCGTGATCACGGGTCCGCCATCACTATTCCCGACACCCGCGGGCGGGTCAAGACCCGATCCGCTCCTGAGAGGCGAAGGTCTCATTACCGCGATGGTTACTGTCGCGCTACGCGCGGCGGGAGCTGACTGCTCAACCGCGTCTGAATCCCCAGGCGCCTGATCGGACGCCGACGGCTGTGGACAGTCGGCGTGCTGGGGTACGATGGTGCCGATGACCACACGCCGGAGAGGGCTGTTCCTCGCGCTCGTCGCCGCGGTCGGCCTGACCGCCTGCGCGCGGCCGCCGGCGTATACCTCGTTTGCCAGCGAGGCCCGGGGATTCACCATTGAGCATCCCGCCGGCTGGAGGATTGTCCGCGCCGACCAGGATCGCCGCGTCTGGTTTCTGCCGGCCAGCGCTGGCGAGACCGTCGCCGACCGGCCGCCACACCTGTCCAGCCCGGAGTTCCTCCTAGTCTTCACCGAACCCGCTCCGGGTCCGCTTACCGACGACCAGGCCCGGCGTATCGGGCTGAACCTGCTGCCGATCCACGGTGTTTCCGGATTCCGGCGCTTCCGGGAAGAACAGGGCCTGATCTGGCACCGGTTTGAGGTCACCGGCATGGCGGATGGCGTGGAGTGGGCCTCGGTGGGGCTGCTGGTCGCCGGCGTTCAGGAGTTTCACTATGTGGTGTGCGCCAAGCCGCTGGACCGCTGGCGCGATGGGCAGAAGCAGTGCGACGCGATTCTCAGGGGTTTTCACCCCGGTCCACTGTCGTGACCGCCGCGGCCCCTGCGGCCTCGCAGACCAGGAAGGTGCCCTCGCGCTGTATGGTCCGGCGGTAGGCGTCCCGCGCGGCGGCCACGAACGCCGGCGCGGCGGCCCGTTCCACCAGCGCCAGCACCGACCCGCCGAAGCCCGCCCCGACCAGCCGCGCACCCAGGCACCCCGGAGCCGACCGGGCCGCCTCCACCATGGCCTCCAGCTCCGGCGTGCTGACCTCGAAGTCGTCGCGCAGGCTGGCGTGGGAGCTATCCAGCAGACGCCCCAGGGCGCCGGCTTCCCCGCGGCGCAGGGCGGCTACCGCGGCGCGGACGCGCGCGTTCTCCATCGCGACATGCCGCACCCGCCGGCGCAGGGGATCGGGAAGGCCGGCCGCCACATCCAGATCCTGCGGGCCGAGGTCGCGCAGGGCACGGACGTCCGGCCGGACGGCTCGAAGCCGTTCCACCGCCTCGTCGCACTCCCGGCGGCGGACGTTGTACGCGGAATCACCCAGCGCGCGCCGGACTCCCGTGTCGCACACCACCAGCGCGAGCGCCGCCGGCAGGGGCAGGTAGTCGGACTCCAGGGTGCGGCAGTCGAGGAAGAGCGCGTGGCCCCGCCGCGCCAGGGCCACGGTGAACTGATCCATGATCCCGCAGCGCACCCCGACGAACTCCTCTTCCGCCCGCCGGGAGAGCGTCGCGATCTCCCGCCGGTCCCGGTCGGCCCCGGCTGCGGCCAGCAGAGCCAGCGCCGTCCCCACCTCGAGTGCGGCGGAACTGCTGAGGCCGGCGCCGACCGGAAGATCACCACCGATGACGCCGTGGAGCCCGCACAGGACGACCCCGGCGCGCCGCAGTTCCAGGGCGACACCCTGGACGTAGCGCGCCCAGGGCGGCACGGTCGCAGCCTCGGGACGGTCGGCCGGCAGGGACGCTTCGCCCGAGAAAGCGGTCGAGAGGAGGCGGATGACGCGATCGTCGGCCGGCGCCGCGGCGATGACGACGTAGCGGTCAACGGCGGCCGGCAGCACGAACCCCTCGTTATAGTCGGTGTGCTCCCCGATCAGGTTGACCCGGCCGGGCGCACGAATATGGTAGTGCGGCGGGGCGCCGAAGCGGTCACCTAACATCCGGTCGACCTGGCTGAATCCCTCGTCGGCAGGCACGCCCACCCTTTCAGGAGGAGCGTCCGCGAACCCTGCCGAAAGTACGCCTGCCCGAGACTCACAACCCAGGTCGGATTCGGGGGGGGAACAAGCGATGTCAGGGAAGCGACATCTGGCACTCCTCGTGACCGCGACGCTCCTGGCGCTGGGCGTAGCCGGCGTGACCGCCGGAGCGGCCAGGCAGCTGGAGATCTTCTCCTGGTGGACCGCCGGCGGGGAAGCCGACGGCCTGAACGCGATGTTCGAGATCTTCAAGAAGCGCTACCCGGGCGTGGAGATCATCAACGCCACCGTGGCCGGGGGCGCCGGCACCAACGCCAAGGCGGTGCTGAAGACGCGCATGCAGGGCGGGAAGCCGCCCGACTCCTTCCAGGTGCATGGGGGCGAGGAGTTGACCAGCACCTGGGTGATCACCGGGTTCATGGAACCGATCACCTCCCTCGCCCGGGCCGAAGGCTGGACGAAAGTCCTTCCCAAGGACCTGCTCGACATCGTCTCCTACAAGGGCGAGATGTACTCCGTGCCGGTCAACGTCCACCGCGGCAACGTCCTCTGGTACAGTAAGAAGATTTTGGACCAGAACAACCTCAAGGCCCCGACGACCTGGGCGGAATTCTTCCAGGTCGCGGACGCCCTGAAGGCCAAGGGGATCACCCCGCTGGCCCTGGGCGACAAGAACAAGTGGGAAGCGGCCCACCTCTTCGAAGACATCCTGTTGAGCGCGCTCGGCGCCGACGGCTACCGGGGCCTCTGGACCGGCAAGACCTCCTGGACCGGCAGCGGCGTCAAGACGGCCCTGGAGAACTATGCGAAGATCCTGGGCTACGTGAACGCCGACCACGCCGCGGGCACCTGGGACTCCGCCACGCAGATGCTCATCGACGGCAAGGCCGCGATGACCATCATGGGGGACTGGGCGGCCGGGTACTTCACCTCGAAGGGCTGGAAGCCCAACGTAGACTACGGCTTCGCTCCCGCCCCGGGGACCGCGGGATCATTCGTGATCGTGACCGACACCTTCGGCCTCCCCAAGAAGGCGCCCCACCGCGACCAGGCCCTGAACTGGCTGCGCGTGGCCGGGTCCAAGGAGGGACAGGAGGCCTTCAACCCGCTGAAGGGGTCGATCTGCGGGCGCACCGACTGCGACCTGAACAAGTTTGACGTCTACCTCCGGTCCTCGGCGGCGGACTTCGCCAAGAACAAGCTCGTCCCGAGCGAAGTCCACGGGTCGGCGGCGCCGGAGAACTTCGCCACCCAGTTCAACGACATCATCAATGTCTTCGTGACGCAGCGCAACGTGGCGGCCACGCAGCGGTCGCTGCAGGCGGCCTGCGTCAGCGCGAAGATGTGCAAGTAGTCAGCGGACGTCAGCCGGGCGGACGCCGTCCGGCCCACCACCCGAGGGGCGGGATTGCCACTCCCGCCCCTCGCCGTCCCCGGCCGAGATGACCCGGATCAGCTTCGACCGCGTCCTGGCGGTGGCGGTATTGATTCCGTCGCTGGTCGCCGTCGGCATCTTCGTCTACGGCTTCATCGGCTGGACGGCCTATGTCTCGCTGTCGAACTGGAATTCGTTCCTCCCCGACCTCTCCTTCGCCGGCCTGCAGAACTACGTCAACCTGTTCCAGACCTTTCGCTTCCAGGCCGACCTGCGCAACACGCTCATCTTTACCGTCGTGTTTCTGGTGGCGTGCCTGGCGATCGGCTTCCTGCTGGCGGTCCTGCTGGACCAGCGCATCCGCGGCGAATCGGTCTTTCGCAACATCTTCCTCTTCCCCATGGCGATCTCGTTCATCGTCACCGGTGTCGCCTGGCAGTGGCTGCTCAATCCCAGCACGGGGGTCAACCTGCTGTTGGAGCGGGCCGGGCTGGGCGCCCTCCGCTCGGGCTGGTTCACCGATCCGAAGATCGCCATCTACTCCGTGGTGCTGGCGGCCACCTGGCAGCTGTCCGGCTTCACCATGGCCATGTACCTGGCCGGGCTGCGCGGGATTCCCGAGGAACTCCATGAGGCGGCGCGGGTAGACGGGGCCAGCGAGTGGCAGCTCTACCGCCACGTGATCATCCCTCTCCTCTACCCCGTCACCCTGAGCGCCGTGATCGTACTGGGGCACATCTCGCTGAAGATCTTTGACCTGGTCTTCGCCATGACCGGCAGCGGCCCGGCCTTCTCCACCGACGTGCCGGGGGTCTTCATGTTTGAGACCACCTTCCGCGGCAATCGGTTCGCCGAGGGCGCGGGAATCGCCACGATCATGCTCCTGCTCGTCGCCGGGTTGATCGTGCCGTATCTCTGGTACGGCACGCGGGCGGAGGCCGGGCGCTAGTGGCGTTGGAGGCGCTGGAGGCGGCTCTCCCCCGGGCAACGGCGGCGCGGGCGCCGGCGCCGCGGATGCGCTGGGGGCGTCCGGTGATCTACGCCCTGCTGACGCTCTTCGCGCTCTTCTACCTGATGCCGGTCTACGTGCTGGTCATCAACGGGCTGAAGTCCTTCCAGGAGGTCAGTCTCAGCCGGATGTGGGAGTGGCCCACCTCCTTCTCCCTGGCCTCGTTCGCCAAGGCCTCGGGCAAGCTCGCGCCCAACTTCCTGAACAGCGTGAAGCTCGTGATCCCGGCGACGCTGGTCACGGCGATGCTGGGGTCGATCAACGGCTACATCCTGGCGAAGTGGAAGTTTCGCGGCGCCGACGTGCTCTTCCCGTTCCTGCTGTTCGGCATGTTCATCCCCTACCAGAGCATCCTGATTCCGCTGGTCCAGTTTCTGCAGCGGGCGGGCGACGCCCTGGGACTGGCGCTGTATGGGTCGATCCCGGGACTGGCCCTGGTGCACATCGTCTACGGGATTCCCATCACGACCCTGATCTTTCGGAACTACTACGCCGCGGTGCCGACGGATCTCGTGGAAGCGGGCCGCATCGACGGCGCGGGCCTGGTGGGCATCTATCGGCACATCGTGCTGCCCATCTCCCTGCCGGCCTTCGTCGTGGTGCTGATCTGGCAGTTCACCGCGGTCTGGAACGAGTTCCTCTTCGCCGTGACGATCACGAACAACCCGGCCCAGCAGCCGATCACGGTGGCCCTGCAGAACCTGGCCGGGAGCCAGATCGTGGAGTGGAACGTCCAGATGGCGGGCGCACTGCTGGCCGCCCTTCCCACCCTGCTGGTCTACATTTTCCTGGGGCGCTACTTCCTGCGTGGACTATTGGCCGGGGCGCTCAAGGGGTAGGGTTCGCCCGTCCGGGCCACACCAAAGAAGAGGGACGCGGGCCCAGACCGCGTCCCTCATGAATTTCCGCTGGAGCCGCTGGTCGGAGTCGAACCGACAACCCCCGCATTACAAGTGCGGTGCTCTGCCGGGTTGAGCTACAGCGGCGACTCAACCCGAATTATACCGCCGGCCGGCGGGATCCCGCCACGTCGGCGCGGGATCGTGAGCCGCCGGCCGGGTCGCCCCTTCCCTACTGGCCCAGCGCGTCCAGGGCCGACTGCAGGTTGCGCGCGACGACGATGGCGTAGGGCTGTGCCTCGTTCACATCGGTCATCTTCAGCACCTGCAACGATAACTGCAGGGCGATGTTGGCAAACCGCAGCGACGCCTCCGAACCCCGGGCCCCGGCGGATACCGCCGTCCGGAGGTCATTCAGGATCCCGTTGCCCTGCCCCTGGCACGGGTAACCGGCCGCGGCCCGGAAGTTCGGCCCCTTGTCCCCCTCCAGGCAGTTGATCACGTGCTGGATGTGTGTCTGCGTGCCGGAGATGGCCGTACCACGCTGCGCCAGTTCCCCGGCGTGGAACCGGGCGGTCGTTAACTGGGTGCGCGCGGCGGCCACCGGATCCTGCCCGGTCGCCACCCCCGGTGAAGCAAGCACGCTGATCAACCCGATCAGCAATAGAACGGTTGTAATCCTCACGTCTCCCCCTCCTCTTTCACCCTATCGCGGTGAAGGCTAGACCACACGATCCTGGAGGAATGTAACGGCCGTGTCAACGCCCGGGCGGGTGGTTGCGGAGAAAGACATCCGTGCTCACCGATCGGGCGGCCGGGAAGCGGGACGAGGCCGAGGACGTGATCACGAGGATTTCGACCCGGACGACCTCCGGGGCGGTGCGGGCCGCGGCGCCTGTGCGATCAAAGTACCGGAAGGTGAGTTGCTCGACCGTGCCTGCCAGGTTGTTGACCGCCGGACCCAGCCGCCGCTCCAGTTCGCGCTGCACCTGGTCGCGCCGGAAGGTGACGACATAGGCCTGACCGGGACGGCGCGGGTTGTGGGGGGAAACCCGGACGGTGAGGCGGTCGGGACAGAGCCCGCCGCAGAGCGGATCGGAGAGGACCTCCTCCCCCCAGCGCAACTCTTCGACCACCCGGTCAACCGCAACACGGGCGTTCTGCTGCACCTCCAGCGTCCGCTCGCTGAGCCCCATGGCGCGAAACGTCGCCTGGATCATGCCCCCGATGGCGCCCAGCGCCATCCCCAGCAGGGCCAGCGTGACGATGACCTCGACCAGCGTGAGCCCGCGTTCCGACGATCCCATCCCCTGCCCTCCGCCACAGTGGATCGGACGGGCGCAGGGGAATTGCGGGTCAGAGCTGAGTCAAGTCAGAGCCGGATCAGTTCGGCCAGCCAGGGAATGGACCGCACCCGGTGCTGCCAGAAGAGGTCGGTCAGCAAACAGTGGAAGACCAGGTCGCGGAACGCTCCGTAGCGCGCCGTCAGGAAGCAGCGCAAGCGTTCCAGGGGGACATCGCGGCCAAAGAGCGCGGCCAACGATCCGGCCCTCCCGGGGCGAGATAGGCTCCAGCACGTCGTACTGGTGAAAGAACTCCAAGAGCATGTACCAGGCGGACTGCGGTCCGACACTGTAGATCGCATCCAGCGCCCGAAGCAGCGCCGCCCGCTCCCGAATCTGCCGGAGGGCAGGTATTCCGCAGCATGACGGTGATGACCAGGAATTCGTCGAGTGACCAGGCGCTGGTGGCCCGCATCCCGGAGCGCCGGCCGAAGAGCGTGACCTCGATCCCCGGCCGTCGGGTCGTCCCCCGATTGCGCAGCCGCAGTCCGTAGGTATGCCTCTGCCAGCGGAAGGTCTGCCAGTAGCAGCCGGGTTCCCAGCGTTCGCTCCCGGCCGGGAAGCGTGATGGATTGAAGATCGTCCCATCGAAGTGAAACGGCGCGGTGGGGACGAGGCGGAAGGTCGCCACGCGGTCGAGCCGGAGAGTCCGGGCCACTCGGACCCCCGGCGGAGGGCTTCGCCGCGAGCGAGTGTAACTGTTAGAGGCGACCACGCCGCCCGGAGAGGTGTCTCCATGGAAACTCGCACCGCCCCAGCCGCCCTGATCGCGACCGACCGATCGCACCTGATCCACCCGCTCCACCACCCCGCCGACTTCGCCGACCCCCTGGTGTTGGTGGCGGGGCAGGGCGCCGTCCTGCGCGACGCGCAGGGACGGGAGTACATCGACGGGCTGTCGTCGCTGTGGAACGTCAATGTCGGGCACGGGCGGGTGGAACTGGCGGAGGCCGCCGCGGCGCAGATGGGGCGGCTGGCCTACACCTCGGCCTACTCCGGCCTGATCACCGAACCCGCGGCCCGCCTGGCCGAACGGATCCTTGCCCTCGCCTACCCCAACCTCTCCGGCGTCTACTTCACGACCGGCGGCGCGGAGTCCAACGAGGCGGCCTTCAAGATCGCCCGCTACTTCTGGAACCGCCGCGGCCGCCCGGGGAAGACCAAGATCATCTCCCGCCACCACGGCTATCACGGCGTCACGCTCGCGGCGATGAGCGCCACGGGCATCCCGGCGTTCTCCAGGATGTTTGCCCCCACCGTCCCGGGGTTCGTGCACATCCTCCCCTCCTACCCGTACCGCTATCCCGGCTCCATGGCCGAGGCCCTGGAGGAGGCGATCCAGCGGGAGGGTGCCGACACCGTGGCCGCGTTCCTCGCCGAGCCGGTCATCGGGGCCGGCGGGGTCATCCCGCCGGCGCCGGACTACTTCCCGCGCATCCGGGAGATCTGCGACCGCCACCAGGTCCTCTTCATCGCCGACGAGATCATCACGGGCTTCGGACGCACCGGGCGCTGGTTCGCTCTCGGGCACTGGAATGTCCAGCCGGACCTGGTCGCGTTTGCCAAGGGCGTCACCAGCGCCTACCTGCCGCTGGGCGGGGTGATGGTCTCCAGAGAGATCCACCAGACCATTCTGGACGCACCGCCTGCGGAACGCTTCATGCACGCCGCGACTTATTCCGCCCACGCCACCTGCTGCGCCGTCGCGCTGCGCAACCTGGACATCCTGGAGCAGGAAGACTTGATCCCGCAGGCGGCGGCGCGGGGGCGCCGGCTGCTGGACGGGTTGGGCACGCTTGCGGACCTGCCGGTCGTCGGCGACGTACGGGGGCTGGGGTTGATGTGCGGGATCGAACTCGTGGACGACCGGGCGACGAAGGCGCCGGCCCTCGGGCTGGGGGCGCGGGTGCTGGCCGAGGCGCGGCGGCGGGGCTTGCTCGGTCGCATCCGTGTCGGTCAGGGGGGCGAGCAGCCGATCGGCGACGTGCTCTGCCTGGCCCCGCCGTTTGTCATCAGCGAGGCGCAGGTGGACCGGATGGTGGAGATTCTGCGGGAGGCGATCACCGCATGCCTGTGAGGGGCGGCGCGGCGGCCGCCGCGGCGGAGGTGGTCGCGCGCCTGGCGGCGGCGCTCCTGGGGGCGGTGCTCCTTGCGGCGGCGCTGCCGGTGGGAGGCCCAGCATGGTCGGCTTCACCATCTGGGCAGACGGTGCGCTTTCCCGCCTCTGACGGCATCATGCTCGCCGGGACGCTGTTTGGGATGGGGACCGCGGGGGTCGTCCTGGCGCACATGTTCCCCACCGACCAGCGCTCCTGGCACCCCCTCGCACGGCAGCTGGCCGCCGAAGGCTACCGCGCCCTGGCCTTTGACTTCCGGGGGTACGGCCGATCGGGCGGGACGCGACAGGTCGACCTGATCGACCGGGATGTGCGGGGCGCGGCGGCCCTACTGCGCGCGAAGGGTGTTGCGAGAATGGTTCTGGTCGGTGCCAGCATGGGCGGAACGGCCGTGGTGAAGGCCGCCGCGAAAGACGGCGCCGCTGCCCTGGTCGTCCTCAGCGCTCCGCTCAGTTTCCGGGGGCTGACGGTGACCCCCGTCGAGCTCTCCCGCCTGACCATGCCCTCGCTCTGGATCACCAGCGCCGACGACGGCGCCACCGCGGGCATGCGGGCGATGCATGCCGCCGCCCCCGGCCCGAAAACCCTGCACGTCTACGCCGGTGGAGCGCACGGGACGTTTCTCTTCGACACCCCGCTCGGACCGGACCTGACGGGCCGGATCCTGGTCTTCGTCGGGCGGCACGTTCCGCCGCAGTGAGTACCTTCCGCCGGCGCGACCTCTTCCTGCTCGACCCGGACGTCATCTTCCTGAACCACGGCTCCTTCGGGGCCTGCCCCCGGCCGGTCCTGGAGATCTTCCAGGAGTGGCAGCGCGAACTGGAGCGCCAGCCCGTGGAGTTCCTGGGGCGCCGGTTCAAGGGGCTGCTCCGGGACGCGCGGGAGGCGCTGGCCGCTTACGTGGGCGCGGATCCCGACAATCTGGTCTACGTCACCAACGCCACGACCGGCCTCAATGTCATCGCCCGCTCCCTCCCGCTCGCCGCCGGCGATGAGGTGCTGGCCACGGACCATGAGTACGGGGCCGTCGACCGGACCTGGCAGTTCGTCTGCGCGCAGCGGGGCGCCCGCTACGTTCGGGCACCGGTCCCGGTCCCGTTGACCGCGCCCCAGGAAATCGTGGAGGCGATCTGGCGGCAGGTCACCCCGCGCACGCGTGTGCTGACCACCAGTCACATCACCTCGCCCACCGCGCTGATCTTCCCCATCGCCGAGATGGTCCGACGCGCCCGCGAGCGGGGGATCCTCACTGTCATCGATGGGGCCCACGCCCCCGGGCAGATCCCCCTCAGCCTGCGGGACCTGGGCGTGGACTTCTACGTCGCGAACTGCCACAAGTGGATGTGCGCCCCGAAGGGGTCGGCATTTCTGTATGCACGGCCGGAGGTCCAGGCGCTGCTGCGACCGCTGATCGTCAGCTGGGGATGGCCGCTTCAGGGGGACGGCGGCATGGCCGTGAGCCTCTGGCCGGATGACCCCTCTCCCTTCCTCCGTGAGCAGGAGTGGCAGGGAACGCGCGACATCGCCGCCTTCCTGGCCACTCCGGCTGCGATCCGGTTCCTGCAGTCGCCGGAATGGGCCAAGGTCCCCGAGGTCTGCCACGCGCTGGCGCGGGAGGCCCGCGCGGCGGTCGCGGCGCTGGCGGGCCTGGCCCCACTCTCACCCGACGGACCGGAGTGGTACGCGCAGATGGTCAGTCTTCCGCTCCCGGTCACTGACGGCCCGAGCGCGCAGCGCGCGTTCTACGATCAGCGGAAGATCGAGGTGCCGATCGTGACATGGAACGATCACCGGCTGCTGCGCATCTCCGTCCAGGGGTACAACACGCCGGAGGACATCGCCGCGCTCGTCGCCGCGCTGAGAGACCTTCTTGCGGCTCCCCGGGAATAGGCTCAGGAGATGGGGCTCTACGACGTCATCGTACTCGGGCTGGGCGGCATGGGCAGCGCCGCCGCCGCCCATCTGGCACGGCGGGGCCGGCGGGTCCTGGGCCTGGAGCGGTTTGGTCCGGCGCACGACCAGGGCTCCTCGCACGGCCGCTCCCGCATCATCCGGGAGGCGTACTTCGAGCACCCGGCCTATGTGCCGCTGATCCGGCGGGCGTATGAGCTCTGGGAGGAGGTGGAACAGGCCTCCGGCACCCTTCTGCTGCTGGTCACCGGAGGCATCCTCCTCGGCACGCCGGAGAGCCCCATGATCCGCGGGGCCCGGGAGAGCGTCCGGGTCCACGGATTGGCCCACGAGGTGCTCGGCCCCGCGGAGGTCCGGCGCCGGTTTCCTGTCTTTGCCCCCGACGACGCCATGGTCGGGCTGCTCGAGCCGCGGGCCGGCGTGCTCTTCCCGGAAGAGGCGGTCCTGGCCCATCTGCGCGTGGCCGCGCGCGCGGGGGCGGAACTGCACCACGAGGAGCCCGTCCTCGAGTGGATCGCCTCCCCGCACGGCGTCGAGGTACAGACCGCGCGCAGCCGCTACGAGGCCGGCGCCCTGGTCATCACCGCCGGCCCCTGGGCCCCTCAGGTGCTGGCCGAGCTCCACCTTCCCCTGACCGTGGAGCGACAGGTCACCGCCTGGTTCCGTCCGGTGGACCTTGCGGCCGCCTTCGACGCCGGCCGCTGCCCGGTGCACATCTGGCAGGTGGGCGACCGGTCTTTCTACGGATTTCCCCTCCTGGGGGATGGGGGCGTGAAGATCTCCGAGCACCAGACGGGGCACCCAACCAGTCCGGAGGATATCCGCCGCGAGATCGCGCCCGTGGAAATCGAGGACCTGCGGCGCGACTTCATCGCCCGCTACATGCCGGCCGCCAATGGGGAGCTCGTCGATGCCGGGACGTGCATGTACACCATGACCCCGGACGGCCACTTCATCATTGACCTGCACCCCCACCACACCAACGTCGTCGTCGCCTGTGGCTTCTCCGGCCACGGGTTCAAGTTTGCCTCCCTGGTGGGCGAGATCCTGGCGGACCTGGCGCTGGACGGCCGGACCACTCACGACATCTCCCTGTTCAGCGCGGCGCGCTTCCCCGGTGATTGAGCCCGCCCGTGTCCTGCCCACCCTGTACATCGGTGCCGCGCCGGCGACGCGCGATGACGCTGCGCTGCTGGCGCGCCGCGGGGTCAGCGCGGTCCTCAGCCTGCAGACGGACGGGGACCTGCGCAACCTGGGCCTGACCTGGGAGGTGGTCTTGGGATGGTACCGGCGGGAGGGGCTGGCCGCCGAGCGCGTCCCCATTGAGGACTGGTCGCCGGAGGCGGTCATCGCGCACCTGTCCCAGGCTGTCGAAGCACTGGAGCGGCTGCTGGATGCCGGCCACACCGTCTACCTGCACTGCACCGCGGGGGTGAACCGCTCGCCGAGCGTGGCCCTGGCCTACCTGCGGCGGATCAGGCGAGAACCCCTGGGCCGGGCGCTGGCCCGGATCACGCGCAGCCGGCCGCAGGCGCAGCCTTATCCCGAGGTCCTCGCCCTGCTCCGCTAGGCTACCCGCGGGCTTTCAGAATCTCGGCGATCGGTCGGCCGATCAGCAGCCGCCCGAGCTTACGGTGACCGATTCTCAGGTAGTGCTCCCGCCAGATCGCGATGACGTCCTCCTTCGACTGCGCACCGTCCAGCTGCGCCTTCACCCGCTCCAGGTAGGCGCGCTCCTCGTCCGGGGACGCGAACTCGGGCTGCCGTGCCACAGGACTCCCTCCCCACCGGGCGGGCCACGATCGGCGCCGCGCCGGCCCGCCTATCCGGCTCCCCCTCCCGATCCACCGCCCCCACCCCCGCCGCCACCGCCGCCACCACCGGAAAACCCGCCTCCACCACCGCCGCCCGAACTGGGCGGAGAAGCGGCCGCGGACACCGTGTCGGTGAAGGCCGAGGTGAAGGAGCGGATGCTGTCGGCAAAGTTTCCGCCCCGCCCGTCCCCGCTCCAGGAGGGCGTGTACCAGCGCATCATGTCGCTCTGCTCCAGCTCGCGCTGGGGATAGAGGGCGCGCAACTGGCGCAACACCCGGTCGGCGACGCCCAGGGGGATGGCGTAGACCAGGTAGTGCTCCCACAGCGTCAGCGCCGGAACGGGCTGGTCCTTCATCTCGGAGAAGTCGTTCAGGAAGCGCCGGAACCCGCGCCACATGTGGAATTCGTCGGCGCCGGTGCGGGAACGGCGGTCGAGCGCGAACGACATTGCGGCCAGGAAGATCCCCAGCGGAATCCCCTCCAGGACCAGGATGGCCAGCCGCGGGGAGATCCCTCCCAGAGGAAAGATCGCCAGGAAGGATCCTCCGGCCAGGAGCAGTCCACCTACTACAACAGTCGCGCGCACGCGGCCGCTTTGCGGGTCGAACCACCCGTGCCGCGCCGCGACGCGCACCACCTGCTCGCCCCACTTCGCGAACCCCCGGCGCAGCCGTCCTTTCGCCGGCTCGGGGATCCCGCCGCGGCGGGAGACGCGGACCGGCCGCTCATTCCGGCCGAACAGGATTTCCAGGAGGCGCCCTTCGTAAGGCTGGAGCTCGTCCCTGGACTCACCAGGAGGCGCCGTGCGTTCGATCTCGTACTCGTCATCCAGCCCCGCCTCCCGCTCGGTGATCCGCAGGTAACCCCGCCGGGCCAGATCCATGACCGTCGCCACGAAGTCCTCGGGCCGCACCCGCCGGAAGCGCCACAGCGCCCCGAGCTCCGCCGGTGGATACGTCCCCGGCAGTTCCCGGTAGTACTCGTCGGGGACGGTCGGCGGATGCTCCCGGCCGTAGCGCAGGTACAGCCAGACGAAGAGCGCCAGAACCGCGACCGGATAGCCGACCCAGGCCCCGACCAGCGCCCGTGCCCTGGCCCGGTCGCGATTGGCCTGCTCCGCCCAGCCCGTCTCTTCGGCCACGATCCGGTCCAGCGCCGGCTGACTGCTCCGCTTCCCGGCCATCGGCAGCACCCGCGGCGGGAAGAGGATGCGGCCTTCGAGCATCGTGTAGGCGGGCAGCCCGCGGACCGCCAGACGCACCAGCCCCTCCTGCGGGGGATCGACCACCCCGTGCAGGGGGCCGTGGCCCCAGGCGCGGATCTCCTCGGCCCGCACGCCCCCGGGCAGGCGCACCGCCACCACCGCCTCGTCCGTCCGCACATCCCACCCGGTGCCGATGAACTTCCAGTACAGTTCGGCTGTATCCGCGTATACCGTGACCACGTCGGTGAGCACGTAGGAGAGGATGAACGTGCGCGGCTCGTCCTGGGCCCGGTAGAACCAGCGGATCTCCACCTCGCCCGGGCTGCGGGTGACCCGGTAGGTCCCGGGCTCCTCGGAGGCCGCCGGGCGGTAGGCGCCGCGCTCATCCGCGACACGGATGTCGCGGATGTCGGAGGCCCCGCGCAAGGGGAGCCGGTAGAACGCGAAGCGGAATGCCCCAGCGAAGACGAAGGTCCGACGCTCGATGATGCGCAGCGAACCGTCGGGGCGCACGTCCGCGGTGATCTCGACGCGCGAGAAATGGTACGACCTCGCCGCCGCGGGCGGGGCGACCAGCACCAGGCTCGCCCCAAGCACCGCGAGCAGCGCGAGGGCACGCAGTGGCGCCAGGCCGCACACCCGCAGGTCACGCGCCGGGCGCGGAATCATACCAAGCTAATTCGCTACTTGCCGGGGCGATACTCCTTGAGCTCGGCGATGATACGGAGGCTAGACGCGGGCGGCCGCGCGGTGGCGGGCCACGCCCTCGCCGATGCGGCGCAGCGCCTCCTGGATGTTGGGGATGGAGTTGGCGTAGGAGAGGCGCAGGTAGCCCTGGCCGTGTGCTCCGAACGCGGTCCCCGAGAGCGCCGCCACGCCCATCTCGTTCAGCAGAAAGGCGGCGAACCGGGGGCTTTCGGGATCCACTTTGCTGACGTTCGGAAAGACGTAAAAGGCCCCCCGCGGCGTGCGGCAGGTGATGCCCGGGATCGCGTTGAGCCCCTCCACGATGAGATCGCGCCGGCGCCGGAACTCCGCGACCATGCGGTCCACCGAGTCCTGCGGGCCGCGCAGCGCCGCCGCTCCGGCGATCTGCGTGAAGGCCGCGGCGTTGGAGGTGGCATTGGTGGCCAGCTGCGTCAGGCGCTCCGCCATCGGGACGGGGGCGACCCCGTAGCCCAGACGCCACCCCGTCATGGCGTAGGCCTTGGAGAACCCATCCAGGATAATCGTCCGTTCCGCCATCCCCGGCAGACTGGCGATGCTCGGCGCCCCGCCGTCGTACGTGATCCGGCTGTAGATCTCGTCGGAGAGCACCCAGGCGGTGGTGCCGACCAGGGCATCGCCGATGGCCACCAGATCCTCCTGGGAGAGCACGGAGCCGCACGGGTTGTGCGGTGAGTTCACGATCACGAGTTTCGTGCGCGGGCTGACCAGACGCCGGAATTCCCCGGGGTCCACGCGGAAGTCGTTCTCCTCCCGCAGCACCAGCGGCCGCACCGTCCCGCCGGCGAAGCGGACCATGGAATCGTAGATCGGATAGCCGGGATCGGGCAGGATGACCTCATCGCCGGGCTCGACCAGGGCCAGGATCGTGAAGAACATGATCGGCTTGCCCCCGGCGGTGAGTACGACCTGATCGGGAGTCACGGTGATACCGCGCGTGCGGCTCACGTACTCGGCCACCGCCTCCCGCGCCTCCCACAGACCGGCCGTCGGGGTGTAGTGGGTGTAGCCGGAACGCAGCGCCTGAATGGCGGCGTCCTTCACGTTCTCGGGCGTGTCGAAGTCGGGCTCGCCCACCTCGAGGTGCACGATGTGCCGCCCCTGGCGCTCCAGCGCCTTCGCCCGCGCCAGCACCTCGAACGCGGTTTCGGTCCCCAGCAGCGCCATGCGCTCGGCCAGTCGAAGATCCACCGTCACTCCTCCCTCATCATGCAACCACCTCCGGGCCTTCTCCCCTTTCGCCGCCGCGTCGGAGGGTCCCTGCGGCAACGGTCTGTTACAATCAACGGTGCCTCATGCGTCTCATCCACCAGGGTCTCGGCGCCATCGGCCAGGGGATCGCGCGACTGGCGCTGGAGCGCGGGCATGTCATCGTCGCCGCGGCCGACATCGATCCGGCCAAGGCCGGGCGCGACCTGGGGACGCTGCTGGGCGGCGCCCCGCTGGGTGTTGAGGTCACAGCCGATCCCGCGGAGGCGCTGCGGCGCCCCGCTGACATCCTGATCCACTGCACCGGGTCCCACCTGGGCGCCGTCCTGCCGGAACTGGAGGAGGCCCTCCGCGCCGGCCTGGACGTCGTTTCCACCTGTGAGGAACTTTCCTTTCCCTGGTTTCACCACCCCGCGGAGGCGCGCCGCCTCGATGACCTGGCCCGGGGGCGGGAAGTGACGGTCGTCGGGCTCGGAGTCAATCCCGGCTTCGTGATGGACGCGCTGCCGATCCTGCTGACGGCCCCCTGTCGGGAGGTCGCGCGCGTTGTCGTGGAACGGGTGGTGGACACGGCCAAGCGGCGGGAGGCGCTCCGGCGCAAGACCGGGGACGGCCTCACGCCGGAGGCCTTCCGGGCCGGGGTGCGCGAGGGACGCCTCGGCCACGTCGGGCTCGTGGAGTCGGTGGCCATGATCGGCGATGCGCTGCGCTGGCCGCTCGCGCGCATCACCGAGGAGATCGAGCCGGTGACCGTTGATGGGGTAGTCCGCGGGCTGCACCAGGTCGCGCGCGGACACCGCGAGGGGGAATCCGACACCCCGGCCATTCACCTGGACCTGACTATGGCCGGCGGCGCGCCCAATCCCCGCGACACCGTCACGATCGAGGGGAATCCTCACCTCAGGGTAGAGATCCCCGGCGGCGTGCCCGGTGATCTGGCGACGTGGGCGACGGTAGTCAACGCCCTGCCGATCATCTGGGATGCCCCTCCCGGTCTGTGGCCGGTGAGCCGGCTCCCCCTCCTGCACCTGACCCGTCCCTAGCCAGGACCGCGCGCGCCACCGTTGCGACCCGGACCTCCGTTGCTCCTGCTGCCAGGAGCGTGCGGGCGCATTCCGCCGCGGTGGCGCCGCTGGTCATCACA
>Ga0209172_10002014_pt1 | contig 38619 bp, 30 predicted proteins | sample LarsenN4metaG_FD_184113 | JGI IMG/M metagenome (GOLD analysis project Ga0209172, IMG submission 184113) | Hot spring sediment bacterial and archeal communities from British Columbia, Canada, to study Microbial Dark Matter (Phase II) - Larsen... ... | reverse complement strand
GTCAATGAGTTTAAAAGCTTAGAGGAGGTGGAGACTAAACTGAAGCAGTGGGTAGAAGATTATAATCGCAACTACCCGCACTCGGCTTTGGGTTACAGAAGTCCAGAGGAGTTTCAGGCCCAAAACCGCATAGAAAAAGCAGCTTAAATGTGTCTTGACAAATGGGGTTCACTACAATTGATAGTAAATTAAAACGGGTTATATTGTAAAAATATATGGAAAACACTTTGTATTACGGAGATAATTTAGATATTCTGAGAAAGTATATTCCCGATGAGTCTATAGACCTCATCTATCTAGACCCACCTTTTAATTCCAAAGCCACCTACAATCTTCTTTTCAAAGAGCCAACTGGACAGGTGTCTCAAGCTCAAATAACGGCATTTGAGGATACCTGGCATTGGACCAAAGAAACAGAAAATACCTACCATGAAGTTATAGAGAACCGAGGTACAGCTACTAATGTTGTCGAAATGATGAATGCATTCTTGGCCTTTGTCGGCAGGAATGATATGATGGCATATTTAACGATGATGTGTATCCGGCTCCTTGAACTTAAGAGAATCCTAAAAAGTACCGGGTCTATATATTTACACTGTGATCCGACAGCTTCACACTATCTCAAGATTTTAATGGACACAGTCTTTGGTAAGAAAAATCTACGCAATGAAATAATATGGCATTATCGCCGGTGGACTAACGTACAAAAACAGTTCCAGAGAATGCACGATATAATACTATATTACTCAAAGGGTGATGATTATACCTTCAACCCTTTAGAGGTAGAGATGTCTGAGTCCCAGAGAAAAAAATTTGAAAGAGGGTGGGACCAAAATGTAGTAATGATTGAAGGAAGACCACAAGCACAGCTGATAGTATATGACCAGAAAAAGGTTAATAAAGCAATTAAAGAGGGTAGAATAGATAAGTCGAGATTTGCTAGGATAGTGCAAAGAGGTGTTCCACAAGTTAGTTCTCCGGATGTTTGGATAATCCCACCCATAAATTCTCAGGCAAGAGAGCGTTTAGGTTATCCCACCCAAAAGCCCGAAGCGTTACTAGACTTAATTATTAAAGCTAGTTCGAATAAAGGGGATATCGTTTTAGATCCCTTCTGTGGATGTGGAACTGCGACGGCTGTTGCACAAAGACTGGGAAGGAAGTGGATTGGGATTGATATAACACACTTAGCCATTAATCTGATTAAGTGGAGAATGAGAAACCAATTTGGCCTGTTACCTGGAAAAGATTATAAGGTCATAGGCGAGCCCGCAGATATTGCTGGGGCCAGGGCTTTAGCCGAACAAAACCGTTATCAATTTCAATGGTGGGCATTATCTCTTGTTCATGCGCGGGCTTACGGAGATAAAAAGAAAGGTGCGGATACAGGTATAGATGGAATGATCTATTTCACAGATGAGAAAGATAAACTTAAAAGAGTGATTATCCAAGTAAAGAGCGGAACTGCTTCAGTCAAAGACATCAGAGATTTAAGTGGAGTAATGGATAGAGAAAAGGCGGAAATGGGTATATTTATCACCTTGGAAGAGCCCACCAATCCGATGTTAAGAGAGGCCCTAACGAAGGGAAAATACAAATCTTCTAGTGGTGGAAAGAGTTATCCGAGAATTCAGATTTTGACAATTCAACAACTACTGAATGGTCAACAACCACAGTTATCAAAATCTCTCACTTTAGACCCATACAAAAAGGCTTCAAGATACAATCCTGAGATAGAAAATGAGAATGGAGAGTTATTCGATTTGTAAGCCCCAACCTTTTTGAAGTGTTCGACACCCACGCCCACTTAGACGACCGCCAGTTCGACCCTGACCGTGATCAAGTCATCCAGTCCTGCTTCCAGAACGGCATCACAAATATCATCAACATCGGCACCGACCTGAGAACTTCACGCTTTTCAGTCGAGCTAACCCAGAAATATCCTCAAATCTATTGCACTATTGCCATACATCCGCATGACGCCAAGAATTTCACCAATCAGACCTTGGCCGAGCTGGAAAAATTGGCCAAGTATGAGAAAGTAGTCGCCATCGGCGAAATAGGCCTGGATTATTATCGAATGTACTCTCCTAAAGAAGGTCAGATAAAAACCTTCCGTGCTCAGATAGAGTTAGCCTTCAAACTTAACTTTCCTATAGTCTATCATGTCCGGGAAGCCTTTGAAGACACCTGGAGTATTATTTTAGAGACCGAAGCCTATAAATTAGGGGGAGTAATGCATTCCTTCTCCGGCACCGTGGAACAGGCTAAAAAAGTGACCGACTTAGGGCTTTATGTCTCCTTCAACGGCAGTCTCACTTACAAGAATTCCTTAGCCCAGAAAGTGTTACTGGAAGTCCCACAAGACTTAATCTTGGTCGAAACTGACTCTCCTTATTTAACCCCTGAGCCTCAACGTGGGGAAAGAAATCGACCTGACTATGTTAAATATGTCATCGAAAAGGTTGCCTCAATCTTGCAGAAATCACCCTCGGAAATAGAGCAAATCACCACCCAGAATGCCCTCCCAGCCTTCCGTATTCAAACATAGACCTAAGAAGCGCTTTTCCCAAAATTTCTTGGTCAATCCGCATGCCGCCAGAAGAATAGTTGACAGTTTAAATCTTACTGGTAAGGATACCGTCTTAGAAATCGGGGCCGGTAAAGGGGTCTTAACTCAATTCTTAATTCAGAGAGCCAGAAAAGTATTAGCAGTAGAATTGGACCGGAATCTGATAGTAACCCTGCGAGAAAAGTTTGCTCAGGCCGATAATTTAGAAATCATTCTCTCCGATATACTGAAATTGAAATTGGCCGATTACCTACTCCCCAGGCAGAAAATTAAAATAATCGGCAACCTCCCCTATCAGATTACTTCTCCGATTCTGGAGTGGATCGTCAACTATAGAGAATTTATCGATTTAGCTGTAATAACCGTTCAAAAGGAAGTGGCTAAAAGAATCTGCGCCCGGCCCGGCACTAAGGAGTGGTCCCCTCTGTCCATTTTCTGCCAGGTCTATACCAGGCCTGAGCTGCTATTCACCATCTCCGCCGGCTCTTTCTTCCCGGCACCCCAAGTTCAGTCAGCCGTTGTCCGCTTGGAGATTTTGAAAGAACCTCTTGTCTCTTCAGTTGAACAGAAAGCTTTTTTTCAGCTCGTCCACCTGATCTTCACCGCTCGCAGAAAAACTTTATTAAGAACTCTGTTTGATAAAACCAAACTCCCCAGGTCAAGATTGGAAGAAATTTTTTCCGAAATTGGACTGGATGCTAATACCAGAGGAGAAACCCTCTCTCTACAACAACTTCGGGAACTTTCCAACAGGTTGGCAGTTGAATCTTCTTAAATATGTTCAGATTGACTTGTGATTTTTTTCTCTAAGGGCAATTGACAACCCAAAGGCTTTTTCTATATTACCAGCTTAAAATGAACCGTACTCACGGAGGATTATAATGAAACTGAAATATCTGCTTTTAACTCTATCTGCTGTTCTTCTGTTGGTTTCAGCATCCCTTGCTCAGGAAACCGCTCCGCCGCCTGCTGCGGATACAACCAAACCTGTTGTAGATACTATTAAGCCGGCACCAGAGACCGCCCCGCCTGTGGCTGATACCACTAAACCTGCTCCGCAGATTATTCCACCTGCTGCTGAAACCGCCAAGCCGGCTGCTGACACTACCAAACCCAAAGCCAAGCCCAGGGAATTTTTGATTTCATTGGACCGGCCTGGTGCCGGAGTCTCCAAATATTTTTTGAATGAACTGGTGGTTACCACCAGCCGCTACCAAAAGTCCAGCTTCAAGGTGCCGAACACGGTTTCAGTCCTGAATCAGGACAGAATTGAAAGGTCCGACCCGGATATCATTACCAACCTGTTCCGCAACCTTCCCGGTGTGGAGCTCAATGATGCCGGACCTTTTGCCCCCCGGCCGGTAATCAGAGGACTCTTCGGCTCCCGCGTCTTGCTTTTGGCGGACGGGGAAAGACTAAACGACACCCGGGAATCTCCCTTTTCCGGTGCTCAGCTCTCTTTGGTGGATGTGGATGAAATTGAACGAGTGGAAGTGGTCAATGGCCCGGCTACAGTTCTGTATGGGACCGATGCCCTGGGGGGAGTGGTCAATTTGATTACTAATAAGCCCATGTTCAAAGAAGAGGGTGCCCAGCCTTATGGAGCAAATCTCAAGCTGAGATATTCTACCGTGGACAAGCAATACAAAAGTGATTTGAAGGTAAATTATGCCAAAGATAAATGGGCTTTCTCAGTCGGAGCCGGGACCCGGGCCGCCACTGATTACAAAGCCCCGGATACCACGGTAGTCAATTCGGCCGTGCATGCTAATAATTTCGATGTTAAGGCCGGATATAAGTTAAAAGAAAATCACAAAATTTTTGCCGATTACCAGAGAGTGAAGGCCACCCATATCGGTTTTCCGGGTGTGCCTAATGCTAATTTTGACGGCCGTTTCTTCTATCCGGAGCGGAGCCGGGACAAGTTTGCTCTAAGCTATGAAGGCAAAAACCTCAACCCGAATATGCCGCTGCTGAAAGGCAAGGTTTACTATCAGACGGTCAAAAAAGATTTCAGGACGGTGATTGATCTGAATGCCCCGATTTATTCTTATTTCATACCTAGCCCTCCTGACACCACTTTTGTGACCGGCGTTCTGGATTCCATTAACACCAAAACCTTGTCCGATGTCAAAACCCTGGGGGCCAGTTTCCAGGAGCTGTTTTTGATTCAACCGTACCAGATTTTGACCTGGGGAGTGGACTACTACCGGGAAATGGTGGAAGGAAGCCATACGACCTCCACCACCATTGTGGAAACCCATACCCATACCTCTCCCCCCTCTGAGTCTACCTATTCCAGCGTGGCAGTAGACGATACTCCGACCGTTCCGGAGGTCAACTGGGAGGTGGCCGCGTTGTATGCCCAGGATGAAATCAATCCCTGGAAGTTCATGACTTTCCTGACAGGACTCAGGTACGAATACTCCCGCTCTTCACCCCAAAAAACTAACGGAATCCCGGACAGTTCTTTGCCGCCGGAGAATACTGGCCGCTTCCTGAGCTGGAACTTAGGAGCCACTTATCGCTATAAGCCTAATCTGAGTCTGAACTTCAACCTTTCCCGGGCTTACCGAAACCCCAACATTGTGGAGAAATATTTCTTCGGCCCGGCCAGCGGAGGGACCTGGGTGATTACCAATCCGGGCTTAGGAAAAGAAAAGGGTATCAGTTTAGACTTGGGAGTAAAGGCCAATCTGGAACAGATGTCGGCTTCCTTTAACTTCTTCTTCGCTGAATATAAGAACTTCATAGATCTGAGACCTGCCAGCTACCAAGGAGACACACTTTACAACGGAACTCGGGTCTGGCAGTGGCAGAATCTGCCCGGAGTCACCAGGATCGACGGAGTGGAAGCGGCCTGGGAAGGGGATTTTACCGAGGAGTTCTACGGATTTGCCAGCGCCACTTATACCTTCGGACACCAGCACGTAAGTCGGGAAGACACGGTCGGGGCCAACAAACCTAATATTGCTACTGGTATTCAGCCTTTCTTTGTCCCTCCTTTTAAGGTTTACTTCGGCATTGGCTGGCGGCAAAAGGGAACCGGCAAGGTCTGGGCTGAGGCAGCGGGTCGAGTCGTACAAAGGCAAGACCGGGTGCCGGAAGGAGTCCCGGTGACCAGCGGTTTCAGCGTCTATGACCTGCGGGGCGGCTATAAGTTCAATAAAAATGTGAACTTCAACCTGGTAATCAGGAATCTGACCAATGAGACTTACATCGAGCCTTATAATCAGATTAACGTCTCCAATCAAGTCTTAGAGCCGGGGAGGAACTTCATCTTTGGGGTGACGATAAACACTGATTAGTTAAGCTTCCCATAATCTTTCTCAGAGAAAGGACGTCTATTTGACGTCCTTTTTTAATACCTGCATATATCCCTTTAAGATTTAGCCAACTTCAAGAGTTTGTCTTTCTGAATCTATAAGGTTTTCCATCTATGCAATCTTCCAAAAAACACTTGCCTTCCCTTTGTGAATTCATTAACTTGATAGCATATAATATGCACCCAACTGCATATCTACAATTCTTTGCAGTTCAAGGAGTTGCGCTAACATTTACTCGCCCTTAAGTTTTCCGGGACATAGCTATAGGAGGCCTTAAATGCCTAAAAAGACCAAGTTTTTCTACTTCTTTGGAAACGGTACCGCCGAAGGAAGCGGCCAGATGAAAGATGAGTTGGGGGGCAAAGGAGCCAATCTGGCGGAGATGTCGCTTCTGGGTTTATCAGTACCCCCTGGTTTCACCATCACCACTGAAGCCTGCCGACAGTTTTACAAGAATAATCTGAAGCTCCCCAAAGAGTTCGACTTAGAATCCAAGAAGTATGTGGAGCGAATTGAAAAAGTGATGAGCTCCAAGTTCGGCAGTGAAAAAGATCCTTTGCTGGTCTCGGTACGTTCTGGCGCCAAATTTTCCATGCCCGGCATGATGGATACTATCCTTAACTTGGGCTTAAATGACAAGACCGTAGAGGGGCTGGCCCGTAAGGCCAACAACGAGCGTTTTGCTTTAGACTGTTACCGCCGGTTTGTGCAGATGTTCGGAAACGTGGTGTTAGGGATTGACAAAGAAAAATTCGAAGAGCTTCTGCAGGAAAAGAAGGCTGAAAAGAAGGTCAAACATGACAGCTCTCTTTCTCCCCAGGATTTAAGAGAGCTAATCAGAAAATACAAGCAGGTGATTAAAAAATATTCCGGAGAGGAGCTCCCCCAGAATCCTTATCAGCAGCTCAAAATGGCCCGGGATGCCGTTTTTAAGTCCTGGAATAACCCCAGGGCCATATCCTACCGGCAATTGCACAACTTGCCCGGGGATGCCGGCACTGCGGTCAATGTGCAGGCCATGGTCTTTGGGAACCTGGGGGAGAATTCCTGCACCGGCGTAGGTTTTACGCGCAATCCTTCCTCTGGCGCCAAGGAGTTCTACGGCGAATTCTTAATCAACGCTCAGGGAGAAGATGTGGTGGCTGGAGTGCGCACCCCTCAGCCCATAAAAGAAATCAAGAAAGTGATGCCGGAGATGTATCAGCAACTCCTTGAAATTATCAGTAAGCTGGAGAAACATTACCGGGACATGCAGGATTTTGAATTTACGGTCCAGGAAGGAAAGCTCTTCCTTTTGCAGACCAGGGTGGGAAAAAGAACCACTCATGCCGCCGTGAAAATTGCAGTGGATCTGGTCAAGGAGAAGTTCATCACGGTTAAAGAGGCCCTCTTGCGGATTGAGCCGGAGCAGCTCAACCAGCTTTTGCACAAGCGGATTGACCCCAAAGCGCAAGCCGAAATCATTGCCAAAGGATTGGCGGCTTCACCGGGAGCCGCTTCCGGCAAAGTGGTATTTACGGCGGATGACGCGGTGACCCTGGCCAAGAATGGAGAGAAGGTAGTTCTGGTAAGAAAAGAAACCAACCCGGATGATATAGCCGGCCTGGCCGTGGCAGTCGGCATTTTGACCGCCCGGGGAGGGATGACCTCCCACGCCGCAGTGGTGGCCCGAGGCATGGGAATCCCCTGTGTGGTTGGCTGTGAGTCTTTGCGCATCAATGAAGAGAAAAAGCAGTTCTTTGCCGGCGGGGTGATTATAAGAGAAAGAGAGCTTTTGACCATTAACGGAGAAACCGGGGATGTGATTTTAGGCTCGGTCCCCATGATAGAGCCGGAACTGGCCGGAGAATTCGCGGAATTCATGCAGTGGGCCGACCAGACCAGAAGACTGAAAGTGCGCACCAACGCCGACCAGCCCAAAGATGCGGCCACGGCCATTAAATTCGGGGCCGAGGGAATCGGACTCTGCCGCACCGAGCATATGTTTTTTGCCGCGGAGAGAATTCCCCTGGTGCAGGAGATGATTATGGCTCCTTCCCGGGAGGAAAGGGAGCATTACCTGGATAAACTCCTTCCCTTCCAGCGCTCTGATTTCAAGCAGTTGTTTGAAATCATGCACGGGTTGCCGGTCACTATTAGAACCCTGGATCCTCCTCTGCATGAGTTTCTGCCTAAAAGGGAAGATTTGCTTTTGGAAATCCAGCAGTTGAAGAATCAGCCGGATCAGGCTGACAAGCTCAAACAAAAACAGGCGCTTTTGGCCCGGGTGGATGAGCTTCTGGAGTTCAACCCGATGTTGGGCCACCGTGGCTGCCGCTTGGGAATCACCTATCCGGAAATTACCCGCATGCAGGCCCGGGCCATATTCGAAGCGGCCTGCGATTTAGCCCGGGATAAGAAAGAAGTAATTCCCGAAGTCATGGTTCCCCTGGTAGGGACTTTGGAAGAACTGGAAAATCAAAAGGCCCTGATCGTCAAGGCGGCTGAAGATGCCATGAAAAAGTACAAAGTGAAGATTAAATATACAGTCGGGACTATGATTGAGCTCCCCCGAGCCGCCTTATGTGCAGATGAAATCGCCCGGGAAGCCGATTTCTTCTCCTTTGGGACTAATGACTTGACTCAAATGACCTTCGGTTATTCTCGCGATGATGCCGGGAAGTTTTTGCCCTATTATTTCCAGCACCAGATTCTGCCGGACGACCCCTTCACTACTCTGGATACAAAAGGGGTGGGGCTACTGATGGAGATGGGGGTCAAGAAAGGGCGGGGGGTTAAAAAGGAGTTGAAAATTGGCATCTGCGGTGAGCATGGGGGCGACCCCCGCTCAATTAGATTTGCCCATCAGATTGGCCTGGATTACGTCTCCTGTTCGCCCTATCGGGTCCCCATTGCCAGACTGGCAGCGGCCCAGGCCGCCTTAGGGGAAGAAGGGGAAAGCACTTCGGTCTGAGAAATTCAGTTTAGACTAAGGTCACGTCTCCAGCTGTGACCTTCTCCAGACCGCCTTTGGTTTCTAAAACTAACGCGCCGTAAGCATCAATATCCACAGCCCGACCGGTAATTCTCTTCTCCCCGCCTTGAACTATGACCTCTTTATCCAGCAGATAGAATTTTTGCATGATTTCTGGCTTGAATTTTTCTAAGCCCTCCTTCTTATAGTTCAAATAGATTGTTTCAAAATTCTCCAGGAAATTTTGCAGGAACAAGACCCGGGAGATTTTCTTTTTGGATTCTATTCTGAGGGAAGTGGCTTTACGCCTTAAAAGACGGGGGAAATCTCTGGCGCTTTGATTCAGATTTATACCGATTCCCAGGATTAGAAAATTCACCCGATCCGCTTCAGCCGATATTTCAGTCAGAACACCCGAGAATTTCCTGCCATTCAGATAAGCGTCGTTGGGCCATTTAAGCAGAGCGGTTTTTTTAACTAATTTTTCTGTGGTTCTGATACAAGCCAGGCTGGCACACAGAGAAAGAGCCGGCACCCAGGCCAAAGGAATCTGAGGTCTTAGAATCAGGGAAAGCCAAATGCCTAAGCCCGGCGGTGAATGCCATTTTCGGGAGAGTCTCCCCCGGCCGGCAGTCTGTTTTTCCGCCACCACCAAAGTCCCCTCAGGAGCTTTTGCCTCTGCTAAACGGAAGGATACCTCGTTGGTAGAGCCCAGAGTATGGAAGGCATGAATCTCCTTTCCCAAAATCTTGGTTCTTAGCCCATCTTTTATTTCCATTGAAGAGAGCAGGTCCGGGATTCCCTCTAATCCTATTCCCTTACCTCTTGAAACCTTTATCTTGTAACCCCATTTCGTGAGTTCCAAAAGTGCTCTATCCAAAGTGTCGAGCCCAATCTGGAGATGATAGGCTAAATCCCCTCGGGAATAAAATCTTTTCTCGCCCCTTTTGAGATAAAGCAGAAGTTCTTCTGAGATTTGAGAAATACCATTCACCAGCACTTAAGTATCTTCAGGCTGAAGTCTAAAGCCGGAGCAGAGTGAGTTAACCGGCCTACCGAAATAAGATCTGGGCCGGATTGAGCAAGGTGTCTGACGTTTTTGAGATTAACATTTCCGGAGACTTCGATGATTACTCTTCTCTTCTTACTTTTTGAAAACTGACGGATGAGCCTGATAGCCTTTTTCATCTGTGGTAAAAAGAAATTATCCAGCATAATCCAGTCCGCTCCAGCCCAAAGCGCTTCTTGAACTTCTCTCAAACTCTTGGTCTCTATCTCTAAATATAACCTCCTTTTATTATTAGTCCTGGCTTTGTAAATAGCCTTAGAAATCGAACCCGCTATCTTGATATGATTATCTTTTATTAAAATCTGGTCATATAGCCCTAAACGGTGGTTTTTCCCCCCTCCGGTTCTGACCGCGTACTTTTCCAAGGCTCTCCAGCCTGGAGTGGTCTTGCGGGTATCACAGATATGTACGCCGGTGGACCTGACCTTCTTGACAAAATAACTGGTAAGGGTAGCGATACCGGAAAGATGCTGGAGAAAATTTAAGGCGGTTCTTTCCGCACTAAGAATTGCCGCAGTCTTCCCTTCCATCTCTACTATCTTTTCTCCCTTTTTGATCTTATCCCCTTCCTTATGCAAGAATTTGAACCTGAGCCCCTTATCGAGCTGCCGGAATACCTCCTGGCAAACCGCCAGACCACATAAGATACCTGAGCTCTTGGCGATTATGACGGCCTTGGCCATAGTTTCAGACCTGAGCACGGAAACAGTGGTAATATCTCCAGAGCCAATATCTTCCTTCAGGGCTTGGCGAATGAGCTGTTTTATCTCGTCTGTGATTTTCACCAAAGGAAAGTTACTCACAACTTAAGGCTTGTCAATTGTTACAAATCGGGTAAAAGCCTTAGAAAATGACTTGACTTAGGATTTCAAGTTTCCTATATATTAATTTGATCGCGGGGTGGAGCAGTCTGGTAGCTCGTCGGGCTCATAACCCGAAGGTCGTCGGTTCAAATCCGACCCCCGCTACCATTTTTGGTGGGGCAAGACTTTGGGGGATAGAGAATTGTATAAGTGACCTAAATTCGGTTATTTTGACCATTCTCATATTGTGCCTTTTTGGGTCATTACGGTGTTCCATTCCGTGTATGTGTTTTCCTCCCTGCAGACTGTATTGAATATTAGAGGGTTATCAGAAGGCTTCCAATGGGCTCTTATGTTATAGGATTGCTTATCTGAGAAAGAGGGGTCTTCTATACTTGGCGGAGTAGTCTGCATTCCATATGTGCTGAACACTACTCGTATTCCAACCCTTCCAGACTCAGTTCTTTTCCTGAGACTATCTTCAGCGGGCCCTTCCCGCAATTCCTGCAGATAGGTTCGATAGTCTCAGTCGAATAACTCTTCTGGCAGGAAAGGCAATTTACTCTGCCCGGAATCTCTTTTATGGCGATTTGGGCGAAAGGAATGCGAGAATCTTTTTTGGCGATTTCGAACCCGAAACGGAGGGCTTCAGCACTGACGCCGGCCAGTTTCCCCAACCGGACCGATATTTTGAGAGTCTGAATCGGCTCCTTGACTTCTTTTAATTTTTTCTCTACCTGTTCGATTAAATCTAAAGCTATCCCGACTTCATGCATCAGCAAATCCTGGGCAAAGGGTCGCCTACCGGTAAGTCGATTATCCTCTTGGTTCCTAAATTGGTCTTCAGATAGACCAATCCTTTGGGCTGTTCAATTACACGGCCCAAAACGCAGGCTTCCTTGCCCAAGGGATGCTGCTGCAAAATACCCAAGACGATTTCGGTAGCATCCGGAGCGACAACGATGACTGCCTTTCCCTCACTGGCCAAGTTTAGCGGGTCAAACCCCATCAAATCGCAGATTCCCCTTACTTCCGGCTTGACCGGCAAGGAGTCTTCACTCAGCTCTATTCCGAATTCTTTGTCTTTGACGATTTCATTCAAAGTGGCCGCCACTCCTCCCCGGGTGGGATCCCGCATGAAGCGAATCTTTCCGCTTAAATTCCAGAGCGACCCTAACAGGCTGTGTAAAGGGGCACAGTCGCTGGCCAGAGAACTGGTAACCGGCAGATTCTGCCGGGCCACAAAAATCGCAGCGGCATGGTCTCCTAAAGTGCCGGTCACGATTATCTGGTCACCGAGTTGAATCTGTTCAATAGAGAGGTGGGATTTGGTCCTAATCACACCGATTCCGGCCGTATTAATAAAAATTTGATCAGCTGCTCCCTTCTCCACCACTTTGGTGTCTCCGGTGACGACCTGGCAGCCGGTTTGAGAGGCGACCTTCTGCATGGAATCGATTATTTTATTTAGGGTCTCCAGGGGGAATCCCTCTTCTAAGATGAAGCTGCAGGAGATGCCCAAAGGCAGGGCTCCTACTACGGCTAAATCGTTAATAGTGCCGCACACCGCCAATTTACCGATATCCCCTCCCGGAAAGAAAATCGGGCGGACCACGTAAGAATCAGTGGAGAAGGCTAAGAGATTCTCAGAGAGAAAGAGGACTGCGGCATCTTCCAGACGATTGAGTATGCGATTGCCGAATTTGGGTTTGATGAAGTTTTCAATTAACTCCCGGGTCAGTTTTCCCCCGCTGCCGTGAGCTAATTTGATCACCTCTTTGGTCTTGGTTTCCGCTCTGACAAGGGGGGGCGTTTCAATCCTCATAAAACCCTCCTCTGGCTTGATATAAATAGTGGGTGCCGCAGGCTCCTTCTGAGGAGACCATGCAGGGGCCGACCGGATGCTCGGGCCGGCAGGTTTGACCGAAAAGAGAGCACTCCTCCGGCTCTTTTAATCCGGATATGACCGCCCCGCAGATGCACCCCCGGTGTTGCCTGGGTTTATTTATCCGGGCCGGGAAAACCACTTCTGCGTCCCAGTTGGAGTATTTTTCCCGGAGGGCCAGACCGGAGCCAGGGATGACACCCAGGCCTCTCCACTCCAAATCTCTCCGGGTGAAAACCTCCTGAATAATCTCCAGGGCTTTCTGGTTTCCCGCTTCCGGCACCGCTCGCCGGTACTGGCTTTCTACCTCGCATCTCCCCTCGTTAATCTGCTTGAAAAGCATACAGAGTGATTCTAAGATGTCCTCCGGCTCAAAGCCGGATATTACCCCGGGAATGTGATATTGCTGGGCCAGGAAATCATAGGGTCTTCGGCCGATTATGCAACTGACATGTCCCGGCAGAATCAAGCCGTGCAGATTGAGAAGCGGATTGGCGGCAATTTTCTCTAGAGCCTCGGGAACGGTCTTATGTCCGGAAAGGATTAAGAAATTATGCAAGTTGCTCTTTCTGGCTGAAAGGACCGCATAAGCCACCAGGGGAGCAGTGGTCTCAAAGCCGATTCCCAGAAAGACTACTTTAAGGTCAGGATGTTTCTCCGCTAATCCGACCGCCTCCAAAGGAGAATAAACCAGTTGGATCTGGCCACCTTTGGCCTGTGCCTCTGCCAGGGAGGATTCACTGCCGGGAACTTTGAACATATCCCCAAAGGTTGCGACCACTGTCTTGGGCTGAAGGGCGTACCAGACCGCTTTGTCCACGAATTCATTGGGAGTAACGCAGACCGGACAACCCGGGCCAGAGATGAGCCTGGTCTTTTTGCACAAAATCTGTTTGATGCCGGCCCGGTAGATGGCCACCGTGTGCGTTCCGCACACCTCCATGAAGTTGATATTCTCCTTCAGCCGGCCCCCCAGGCACTTCACGCAGTAAATCAGGGCTTTGGTTTTCTCTTCCTGCTGATTCACTTTTGCTCCGACTCAACTATTTGTCTGAAAAGTTCCAGAGTCGATTCCCCTTCTTGTGGAGAAAGTTTTTGGATGGCAAATCCGGCATGCACTATGACATAATCTCCGGGCCTGACTCCTTCAACCAGAGAGGAGTTAATTTTAAGGTGCACCCGGTTGACATCCACCCAGGCCCATTCCTCGTCGGTCTTTATGACCTTAGCCGGCACTCCTAAACACATTGTTCTTTCCTCGCATTGGCAATCAGCGCCTGGCCGACTGCCAGACCTCCGTCATTGATTGGCACCTGAGAGTTAAAATAGACTTCGAATCCTGACTCGGTCAGCCTCCGGTAACAACCTTCCAGAAGAATTCGGTTCATGAAACAGCCGCCGGAGAGGCAGACTTGTTTTAGGCCTTCTGCCTTTTCAATTTTTTGACAGACTGCCACTACGACTTCAATGATGGTGGCATGGAATCTGGTCGCAATCCGGTCTTTAGATATATTCTGGTTTAAATCTTTGACTATTTGTTCTATGGCCGGCTTCAGGTCAATCACCGTTGACTCTGAACCGGACTGCAACTCAAAAGGATAGGGTTTCTCTTTTTGACCGGTAGCTAACATCTCCAGCGCTATGGCCGCCTCCCCTTCGTAGCTTATTTGATCTCGGTAATTCAATATCACACTGACCGCATCAAAGATTCTACCTAAACTTGAAGTGAAAGGCGCATTGATTCCTGCCTGAATCAATTTGACCAGGGCCGAGGTTTTGGCTTTCCCTAGATGCTTGAGGACTGACAGACCTGATTCATAAATTTCTTCACCGAAGACCTCCCATAAGAAAGAAAGAGACATCTGGGCCGGATGCAATATGGCTGCCTCGCCGCCTGGCAATGGCAGATATTTGAAATGAGCCGCCCTTTCAAATTTTTTGACGTCACCTATAAAAAATTCCCCTCCCCATATATTTCCATCCCAGCCCAAGCCTGTTCCGTCAAAGGCTACTCCGATGACCGGCTCATTCAATCTATGTTCGGCCACACAGGAGGCGATGTGCGCCTCATGATGCTGGGCTCCGAGTTTTTTGACTCCGGCTAAGGTCTGGACGTATTTGGTGGCCAGATAATCAGGGTGCAAATCATGGGCGGCAATCTCCGGCTTGATTTCAAAAAGCCTCTGATAATGCCGGTAAACCTCTGCATAAGTCTGATAGCTCTCCAAGTTTTCCAGGTCTCCGATATGCGGACTCAGGAAGAGATCATTCCCTCTTCCCAAACAGAAACTATTCTTGAAATGTCCACCAGCCGCAAAGATCGGGACCTCAAAGTTTTCCTTAACAATCAAAGGCCTGGGCACAAATCCCCGCGACCTGCGCCATAATACCGGCTTATCCAGCACGACGCTGACCACCGAATCATCGCAGAACCTTTCTATTTTCCGATTGTGGGTCAGGATTCCATCTGTTAGGTGACCGGCTTTTTCAACTACTTCCTCATCGCGGTACAAAATCGGCTCTTCCGAGTTGTTGGCCGAAGTCATCACCAGAATCATCTTCGATTTTTCTAACAGCAGATGATGAAGCGGAGAATAAGGGAGCATTGCCCCCAGATATTTCAAGCCAGGAGCCACTTCTTCTGCCACCGAACATTCGATTTTTTTGCGTAAAAGCACAACCGGCCTTTCACTGGATTGCAGTATTTGAGCTTCGGCCTCGGATACATCGCAAATCTCTTGCGCCTTTTCCAGATTTCTCACCATGATGGCAAAGGGCTTGGCCGTTCTTTTTTTCCTTTCTCTAAGGAGCGCGACTGCCCTGGAATTCTCTGCGTTACAGGCTAAGTGAAATCCACCTATCCCTTTGACTGCGATGACTTGTCCCTCTTTCAACCTTCTGACAACTTCTTCTAACGGTGGCTGAGGGCAAATGCCTCCATCCAATGGAACAAAATTCAAACTCGGCCCGCACCTTGAGCAGGCATTCGGCTGAGCATGAAACCTGCGGTCGAGCGGATTCTCGTATTCTCTTTGGCACTCCGGACACATCTGAAACTCAGCCATGGAAGTGAAGGGCCGATCATAGGGCAGATCTCGAATAATGGTGTAGCGCGGCCCGCAGTTGGTGCAGTTAGTAAAAGGATAGTCATTTCTTCTGTCGGTTTGGTCAAAAATTTCTTGCTCACAATCCGCACAGGTGGCAATATCAGCCGGCACGTGCAGCTTCAATGCTTGTTTTTCTGCGCTCTTCCGGATTTCGAAACCCTGGTAATGTTGAAGCGGCAGAATCTCCTTCTCTAATTCGGTAATATTGGCTGCCGGTGGCTTCTGGTTGCTAAGAAGTTCTAAGAAACGCCGGAGAGTTTCAGTATTACCTTCCAGATCTATTATCACACCGGTCGAATTGTTGTAAACCCTGCCATTGAGCTTCAAATTTTGCGCCAGTCGATACACAAATGGCCTGAATCCCACTCCCTGGACTGTCCCTCTTACGACTATTCTCCAGTGCTGAAGCTCCTTTGAGACAACTCGGACTTCTTTCTGATAAGTGCACTCGGAGATTAGAACTTGCCCGTTAGTCATGTTGAACTTCCTCGACCACTGAAGCACCTTTTTCAACTCCCAGCCAGCTTTCTAACTGCTCAACTATCATCTGAGCCACTTCTGGGATAGCTCTTTCCACTTCGGGAGTACATCTTTCTGAAAAAGTGGAGCAGTCTTTAACTTCCACTGCAAATATGACAATTTCTTTAGGTCGGGGGACCCCCATCTGGTCAGCCAGCGTCAAGGTCCCGGCTAAAGAGAGATTGTGAAAGTTTCTGAGATAGGGCTGACCTTTTAAGTCTTCGGTTTTCAGGACTATGACCGTGCCCGGAGGATTCTTCTGCCAGTTGATAGAATCAGCGATGATTATTCTGTCAAATCCGGAAATAGTATCTAAAAAGCCAAAGCCGGCTAAGGAGGATTCCTGATATGTTACTTGAGAGTGAGAGAATAAAAAAGAGGCGGCTTGTGTAATATAAATCCCGACTCCGTCATCTGACAGGATCGGATTTCCCAAACCCAGTACTAATATTCTCTCTGACTCTGACACAAATTCCCCTCATCTTAAAAACGCTCCACCTGGTCTAAGACTTCTCCTTCTGGCGATAGAATTCTGACTACTAAAGGCATTTCCCCTGGCAAAGAGTGAGTGGCGCACGCAAAGCAGGGGTCATAAGCCCGGAAAGCCATTTCAATTTTATTTAAGATTCCGTCAGTAATAGTAGTCCCCTTTTTTATCAGACCCATGGCCGCCTTTTTGATTGACATGGAAATGGCGGCGTGATTGTTGGTCGTGCCGACGATTAGATTGACTTTCTGAACAATTCCCTTTTCATCTGTGATATAGTGGTGATAAAGAGTTCCGCGCGGGGCTTCCACGCAGCCAACTCCTTCATCAGGAGTGGCAGTCGGAATGGTTCTGATATTGCCACTGGTTATTTCAAGGTCCTGGGCTAATTCCAGGGACCTCTCCGCCGCATAAAGCAATTCAATTACCCTGGCCCAGTGGGTGGCCAGAGTGGCGTGGACCGGCTTTCCGCCTAAAGTCTTGTAAAATCTTTCGTACTCCGCCTGTGCTAAAGGAGTGGCCATTCCATCCGCGGCATTTAAGCGGGATAAGGGCGTGGCCTTATAGGCCCCTGATTCCTGCCCATCCACAAAACCTTTCCAGCCTATTTGCTTCAGATAGGGAAACTTCAAGTAAGTCCAGGGTTCTACATGTTCGGCCAGCACATTCAAATAATCCTTAGCTTCAAACTTGACGAATTCTTTTCCCTGGGTATCCACTACCCGGATTTTCCCGTCGTAGAAGTTGACTCTATTTTTCTGGTCGACGGTTCCCATGGAATAAGTTTTGTGCGCATAGGTGTCAGAGAGAATCAAATCGACGTAGGCTTTGTTGGCTAGGACAACATCTTCAACCACCTTTAGGGTGAACTTCCCGAACTCCACCATCTCCTTGGTGTAACCTTCAATCTTCTTGCGCTCCTCTTCAGTTATCCCCTTAGCCATGCCGCCCGGAAGAGCAGTCACCGGATGAATAGCCTTACCGCCTAAGATGGTTAAAGCCTCATGAGCCATTGAGCGGGTGTGAATCACCTTCTTACCTGCCTCCAGGCCGACTTTGCGGATTACTCCCAAAACATTTCTCTCGGCAACCGGAGCTTCCGGACCTACTACGAAATCTGGTCCACCCAATGCATAAAAGTGAACCGTATGGTCAGCCACGAAGAAAATGCTGTATAAAAGTTCCCTGAGTTTCTTAGCGGTGGAGGGAATTTCGACATGGTAAACGGCATCGCACGCCTTCGCCGAAGCCATGTGGTGGGCTTCCGGACAGACTCCGCAGATGCGGGTCAGGATACGGGGCAGTTCCTCGACCGGCCTCCCCTCGCAGAACTTTTCAAATCCCCTTAGTTCGGGCACCAAGAAATAGCAATTAGTTACCCTCCCCTGGTCATCCAAGAAAATGTCGATTTTCCCGTGTCCTTCTAAGCGAGTGACAGGGTCAATAGAGATTTTCTTCATTTCCCTCTCCTCCCTAACATGGAACCCGCTAAACTAAACCGGTAAAAGGTTCCAACCGGATCGGCGATGGTGCTGATAATTTGCTCAATCTCCTCCGGGTCGGTGGAATCAATCACCGAGCTTAAGGCGGAAAGCATCTTGGCTCCTTGGTCCGGCGATTCCGGAGGCGCTCCGTAACAGCCCCGACAGGGGACTCCAGCTGAGACACACAGAGCTCCGCAGCCAGAGCGGGTGGCCGGGCCGCAGCAGACGATTCCCTGGTCTAACAGACATTGCCTGGGGTCAACCAGAATTTCATGCGGCCTATAAAATCTTCTGATTTTTTTCTCCTCCCGGGTACGGGGGCACTCGTCACAACAGCTTTTGACTCCTGCTCCTAAGACTGAACCTTGAGGAGGCAAGGGCTTTCCTTGAATGATGTGCTCCAAGACCGCCCAGACTTGATGCGGCTGAGGGGGACAGCCGGGGATGTAGTAATCAACCGGCACCACCGCATCCAGAGGGATCAGCTTCTCTAGAAACTCCGGAATTTCTAATTCCCCTTCCGAGATCTTGGTTACCGTCTGAGGAAACATGCCGTTAGAATTATCAGTACTGGGTGTTTCCTTATACACTCTATCAAACAGGCTCTTCTTAGTGGAGAGATTAGCCAGACCCGGGATGCAGCCTTCGCCGGCGCAGGAGCCAAAGGCCACTAAGATCTTGGATTTCTTGCGCAGCAGCTCGGCTATCTCTCTATTCTCAGAGGTGCGTATCCCGCCATTGAAAAGACACAGGTCAATGGCTTTATCGGGCATGGACCGTACGTCGTTGTATTTGAAATCAGTCACGCAGGGCCATAATACGATTTCGAAATTAGCATCCACGTCTAAGATTTTCTCTTCAATATCCAAAACAGCAATTTCACAGCCGCCGCAGCTTGCCGCCCAGTACAAGGCTAATTTAGGTTTGCTCATAGCTTACCCTTAGGCCACCGCCAATTCACTTTTTTGCAGATTTAGGGGGCCCAGCTCTTTGATGGTCTGAACAAATTCATCTACTATCCTGGCGTACTTATCCCCCTCGGAAGCGGAAATCCACTCTAATCTTACCCTTCTGGGGTCAATCCCCTGGTCCTTGAGCATTCTTTTCAAAAGAATGGAGCGGCGCAAGGTCTTGTAATTTCCTTCGGAATAGTGACAGTCTCCGGGATGGCAGCCGCCGATTAGAACTCCGTCCGCCCCTAAGGCAAATGCTTTCAGGATGAAGCTCGGGTCCACCCTGCCGGAGCACATTACTCGGATCGGCCTGACGTTGGGGGCCATTTTCATTCGGGAGACTCCGGCCAGGTCAGCACCGGCATAAGAGCACCAGTTACATAAAAATCCGACTATTTTAGGCTCAAATCCATTCACACTAATATCCCTTCAATTTCAGAGAAGATCTGCTGGTTGGTAAAACCTTTGCCGGTAATGGCCGCGGATGGGCAGCCGGCCACACAGGTTCCACACCCTTTGCACAGGGCCTCATTGACCCGGGAGACTTTCTTGACCTCATCGAAAGTAATGGCGGCATAGGGGCAGAGATTATTGCAGATTTTGCAGCCGGAGCAGAGCTCCTCCTGGACCACCGCCCGGATTGGCTCTACTTCTACTACTCCTTTTTGAATCATGGCTAAAATGCGGGCCGCTGCAGAAGAGGCCTGGGCTACCGTGTCCGGAATGTCCTTAGGGCCCTGACAGCAGCCGGCAATGTATATTCCGTCGGTCATGGTGGCAGTGGGGTCCAATTTGGGGTGCCTTTCCAAGAAGAAGCCGTCCGCTGAAAGGGAGATGGAGAACATCTGTCGCACATGCTGGGCATCGTCGCGCGGCTCCAGGGCGTTGCACAAAACCACCATGTCCACTGGAATCTCTCTGAATTTGCCGATTAAAGTATCTTCACAGCGCACCACTAAGTGTCCATTTTCCTTTTCCGACCAGCCGGCTTTGACCACCTCGGCTACTTTGCCGCGGATGACGTAGCTCCCTTCCTGCATCACCCGGCTGTAAAACTCTTCAAAGCCTTTGCCATAGGCGCGCATGTCAATGTAAAATTGATACACCTCAGCCTTAGTCCTCTCTTTGACTAAATGGGCAAACTTCAGAGCGTACATGCAGCAGACCCGGGAGCAGTACTTGTGATGATTTTCATCCCGGGACCCGACGCAGTGAATAATCCCGACCGCCCGGGGGGGCTGGCCGTTTTTGCACAGAACCTTACCTCCGGTGCCGCCGCTGGCGGAGAGCATCCGCTCAAACTCCAAGCTGGAATAGACATTGGGCAATCTACCATGTCCGAATTGCGACATCACCCGGGCGTCGAACAAATCGTACCCGGTAGCTAAGAGGACTTGCCCTACCTGAATTTCTTGAACTTCATCCTGCATGTCATGCTCGATAGCTCCGGGGTCGCAGACCTTGACGCACTCCAGACATTCGACACATACTCCGCAATTCAAGCAGCGGGAGGCCTCCCTGACCGCCTCTTCATCGGAGAAGCCTAACTCTACCTCGGTAAAATCACGGACTCTCTGCTTGGGATCTAACTTGCGCATCCCCATCCGAGCTTGCTTGGGTATGTCTTTGAACATGGGGGAATAGCGATGCGGTCTAAAAGTCTCACCCCGGGGGACAATCGGCTTGGGCATGTGGGTCTTAAAATCAACTAAGGGCTGGCCATTCAGATACTTCTCGATGGACTCAGCCCCTCTTCTCCCCAATCCCATCGAAGCGATTACGGTGGAGGGGCCCAAGACCACGTCACCTCCGGCAAAAATCCCTTCTAAATTAGTGACCAAACTCTCCTGGTCAACCTGCAGCGTTCCCCAGGGGGTGATGGCAAAATGAGGCTTGCCGCTGTCATCTGAGAGAATCTCTATTTCCGGCTTCTGACTGATGGCCACAATGATATTCTCAAATTCCAAGGCGTGTTCCGAGCCTGGAACCGGAATCGGCCTTCTTCTCCCGGAGGCATCCGCCTCCCCTAATTCCATATTGACGCAGCTTAACTGGAGAGTCAGAGGTGAGGAACGGGTTATTTTGATTGGAGCAATCAAATAGTGAACGGCTATTCCTTCCGCCTCAGTGTCTTCAATTTCATGGGGAGAGGCCGGCATTTCCGCCCGGGTGCGGCGGTAGAGAATGGCCACTCTTTCAGCTCCCATTCTTAAGGCCGTCCGAGCGGCATCTAAAGCGGTGTTTCCTCCGCCGATGACCGCTACCCTGCGGCCTAAAGGAGTCCGGATACCCAAATTAACCCGGCGCAGGAAATCTACTCCGCTGTAAACTCCGGGTAAATCTTCCCCCTTGATACTCAAGGTCACTCCGCTCTGGGTCCCAACCGCTAAGAAAAAGGCTTTATATCCCTGTCTTCTCAACTGCTCTAAAGTAATGTTCCTCCCTAAACTGATATTAGTCCTGAAATCAATCCCCAATTTCTCCAGGTACTCAATCTCTTCGTTGAGCAGGTGGCGCGGAAGCCGGTAAGCCGGAATTCCTAAGGCCAACATCCCCCCTAAGATGGAATGTCTTTCAAAGACTGTCACCCGGTAACCCTTAACTGCCAGGTCATGGGCACAGGCTAAACCAGCCGGCCCGGAGCCGATAACCGCCACTTTTTCCTCTTTCTTTTCTATCGTGGGGGGTTTGATTTCGACCCCATTCTTCCTGGCCCAGTCCAAGGCGAATCTTTTCAGGTGCTGAATGGCTAAAGGCTGGTCAACGTAACCGCGATTGCACTCGGTTTCACAGGGATGGTAACAAACCCGGCCGCACACCTCCGGCAGAGGATTGCGCAGGCGAATTAGCTGGGCCGCCTCTTTAAACTTTTTATCCCGGATTAAAGCTATGTAGCCGGCCGCCTCTTGGCGGATGGGGCAGGCTTCAATACAAGGCGCAATTTCTTCCTTATCGATTACATAAGTGTTGGGAACCGCCTGGGGAAAAGCCTTGTAAATGGCGGTTCTCTTTCCCTCCATCTCGTCAAACCAGCTGGGGACCTCGACCGGACAGGCTTTCACGCAGGCGGCGCAGGAGGTGCATTTATCGTTAACGTAACGGGCTTTGCTGCGCACCATCACCTTGAAATTCCCCATGTACCCTTCCACTTTTTCTACTTCGGAAAGGGTCAGCATGTGAATGTTTTTATGCCGACCCGCGGAGACCATCCGGGGGGTTAAAATGCAGGCGGCACAGTCTAAAGTGGGGAAGGTCTTGTCGAACTGGGCCATGTGCCCGCCGATGGTCGATTCTCTTTCTACTAAGTAAACTTGATTACCGGATTCAGCAATTTCCAAGGCGGCGTGAACCCCGGCAATGCCGCCTCCTACAATCATGGTATCCGGATTAATCTTGACGTAAGAGAGCTCTAATGGCTCCTGCCAGGCTACCCTACGGACAGCGGCATTGACAATCGCCTTAGCCTTTTCAGTCGCTTTTTCCTTATCTTCGTGAATCCAGGCACAGTGCTCCCGGATGTTGGCCATCTGGAAGAGGTAGCGGTTTAGCCCAGCTTCTTCACAAGCCTTGCGGAAGGTGAGCTCATGCATCTGGGGGGAGCAGGCCGAGACCACCACCCGGTTCAGCTTCCACTTTTCGATATCTTTTTGAATCATCTGCTGCCCGGGCTGGGAGCACATGAAAAGGTAATTTTTGGCTAAAACTACATTGGGCTGTTTGGAGATGAACTCTGTTACTTCTTCGACATTGACTATTCCGGCAATGTTAGTGCCGCAGTGGCAGACAAAAACTCCGATCCGGGGGGGCATATGCGAATTCATGCCAAAACTCCTGAATGAACCAGTTTTTTCTCCGGGATGTTGATGAGATTGTATTTCAAACCCAGCTCTTCCTCGTTTGCCCCCAAAGCCCAGCCTAAAAGTTGGGTGAAATACCAGACCGGCATCTTAAAGCCGGTGCCGAACTTATGGTTGATTCTACCCTGATAAGCTTCCAAGTTGATGTGGCACATCGGGCAGGTGGTTATCATTACGTCCGCTTCATTTTCAGTAGCACATTCTAAGATTTCCTTATTTAATTTCAGTCCCACTTCCGGGAAGGTGGACATCAGCATCCCCCCGCAGCAGCGGACTTTCATCGGAAAATAGACTGTCTCAGCTCCTAATTGAGTGAAGAGGTCATCCATGGTGGTGGGGAATTCTCGGTCGTCAAAACCTCGCTCAGGACGGACTAACTGACAGCCGTAGTAGGGGGCTATTCTTATGCCATTCAAATCTCTTTTGAGCTGCAGTTTGATTACTTCCACTCCTACGTCGTTTACCAGGATATCTAGAGGATGCCGGATGGGAGTATTTCCGCTGTATTCTAATCCTCCGGACCTTAAGGCCTGATTGACCATCTCTTTTAGCCCAGGACTTCTTTTCAGATAATTATTGGTCTTGGTCAGAATGGTAAAACAGGAACTGCAGGGAGCCACCACTTCTCCACCTAATTTTTCGGCTAAGGCCAGGTTTCTTGCTGATATGGAAAAGGCTACCGTTTCTTTGACCGACATATATGCGGTAGCTCCACAGCAGTTCCAGTCGTCGATTTCCTGCAAATCATGTCCTAACAGGTGAAACACGGTCTTTAAGGAAATGTCATAAGCCTTGGCCTGTGATACCAAGCTGCAGCCGGGGTAGTATAAATATTTCAAGCGCCGCCTCCGACTCGATTAGCTTCTTTGGTGACCTCAACCACCGCCCCATACCCGACCGGGCTGGTATATTCCGGGATTTCCCGCTCAATCGGGACGGACGACTTTTCAGCCTGACTTATGATTTTGCGAATCTGCTCCAGCCCCTTAATTCTTTCTGGCTTAAAGGCCAAGCGCCCATGGGTAAACATCTTCCACCCCAGAGGAGTCATCTGCCAGAATCTAATCAAGCTGGTTTTCAAGCCAATCTTGAGATTGAAGCGCGCCATCAGACCTAATTCATAATTCCGGCCGTACTGGTTGACCATCTTGACAAACTGTTCGGAGAGGGCATAGACCGGAAAGCGGGAGGGGAAAATTCCTTTGTCCATGGCTATTCTTTTAAGGGCATAGAGAACGTCAGTAATCTTGATGCCGGCCGGACAGCGGGTGGTGCAGGCATAGCAGGAGGCGCACACCCAGATGGTCCGGGAGCGTAAGATGGATTCGATGTCACCGGCTCTGAAAAGTGCCATGACTCCCCGCGGGGAGATATCCATGGCATAGCTGACCGGACAGGAGCCAGTGCAAGTGCCACACTGAATACAAGCTTTGATATTGTCACCACCTGGAATCAATTCTAACTGAGCTAAGAAAGACTGGCGCAGCACTCTTTCTGACTTGGGCATTACTCCAGGCTGGCTCATTTTTAGGGCTTGAGTTCTATTCTCCATGCGTCAGCCTTTCTCTAGCAGGCTTATCCGCTTGAATTACAGTCAAAAGATGTGCCAATCTTTTACTTTAACTGTACATGTAAATACTGCATGTAGAATCGCTAAACTCACTGTCAGACTTTCATAGTTTTGTACTGCTATTACCAGACAATATGTCAAGTTTGTTATTTCGTTCACAAAGTAGCTCGGACAATTTTTATCCCTGAGATATCTTCCACTCGGTTATTTCTTGCGCATGGTCTGCTCCGGCTTCCAGGGCTCCTGTCCGCCGCAGAAATAAGCAGGATATCTTTTGCACAGTTCAATCTCCGCTTGCAATCGCATCTGGTGGGAGAATTCCATGTCTGCCAGGAAGCGAAACATCCTTTTGCCGGAAAGCTCTGGGGTCTGCTCGGCCGCGTCCAAATAAAATTCCCGCGACCTTCTCTCTTCTTCAATGGCTAGCTCCAACACATCCACTACTGACTTGTTTATCCTTTTTCCCTTACTGCTGAAACTGACAGGTAAGATTGAAGGGGGGAGTTTAATCTGGGTGCCAGGGAAATAGCGGCTGTGCATTTCTTCTAAAATCTTCTGATGTTGTTTTTCTTCTTTGAGCAGCTGTTTGAATCGGCCCGCTACTGCCGGTGACGCTATTCTCTGGCCTAATTCTTCATATAAATTTTGGGCGTCAATTTCGGATCGAATCGCGATGCCCAAGGCTTCAAGTGAGGTAAGGTGCTTATCAGTCATCTCTGGATTCCTGCTTTCAAGCTAACCCATTTTCTCTATCGGCTATTCAACCATTCTGCGTGATGTCGTGAATTAGTTCACAAGCAATATACGATATACGACGCCACCCTGTCAAGAAAAAAATTATTATTTTGTTGAATAACTCGGTAACCTGTTTAATGTTGTAAGCTTTTATGTTTATCGTAAACGAAATTGTATTTGGTAGTTTATGTGATATATTTCACATGATATGAGTTTTTTTATTTGCCGAAAGGAGCCGGCTTCGAGCTAATTCTAAATCGTTCTTTGAATTGAAATAATCGCTCAAGACAAGGTATTTGTGTATGTAACAGAGCTGCTCTAAAGAGGAGTCGATATGAATCGACAATGCGACAATTATAATGGAAAGCTATAGCCAGGCTAAGCTACGAGCTTGCTTAGTGCCAAAGATTGAGACAGTCGGATACCCGGAGTGAGGGGCAGCTCAAGATGATTCTCTGCTGCACTCTGGATGCGAGAAGCCGAGGCGGGTGCATAACGACTCTCTGTTTCGATTTTGTTTCCGCATGAATTGTGTCATCGTGAGTATTCGTAGGCTATGATGGGTCTTCCCTCCTCAGGGTAACTTCTCATCGGAGTTTATACTTTTCTCAGATTCAGAAACATACAGAAACGCTTAGGTCAGGCTCATAACCGGAAGGTCGCCGGTCCAAATCCGACCCCCGCTATTTTTAAAAGCAGGACCTCCTTACTTTTAAATGTATGGACCGACCCAGAGTTAGCAGGAGCTTAGATCGCCCTACCTAGACGGCACTTCCCTGCCGGTAAAGGTTTTCCAACAGAGATATATCCTCTACGCTCCCGATATACAAGGGGACTCGTTGCTGCAAGCTATCAGGCTCCATATCCAGAACCCGTCTAGTACCGGTGCTGGCCAGCCCCCCAGCTTGATGAACCACGAAACCCAAAGGAGCGGCTTCGTAAAGCAATCTCAGTTTGCCGGCTGCTTTAGAGCCTCCTCCGGCTTCGCCGGGGTAGAGATAGACCCCTCCTTCCAAAAGCAGGCGGTGGAAATCGGCGGTCAAGGAGCCGGAATAGCGCCCGGAGTGGGCCTTTCTGCCAGAGCCGTCTGTCCCTCGCAGGTAATCCACAAAGCGCTGGACCGGTTTTTCCCATTTAGGATAGTAACTTTCATTGACGCTGTAATACTTGCCTTGAGTAGGAATGCGGATATTTGAATGAGAAAGTAAAAATTCGCCGAAGCCGATGTCCAAAGTGAAACCATTGACCCCCTCCCGGGTGGCATAGACGAAGACTGTTCCCGGGCCATAGACTATATAACCGGCTGCTACCATCTGAGAGCCGGGCCGGAGCAAATCTGCTTCAGTGGCCTTATCCCCCTGGGTAATTTTGGGAAAAATTGCGAAAATAGAGCCCAAGTTGCCGTTCACGTCAGTGTTGGAGGAACCGTCCAAGGGGTCGATTACTACTACATATCTACCACTGCTTCCACCGCACTCAAAGTGGGCCGGCTCATCCATCTCTTCCGAGGACATGATGCCGACCATGCTACTCCCTTTTAGGGTGCGGACGAAGATCTGATTGGCGTACTGGTCTAGCTTTTTGACCTCTTCCCCAAATACGTTGGTATCCCCGCTCAGGCCTAAAGTACCGGCTAAACCGGCTTGTTTGAGCTCCCGGGATATGATCTTACCGGCTAAGGCAATCTGCGTGAGCAGAATGCTGAAGTCCCCGGTGGCTTCCGGATGCACTTTCTGCCGGCTTAAGACAAACTCAATTAAAGTAGACTTCCTTTTGTGCTCCATGGAGCATCTATCTGATCAACTTTTTTAGTCCGGATTGAAAGTGAGATTATAAATCTGCCCGAATTTATTTTTGATATACTCCAGCCAGGGTTCAGAGCTGGGCTCGCGTCCGGTTACTCTGTGAATGAGTCTGGGGGCCTCTTCTACCAGACCAAAATGATGAACTTTTTCTCTAAGCCAACCCAGCAAATTTTTAAAATTGCCATTCTCAAAATCTCTTTCCATTGAAGGAAGTTCTTTACCAGCCGCCTCAAAAAGCTGGGCGGCATAAAGGTTACCCAACATATAAGTCGGGAAATATCCCACCATTCCTCCTGACCAGTGGATATCTTGGAGAACTCCCTCGGCATCATTTTGGGGGACGATATTAAAATATTCTTTCATCTTCTGATTCCAAAAGGAGGGGAGGTCTTTGACTTCCAGCTTCTTGTTTAAGAGGGCCTCCTCGATTTCAAAGCGGAGCATGATGTGAAGGTTATAGGTCACCTCATCGGCTTGAGTCCGAATCGGACTGGCTTTGACCAGGTTTATAGCAGCATAGAAATCAGAAAGCGGTATCTGAGAATAATAAGGAAAGCTGTTTTGGAACTTGGGATAGAAAAATTTCCAGAAAGAGAGCGACCGGCCCACCATATTTTCCCACATCCGGGATTGCGATTCATGGATGCCTAAAGAATAGCCGGAGTCCTGGTAGAGCCATTTTAAGAGCTTGTCTTTCCCCTGGTCATACATCCCATGTCCAGCCTCGTGCAAGGTGGCAAAAAAGGAGGGGGTCCAGTTCCAGGCCCGAAAGTTGGTGGTCAAGCGGACATCATCCGGGCCCACGGTGATGGTGAAGGGATGCTCGGAGCGATCCAGCCGGCCAGTTTTTAAGTCATACCCCACTGCTTCCAAGGCCATCAGGCAAAGTTTCTTCTGTTCCTCTTCCGGGAAATACCCATGAACTAAGTGTTCATTAGGCTTGGGGGACTTTTCTAAGATAGTCTTGACGATGACTTTGAGCTGGTCTAATTCCTTGATGATCTTCTTCAGCTGCTTGGTGGTCATCCCGGGCTCATAATCTGGCAATAGGGCGTCATAAGGGCTTTCTTGATATCCCTGAATTTCTGCTAACTGCCTGACAAAGCTGTAAATCTCTTCCAAGCTGGATTGAAATATCTTAAAATCAGAGGACTGCTTGGCCAGGACCCAGATCGTTTGAGCTTTAGATTTGATTAAACTGAAACTCTCGAAGAAGTCGGCCGGAATCTTCTTTTGACGGCCATACATGGCCTTTACCCGGTCATAGAAAAGTCGTTGAGTAGAGTTTAAATCCGAGGAGACAGCTGAAAGCTTATCTAAAATCTCGCCAGTGGAATCCGAGGTGAAAATCTTGAACGATTCAGTCTCTACCGCGGCCAAGGCTTCGGCCCGGCCATCTGCTCCCCCGTCCGGCATGTAGGTCTTGTGGTCCCAGGCCATCAAGCTGGCGGCATAGCCGAATTTGGCTGACTTCTTTAATTGCTCTTGAAGCTGCTGGAATAGTTGCTGAGCATTTGACATTGGTGGTCCTCTCTGGGCTTGTGAATTTAATCTTGAAAAGACAAATTAAGCGGAAAATCGGTCTTGGCAAGTGATTTTAAGCACAACCCTGCACCCGAACTGGGATTTGTCTTCTTAGTTTGACATCTCTTTTGCTCCGGATAACTTATAGATTATAATGGTACCAAAGTGACTGGTTACAAGATAATTGTTCTGCTTCATGTCCTGTTTGCCACCATCTGGGTGGGAGGACATTTGATTCTCTCAATCGGATTTTTGCCCCGGGCCTTGAAGCAAAAGGACCCAGCCATAATCCAGCAATTCGAATCTAAATATGAGCCGATCGGATTACCGGCGCTGATAATACAGGTTTTAACTGGCCTATGGCTGGGAATCTTTTACGACTCCCAACCAATGGGCTGGTTTACTTTTCGGGGGAGTTTAGCCATTCACTTAGCTTTGAAGGTTATATTAGTGGTATTGACATTAATTCTGGCCATCCACGCCAGATTCCGGATTTTACCCAAGCTAAAGCCGGAGAATTTAAAAACTCTGGCCTTTCACATAATTGCGGTTACACTAATTGGGGTAATGCTGTTGATTCTAGGAGTGAGTATTCGAACCGGAGGGCTATTTTAAGATTAGACCTTCAATACTCCGCCAAAGCCAGGTCTCTGGTATAGCGAGCCGCCTTCTCGAACTCTTCTTTCTTGATTAAACCCCGTTCGAAGAGCGACTGCACCGAAGCCTGCATGGTCTGCATTCCAAATTTCGTCCCGGTCTGAATATGAGTCAGAATCTGCTCTAAGCGGCCATCTCTCATCAAGGCCTTAATCGCCGGCGTACCAATCAATATCTCAGTGGCTACAACCCGGCCTAAATTGTCCTTCTTACGCAAAAGTTGCTGGCAGATAACCCCTCGCAGGCTATTGGAGAGCTGCAGCTGGGCAATGTGTCTTTGATCCGGCGGGAAAAGCCCTAAGACCCGGGCGATGGTCTGGACCGCATCGCTGGTGTGAAGGGTGGTCAAGACCAAATGGCCGGTTTCAGCGGCAGTCAGGGCCACCCGCATGGTCTCCAAATCGCGACATTCTCCTATTAGAATAACATTAGGATCCTGCCGGACCACATGCTTGAGCCCGGTGTGGAAAGATAATGTGTCAACCCCTATCTCTCTCTGCTTGACAATGGAGCGCTTGTTCTGGTGCAGAAATTCAATCGGGTCTTCTAAGGTGACCACTACTTTGCGGAATTCAGAGTTGATTAAATCCACCATGGCCGCTAAAGTCGTGCTCTTGCCACTGCCGGTTGGCCCGGCCACGATGACTAAGCCGTCTTTGTAACGGGCTAACTCCGCCACCACTGCCGGCAGTCCCAGATCAGAAATGGAGCGAATATTCATCTCAATAATTCTGTAGGTAGCCTCCACACTCCCCCGCTGCATGTGGACATTCACTCTCCGCCGGCCGATGCCCGGCAGGGAGATGGCGTAGTTGAGTTCTTTTCCTTCTTCGAATTCATGGATTTGCTCCGGGGTCATCAGAGCATAGACCATCCCCTGAATCTCGGCTGCGGCCAGCTCATGGCCGTGAGTGTAAGCCAGCTCTCCATCCACTCGATAAGCCGGTGGACGGCCGACTGTCAGGTGTAAGTCCGAGGCTTCTTTTCTCCCCATTTCTTCTAAGAGTGTGCAGATATTGATCAACTGGATCTGATTATCCAGGGCCTGGCGGTCTTTTTCTCCTAATTGGCCAAAGGAGACCGCTATCTGATAACTCTTGGTTTCCTCCCGATTGCTTCTGACCACTTTTCCAGAAAGCTCTACAACCCGGCTGGTGTATGGAGTGCTGAGCCTCAATTGAACCAAAGTTCCAGCCGGAACTGATTCGCTGCAGGTAAACTTGATACCCGCCCCGGAGATGTCCTGAGCCTCTGCCAGTCTAAAAACGCCCGAGGCATCTTGGTCAGTTGCTAATCTGTATTCTAACTTCAAGGGGGCTTTGACCCGGCGGGAGGTTCTCTTTTCCTGGATTTCAAAAGTTTCTTTGGCCACGGCAACTCCTTGTAATTTCTACTGGATAGATGTTACACTTGCCTCTAGGATAGAGGCGTTGTCCATCTTGAATATCGGAACAAGTTACAATCCCTTGAGGCTTTTGAAATTAGCGAAGCGCGGACAACAGGGGATAATAGGAAGGAGGAATGAAAAAAAGCCTTCCCCAAGGAAGGCTTTAATCCCGGTTAAAATAAATCAGCGAACTCTTATGATTTCTTGTAATATTGCATTGTCTCCGGCACCCTTTCCTTAATCTTTTTGATCCTGGTTTCGTCCGAGGGGTGGGTGCTTAAAAACTCAGGAGGCGAGGCTTTACTCTTATCAGAAGCCATCCTCTCCCAGAAGGTGACCGCCTGATTGGGGTCATAGCCGGCCATGGCCATGAAAACCAAACCCAGATGGTCAGCCTCGCCTTCCTGTACTCGGCTGTATGGCAACATTGCTCCCACGGTTGCCCCCACTCCAAAGGCGGTCAGCCAGAGCTTCCTGGTCTGTTCCGGCTTTTCACTTAAAGCCTGCTCCAATGTCATTCCCCCTAATTGAACTAATAGCCCCTGGCTCATTCTTTCCCTTCCATGCTCGGCCACCGCATGGGCAATTTCATGCCCTAATACTACCGCTAAGCCAGCCTCGGTCTGGGTAATCGGTAAAATGCCAGAGTAAACTACTACCTTTCCTCCCGGCATGCACCAGGCGTTCACTTCCTCGCTTTCCACTAAGTTAAACTCCCATTTATACCCCTTTAACTGGTCGCTCATCTTCTGCTGTTGAAAATATTGCTCCACCGCCTTTTGAATATTAGTCCCTACTCTATTAACTAAAGCAGTTTGCTCGGCATTACTGCTCAATTTGTGGGACTTAAGAAAGCTGTCATACTCCTGAAAGCTCATGCCCAGCATGGTAGAGGAGGGGACGATACTAAGCTGCTTTCGGCCGGTGATGGGAACCGTGCTGCAAGAAAGCAGTAAGATCGAGCCCATCAGCGTCAAGATAATCAAGGAAAAAATCGCCGGTTTGCGGTTAAATTTCATAATCACTCCTTGCTCTTACTTTTGAAATTGTCATAGACTCCAACTGACTCAAATATCTCTCCTAATCTGCTCTCTGTCAACCGAAACAGCCTGAATACTCTCTATTTTATACAAGAAAAACTTTGGTATAGTTCTAATTTACTTTTTCCCCAAGAGCCATTAGTTTAGCTCGATATGACAGCTATTTTTAGTTAATCCTGGACTAAGGGTATCGTCCAGACCCATGTGGGAATGAAACCTTGATTTTATTCAGCCGTAAAAGAAGCTTAAATTGTGGCAACTTTCCAAATTCTGGCCCTTTAACCGGAGGAGACCTTCCATGTACAGAAGCCTTAAAATTTTCTCCCTATATTTAGCTTTAGTAAGCATATTTTATTTTTATACTCCAACCTCAGCCGATGGAATTGACCCCGCCCCGGGCTTACCCAAGTCCGGCCAGATTATCCCCTTTTTCCCTGATGGCACTTATGATTCCCGCATTCCCGCTCCAGAAGATATATTGGGATGTGAAATGGGAGCTAAGCCCTGCCGTTATGAGGAGATGGTCAGATATTTGATTGCTTTGGGTCAGAGCAGCCCGGAAGTTTTGCTCCAGGAGTATGGCCAGACCTACGAGGGACATAAACTTTATTACCTAATAATAAGTTCTCCAGAGAATATGGCCGGGTTAGACCAGATTAAAGCAGAAATTGGTTTTTTGGCTGACCCCAGAAAACTGTCAGGTGAGAATCAAGCTAAAAAACTGATAGAAACTTTGCCAGCCATCGCCTGGATGGCTTACAGCATCCACGGAGACGAACTCTCCAGCACCGATGCTGCTTTGCAGCTGGCCTATCAACTGGCAGCCGGGACTGATACTTTAACCAGAAAAATTAAGCAGAATTTAGTCATAATCATAGACCCCCTTCAGAATCCGGACGGCAGAGAGAGATTTCTGGCTCAAGTTCAGTCCTTCTCCGGCAACATTACCAGCTGGGATGTCAACAGCCTGCAACATAACGGCCTCTGGCCCTGGGGGAGAGGCAACCACTATCTGTTCGACTTAAACCGGGACTGGTTTGCCTTAGTTCACCCGGAAAGCAGAGGGAGAATCAAGTCCATCTTAGAGTGGAATCCTCAGGTAATGGTGGATTGCCATGAGATGGGGCCATTTGACACCTATCTTTTTTCTCCTCCTAGAGAACCCTTTAATCCTTTCTGGACTTCCACTATTCACAAATGGTGGAAGAAGTTTGCCCAGGATCAGGCTAAGGCTTTTGACCGGTATGGTTGGAGCTATTATACTCGGGAGTGGAATGAAGAGTGGTTTCCCGGCTATGGCAGCTCCTGGTCGATTTACCTGGGAGCAGTCGGGATTCTTTATGAACAGGCCGGGGTGCAGGGCTCCCAGGTCAAAAGGCCGGATGGTGCCATTCTGACTTATCGCGAAACGGTTCATCATCAATTTACCAGTTCCCTGGCCAATCTGACCACCGCAGCCAACCGCCGCCAGGAACTATTGTCTGACTTCTATCAGGAAAAGAAAAGCGCGGTTCAATCCAAGTCTGTTACCACTTATATCTTTGTTCCGGGTGAAAATGAAAACCGCACAAAAGAGTTTGTTCAGACTTTATTGATGCAGAACATCGAAGTCAAGCAGGCCAAGACTGAATTCACCGCCAGTGACTTGACTGACATATGGCATACTCAATTCTCCAAGAAGACCTTCCCGAAAGGTACTTATCTAGTCTCCTCTGCTCAACCTTTGAGTCTTTTAGTCAAAACCATCCTGGAATTCGACCTCCGGATCCCCTCCTCTTTTTTGGCTGACGAAAGAAAAGAACTGGAGAAGAAAAAAGAGACCAAACTGTACGAGGTTACCTCCTGGTCTGTTCCTTTAGCTTACAACCTGGACGCTTATCGAACTGATGGGCCGGTGACCGCCTCAGCTGAACCAGTGACCCAGATAGAGCAGCCTGTCGGTAAATTGGAAAATCCCCAGGCCGCTTACGGCTATCTTTTCTCCTATGGCACCTCTGGTTCAGTTTTGGCAGTGGCCCGGCTGTTGGAGCAGAATTTCAAGTTAAGAGTGGCCGAGAAACCTTTCACGGTTCAAGGGAAGAAATTTCAGCCCGGTACAATTCTACTCAGAATCTCTGAGAACCCGGCCCAATTATCTTCTACCCTGGAAAAGTTAGCTCAGGAATATGGAATTGAAGCATTTGGAGTCAATACCGCCTTGGCTGAAGATGGGGCTGATTTGGGCGGCAATGAATTTGAATTATTGCAGCTCCCTAAAATCGGCCTGTTAGCCAACTCTCCGATTGATTTCACCAATTTCGGCGCCATCTGGCATCTTTTAGACGAGAAACTGAAAATGCGCGCCACCACCCTGGATATTGACCGCTTGGCCTGGACCGATTTAAGCCTTTATAATGTCTTAATCTTCCCTTCCAGCTGGGGAGGAGGAGAAGAATACGCCCGGCAGTTAGGGAAAGGGGGTATGGCCAGGCTGAAGCAGTGGATTGAAGGGGGAGGGACTTTGATTGCCATTGGCAGTGCGGCCGCCTTTGTGGCCGACACCTCCAGCGGTTTAAGCCAGGTCAGATTAAAAGAGCAGGTCTTAGATTCACTTTCCTCTTATGAAGCTGCCTTAGCCAAAATTGATAGTGTGGAAACTTATAAAATCGACACCTTGGATTTATGGGAGCCTAAGGAATCTTCCCCTGTTGCCGGCAAAAAGGAGTCTCCTGAGAAAGCCGGCCCGTCCGATTCCAAAAAAATCAAGGAGGCCGACGAAAGAGCCAGGCTCTTCTTACCCCGGGGAGCCATCCTCCGAGTCGACTTGGATCAAGAACAGTGGTTAAGCTATGGAGCCGGAAGTAAAGTTCCTGTACTGGTTTATACTTCCAATGCCTTTGTGACCAAAGACCCCACCCTAACTGTAGGGAGATTTGCTTCCCAGACTCAACTCCGCTTAAGCGGCTTACTCTGGCCGGAAGCCCGCCAGAGATGGGCTCGCACCTCCTATTTGACCAGAGAATCCAAGGGAAAAGGGCAGATTATTCTTTTTGCCACTTCTCCTAATTTCAGAGGCTACTTTGCGGGCGCGGAAAGACTTTTGATCAATGCCCTGCTTTTAGGCCCGGGAATGGGAGCAGCCATCCCTTTGGAGTGGTAGCTTAAATAGTCTATGCGGCGTTCTCGGCCTGGAACTATTGGTTAACCCCGAATAGTCGACCGGAATCAAACTTTATTTTCGCGGCGGAACCTTTTCTCTTCTGCACTGTAAGATGTATTTGCACAGCCAAGCACAGGAGGAATTATGAAAGTTAAAAGATTGCTTTTGGTGAGTCTGCTGGTCTTGACTTCTCTGGCTCTGATAGGAAGCGCAGCCCAGGCCAAATCCAAAGATCTCCCTAAAGCCAAGACCGCCCAGAAGGCCTTTATGGGGGTTTATCTGCAGGATATAGATAAAGATACCCAGGAAGCCTTGGACTTGAAGTCCAGCCGAGGTGTTCTGGTGGAGGGAGTGGTTGACGGCAGCCCAGCGGATAAAGCCGGGCTAAAAGAGCAGGACGTCATCCTCTCTTTTGAGGGCCAAAAAGTGGATGACTCAGACCAGCTCCGGGAACTGATAGCCGGACATAAACCTGGAGATGAGATCGAAGTCAGAGTCATTCGCGACGGCAGCCAGAAAACTATCCAGTTGGAACTGGGTAAATCTGGTGATAGGGAGGATTTTGATATCTCCATTCCAGAGTTGGGAGACATGCAGTCCTTTTCCTTCACGGTTCCCTCTTTCAACCGCCCCAGAATGGGGGTGCAGATATCTGACCTGACCGAGCAGCTGGGAGAATTCTTTGGAGTTAAGGGGGGTAAGGGAGCCTTAATCACTGAAGTGATGGAGGATAGCCCGGCCGAGAAGGCCGGCCTGAAAGCCGGAGACGTGATTGTCCGGATAGGGGATGACAAAATTAAGAGCTCCTCGGATGTATACCAAGCCCTGGAAGGAAAGGAAAAAGGGGAAGAGGTCAACGTGGAGGTCATCCGGGACAAAGGGACCCACAGCCTGACCGTCACAGTCAAACTGGAAGGACCTACTAAGTGGCATGCCGACACCTGGAACTTCAAGGCTCCCCAAATGAAACAGTCCATTAAGCCGCAAATAAAGGTCTTCACCGACCAAATGGAGGAGCAGAACGTCCTGAGGACCGAAATGAAGGAACTGCAGAGACAGATGAAAGAGCTTCAGAAGCAATTAGAAGAGATGAAAGAAGAAAAGTAAGTCATCCTTAGTCAGCTACAAGCAGACCCATAAAGCCTGGGACGAGCGGTCGGCGCCCCGGGCTTTTATTTTGCACGAAATTCATTATCTTAAGAGAGCCTAATATGAAATTCTCCGCCCAGCTCAGACAGGCCGGTCACTCCATCTGGGAGGCCAATATCAACCATCCCTTTGTGCAGGGGATTGGCCAGGGGACTCTGGCAGAAGATAAATTCATCTTCTTTTTGGAACAGGACTATGTTTTCTTGATAGAATACTGCCGCTTCTTCGGTCTGGTAATTGCCAAAGCAGCTAACTTAGCTGATATGCGAAAGTTTTCTGAAATCCTGCAGGCCACAGTCTCAGTGGAAATGGAATTGCACCGCAGCGTCTGTGCCGATTTTGGAATTACATCCAAAAAGTTAGAGGAGACCAAACCCGCCCCCTATAATCTCGGTTACACCAGCTATCTTTTAAGCGTGGTCTATCAAGGAGACTCAGCCGATTGCATGGCAGCCCTACTCCCCTGTCTGTGGGGTTATAATGAAATCGGCTTGCGACTGAAGGAAAAGGGGCTACCGCAGCACAAACATTATCAAGATTGGATATTGACCTATTCATCTGACGAGTTTACTGGATTGACCGAGTGGTGCAAGAGCTGGATTGACAATTTCGCCCAGGGACAGAAGCCGGACAAATTAAAGAGGCTGGAAGAGATTTTCCTCACCACTTCCCGCTGGGAGTATGTCTTCTGGGAAATGGCCTGGAATAAGATGAATTGGCCGGTTTAATAGCGGCTTATAGATGAAACGTTTACCCGCAAGCAGGAGACCTTATGCAGAAGTTTGACTATACCGTAGAAACCAAGAAGAGCTTTAACCAGGCTGTCGCCGCAGTCGAGTCGAAAACTCAAGAAAAAGGCTTTCGGGTTCTCTACACCCATGATGTTCAGGCCACTTTGGCAGAAAAAGGATTTCAGCGCGAACCATTGAAGATTGTGGAAATCTGTAATGCCAAATACGCCTCCCAGGTTTTAGAAAAAGATATCAAAATTTCTCTGATGCTCCCCTGCCCCATCTCAGTCTATACTGAAAGAGGCAAGACCTTCATTTCTGCGCTGAGGCCTAAAGTCATGAAGGATTTCTATCCAGATGCCAAAATTGAGCAGTTGGCCGAGGAAGTTGACCGAATTGTCACTACAATTATAGATGAGGCGAAATGAGCTACTCCAAAACGGGCAGTATGGTAGCTGCATTCTCCATGATATAAGTATCTGGATTTTCGCTGCTACTCTGCCCCGCTGAGATTTTTAGAGCTTCTGGCAAACTTGAAGCAGGCATTAGTCCTGTCTTTTTAACCGCCTCTGGGTTCAGCCTGCCGACTAAAATAATCCTGCTCCGACTCGCTTTCTCAGCTATCGAATAGGCCGTATTGCAGTTGGGGTCAAATTTCTGTCTGAAGCTTTCATCCATCTGCTCCAAAGTCAGGTCGAAATACTCCAAGAATCTTCTGTCTGTTTCTTCCCCTTTTTCGGTTATTCCATCTGAGCACTCTGCCAGAAGAATCAGGCTACCTCCTTCTTTAAGTGCCTGATAAGCGTGATAAAGCGCTTTGTGGCTTTGAATTAAGTTGGTATCGTACGGGAATCCTCCGGCTGAGGCAATGACCAATTCTGCTTTTCTATTTATTCTAACTGAGTTTTTTTCCTTAAAGAATCGACAGGCCAAAAGAAATTCATTATGGTAATCTCCGCTGAAGATTTTGCAGATTTTCCCTGTTGAATTCAAAATTGTATTGAAAAGATAAAATCTCCTTTTCCTGGAGACGATATCCGCCGCCTCCTGCAAGTCTTCTGCCACCGGATTTCCCTCCAATTGCCCCGGTTTGACCTGGGGATGAAACCCTATACTGTTTTGAGAGAAAATCAATTTATGATTCTGCAAAATCGAATCCCGGGTCGCTATTCCTGGGAAAAGAGCCTTCCTGCCGCCGGTAAAACCAGCAAAGTAATGAAAATTTATCCCGCCGGTCAGAATTATCATATCTGCCCGGTCAACCAGTGGATTCAGCTTAACTTCTGTGCCAGAAGAAGTGCTGCCAAAGTCCACAAAATCTCGGTCACAATCATGGTCAATTGCCTCAATCTTGCCATAGTATCCCCCTAAAAGAAACCTATGCTCAGACTGAGTCTGAGGCCGATGCAGCCCGGTAGAAAATAACACTTTGAGATGACCGCTGGACAAACTCAAGTTTTGCAGCTCCCTAAGCACAAGCGGCAGAAATTTCTCCGTCCCCACTTTTCTGGTAATATCCGAGGCTATGATCAAAACTTTGGATTTCGAGCCGACATAGTCAGCCAGATTCTGGAGACTCTCTTCAATCAGAATCTCTTTCTCCTTTTCTGCCGGATTCTCCTGACCTTTTAAGAAGCCCAGAATGTTAAATTCGGAACAGTCCAACTGGAACGAGCCACTCCCGTAAAGAAGCTTGATTTCGGTCATGCCGATTTAATATAACCAGAGCTTATTCGTCTCGGTAGTGTATCATATGTTGTGTAAAATTGATTTGGTAAGTGGAGCCTTAGGGCATATCACTTTTGGTATTAGCCCAAAAAGGAGGATATGCCCCTATGCAAGAGCTCCACTTTACCAAGAGGGATAT
>Ga0209172_10002012_pt1 | contig 38669 bp, 32 predicted proteins | sample LarsenN4metaG_FD_184113 | JGI IMG/M metagenome (GOLD analysis project Ga0209172, IMG submission 184113) | Hot spring sediment bacterial and archeal communities from British Columbia, Canada, to study Microbial Dark Matter (Phase II) - Larsen... ... | reverse complement strand
CGGGTGAGCGTCAAGATCGTGGGTAAGACCCCGCGTGACCCGGCTGTCGTGTGGCACAGCCGCCCTCGGCTGTGCGGTCCCGGCCTCCCAGCCGTGGGCGGCTGGGCCACACCCACGATCTTGACGCTCACCCACGCATTCTGCCGGGCGACGGTCCGGCTGCCGCGGTTGCGAAAGCGGGAACGATCGAATACGCATATCGAGCGGGCCATGACTGGCCCGGCTCGCATAGCCGGAAGGAGTGCAAGCAGATGCGCGTATGGCCGGGATCGCCCTTCCCGCTCGGCGCCACCTGGGACGGGGAGGGCGTGAACTTCGCCCTGTTCAGCGAGCACGCCACCGCGGTCGAGCTGTGCCTGTTCGACCAGCCGACCGGCGTGACCGAGAGCGTGCGCATCCCCGTGCGCGAGCGCACCACGCTGGTCTGGCACTGCTACCTGCCGGACGTGCGGCCGGGCCAGCTCTACGGCTATCGCGTGCACGGCCCGTACGCGCCGCAGGAGGGCCACCGCTTCAACGCCGCCAAGCTGCTGCTCGACCCGTACGCCAAGGCGCTCAGCGGCCCGGTGGTCTGGAACAACGTGCTGTTCGGCTACACGCCCGGCGACCCGCGTGAAGACCTGGCCCCGGACGGGCGCGACAGCGCCCCCTACGTGCCGAAGTCGGTGGTGGTCGACAACTCGTTCACCTGGGGCGAGGACCGTCACCCGCGCATCCCGTGGACGCAGACGGTCATCTACGAGTGCCACGTGAAGGGCATGACCGCTCTGCACCCCGACGTCCCCGAGCCGCTGCGCGGCACCTTTCTGGGCCTGGCCAGCGATGCGATCATCGACCATCTCAAGGCGCTGGGCGTCACCGCCGTCGAGCTCATGCCCGTGCACCAGTGCATGACGTCGCGGCACCTGGTGGAGAAGGGCCTGACCAACTACTGGGGCTACGACTCGATCGCCTACTTCGCGCCCGACGTGCGCTTCGCGCGCGGCCGCCGCGGCGAGCAGGTGTCCGAGTTCAAGACCATGGTGAAGCGCTTCCACCGCGCCGGCATCGAGGTGATCCTGGACGTGGTCTACAACCACACCGGCGAGGCCAATCACCTGGGGCCGACGCTGTGCCTGCGCGGCATCGACAACGCCGCCTACTACCGCCTGGACCCGCAGGACCGTCGCTTCTACACCGACTACACCGGCTGCGGGAACAGCCTGAACATGCTGCACCCGCGCACGCTGCAGCTCATCATGGACAGCCTGCGCTACTGGGTGCAGGAGCTGCACGTGGACGGCTTCCGCTTCGACCTGGCCCCCGTGCTGGCCCGCGAGCTGCACGAGGTCAACCGCCTGGGCCGCTTCTTCGCCATCATCCAGCAGGACCCGCTCATCGCGCAGGTCAAGCTGATCGCCGAACCCTGGGACCTCGGCCGCGACGGCTACCAGATCGGCAACTTCCCCAACGGCTGGGCCGAGTGGAACGGCCGCTATCGCGACGCCATCCGCCGCTACTGGCGCGGCGACAAGGGCGTCCTCCCCGAGCTGGCCACGCGCCTGACCGGCAGCAGCGACCTGTACGCCTCGCGCCGCCGGCACACCTTCGGCAGCATCAACTTTATCACCTGCCATGACGGCCTCACGCTGCAGGACCTGGTCAGTTATGAGCGCAAGCACAACGAGGCCAACGGCGAGGACAACCGCGACGGCAGCGAGGAGAACTACAGCAGCAACTGGGGCGTCGAGGGGCCGACCGAAGACCCGCAGATCGTCGAGCTCCGCGAGCGCATGAAGCGCAACTTCCTGGCCACGCTGGCCTTCTCCGTCGGCGTGCCGATGATCAGCCACGGCGACGAGATCGGCCGCACGCAGCGCGGCAACAACAACGCCTACTCTCAGGACAACGAGGTGAGCTGGCTGGAGTGGAACCTCGACGACCGCAAACGGGCCCTGCTGGAGTTCGCCCGTAATGTGTTTCAAGTCCGTCGCAAGAATCCTGTGCTACGCCGGCGGCGCTTCTTCCGCGGCGTGCCGCTGGTGGACGCGCCGGTCAAGGACGTGACATGGCTTCGGCCGGACGGGGCCGAGATGACCGAGGCGGAATGGACCGACCCCAACCAGTACGTTCTGGGTATGCTCATTCATGGAAAGGCGACCGACGAGGTGGACGAGCGCGGCCAGTTGATCGCCGGCAACACCCTGCTGCTGATCACCAACGCCGGCCCGACGCCCGTGCTGTTCAAGCTGCCCGCGCTGGAGGCCGCGGGCGTCTGGCGCGAGCTGGTGAACACCGCCCGCCCCGGCCGTCGCTTTCTCGACCTGGGTGAACTGAACGTGGTCGAGCACTCGCAGGCCCTGCTCGCCTACGAATCTGTCGGATGAAGACCGCCCACCACCCCGAATCTGAACCCCACCCCAAGGCCGTGCTCGGCGGTCCGGCCCGCGAACGCGCGCTGCTGATCGCCGGCGAGCATCACGAGCCGCACCGCCTGCTGGGCGCACATCCGGCGACCATCGACGGCCGGCATGGCACGGTCGTGCGCGCCTTCCACCCGGAGGCCGTCCGGGCAGACTGCCTCCTCGACGGCCAGCCGCACCCCATGCACCCCGTACAGCACGGGCTCTTCGGCCTGTTCCTGCCGGACGTCCGCCCGCCGCTCGTATATCGGTTGCGGCTGCACTTCCGCGACGGCAACCTCTGGGAGCGCGACGACCCGTACCGCTTCCTGCCGACGATCGGCGACCTCGACCTGCACCTGTTCAATGAGGGCACGCACCGCCGGCCGTGGGACTGCCTTGGCGCGCACGTCCGCACCATCGACGGCGTGCCCGGCACGAGCTTCGCCGTCTGGGCCCCGAACGCCAAGCGCGTCAGCCTGGTGGGCGACTTCTGCCGCTGGGACGGGCGCATCTTCCCCATGCGGCAGATGGGCAGCTCGGGCGTGTTCGAGCTGTTCGTGCCGGACGTCGGGCCGGGCGCGCTCTACAAGTACGAGATCAAGACGCGCGACGGCCAGATCCGCATGAAGACCGACCCGTATGCGGCGTGGATGGAGTGTCCGCCCGGCACCGCCTCGCGCGTGTACGCCTCGAACTACCAGTGGGGCGATTCCGAATGGATGCAGGCCCGCCGCCAGCGCGACTGGACGCGCGCGCCCGTCGCCATCTACGAGCTGCACCTCGGTTCGTGGATGCGCGGCGAGCACGGACGCCCGCCGCAGTACCGCGAACTGGCGCATCGGCTGGTGGAGCACGTGAAGCGGCTGGGTTTCACGCACATCGAGCCGCTGCCGGTCATGGAGCACCCCTTCACGCTCTCCTGGGGTTACCAGGTCACCGGCTACTACGCCCCGACCGCCCGCTACGGCGAGCCGGACGATCTGCGCTACCTGATCGACCTGTGCCACCAGAACGGCATCGGCGTGATCCTCGACTGGGTGCCCGGGCACTTCCCCAAGGACGACTTCGCCCTGGCCCGCTTCGACGGCACGGCGCTCTACGAGCACGAGGACCCGCGCCGCGGCGAGCATCCCGATTGGGGCACGCTCGTGTTCAACTATGGCCGCAACGAGGTCCGCAACTTCCTCGTCGCCAACGCGCTCTACTGGCTGCGCGAGTTCCACGCCGACGGCCTGCGCGTCGACGCCGTCGCCAGCATGCTCTACCTCGACTACAGCCGCCGCGACGGCGAGTGGGTGCCCAACGCCCACGGCGGGCGCGAGGACCTGGACGCGATCCACTTTCTGAAGCACCTCAACGGCATCCTGCGGCACGAAGAGCCGGGCGCGATCATGGTGGCGGAGGAGTCCACCGCCTGGCCGGGCGTGACCGCCGCCCCGGACCACGGCGGCCTGGGCTTCACCTTCAAGTGGAACATGGGCTGGATGCACGACACGCTGCTGTATTTCTCCAAGGAGCCGGTGCACCGCAAGTACCACCACGGCGACATCACCTTCGCGATGATCTACGAGTACCACGAGCGCTTCATCAACCCGCTCTCGCACGACGAGGTCGTGCACGGCAAACGCGCCCTGCTGGAGAAGATGCCCGGCGACTTGTGGCAGAAGTTCGCCAACCTGCGCACCCTGCTGGCCTACCAGTACACGCGGCCGGGCAAGAAGCTGCTGTTCATGGGCACCGAGCTGGCCCCCTGGTACGAGTGGAACTGCGAGTACCCGCTGGACTGGGGCATCGCCGAACACCCCGAGCGGGCCGGCCTGCAGCGCATGCTCGAAGACCTCGGCCGCCTCTACCGCGAGACCCCCGCCCTGTGGCGCTGGGACCCCGACCCCGCCGGCGGCGGCTGGATCGACTGGCACGACAGCGACAACTCCGTCCTGCCCTACTTCCGCCGCGCCGACGACGACTGGGTGATCGTCGTGCTCAACCTCACGCCCGTGCCGCGCGGCAGCTACCGCATCGGCGTTCCGATGGGCGGCCGCTACGTGCTGCGCCTGAACACCGACGACCCGCGCTACGGCGGCAGCGGCTACGCCACGCACGCCGAGCGCTGCACGGACGCGATCCCCTGGCAGGGCCAGCCGCAATCGCTCGAGCTGCACCTGCCGCCGCTCTCGGCGATCGTGCTGGCGCGAACGAGCTGAATGCGGAGTGGCGCTTAAAGGTTTGATCCGTAGCAGATCGAGGCAGACCGAAGAGAACGATCAGCGCGAGGTCGGACGTGAAGCCGCTGTTCACCGTGCACGAAGGCGAGTTTCGGGTTCGCGGCCGAAAGTGCTACAAGTGCGGGAGCTCACTCGGGCCGAGAAGGAGGACACCGTTCGGAACGGCCCCGCAGACCGTCGCCGGGACTTCTCGTCCTATCTCGAAGCTGCTGGACCGTATGTCCCGCCGCCGGCGTTGACGCAGCCTGGTCGCGCCTGCTAGCCTACAATCAAATCGGCCCCAGCGCCGCGGAGCGACCATGAGCCTGAACATCCGAGCAGACTTGCAGCGGTTCATAGAAGAGCAGGTCAAGGCCGGCCGGTTCGCCACCGAAACGGAGGCCGTCAACGTCGCTCTCGAGCTTCTTCGCGAGCAGCAGGCGGCCGACTTGGGCGACTGGCCGATCGATGAGCTACGGCGCGAAGTCGCCAAGGGGATCGAGCAGGCCGACCGCGGCGAGTTCAGCGACTTCTCGGCCGAGCAAGTCATTGCCGACGGCCGCAAGCGCCTGGCCCGCAAGAAGGCCGTCAAGTAGCCGCATGCCGCGGGTCTCTCGTACGCTCGAGTCCGAACAGGACTACGCGAGCATCTGGGATTACATCGCACCACACAATCCCCCCGCCGCCGATCGACTGCTGAAGCGATTCGACGCAACCCTGGAGCGTCTGGCAGAGTTTCCGAGCCTTGGGCGCGTCCGGGACGAACTGGCGCCGGGCCTTCGAAGCTACGTTGTCGGCCGGTACGTCCTCTTCTACCGGGAGGCGCGCAACGGTATCGAGTTAATCCGCGTGTTGCCGGGCGAACGCGATCTGCACCGTCACCTGAGGAGACGCTCCCCGAAATGACGGTTTGCGCTCCGGCGGTCGCGCGCTGACGTGCGCTACCGCTTGCCGTTGCGCTTTGCTCCGCCGAAACGCTGCTGCTGAGGCTGAGGCGACGTCACGACCCAGCCCGTCCCCTGGCAGGGCCAGCCGCAATCGCTCGAGCTGCACCTGCCGCCGCTCTCGGCGATCGTCTTGGGGCGAATGGGATGAATCCGCGTGACCCGCAGACGAACGGTGCTCCGGGCGCCTCCAAACCTCTGCACCCACAGAGGCCAGCCGCCAGTCGCGGCCACGGACGACGGCTCCGGCTGCCAGTTTGGCACTCAGCAGCGTGCCGGCAGGAATCCCCAGCGCCCGGCCGCAAGCTTCGGAACTATCGCACCCCCAGCGACTTACGCGCAACTGTCCGCCCCGACCCCCGCGCGGCACGCGACGTGATTCCCCGCTGGACGCGGCGATTCTGCGCCGTGGCTCGCCCGCTTCGGGCAGAGCTCGAGGGTACAGGCGTTTGTCCCAGGTCAACTTCGAGGACCGTCGGCTCAGGCGGCAGGAGTCAATCGATGGCAGCCAAGCAGATCGTGTTTGACATGGACGCCCGCGGGGCGATTCGCAACGGCGTGCACAAGCTCGCGCACGCCGTCAAGATTACGCTCGGCCCGCGTGGGCGGAACGTGGTCATTGAGAAGTCCTTCGGCGCGCCGACGGTCACCAAGGACGGCGTGACGGTCGCCAAGGAGATCGAGCTCGAGGACACCTTCGAGAACATGGGCGCCCAGATGGTCAAGGAAGTCGCCAGCAAGACCAGCAAGGACGCCGGCGACGGCACCACCACCGCCACCATCTACGCCGAGGCCATCTTCGACGAAGGCCTCAAGAACCTGGCCGCCGGCGCCAACGCCATGGAGCTGAAGCGTGGCGTGGACATGGCCGTGGAGGCGGTGGTCGAGGCGCTCAAGACGCTCGCCACGCCGGTCAAGGGCAAGGAGCAGATCGCCCAGGTCGGCATGTGCGCCGCCAACCAGGACAAGGAGATCGGCGACCAGATCGCCGCGGCGATGGAGAAGGTCGGCAAGGACGGCGTGATCACGGTCGAGGAGGGCAAGAGCCTGGAAACCACCGTCGACCTGGTCGAGGGCATGCAATTCGACAAGGGCTACATCTCGCCGCACTTCGTCACCAAGCCCGAGTCGATGGAGTGTGTGCTGGAGGACGCCTACGTCCTCGTGCACGAGAAGAAGCTGAGCAACGTCAAGGACCTGCTGCCCCTGCTCGAGCAGGTCGCCAAGGCCGGCCGGCCCCTGCTGGTCATCGCCGAGGATGTCGAGGGCGAGGCCCTCGCCACGCTCGTCCTCAACAAGCTCCGCGGCATCCTGCCCGCCTGCGCCGTCAAGGCCCCCGGCTTCGGCGACCGCCGTAAGGCCATGCTCGAGGACATCGCCATCATGACCGGCGCCCAGCCGATCTTCGAAGACCTGGGCATCACGCTGGAGAAGGTGCAGCTCCGCGATCTGGGCCGCGCCAAGCGCGTCATTGTCGCCAAGGAGACCTGCACCCTCATCGAGGGCGCCGGCAAGACCGCCGACATCAAGGGCCGCATCGAGGCCATCAAGAACGAGATCGAAGCCACCACCAGCGACTACGACCGCGAGAAGCTCGAGGAGCGCCTGGCCAAGCTCTCCGGCGGCGTGGCCCAGATCAACGTCGGGGCCGCGACCGAAGTCGAGATGAAGGAGAAGAAGGCCCGCGTCGAGGATGCCCTGCACGCCTGCCGCGCCGCGGTCGAGGAGGGCATCCTGCCCGGCGGCGGCGTGAGCGTGCTGCGCTGCCTGGACGCGCTCGACGCAACCGCCCGGAAGGCGCGGGGCGATCAGAAGACCGGCGTGGACATCGTGCGGCGGTCCCTGACGGCGCCGCTGCGGATGATCGCGGAGAACGCCGGCCGGGACGGCTCGATCGTGGTGCAGAAGGTGCAGGAGGGCAAGGGCAACTTCGGCTTCAACGCGCTGACCGAGGAGTACGGCGACCTGGTGAAGATGGGCGTGATCGTGCCGCTGAAGGTCGAGCGCATCGCGCTCCAGAACGCCGCCTCCATCGCCGGCCTGCTCCTGACCACCGACGCCGTCGTCGGCGAGATCAAGGAGAAGGACGAGGAGAAGAAAGGGTAGTGCGGGCGTCCCGCCCGCTGTGGCCGGGGAGTACGGGATCTTGCTCGCGGCCTGGGACCGGCTATCAGCCGGTCGGGGGCGGGTAGTGCGGGCATCTTGCCCGCCTGTGTGGCACAGCCCCCCGCGGCTGTGCCTGGGCGGTGTGGCCGGTCGCCGGCGCTCGCGGCTTGTTCTACTCCTCCTCCTTCGCCGCCAGCTTGGCCAGGATGGAGAAGTCCTCCAGCGTGGTCGTGTCGCCTTTGACCTCGCCGCTGGTGGCGACCTCGCGCAGCAGGCGGCGCATGATCTTGCCGCTGCGGGTCTTGGGCAGCGATTGCGTGAAGCGGATCTGCTCCGGCCGGGCGAGCGCGCCGAGCTGGTGCGTCACGTGCTTCATCAGGTCGTCCTTCAGCTCGTTCGACGGCTCGCGGCCGGTCACGAGCGTGACGAACGCGGCGATCGCGTTGCCCTTGATCTCGTGCGGGATGCCCACCACCGCCGCCTCCGCCACCGCCGCGTGCGACACCAGGGCCGACTCGACCTCCATCGTGCCGAGGCGGTGGCCGGCGACCTTGATCACGTCGTCCACGCGGCCCATGATCCAGAAGTAGCCGTCCTGGTCGCAGCGGCTGCTGTCGCCGGCGAAGTACACGCCGGGGATCTCGGTCCAGTACTGCTGGACATAGCGTTCCGGGTCGCGCCAGATGCCGCGCAGCATGGCGGGCCAGGGCTTGCGGATGCACAGCAGGCCGCCGACGTTGGGCGGCTGCACCTGGCCGTCCTTGTTCAGGACGGCCGGGTCGATGCCGAAGAACGGGCGGGTGGCGGAGCCTGGCTTGGTGGGCGTGATGCCGGGCAGGGGGGTGATGAGGATGCCGCCGGTCTCCGTCTGCCACCAGGTGTCGACGATGGGGCATTTTCCGCGGCCGACGACGTCGTGATACCAGATCCAGGCTCCGGGGTTGATCGGCTCGCCGACCGTGCCGAGCAGCTTGATGCTCGACAGGTCGTGCTTATCCACGTGCCTGCGGCCCTCGCGCATGAACGCACGGATGGCGGTCGGGGCGGTGTAGAACTTGGTGACGCGGTGCCGCTCGCAGATGGCCCAGAAGCGGTCCCAGTCCGGGTGGTTCGGGGCGCCCTCGTACATCAGCGTCGTGACGCCGTTGGCCAGGATGCCGTACACGACGTAGCTGTGGCCGGTGACCCAGCCGATGTCGGCGGTGCACCAGAACACGTCGTCGGGCTTGAGGTCGAAGATGAGCTTGGCGCTGTAGGCCGTGTAGACCATGTAGCCGCCCGTGGTGTGCACGATGCCCTTGGGCTTGCCGGTCGAGCCGGAGGTGTAGAGCAGGTAGAGCATGTCCTCGGCGTCGCAAGGCTCGGCGGGGCATTGCGGCGACGCCTTGGCCATCAGGTCGTGCCACCAGTGGTCGCGGCCGGGCTGCATGCTGATTGACCGGCTGATAGCCGGTCCCGCACTGGCCGGTTCCCCACCAGAAGAGCGGCCGGAGGCCGGTCCCCCAGGAGCCGGTCCCCCGCCAATACGCTGGTAAACGACGACGGTCTGGATCAGGTCGCAGTTGGCGGCGGCCTCATCCACGGTCTGCTTGAGCGGCACGACCTTGCCGCGCCGCCAGCCGCCGTCGGCGGTGATCATGACGTGCGACTGGGCGTCCTCGACGCGGTCGATGATGGCTTGCTTGGTGAAACCGGCGAAGATGACCGAGTGCGCGGCGCCGATGCGGGCGCAGGCCAGCATGGCGATCGCCAGCTCGGGGATCATGGGTAAGTAGAGCGTGACGCGGTCGCCCTTCTTGACGCCGAGCTGCTTGAGCACGTTGGCGAACTTGCACACCTGCTCGTGGAGCTGGCGGTAGGTGAGCTTGCGCACATCGCCCGGCTCGCCCTCCCACAAGATGGCGACGTGGTCGCCGCGGCCGCACTCGATCTGCCGATCCAGGCAGTTGTAGCTGAGGTTGGTCAGTCCGCCGGCAAACCACTTGGCGTACGGCAGCTTCCAGTCCAGCACGCGGTCCCATTTGCGGAACCAGTGGAACTGCGAGGCGATCTCGCCCCAGAAGCCCTCCGGGTCGTCGATCGAGCGACGATACATGGCTTCGTATTGCTCGCGCGAATTCACGTGCGCCTGGGCAGCGAACTCCGGCGACGGGGGGAACACGCGATCTTCCTTCAGCCGCGACTCGATGCTGATGCTTTCCGGTGCCATGATTCCTCCGCGATGGGGGACCGGCCTCCGGGCGGTCTTCACGCCCGGAAGCTCTGAAGAAAGACTGGCCAGAGGCCGGTCCCACACGGCCTCGCCCAAACGGGTCGAATATACCCGAAAAAGGGACTGGGATTGAGGTGCACTGGGGCGTCTACGCGGACCCGGGGCCGGGCCGGGCTACGCCATGAACATGCCGCCGTTGACGTTGATCACTTCGCCCGTGATATACGACGCGCGTGGGCTGGCCAGGAACTTGACCGCCTCGGCGACCTCCTCGGGCTTGCCCAGCCGGCCGATGGGCGTCAGCTCCTTGACCTTGTCGAGCACCTGGGGCGGGACGTTGGCGGTCATGTCGGTCTCGATGAAGCCGGGTGCGACCGAGTTGACGGTGATCCCCTTGCGGGCCACCTCGCGGGCCAGCGCCTTGGTGAGCGAGATCAGGCCGCCCTTGGCGACGGCGTAGTTGCTCTGGCCGAAGTTGCCCATCTGCCCGACGATCGAGCTGATGAAGATGATGCGACCCCAGCCGGCCTCGATCAGGCCCGTCCGCAGCACCTCGTGCGTGACCAGGGCCGGGCCGGTCAGGTCGACCGCCAGCACCTCGCGCCACAGCTCGTACGTCATCTTCATGAACGTGCGGTCGCGCGTGATGCCGGCGTTGTTGACCAGCACGTCGATCCGCCCGAAGTCCTCGCGGACCTGGGCGATCATGGCGTGGTTCTCTTCGTCGTGCGAGATGTCGGCCCGATAGGCTTTGGCCTTGACGCCCAGCTTGCGGAGCTCTTCGCAGGTCGCCTCGGCCCGAGCCGGGTCATGCGCGTAGTTGACGGCGATATCGGACCCCTCCTCACCGAGCGCCAGACAGATCGCGTGGCCGATGCCGCGGCCTCCGCCCGTCACCAGACTCACCTTTCCCGCCAGTTGCGCCATGGCCGTTCCTCCCCTGTTCACCGAGATGCAAGCGGTACGTGCGACAAGCGCCCAGACGGAGTGTACCACACCGGCTGGGCCGGCGGAACCGAGATTGCCGATAACGCGCTCGAGCGCCGCCGACCGCCTGAAAGCCCGACAGCGGCTGGAAAAGCCGTGCGACGCGCCTACGATCGGGTACAGGCGGATCGCACGCAGGCGAGGAAGATGAGGTTTCGCACACAGTTGCTGCGACTGTTGCCCGGGGACGACGGCGTGACCGGATGCGAGTACGCCATCCTGCTCAGCCTCGGCGTTGCGGTCCTCATCAGCGCCGTACGCACGCTCGGGCCGGCCATCAGCACGATCTTCACGCTCACGGCGGGCGACACCGGCCTGAGCGCCCCCGATCTCACGCGGCCGCTGCCGTAGACAGATCCGCTCGATTCCTGTGGATTGAGGCCGGTGGGGGCTGTGCCTTGGGCTGTGCCTCGCCCAAGGGCCTGCGGATGGAACGCACGGCCGCGATGCCAGCGACCATGCCCGGCCGACTCACGGAAGTCTTGAATCCTGCCTACGACCGCCTAACACAAGCCCGAGCGGGAGCGAGGGGCCTTCCGCACGACGACGCCCCAAGGCATGGCCGGTCGCTTCCGCTCCCGGTTCTGTTAGTTAGTCGCTCTAAGCCGTTGGGTGCCAGCCGGCGTCGGCCCAGAGCTGACCGCTGACGGCCGCGTTGCGGATCATGAAGACGATCGCGTCGGCGATCTCCTCGGGCAGGATCAGCCGGCCGAGCTGCGTCTGCGGGATGATGTGCTCGGCGATGAAGTCTTCGCCCAGCGCACGCACCATGGCGGTGTCCGTGTAGCCGGGGTGGATGATCGCGCTGCGCACGCCGAAGAAGATCGCCTCCGTGGCCAGCGTGGCCTGGGCGCCTTCCAGGCCGGCCTTAGCGCTGGCGTAGGCGATCTGCCCCTTGTTGCCGGCCGACGACACCGAGCCGATGAAGATCACCACGCCCTGCACGCCTTCGTCCGGGTTCCAGCGGCCCAACCCGCGGCGATGGCGGTCGCGGGCCACGCTGGCGATCGTCTCCAGCGCCCAGTAGATCGGCGCCACCAGGTCGATTTCGAGCACGCGGTGGAATTCGTCCTCCGGGTACAGCACGGCTTGCCCGGTGGCCTTGTCGATCTTTGCCGCCAGCTTGTCGCGGACCACGCCGGCGGCCGGTACGCAGATCGAAGCCGGGCCGACCTTGGCCTCGAGCGTGGCGAAGACGCTGCGGCGGAAGTCGGCGTTGGTTACGTCGCCCTGAAACGGGAGAAAGACTTCGCGTTTGAGGCGGCGGTTGCCGTCGGCGGCAAAGGCGGACACCTCGGGCAGCAGGTCCACGGCTGCGACGGCCTTGATGCCGGCGCGAGCCAGCGCGATGGAGGTGGCGCGGCCGATGCCGCGCGAAGCGCCGGTGACGACGGCGGTCATCGCCGACAGGTCCAGCCCGCGGAAGGTCCAGCTCGGTTCGCCGTTCGGTTGCGGTGCGTTGCCGCTCATGTTGCTTCCCCCACAATGAACCGACCCGCAAGGATCCGAGCCCGAAGCGCAAGCGAGGGCATCGGTCACGTGGAGCGCGACGCCCTCGCTCGCGCTTCGGGCTCCGCCGGTCGCTGCCTTGCCGCGGCGGGTCTCACCGTCTCCGAGCGCTGCTCCAGCCAGTCGGCCACCTTCGGCCACAGGTCGCGGTGAGCGCGGCTGCCGACGGCCATGCCGATGTGGCCGGCCGGAAAGACGATGGTCTTGCGATCCGTCGAGCGGGTGGCGTCGTTGAAGCTCAGGCTCTGGTTGGGGTGCACCAGGTGGTCCTGCTGCGCGATCAGGTTAAGGATCGGGCAGCGGATGTTGCCCAGGTCGACCTGCTCGGCCCCGATCTCCAGCTTGCCCTGGATCAGCAGATTCCGCTGGAAACAGTATTTCACGAACTGGCGGAACGTCTCGCCCGCGACCGGGATGTTGTCGTTCAGCCAGGTCTCCATGGCGAAAAAGTCCTCCAGGAACTTCTCGTCCTCCATCTGTTGGTAGAAGCCGACCCATTTCTCCACCAGGTTCTGCACCGGCTTGAGCATAAGGAAGGAGGCCTGCAGCCACTGCGGCGGGGCGTTGCCGAACACCTCCACCACGCGGTCCACGTCGAAGTACTTCGGGTCGGTCCACACGCTCAACAGGCTGTCGCGGCTCGACCAGTCCACCGGCGCCGCCAGCAGGATCAGGTTCCTGACCTTCTCCGGCCGCAGGGCCGCGTACATGGCCGTCATCGTCCCGCCCATGCAGTAGCCCAGCAGGCTGATCTGCTCGCAGCCGGTGCGCCGCCGCACCTGGTCCACCACGTTGTCGAGGTATTGGAGGACGTAGTCCTCCAGGCCCAGGTGCTGGTCGCCGGGCGTGGGCCGGCCCCAGTCGACGTTGTAGGTCTCGAAGCCGCGGTTCACGAAGTGGCTGACGACGCTCTTGCCCGGCCGCAGGTCGAGGATGTATGGGCGGTTGACCAGCGCGAAGACGAACACCAGCGGCGTCCGGAAGCGCTTCTCCACGTCCGACTCATACTGCAGCAGCCGCACGTTGTCCTCGCGGTACACCTGCCGCGCCGGCGTCGCCCCGACGCGGACGCGCTGCACCGCATTCACCACCTGCGGCAGGGCCATGAGCTTCCGCATGAAATCCTGCCACGCGGGCCTCCGCGCCTCCGCCGTGAACCCGCCTGCAAAAGGCTGTGCGGCCATGGCTATCTCCTCGCGGCCCGTGAAGCCTTCGCAGCCCGGCCGCGGCGAGCGGCCGGCTTGCCGCCGGAAGCCGACGTCGCGGCCGCGGCCGCCGTTCTGCGGGGGCGGCCTTCCAGTTTCGCGACGCGCTCGGACAGTTGCTCGAGCTTCTCGAGAATGCGATCTTCAACGCCGCGGATGAGCATGACGATGTGGTCGGTGTCCTCGCGCGAGGGCACCTGGGCGGCCGAGAGCCCCCTTTGCAGGTGCTCCTTCCACATCTGCTGCCACGCCAGCGTGCTGTCCATCGCCTGCTTCATCGACGCCATGAACGCCTCGCTGCGGAAGAACTCGTCGAAGTAGCGCGCCCAGGCGTCAAAGAACGCCCGCCGCATCTGCTCAGCCAGCTCCGAGTCGGGCGACGGCATGTTGAAGCCCGCCCCGCTCATCCGCCGCAGCACATCGCACCAGAACGCGGTGAAGGGATCGGTCGGCACAGTGCGTTCGTCCGCAGGCATGGCGCTCTCCCGCCGTTCGACTCGGTTTGGCCGCACTCACAACGCCGCGGACATGGCGCGCGACACCTGCGGCCGCGTTCGCTTACTTCGCAGCCTTGCGGGCCGTGGCCTTGGCGGTGCGCACGCCGGCCGCGGGGGCGCCGATCAGCTCCGTCCAGCTCTCGAACATCTGGGCGTTGGCCTTGGCGACGGCGTCGATGGACTGGCGCAGCGTCTCGAACGAGTTCCGCCACAGCTCGACCGTGCGGTCGAACAGCTCGGCCGGGTCGGCCGTCGGCTGGGTGTCGACGTTGAGCCGCATCAGCTCCAGGCCGCGTTGGCACTGCTGCTCGAACAGCTTCTGCAGCCGCTCGATGTTGCTGCGCGCCAGCGGGGCGGCCTGGCCGTTGAACGTCTCCCACTGTTTGCGGAAGGTCTGCGCGTTCTTGGCGGCGGCGTCGGTCCAGAACTCGGCTGTGCGCTGGAAGAAGTCGGTTCCGACCTCCAGCGTGCCGGCCAGGCAGTCGGACATCTGCTTGAAGGAATCGGTCATGAAATCGGTGCTAGCGGTGGCCATGGTGGCTCTCCTTACCTTCGGCTTCGGGCCTCCACCAGAAGTCTACCTCAGATCGGCCCCTCAGTCAAGCATGTTTAGTGCGTTTGCACCAAATCAAAAATGTTTTATAAGATACGTAGGATCAAAGACTTACATAATACAGCCCAGGGAGAGACTTGACTGAATTCGTAATTGCACTACGATGCGACCATGCCGCCGGCTGCGAACGAAACCCGCCCGCTCCGCATCAAAAAGTACTCCAACCGCCGCTTCTACGACGTCACCCGCAGCCGGCATGTCGGCCTGGGCGACCTGTACGAGCTGGTCGCGCAGGGCCGCGACCTGACCATCGAGGACTCCAAGACCGGACGCGACATCACCAACGTCGTGCTGATGCAGCTTATCCTGGAGCGCGAGGCGGACAAGCTGGCCATCTTCCCCCCTGCCATCCTGCACCAGGTCATCCGCACGCAGCGCCAGTACCTGGGCACGGTGGTCGAGCAGTTCTTCCGCCAGGCCCTGCAAGCCCAGCGCGCCGTACAGGAGCAGTGGGCGCGCTTCTTTCAGAACACGCTCGGCGCCGCCGCCCAGCCGGTCTCGCCCGCCGACTGGTCGCGCGCGTTCTTCGGCCCATTCGTCCCGGGCGCCGCTGACTCCACGTCGCCTGCCACGCCGGGCGCGCCGCCCAGACCGGAGCGGGACCGACTGGTCGAAGATCTGCGCCGCCAGGTGGCCGAGCTTTCCAAGCGGCTCGAAAGGCTGGCCGCCGCACCTGCCCGCGCCAGCCGCCGCCGCAAACCCGGACGCTGAGGTAGAATCCCGTCGCGCTTTGCGCTGTGTGCACCATGCCCAGGCCTGCGGCTGAATGGATTCTCACGTTCGACGACGGACCGCTGCCGTCCGACATTGTGGACTACGACGCCAGCGACCCGAACGCCGGCGACGAACTGCTGGCGCCGCTCGATTCGATCGTAAGCAAGCTCCGCGACCATCCCGCCGGCCCCATCCCGGCGGTCTTCTTCCTCCGCGGGCCCGGCTACCCGTGGAAGCCGGGCCGCAAGCCGCCGAAGGCGCTATTCGCCCGCGGCGTGCGCATGATCCTCGACGCCGGACACGCCGTCGGCATCCACTGCTTCAAGCACGACCCGGAGCTGTGGTGGAACTGGCTGTTCACCGCCGAGCGCATTCAACGCGACCTGGATCGTTGCGTCGACTACTTCTCGTCGATGCTGCCCGGCCGCATGACCGTCTTCCGTCCGCCGTACGGCCAGGGCGGTCCGCCCGGCGTGGCCTGGGCGCGCCGGCATCGCGTGCGTCACCGCCGCTGGGACATGGATACGGAGGACTGGCTGCACCATGCGGACGCGGCGGACTTCGCGCGGCGGTTCGAGAACGATCCGGACGGGCACCTGCGGCACATCGTCGATTCGCTGCCGGTCAAAATGCTCGTGCACACGTTCTGGCCGGGGGCGAACGACTTCCTGCTGCACGTCAGCGTGCGGACGGCGAGCTACCTGGACCGCATCCTCGACCGCATCTGCGAGGTGACGCGCCTGCAAGGGCATGAGCCGGCGTTCGTTGTCCCGCGGACGTATCTCACCCCGCCGTGAGACGCACCCGCGCAGGGCCGCCGGCCAACGAATTGGCTTGACCCGCGCTGCGGGGGGTTCTAGGTTCCATACGAGAAGCGGCGGCGGGCGGACGAGGGACGCGTTTGAATTCTCTGTGGCTTGTGTTGGGGGCGCTGGCGGCGATCGCGGTCGCCTATCGCTGCTACGGCGCGTTTCTGGCGGCCCGCGTCGCGACGCTCAACGACCTGCGGCCCACGCCCGCCTATCGCCTTAAAGACGGCGTCGATTATCAGCCGACCAACAAGTGGGTGCTGTTCGGGCATCACTTCGCTGCCATCGCGGGGCCCGGGCCGCTGATCGGCCCGGTGCTGGCGGCCCAATGGGGCTTTCTGCCGGGCTTCATCTGGATCGTGATCGGCGCCTGCCTGGCCGGGGCCGTGCACGACTTCGTGATCCTGTGGGCCAGCGTGCGGCAGGACGGCCTGTCGCTGCCGAAGATCGCGCGCGAGAACCTGGGCGAGCTGTCGGGCATCACCACCTCAGTCGCCACGCTTTTCATCGTCGTCACGACGCTCGCCGCCGTCGCCGTCGTCGTCGTCAACGCCCTGGCCGAAAGCGCCTGGGGCATGTTCACCATCGTAGTCACGATCCCCGCCGCTCTGCTGACCGGCTTCTGGATGTACAAGGTCCGGCCCGGCAAGGTCGGCGAGGCTTCGCTGATCGGCGTCGTGATCGTGCTGGCGGGCGTGTTTCTGGGCCAGCCGTTCGCCGAGTCGCAGTTCGGCCGCTGGCTGTTGTTCGACGCGCCGGCGCTCAAGCTGCTGCTGCCGGCCTACGCCTTGGTCGCCTCGATCCTGCCGGTGTGGGTGCTGATGTGCCCGCGCGACTATCTGAGCTGCTACATGAAGATCGGCGTGATGGTGGTGCTGGCGGTGGGCATCTTCGCCGCCGCCCCGCCGCTCAAGATGCCGGCCACGACGCCATTCCTCGGCGGGGGCGGCCCCGTGATCGCCGGCCCGGTGTGGCCGTTCGTGTGCATCGTGATCATGTGCGGCGCGATCTCGGGTTTTCACGCGCTGATCGCGTCGGGCACCACGCCGAAGATGGTCGAGAAAGAGAGCCACATCCGCCCGATCGGCTACGGCGCGATGGTGGTGGAGGCGTTCGTGGCTGTGACGGCCCTGGTGGCGGCCGCGGCGCTGGAGCCGGGCGACTACTTTGCCCTCAACGTCGCCCAGGCGACCCCCGAGCAGCAGGCCGCCTACGCGCGCTTCGTGAATGGCTCGGTCGAGCGCGGCTGGGACCTGCGGCCGAAGGAGCTGGCCGCCCTGGAGCAGGGGACGGAAGAGAAGCTGGCCGGGCGCACCGGTGGGGCGGTCACGCTGGCCGTCGGCATGGCCAAGGTGTTTTCCAGCATGCCCGGCATGCAGACGCTGATGTCGTACTGGTATCACTTCGTGATCATGTTCGAGGCCCTGTTCATCCTGACGCTGCTGGAGACCGGCACACGCGTGGCCCGCTTCGTGTTCCAGGAAGCGGTGGCGCAGTTCCAGCCGCGGCCTACGTTCGGCGGCAAGCCGAACTGGACCATGAACATCACCATGAGCGTGGTGACCTGCTTCGGCTGGGGCTACCTGCTGTACATGGGGACGATCGACCTGCTCTGGCGCATGCTGGGCATCGCCAACCAGCTCCTGGCCGCGATCGCGCTGGCGGTTGGCACGACCTACCTGCTCAAGCACGCCGCCAAGCGCGTCTACGCCCTGTGCACCGGCGTCCCGTTCGTGTTCGTGCTGGCCACGACGCTCTACGCCGGCGTCTGGAGCGTGCACGGATGGTGGACGCAGATCCCCTCCGCATCGCCCGGCGACGTGCTGAAGCTCCAGATCAGCGCGGCGCTGGCGACGATCATGCTGCTGCTGACGGCCGTCATCGCCGCCGACGCCGTGCGGAGCTGGGCGCGCCTGCTGTACTCGCCGGCGGCCGAGCCGCGGCCGGTAGGGTAGGGGGGCGCCGAGCCGCCCCAGTTGTAGAGCCGAGCCGCCCCGGTCCTGTGGTGTTGAACCGGGCCATGACTGGCCCGGCTCGGCACACCGCCGCCGACCTCGGGCGGCTGCCGTGGTTCCTGCATTTCCTGGCGCGGCTGTTCGCTGCACCGAGACGGCCTCCGGGCGCGGGCCTCTGGTCCGGCGTCTGCCTGCTCGTGCGGCAGTGACGTGCACGGCGGGAGCGTGGCGCGGTTCAGGCCGCGCTGGTCGCTGACATCGGGTGGACGTTCAAGGGATCCTGCCTCTTCCGCTGGATCTGCGGCTCTGCGGGTGGATGTCAGCGGCCGGCGAAGCGGGCCCGCTTGGTCTCCAGGTCAGCCAGCAGCGCCTCGAACGAGTCCGCGAACAGCCTGACGCCCTCCCGCAGGAGCTGCTCGGTCACGTCTTCCATGCGGATGCCGATGCCGCGCAGCCGCTCCACCAGCCCGTAGGCCTGCTTGACGTCCATGTCGATCGTGCGGGCCGGGGCGGCGTGCCGGCGGATTTCGTCCAGCGTGTGCAGCGGGACGGTATTGACCGTGTGCGGGCCGATCAGCGCGTCCACGTACTTCGTCGGCGAGTAGGTCGGGTTCTTCGTGCTCGTGCTGGCCCACAGCGGCCGCTGCACGCGGGCCCCGGCGGCGCGCAGGTCGCGGAACGCGTCCGACTCGAACACCTGCTTGAAGCAGTCATACGCGATCTTCGCGTTGGCGACCGCCGCCTGGCCCAGCAGCGTCTCCAATCCGTGCTCGCCCGCCGCGATCTTCTCGCCCAGCAGCTTGTCCACCAGCGTGTCGACGCGGCTGACGAAGAACGACGCCACCGAGCCGACCAGCCCGATCGGCCGCTCCGCCCGGCGCAGGATTCGCAGCCCGTCCAGGTAGGCCTGCATGACCTCCTCGTAGCGCGCGATGGCGAAGATCAGCGTCACGTTCACGTTGATCCCCTCGCCGATCAGCGTGCGCATGGCCGGCAGCCCCTCGGCCGTGGCGGGCACTTTGATCATGAGATTGCGGCGGTCGACCGCGGCGAAGAGCCGGCGGGCCTCGGCGATGGTGCCCTCGGTATCGTGGGCCAGCTTGGGGTTGACTTCGAGGCTGACGTAGCCGTCGCGCCCGTGCGTCTCGTTGTAGACGTTGCGAAGCTGGTCGGCGGCGGCCTGGATGTCGCGGATCGCAAGCGCCTCGTAGATCTCGTACGCGCTGCGGCCCTCGCGGGCCAGCTCGCGGATCTGATCGTCGTAGTCGCGGCCGGCGGCGATCGACTTGTGGAAGATGGTCGGGTTGCTGGTGACGCCCGTCACGCCGTCGTTGATCAGCTCGCGCAGCTTGCCGCTGCGGAGCAGCTCGCGGCTGATGAAGTCCAGCCACAAGGCTTGCCCCTGCTCGGTGATCTGCCGGATGCGGTTCGATCCTCGCATGCCTGCCTCGCGGCCGCCCGCAGGTTGTGCTGGAGCGCTCGGACAACGACGCGCGGAAACGCCGGCGGCCGACCGCTCCTACGCGTCGGCCGCGTCCCTGCCGCGCCTATTCTACCACGCGCGTCCGGCGGCCGGCGTCAAGTCCGGCCGAAGAATTGCGAGATGCCCGCGCGCGACTCGGCCGTGAGGCGCATCGATGCGTTCAGCTTGCGGGCCTCCTCGACCGCGTCGGCGTGCTGCAGCCCGCGGACGCGGTTCAGAAGCCGCTTGGTGTTGGCCAGCGCCTGGGGCGGATAACCGGCGAAAATCTCGGCGTACTCCCGGGCGCGCAGCAGGAGCCGCTCGTCCGGAACGACCTCGTTGCAGAGCCCGAACTCCAGCGCCCGCGCCGACGATAGCGTCTCACCCGTCAGCAGCAGGTACTTGGCCTGGCGTTCGCTCACCAGCCGGAGCAGGTAGGTCATGACGATCGCGGCCACCAAGCCGCGCTTGATCTCCGGATAGCCGATCTGGCCGGAGCCGCCGCAGATGACAATGTCGCACACCGATACGAGGCCGGCGCCACCGGCGACGGCCGGGCCGTTGACAGCCGCAATCACAGGCTTCGACAGGTTGTCAATCGTCTCGAAGAGCGTCAGCAGGCTGGCGGCGTCGATCTCGGACTGATCAGGCGTGCTGGCGGCGACCTCCCTGAGGTCCAGCCCGGCGCAGAACGCCGTCCCCGCGCCGGTCAGGATCACGCTGCGGACGCCCGGGTCGCCGTCCGCCTGCTGCAGCGCCTCGGTCAACCCGGCGATCAGCGCCCGCGAGAGCGCGTTGCGCTTATCGGGCCGGTTCAGCGTCAGCTCGAGCCCAGCCGCCGTGCGCTGCGTGAGAAGCAGGGGATCCACGCTCACGCTCCGCCGCCGCTGCGCGCGGCCAGGGCCGCATCCAGGGCCGCCAGCGCCAGGGCACGCGTCGTCAGCTCCTCTTCAAGCTGCCGCGTGTACAGCTCCTCCAGTACCTGCCTGTAGATCGGCCCGGGTTCGACCCCGCGCTCCAGCAGGTCTTCGCCGGTCACCAGCGGCGGCGGCTGGACCTGATCCAGCCGGACCGCCGCCAGCCGAATCGTCAGCCGCGCCTTGCGTGCGGCGCCGTCCGGCCGGGCGGCGTAGCGCGACTCCACCAGCGTCCGCAGGTCGGCGAACGCCGGGTGGGCCATGCGCCGTTTGAGGTCAGAGAGGCGGATCGCGTCCGGCTCGTCGAGGTCGGCCTGATGCGCGACCAGCCATGTGACCGCGTCGCGCTGCGCGTTCGAGAACGTCAGATCGCGACACACGCACTGCACCTGGTCGATGGGCCGGTCCGCGACCAGGGCCGCGAACGCCGCCTCAAACGACGCCTCGCGCGGCAGGCGCATGAGACGTTCGCGGGCGGCGGCGATGTGATCGGGCGGCCAGCTCGCCTGCGGCCATAGGTGCGGCAGCAGGCCGGTGGACGTCAGCAGCTCGAAGGCCTGCCGCCGCGAGGCGTGCGCCAGCATCTTCTCCAGCTCCTCGCGGACGCGCTCGGCGGCGACTTTGGCGAGCAGGGGCGCGTTTTCACGGATTGCAGCCAGCGTAGCCGGCTCGATCTCGAAGCCCAGCCGGGCCGCCAGCCGCACCGCACGCAGCATGCGCAGGTGATCCTCGTGGAAGCGTGCCGTCGGTTCGCCGATCGCGCGGACCCGGCGTGCGGCAAGGTCCTGGCGTCCGTCGACGTAGTCGATGACGACGTTCTCGAGCGGGTCGAGGAACATGCCGTTGATGGCGAAATCGCGGCGCAGGGCGTCCTGGCGGGCGTCGCTGAAGGTCACCTGCGCGGGATGCCGGCCGTCCAGGTACGGCCCCTCGCTGCGGAACGTGGCCACCTCCACCCAGCGCCGCTGCATCCGCACCAGCACCACGCCGAACTGCGCACCCACCTGGCGGGTGGGCGTGAACAGCTCGCACACGCGGTCGGGCACGGCGTCGGTGGCCACGTCGTAGTCGGTGGGCGTCAGGCCCAGCAGCAGGTCGCGCACGCAGCCCCCGGCCAGCAGGGCCTCGTGCCCGGCGGCGCGCAGCCGGCGCACGATCTCGACCGCCGGCCCAGCGGCCCGCGGCAGCGGCTTCTCCAGCGGCGTGCGTTCATCCATGGTTCGAGCGGTCTTGGCGCCGGGTCCGTGCCCGGGCCCAACTTCCAGCGCAGGCGCGCTCACATTGCCACGCGGCGATGTAGGGTTCCACGCTTTGCGGCACAATACTTCCGCGTCGGAGGTCGCGTGAGCAGACCGGCCCCGCAGCGGCTGTCGGCCGAGGCTACCAGGCGAAGTGCGCGAAGGCCTTGTTGGCTTCAGCCATGCGGTGCACGTTCTCGCGCGTCTGCATGGCGTCGCCCTCGCGGCGGTAGGCGGCCATCAGCTCGTCGGCCAGACGGACGGACATGGGCTTGCCCTTCCTGGCGCGGGCGGCCAGCAGGATCCAGCGAATGGCCAACGATTGGCGCCGCTTGGCGCTGACCTGCATCGGCACCTGGTAGTTGGCCCCGCCCACACGCCGCGAACGCACCTCGATGTTGGGCCTGACGTTGTCCACGGCGGTCTCGAACACCTCCAGGGGCGGCACGTCCTTGAGCTTCTTCTCGACCAGGTCCATGGCGTCGTAGAAGACGCGCTGCGCGACGGCCTTCTTGCCCTCCCACATCATGCAGTTGATGAACTTCGACACCAGCTTGCTGCCGAAGCGCGGGTCGGGCCGAATCTGATCTTCGGAGGCCGTGAATCTCTTGAACGCCATCGCTCTACCTCGGCGGCGCGTGCGGACCGCGCCGCGCTCTCACTCCTGCATCACTTCTTCCTGCGCTTGACGCCGTATTTGCTGCGGCTGCGGTTGCGCGGTTTGCCTTCCTTGTCGCCCGCGACGCCGGCGCAGTCCAGCGACCCGCGGACGATGTGGTAGCGCACGCCCGGCAGGTCGCGCACGCGCCCGCCGCGCACCAGCACGATCGAGTGCTCCTGCAGGTTGTGGTCCACGCCGGGGATGTAGGCCGTGACTTCGCGGCCGTTGGTCAGCCGCACGCGGGCCACCTTCCGCAGCGCCGAATTCGGCTTCTTGGGCGTCTGCGTCTTGACCAGCAGGCACACGCCGCGCCGTTGCGGACACTGCTCCAGGTCGCGGACCTTGGACTTCTCGATTTTCTTTCGCCGCGGCCGCGCCACCAGTTGGTTGATCGTGGGCATAAACGTCCGTTCCCTGTCGGCCGGCCGGCCCGGTCGGCCGGCGGCGGACAGAGAACTATAGCCCATGCGCCGCCCCTGCCAAGGGGGCGCGCTTGCGTCTGCTTCAGGCGCGTGCCGGCCGACGACAGACGCCCCCATTCCGGACACTACACCTGCGGCGCAAAAACTCGCGCAGTAGAGGCCGCGCTAGCGCAGCCGGCCGGGGCGCTCATAGAAAGCGATGTGCTGGCGCTCAAACTCCGGCGCCCGCCGCACGCGATAGTTGCGGCGCAGCCATTGCACGAACGCGGATTGCGGGTTGAGGCGCGCGGCCAGGACCACGTCCGGCCATTGGCCGGCGCGCTGCGGATCAAAGTCCCGCGTGCCGCGCTGCGTCAGGTAGTCCTGAAGCCCCGGGAACATCAGCCCGTAGTTCACGTGGTTTTCCAGGTGCGCCATGCCCATCAAATGCGTGCAACGCACGGCGAACACGGTCTGGCCCGCCTTCCGCAGCTTGGCCACCCGGCCACTCAAAGCATACTGATCGTCGAGGTCGTAGCCCGCGTTGACGTCGGAGCGATGCAGCCGCTGCGCGCCCCGCAACCCCGCGTGCACGCCCCAGGCGAAGGCCGCCACGCCGATCGCGCATGCCACAAACCGACCGAACGTCGCGTTCACACGCACTGTCGCCGCAGCGACAGCCGCCAGCGCGCCCGCCAGGCCGATCGCCAGAAACGGCAACATGAAGAACAGGTCCGGCGGCCCCTGGTGGTCGTAGTAGGTGAAGCCCACCGAAACCGCCGTGCACAGCCCCCAGCCCAGCCACACCGGGCGTTCACGTACGAACCGCACGGCGCGGCGCGGGGCGAAGGGCATGGCCAGCAGCGACAGCAGCAACAGCACCAGCGCCGCGATGGCGACGAACGTGCTTGCCCCGAACGAGGCGCGCCACGCGCGCCAGAGGATCTCGCCGGCCGGCATGAGCCCCCGAAAGCCGCCGCTCTGGTGCCGCATGTACTCGGCCGGGAAGACGAACGTCTGGAACCACTGTTCGCGGACGGTGTTCCAGCCGTGGGCGAAAAAGTACGTCTCGTAGACGACCAGCGTCAGCAGCGCCCCGGCGGCTAGGCGGAGCACGTTGCGGACGCGGCCCGGCGGGATCAGGAACGCCAGCCCCGCCGCCCCGAACACCACCACCCCCGGCTGCCAGCACAGGTACGCCAGAGCGCCGAACACGCCGCACCACGTCGGCCGGCCGCGGGCGAGCGTCCAAAGCGCCGCGAGCATGAACAGCGCCAGGTACACCTTGGGCTGCGACCCCATGCTGGCGTGCCAACTGAACATGGCGAAGGACCACATCGCCGCCGCCGCCGCATGCGCGCTCAGCGGGCTTCTGGTCATGGCCAGCGCGGCCAGCCAGGTCGCGGCCATGCCCGCGCCGTAGATCAGCAGGCTGACGACGCGCGTAGCGCGCACGTCGTCCAGACCCAGCGGCCGCCCGACCGTGACGCCGATCGCGGCCAGCAGCGAGCTGGCGTGGTGCTTGGGGTCGAAGTTGCTGATGTGCGGCGGGACGCCGGAGGCGGCCCGCTCGGCGACGTAGAAGTAGTGCTGGTTGTCCAGCAGCAGCGGCTGGTTCCAGAAGTCGTACAGCCAGGCCGCCGCCAGCGGCGCGAGCGCCAGGTATGCGGCGGCGACTGCGGCCTGCGCACCGCGGCCGAGGGGGCGGTCTGCGGCGCGAAGTCCGAGAAGCGTGCGCCCGATGGCTTCGAGCGGGCGGACCGCATTGCCGGCCGGCGTTTGGCGTGGGTTCGCGTCGCTCACGCCGGGAGTATACGGTCGGACTCGCTGGTTGCCGCCTTCGCCGAGCCGGTGCTAGACTCCATGCGATGCGTCGGTTTGTGGTGCTTCTCGCCGGTCTTGCGGCCGCTGGGGTTGGCGTCGGCTGCGACTCGCGGGCCGGCGCCCCGCCCGGGCGCGGCGCGCGTCCCAACCTGATCCTGATCCTGGTCGACACGCTCCGCGCCGATCGGCTCGGCGCTTACGGGAGCACGGCTGGACTCACGCCGACCATGGACGCGATCGCGTCCGAGGGCGTGGTGTTCGAGTCGGCGATCGCGCCGGCGCCGTGGACGCTGCCCGCGGTCGCGTCGCTGTTCTGCGGCTACTACCCGTCCGTCCACAAGGCCACGGACTACAAGACCGTCGCCGGCCGCAGCAAGAACCCCAGCGGCACGGTGCGCGTGTTCTCGGACAGGTTCGTGACGCTGGCCGAGGCCCTGCAAAAGGCCGGCTATGCCACCGCCGCGTTCTCGGCCAACCCCTTCATCAAGGCCGAGCACGGCTTCGGGCAAGGCTTCGATCTGTTCCGTTTTCTGGGAGACAAGGCGCCCGGCGACCAGGTGAACGAGGCGGCCCTGCGCTGGCTGGCCGAGCGTGAGGCTGGCAAACCGTTCTTCCTCTACCTGCACTACATGGAGCCGCACGCACCCTACGACGCCGCCGATGAGCTGCTGGAGCCGCTGCTGGGGGCGGTCGAGCTCCGGGCGCAGAAGCGCGCGCTGAGCCAGTCCGAGCTGGCGCAGTTCCGCAACTACTACCGCAAGTCGATGGTGCGCTACGCCGGCTTGCCGCGGCATCAAAATCTGTGGAAGTACGCAGAGTACTGGGCGGCCCGCTATGACGCCGCCGTGCGCCAGGCGGATGTGCATCTGGGCGCGCTGCGGGCGCGGCTGCAGGAACGGGGTGTGTGGGACGGGGCGCTGGTGGTGCTGCTGGCCGACCACGGGGAGGCGCTGGGCGAGCACCAGTGGTGGGGCCACGGCACGTGCGCGTACCACAACCAGCTCCACGTGCCGCTGGTCATTCGTTATCCGGGGCGGCAGAGCGCGGGCCGTCGGTTCCCGCAGCTCGTCCGCCTGTTCGACGTCCTGCCGACGCTGCTGGAGCAGGGTCGCGCCGGCAGCTTGAAGGGTATTCAGGCCCGCTCCTTGCGGCCGCTGCTGGATGGGCTTCGCGACGAGCCGCGCTTTGCGCTGGCCGAGTCCGTCAATACGCAGCCGGGGCTTAAGGCGCTGCTGTCCGCAGACTGGAAGCTGCTGGCGCAGACCGACCGGCAGACGTACGCGCTGTTCAACCTGGCTGCCGACCCGGGCGAGCTGAGCGATCTGGCGGCGCGCGAACCGCAGCGGCTGGCCGAGCTGCGGAGCCTGCTCGAGACGCGGATGCGCGAGAACGCCGAGCTCGGCAAGGGAATCCAGGCCGGGGAAGTCGAGATCAGTCCGGAAGGGGTGCAGCAGCTCGGGCATCTGGGCTACCTCGGCGACGCATCGCACGAGGACGAGCCCGCCGACGACAGCGAGCCGCCCAGCCAACAGGAAGACGACCAGCCCTAGTTCGTCCTGGCGCCCATCCGTCGTTTTGCACGGCCAACTTGTTCGATCACCTCTGCGCGGCATCACCGCACGGGTGCGGAATGTCGGCGGCGGCGCGCAAGTGCCTAATCAAGTCGCACTTGGCGCGCTCCGATACCCCCAACGTTTGTCGGCGGGCCTGCGCCCGCCCGCAGCCGGCGACCTGGGATGTCTGCGGCCAATTCAAACAACCCGGCCGAACCGCCCCTCCGCCGTGTCGCCACACGGCTGTGCGCCGACGTTTTTCCGGAAGCGGCCGGGCTGTGTCTGGTGGCCACGCTGCTGGCCGGACTGTTCGCGGTCGGCGGCGTCACTTATCGGGCGCTGAGCCACGACGCGGACGCCGCGTTCGGCGAGCACGGCCGGACGCTGGCGGGGGTGATGGCGGCGGAGTTGGCAGGGCCGGCGGCCAGCGCGGACGAATCCGCCCGCGTGGCCTTCGAGCGCCTGGTCAATCGCAGCGGCATCGTCGCGGCACGCTGGCGCGACGCAGAAGGCCTGGTGCGGATGGAATGGCCCAGCGACGGCGGGCCCGGACGCTCGGGTGCGGCGGCGATCGCGCTGGCGAGCGGCAAGAGCTTCGCCACGCCGATTCCCGGTCCGAACGGGCGGCCGGCGGGCACGCTCGAGCTGACCTTGGCTTGGAGTTTCTCGCCGTCGCACGGCCGGGTGTTCCTGAGCTGGGGCCTCTTCGCGGCCGCCAGCCTGCTGGTTTTCCTGCTGATCTATTACCGGCTGCTGCGGCACGTGCGGCCGATCCAGGCCGTACAGCGCAGCCTGCTCGACTACGCCGCGGGCATCGAGCACGAGCTGCGCGCCCTGGCGCTGAGCGACTCGCTGGGCGAGGTGGCCCGGGGCTGGAACCGCCTGATCCAGCAACTGGTCGAGCTGCGCCGCGCGGCAGACGAGTCCCGCAGCGGCGACTCGGCCGGCGGCGCGCTGCAGCGCTTTGAGAGTCGCACCCTCCGCCGCACGCTCGACCGGCTGCAACTCGGCGTGCTGCGTTTCGGGCTGGACCAGCGCATCAGCTACGCCAACGCAGCCGTGGCGCGCCTGCTCAGCCGGACCGAGGACTCCATCGTCGGGCGACTGGTCAGCGACGTGCTCGAGGCGGAAAGCGCCGCACGGCTGCTCGGCGCCCACGCGCGGGCCACCGCGTCGTTGTCGTTCGACCGCATGCACGGCCCGGACGAGCACGCCGCGACCTTGCGTTTCACGCTCCTGCCGGCCAAGGCCGACCCGTCCGACGGCGAGTCGATCGTCACGATTGAGGACGTCAGTCACGTCAAGGAAGTCGAGCGCGCCCGCGACAACTTCCTCTATCACGTCACGCACGAGCTGCGCACGCCGCTCACCAACATCCAGGCCTACGCGGAGACGCTCACCAAGCCCAGTTTCGACGACGAGCAGACCCGCCGCGAGTGCTACAACGTGATCATCAGCGAGACGCGCCGCCTGAGCCGGCTGGTGGAGGACATCCTGAACGTCTCGCAGCTCGAGGTCGGCACGGCCCGCGTCGAGCTGGACGACGTGGACCTGGTGCGGCTGCTGCGGCAGATGGTGCAGGACAACCTCGGCGCCGCCGACGAGAAGCGCATCGACCTGACGCTCAAGCTGCCGCCCAAGGTGCCCAAGCTCCGCGGCGACAAGCAGCGGCTGAGCGTGATGATCAACAACCTGATCGGCAACGCCGTCAAGTACACGCCGGAGGGCGGCGAGGTGAGCGTGACGCTCGAGCTGCGCGAGCGGCACGTGCGCATCCTGGTCAAGGATACGGGCATCGGCATCGACCCGACCGACCAGCCGCGCGTCTTCGAGAAGTTCTACCGCGCTGACAGCGAGCAGGTGCGGGCCGTGCCCGGCACCGGGCTGGGGCTGGCCATCGCGCGCGAGGTGGCGCGCGTGCACGGCGGCGACATCTACCTGCAGAGTCAGCCGGGCAAGGGCTCGACCTTCACGGTCGAGCTGCCGGTCGCGGAGGAGGTCGGCGGCGCGAGCCCGTCGCCGGCCCCAGCGGCGGTGCGTCCGCGAACCGAGAGCTCGCAGGGGGAGGCACAACCATGAGCCGCATTCTGGTGGCCGAAGACGATCCACACATCCTGCGGGTGATCTGCATGTGGCTCTCGCGGCAGGGCCACGAGGTGCGGGAGGCGCGCAATGGCCTCGCCGCGCTTCAGCAACTGTGCGACCAGTGCCCCGACATCCTGATCACGGACATCAACATGCCCGGCATGGACGGGCTGGAGCTGCTGCGGCACGTGACCAGCCGCCAGCCGCGGCCGCACGGCATCGTCGTCCTGACCAACCGCTGGGACCATCGCAAGATCGGCGAGCAGCTCGCCAATGCGGGGGTGCTGGTGATGCCCAAGCCGTTCAGCCCCAGCAAGCTGGCGGAGCTGATTCAGTCGCTCGGCGCCGCCGCCAGCGCGGCAGCGCGCAGCACGACTGCGACGGCGGAGGGGATTGAATGACCCCAGCCCCAGCCAACGAACGCAGCGCCCGCGTCGTGCAAGGCGTCGTCGCGCATCTGGCGCGCGCCACGACCAGCGGGCGGCGCTCCCTGGCGGTACTGGGCTGCGGCGTGCCGGCCCAGCCGCCGACGCACTGCCTGCGGACGTGCCTGCACAACGACCCACAACGGATCGCACAAGACGGTTGCGGGTGGTTGCAGGCCGCCGCGCAGGGTCGGCGGGACGTGAGCTGTCTGCGCGACGGGCGCTGCCCGAAGGGCTACTCGGTCTCGGCCGAGACGGTGGTCTTACACGGCGAGGAGGCTCTGGCCGTCTGCCTCGAGGGGCCGATCGCCGCAGCGATGCCAAGCGGGCCGATCGATCCGGACGGCACGTCAGGCGCGGCGGACGCGGCCCCGAGCGGGTTGGCGCAGCTCGACGCGCTGGCCCGCGTGGTGCGGCAGGTCGGCGCGCTGTTGGAGGAGAACGAGGGGCTGGCGGATGAGGTGTTGCGCGTCTACGAGCAGCTCAACCTGATCTTCCAGCTCACGCAGAAGTTCGCCGGCCTCACCAACCTGGTCCAGATCGAGAAGGTCCTCGTGCAGAGCCTGGGCGAACTGCTGGCGGCCGAGACGGTCTCGGTCGTCAGGCCGGACGGCGCCGGTCGGCATTACGACATCGCCGACCGGGCCGGCCGCCCGCGGCGGATCGGCGACTGGCGCGACCCGCCGCTGATGTCCGCCGTCCGGCAGGTGCGCGAATCTCGCACGGTGTCGGTCCTGCCGCATCGGGGCGTGAACCTGCTGGCCGGGTCGCTCGTGCGGCGCGAGGACGCCATCGATGTGGTCCTGGTCGCGCGTCCGCCGGCCGCGCGGGAGTTCACCTCCGGCGACCTGCTGCTGCTCGAGGCGGTGCTCGCGTTCGGCGGGCCGATCCTGGGCAACACCGAGCTGCACGAGCAACTGCGAGCGATGTCGGTCGAAACCACGCGCGCCCTGGTGGCGGCGATCGACAAGAAGGACCGTTACACCAGCGGCCACTCCGAGCGCGTCGGGCTGCTGGCGACGCTGGCCGGCCGCGAGCTGGGCCTCAGCGGCGCCGACTTGACGCTCCTGGAATGGACGGCGCTGCTGCACGACGTGGGCAAGATCGGCGTGCCGGAGGAAATCCTCAACAAGCCCGGGGCGCTGACGGCCGAGGAGTTCGCGATCATCAAGAGGCACCCCGACATGGGTTGCGAAATCCTCGCACCGATCGCCAGCTTCCGCCAGGTGCTCGACGCGGTGCGTTTCCACCACGAGAACCCCGACGGCACCGGCTATCCCCTGGGGCTGACGCGGGACGAAATCCCGCTGTTCGCGCGGATCATCCACGTGGTCGACGTGTTCGACGCGCTCAGCACCGCCCGCTCCTACCGCAAGGCCTACACCGTCGACGGGGCCCTGCAGATCATCCGCGAGGAAGCCGGCACCAAGCTCGACGCCGATGCCGTCGCGGCCTTCTTGCGCGCCCTGGAAGCGTTCCGCCGCCGACGGCCCGAGCGTTTCGCCCGGCTCTATCCGTCCCAGCAGGAGGTGGCCTGTGGCAGCCCGTGACGCGCTCACAAGAACCGGCCTGTGGCTGACGTGCGGCGGCCTGGTGGTGCTGATCGCCCGGCACATCATCACGTTCGCCGACGGGGGCTTCGGGCTGGACAGCGTGATGCTGGCGGGGGGCACGATCGCCGGGTACGTCGCCATCGGCGCCGGCATCTGCCTCAACGCAGGCTGGTGGAATCATCGCGCCGCCTTCCCTTCGCCGCGCACCGACGCGGCCTGGCCTGGACCGGGGACCGGCGCCGCCCCGCCGGTCGCTGCCGACGCGCGCAGCGAGACCCCGCAGATGTGCGCTACCTTCGTGGAGTGGGCCGAGAGCCTGGAGCCGGACGCACCAATCTGGCCGGCGTTTGACCAGCTCGTGCGCGAGATGCTCACCGAACACCTGGGCGCGGGGCGGGTGCGCTGCTTCGCGGTCGAGCCGACTGAGCAGCAGCTCTGCTCGCTGGCGCAGCGCGAGGAGGCCGACGCCCCGCCGCAGTCCGCCCGCACTGGCATCCTCGGCCATGTCGTCACGACCGGCGATGAGTTCATCGCCGAGGATGGCGCGCACGGCGAGCTGCTGGATCAGTTGGCGGCCGAGGGCGAGAACCGCTGGGATTGGGTCTGGCCCGTGCGCTCTCGCGGGGCGACGGTCGGGCTGCTGGCGGTCGGAAGGCTGCCGCAGGCATGGCGCGCGGAGCGGCAGACCATCGGGCAACTGGTCGGCGCGTTCTGGGCCCACGTGGCCTGTCTGGATGAGCTCCGCATCGCGCGGCGGACGGACAAGGCCTCCGGCGTACTGACGCGCGGGGACTTCTTCGAGGCGGCCTCGCGGGCGACCGCCGACGCCTACGAGGACAACGAGCCGATCGTGGTGGCGGCGCTGGCGCTGGAGGGGCTGCGCGGCTTGGACGATGTGGGCCGCTGGCGGACGCGCGACGAGTTGGTCGAGCGGCTGGGGCGGCTCGTGCGGCGGCGCATGCGCAGCGACGACGTGATCGGCCGCTTCTCCGACGACCGTTTCGTGGTCCTGCTGCGGCGGCTCGACAGCGGGCTGGGCCGGCTGATCGCGGAGAAGCTGCTGCACGTCGCCAACTCCCAGATCGTGGCCCCGCTGGTCGAGCGGGCCGGCGGCGCGGCGCGGATCCAGTTGCGGATCGGGCTGGCCGGCAGCGGGCTGGAGCGGAAATCCTTCGAGTCGCTGATGGTATCGGCGTTTGAGACGGTCGAGCGCGCCCGCCGACAGGGTGTACCGATCAGCACCGACATCGAGGACTCGGCGTTGGCCGGCGTGCCGCAGAGCGCGGGGAGCCCGGAGGCATCATGAACCTGCAGGCACAGCAGCATGGCACCGTAACGGTTCTGCGGCCGCGCGGGCCGCTGGCCGGCCAGGACGCGGCCGACTTCCGCGGCCAGGTCGAGCGCGAGCTGCAGGCCAAGGGCGGGCGGGTCGTGCTGGACTTCTCGGAAGTCCCGTACCTCGACAGCGCGGGGATCGAGGCGCTGCTGGACCTGTGCGTAGACCGTGCCGGGATGCCCAGCCCCCGTCTGGCAAAGCTCGCCGAGACGTGCCGCGAGGCGCTGGACTTGACCCGCACGCTGCCGTTGCTGGAGGTGTTCGACACGGTCGAGAACGCCGTACGCAGCCTGAAGCGCTGAGCCGAGCCGGGCCCGTTATGGCCCGGTTCGACCGCCCCATGACTGGGGCGGCTCGGTGCGCACCGCATGGGTTGCGCGGCGAAGGCTGGCAAGATGAGGTTCGGCAAGGGTGACAAGCTGGGGCAGATGCTGGTCCAGGAAGGCCTGGTCCGCGAGGAGGACCTGCTGCGCGCCCTCAAGCACCAGCACGCCGACAACAAGCGCCTGGGCGAGCTGTTGGTCGAACTCAACCTGCTCTCCCCCGCCGCGCTGCTCAGCGCCCTCAGTCGCCACCTGGGCGTCAAGGCCGTGCAACTGCGGCACGGGCTGATCGACCCGGCGGTCGCCCGGCTGCTGGACCGCGAGGAGGCCCAGCGGCTCAAGGCCCTGCCGCTGTTCAAGGTCCGCAACACGTTGACGGTCGCCCTCGCTGACCCGCAGTCGCTGCCGACCATCGACCGCCTGGCGCATCTGACCGGCGGCACCATCAATCCGGTGCTGGCGCTGGAGCGGAACATCGCCGAGTTCCAGGAGAAATACCTGGGCGAGCAGGTGGACGTGGACAGTTTCCTCGTCAACCTGGCCGAAAGCGACGTGGAGGTCATCGAGCGCGAGACCGTCGACGAGAGCACATCGCACGAAATCTCGCGCATGGTCCAGGGCAGCCCGATCATCAACCTGGTCAACCTGGCGGTCATGACCGCCATCCGCGACGGCGCCAGCGACATCCACATCGAGCCCAGCAAGCGCTCCACCCGGCTGCGTTACCGCATCGACGGCAACCTGCGCGAGCTGATGAGCGCCCCGGCCGGCATGCACGCCGCCATCGTCTCGCGCGTCAAGGTGATCGGGAAGATGGACATCGCCGAGCGGCGCCTGCCGCAGGAGGGCCGCGTGCACGTGATCGCTGAGGGCCGCGAGATCGACCTGCGCGTCTCGTCCATGCCCACGCTGCTGGGCGAGAAGGTCGTCATCCGCATCCTCGACAAGAAGAACCTGAACGTGTCATTCGAGGAGCTGGGCGTGCGTCCCGGCCAGCTCGCGGTGTTCAAGCGCATCTTCGCCCGTCCGCACGGCATCGTGCTCGTGACCGGGCCGACCGGCAGCGGCAAGACGACTACGCTCTACTCCATCCTCGACCTGCTCTCCTCGGCTGAGAGGAACATCGTGACCATCGAGGATCCGGTCGAGTACCAGCTCGACGGCGTCAACCAGATCCAGGTGCACGAGGCCGTCGGGCTGAGCTTCGCCCGCACGCTGCGCTCCGTGCTGCGCCAGGATCCGGACGTGATCATGGTGGGCGAAATCCGCGACCGCGACACGGCCCGCGTGGCCGTCCAGGCCGCCCTCACCGGCCACCTGGTGCTCTCCACGTTGCACACCAACAACGCTCCCGGCGCCTTCGTGCGCCTGGCCGACATGGGCATCGAGCCCTACCTGCTGGCCTCGGCCTTCAACGGCGTGATCGCCCAGCGGCTGGCCCGCAAAATCTGTCCGCACTGCCGCACCTCGTATTACCCCTCGGACGCGGCCCTGGCCGACGCCGGCTGGCTGAACGACCGCCAGCGCGCCTACTACAGGGGCGAAGGCTGCAAGCAGTGCCACGACAGCGGATACCGCGGCCGCAGCGGCATCTTCGAAGTCCTCGAGGTCAACGACGACATCCGCTCGTGCGTGCACGCGGGCGTCGACGACGACGCCCTAAAACGCATCGCCCGCCGGCACGGCTGGCGAACGTTGCGCGAGGAGGGCCTGCTGCTGGTCGAGGCCGGCGTCTCCACGCTGGAAGAGGTGCTCCGCGTCACGCACGCCGAAGCCGAGGACGCGATCCGGGCCGAGCAACGCCCGGCCAGGGAGACGGAACCCGAGCTGGAAGAGGCGCTGAGCGAAACGTGAGACCGCGGACGACACCGGCGCCTACGACCGATCACGGCGTGACCCAGGCACGCGGTCGCCGCACGCCGATTGCCCGCAGGGCGGAGCGTACGCAATGCAGTTCGTCTACCAGGCCATGACCAGCGACGGCCAGACCGTCAGCGACCGCCTCGAGGCGGCCAGCCGCAGCGAGGCCGCCGACGCCCTGCGCGCCAAGGGCCTGACGATCCTCAATCTCGACTCGCGCGGCGCGGAGCTTCGACGGGCCGCCGCTCCGCTCCGCCTGCGCATGCCCCAGCCGCTGCGGTGGCGCGCGGCTGGGCGGGGCGACCTGATGCTGCTGGCGCGGCAGTTGAAGATGCTGCTGGAATCCGGGTCGGCGGTGGTCCCGGCCCTGGAGGCGATTGAGGCCCAGACCCGCAAACCGGCGCTGCGCGCGGTCGTTGGCAGCGTCCGCGAGGGCGTGGAGCGCGGCGGCAGCCTGACCGAGGCGCTGCGCGAGCACCCGGCGGTCTTCAGTCCGGTGTTCTGCAGCATGGTGGCCGCGGGCGAAGCGACCGGCGCGCTGCCGGACGCCTTTCGCCGGCTGGCCGAGCTGACGCTGCGGCAGCAGCAGGTGCGGCGCATGCTGTGGGGGGCCATGCTGTATCCGGCGATTCTCTCCGTGCTGTGCCTGGGCGTGATCGGGCTGCTGATCGGCTTCGTCGTGCCGCGCTTCGAGATGCTGTTCACCAACCTGCGGGCGAAGCTGCCGGCGACGACGCAGATGATCTTTGCAGTTTCTCATCTGGTCCTGCACCGCTGGCCGTACCTGCTGGCGGGCGCCGCGGCCGCGGCCACGGGCCTGTACCTGCTGTTGCGCCTGACGCGCATCGCCAGCCGGCTGGACGAACTGCTGCTGCGGGCGCCGCTGCTGGGGCGCCTGACGGCCCGGCTGGTGCTGGGCCGCATCCTGCGCGTGTGGGCGGCCATGCTGCGCTGCCACGTGCCGCTGCTTGAGACGATCCAGAAGTCGCGCGACGCGAGCCGCAATGCCCAGTTTCTCAAACTGCTCGGCCAGGTGGAGGAGTCGGTCGCCAGCGGCGGGCACGTCGGGCGGGCGCTGGCCCAGTCGCCGCTCGTCGAGCCGGTCGTCGCCGCCGCCATCGCCACCGGCGAGGCGAACGGGCGGCTGGCCGAATCCGTGGAGTTCGTGTCGAACTGGCTGGACGACGACAACACGCAATTGATTGCCGGCGTGACGCGCATCGTCGAGCCCGCCATGCTCACGCTCATGGGCGTGATTGTCGGCCTGGTCGCGATGTCGCTGTTCTTGCCGCTGTTCGACCTGGCGACGGCGGGCGGACATTAGCAGACCACCGGCGAGACGCCGGCGCCACCCGAGGTGCGAGCGTGGCCCAGACGGCGCTGCGACCCAGACAGTCAGCGATCACGTTTGACGCCGGCGCTGCGGGCGTGCGCGTGCTTCAGCTCCGCAGGCTTGGCGGCCGGCTGCTCACCGTCGACGCCCTGAATCTCGAACTGCCCGACGACGCCAACCCGAGCGACGGGGCGCGGCTGGCACGGATGGCCGGCCAGGCCCGTTTCTGCGCGCGGCGCGTGGGACTGGTGCTCTCGCCGCCCGAGGCGCGCTTCTTCACCCATCGCGTCCCGGGCAAACTGCTCGAACAACCCGCGCAGCGCGTGCGCGAGGCCCTGGCCTGGGAGGTGGCCCGCGAGACGCGCACCGAGCCCGGCGTGCTGGAGGTGCGCTGGTGGCCGCTGCCGGCCGGCCATCACCAGGGCCTCAACGTGATGTCCGCGGCGATGCCGCGCGCCCAGGCGGAGGCCTGGTTCGACGCGTTCGCCGCCCGCGGGCTGTTCCTGCAACGGATCGATGTCTCGCCCTGCGCGCTGGCGCGGCTGGCGCGGCACATCTGGACGCCGACCGAAAAGGAGTTGTGGGGCCTGGTCGATCTGGGCGCGCGGCAGACGCATCTGACGATGGCGATCGGCGCGACCCCGGCCTACATCCGCTCGTTGCCCATCTCCTCCCAGCGCTTCACGCAGCGGATCGCGGAGGCGTTTGAGATCCCGCTGGCCGAGGCCGAGCAGCTCAAGCGCCGGCACGGAATCCGGCCGGGCGCGCGCGGCGTACGCTCGGTCGGACCGGGTTCGAGGCTGCAGGGGGACGACGTCTCCGCGGTGCTGTACAGCCTGCTGCGCGAGTTCCTGGACCACCTGGTGCACGAGATCGAGCTGTGCGCCTCGTATGTGGCGCGCAACTACGCCGATCTGCAAGTCAGCCGGTTCCTGCTCGCGGGCGGCGGGGCCAACCTGGCCGGCCTGGGAGAGCATCTGGAGCTGACGCTGGGTCTGCCGGTGTGGACGATCTCGAACGCCTCGCACACCGCGGCCGGTGTGAGGGCGGCGGCAACCGCGAGGCGATCGGCGAGCGAAGCTCGCCCCGCGGCGTCAAGGGACGCGACTGACCCGCCGGGGGTGACGCGCCCCACCGACTCACAGGCCGGGTCGGGCCAGCCCGAGTCGATCGCTTCCGACACGCCCTGGGAACGACCATTGGATAGCGTGACCGTGACGCCGCAGACAGCCGTCGTCCTCGGCGCAGCCCTGCTCGATCTGGACGGCACGAACTCGGATTGCCAACAGCCCGCAGGCCTCCCCGCGGCCTGCACCACCAACCTCGTGCCCGAAGCCTGCCGGGCGCGATTCGCGCGCTTGCGGCGACGCAACGCCTGGACCGTGGGCGTGGTCGCTTTCGGCCTGATGCTGGTCGCCGCTTGGGCCGCCAGCGCCGCCACCGGCCAGTCGATCGAACGCCTGCGTGAAAGCGCCCGCCTGGCGCAGGCCCGCGACGAGGAGCTGGTTCGCGGTACCACGCTCGCGACCCGACAGTGCGAGACCCTCCTGTCGCAGGCGCGGGCCCTGTTCGCACTGCGGTCGACACAGCCCGTGTCCGCACAGATCCTCCGCATCTTCCAGGCCGTGCCAAGCGGAGTCGTGCTGACGGAGCTGCGTGGCGTACGGACGAGTCCGGAGCCGGCCGCGGCAGGCACGGTCCGAGGTCAGGCCGCCTCCCCGCGCGCGGCCGGGAGCGCCGCCGCGCCCGCCTCGCAACCAGAGCAGTCCGCGGACGGGAAGCGGTCGGAGGGGTTGGAGTATCACCTGAGCGGCTATGCGCTGGACCCCGCCAACCTGGCGGCGCTGATCGAGGAGCTGCGTGGGGCGGGCGACTGGCCGTTGATCGAGCTGCGCCGTGCATCGCGCGAAAAGTTTCTCAGCGGCACGGCGACCAAGTTCGAGCTGACCTGCGGGACCGAGGGGCGTAAGCCGTGATCCTGCTGCACCGGCCGATCGTGGTCTATGACGTTGACGCCGTCGCCGCCGTCGTGCTGCTGGCGCTGTTGGCGCTGGGGTACTTCGGCGTGGTGGAACCGGCGGAGGAGCGGGCGCGCCTGCAGAACGGACTGCAGGCGCAGCTCACGCAGCTCGAGGCGCAGATGGGCAGGCGCGCGGCGCGGCTGCGCGCGCTGGAGGAGCAGGTCGGCCAACTGCAAAAAGGCGTCGCGGCGCAACGCGCCGCCGCCCCACGACGCGCGTCGCTGGCGGCTACGGTGCAGGGGATCGTGGCCCTGGCCGAGAGCTGCGGCCTGCGGGTCGCGCAGGTCGCCCCACAGACGGGCCGTGAGACGGACCACCACCTGGCAGACTTCGCGTTCTCCGCCCGGGGGTACAGCCTTGACTTCCTGCGCTTCCTGGACCAACTGGCGCGCGATAACCCGCACTGCAGCGTCCTGCAGTTCGCCGTAGCTGCCAGCGCCCAGGCCGAGGACGCCGCCTGCAATCTCTCCTGGACGCTGCGGCTGCGAATGCTCTCGGACGAGCCGGCGGCCTTGGCGGGCCGGCCATGATCAAGCTCAACCCGCGCCAACGCGTCCTGGCGGGAGCGGCGCTGCTGGTCACAGTCGCCTGGCTGCTCGACCGGCTGAGCGGCGCGAACCGCCCCGCGACGGCGGCCGCGTCGTCCGCGCCGGCAGCCGTCGCGCCGCCTCCCACGCCTGCACCCGCCAGCGGTCGCAACGACGACGTCAAGTCCGTGCTGGAACGCCTGCTGGGGCCGCAGCCGCTGGCGCCCGCGCTGCCCATCGGCCCGCACACCCGCGACGCATTCGCGCTCACGCCGCAGATGCGGGCCGCTCTCGTCGCCGGACAAACGGACGAGCGCACCCAGGCCCGCGTCGAGCAAGCGGCGTTCGAGGAGCGATACCGGCTGCAGGCCGTGCTGACCGGCCGCGTCCCACTGGCGATCATCAACGACGCGGTGTACGGCGTGGGAGCGGAGCTGGATGGCTACGAGGTGCTGGAAATCCACGGGGACCGCGTGCTGCTCGGCCGCGGCGAGCAGCGCGTGATCCTCACACTCCGTCCGCCGGGCCAGCGCTGAAGCGTTGCGCGCGGGCAGCGCGGGACGGGTCGGAGTGCTGCGCGCGGATGTTGGCTTCGCCCGGCCGCATGTCTGGCAGCCTTCGGGCGATGTGGTGGACCGTTTATCGGCCGCCGACTGGATCGCTTCAGGTTCTTAAAGCCGCAGGGGAGGTTCGACGATTGAGGGCGCGGGAGCAAACGCCCGGCCGCGTGGGCAGGGCGAAACCGCTTCTTGAGGAGTTTGGCGGAGCAGGTCCATGACACGAGACAGGAACTCGATACGCGGCGCGTTTTCGCTCGTCGAGCTGGTGGTGGTGATCATCATCATCGGCATCATCGCCGCCATGGCCATCCCGCGGCTCAGCCGCGGCACGGCGGGGGCGTCCGATGCGGCGCTCAGCGGAAACCTGGCGCTGGTTCGCGCGGCACTCAACCACTACGCCGCCGAACACGCCAACAGGTTCCCGGATGGCACAAACGTCGTGGCGCTGCTG
>Ga0209172_10002011_pt1 | contig 38673 bp, 31 predicted proteins | sample LarsenN4metaG_FD_184113 | JGI IMG/M metagenome (GOLD analysis project Ga0209172, IMG submission 184113) | Hot spring sediment bacterial and archeal communities from British Columbia, Canada, to study Microbial Dark Matter (Phase II) - Larsen... ... | reverse complement strand
GCCCGCAAGACAATTTGCTTTTCAAAATCCCAATGGTTGCATGACATCGTGATTGGCTTGTTCATCAATCGATATGAATTTGGACGGATGGTTTGACCTTATTGATCCCCATGTCTAGAACATTACCGAGTTGGATTAGGCGCGATCTCGACTTTGCTATTGTCTTTGATCAGCCTCGATTTGTTACAAGCCGTCACCCCAGCTCTCAAAGTCAACTACTTAGGGTTGAACTGGTTGCATTGGGGCTGGGCCTTTGCTGCCGTGCCGCAACTAGCAGCCTATGTAGGCAGCGTTGGAACGGCAGCATTGCTGCATCGTTGGGAACCTGAAACAGGGGAAGAGGCAAAAATTCAACCCGGTTTAGTTGCGATCGCCTTTGGTGGTTTGTTGCTGATCGGGCGTGCCATTTTTGCTGCCAATGTCCCTGTACATCAGTTGGGGCTAGCACTTGGAATTTTAGGGTGGTCATCGGGCTGGCTGGGACAACGGAGTCATCGAGCCTTTGGCCATGCGATCGGCATTGCCTTGATGCTGGTGGGCTGGCTAGCAACCGCCTCAGTTATTCCACCGTGGCAGGCGATCTCGATCGGCGGGTTAGCCGCCTCACTTTTCTGGCAGCGACTCCAGCAGCATTGGCGACAAAAAGATTTACTGGTGCTGCTGAGCATTGGGCTTGTTTCTTTTGGGTTGGCATGGTGGTGTTTTCCCTGGAGTTGGCGACTGACGCTGATGAAAGCCATGCAGAATGGCGGCATCCCACCTGCTGATGTTGCATTAGCAGGCTTGTGGCTGTTCCTTTATCTGTGGCTTGCTCTGGCATTTGCTCGCTACTTACGCCAACGTGAGCAACCCCAATTAGTCAAAATCACGGAGCAGTTTAGTCTGATTGTGGGTTTAGCGGTGAGTGTTGTCGCCATTTGGCACCCACTGGTGCGATCGCTCTACTTCTCATTTGGATTTGCCACTCTGGTAGCAACTTTATTCAAACGCCGCCAAATTCCACCCTTGCTGGCATATTTGACCCAGATCGCTGGCATTGCAGCGCTGTTGTCATGGATTAGCTGGTTCTTCCCAAATCTAGAGCAGTTACAGCTTGCATTTCTGTTGCTGGCACTGGCGATTGCCCTCTGGAGCTTCTGCGCCTTTGCTTCACCGAATCTATGGCAAAAGAGTAGCTGGCACCTGGGACTGGGTTTGGCCGCGTGGAGTTACGGGTTGTTGCTCGAACACGCAACCATGAAGTTTGATGCAGTGCATTGGGGTTTGTATTGGTTACTGATTCCGACAGCGTTGATCTTGTTGAGTTTTCGCCCCAATTTTGCTCAGCCTCGATTGACAGCCGGTTTGGGGATTGTTGCTGTTTTAGCCGCGCAAACGCTGACTGTTTGGCGAGTGCAGCCATTTTTGGTGAGCCTGGGCGTCGGAACAATCTTATTAGTCCTAGCCAGCCAAAAATTACACAAGTTTTCAGTAGCTCGACTTGCGGTCGGCTTTGGTTTGATCTTTTCAGGAATTGCAAGTCAACAGCTTTTTCGAGCAAACTTCGACTTTTTCTTGTGGGCTGCGATCGCGCTGATTGGGTTGGCGGTTCTACGTGATATTGCCAGGGCGCAGCGTCCTTTACTGGCACAGACTTACGCGATCGCTTTTGAAAACTGGGGTGCTGTGCTGGCAACCATTACGCTATGCATCATGAGCATTGCGGTCGTGTTCAATGGCTTTGGGTGGATTAACACTGAGGCTTCCCTACCTGGAATAACCCGCGCTGCTTTGCTGATTACGCTCGTGATCGGCTTTTTGTATGTTTGGCGGCGACCCAGTAATCTTGGTTTTTATGGCTTGGCCTGGGCGTTTGAGCTGTTTCTGGCAGCTCAAGCTTTGCAAATACCCGAACAATTTACGTTTTTAGCAGCGGCAAATGTTGTTGTGGGGCTAGTGGCTCAGCAGGTGGGCGATCGTACCGTTCGCCGAATGAATCCAGACTCTACGGCTGAAGCTACTTTTCCCTTTTCAAGCTGGCACATTATCCCAATTCTCTTTGCGGGACTGGGTTGCGAGATCGCCCATCGGGAATTCACCGCCACTACCGGACTCTACACCCTGGCAACGGGATTAACCATCGTCGGAGTCGGCAGACGCAAAGCTGCGTTCAAGCCTTTGACCTTTTTAGGATTGCTGACAATTTCTGGCGGTGCGTTTGAACTTTTAATGCACTGGTTGAGCCAGTTTGAAGGGGGGCAAATCGGCGATGGTTTCGCGGTGTTAACCTGGCTGGCTGGAGCGATCGCGATCGTCTATCTCTTGTTCAATCGGTGGCTATCGGCTCGTTTGCGCCTTGAGCAAAGCCAGCTTGATTGGGTGGCGCACTTGCACTGGTTTGCTGGTAGTGGTCTGTCGCTCTTTGCCTTAAGCAGTGGGTTTAGCTCTACGGGTACCTGGCTGTGGATTGGCGCGGTTGTTGTTTTGGCAGCCTATGCCGCTTGGCAAGGACGTACCCAGCCGATTTGGGTTTACCTCGGTTTTGCTCAACTGGGCTTAGCAAGTCATGTGCTGGTTGGTCAGGTTTTAGAGTCTTCGGTTTTAGCACCGTGGGGAGGAGCGATCGCAGCTCTGGCAGCGCTTGGAGTTTACAACTTACCGTGGCGGCGGTGGGGGTGGTCATCGCAAGCCTGGAAAATTTCGTCTGTTTTTCTACCCGGTGCGATCGTTTTGCTGACTTACGCGAACGTCAATATTCCTAGTTTGTTGTTGGCGGCAGCCGTTTATGCCTGGTTTGCCAGAACAGCCAACCAAATTCGCTTAAGTTATGTGAGTGTGTTGCTGGCTGACTGGGCATTTCTCAAGTTTTTTGCTGAATGGAAACTGACAGAACCGATTTGGTTTGTCGCTCTGGTGACAGCCTCCTTATTGTTTGTGGCGCAGGTTGATCCGGTCTTTCAACCAATTGAGCGCAAGGAACAACGCCACTGGCTAAGGTGTTTAGCGATCGCCCTGTTTTGCTTGACAGCTCTGTATCAGTCGGATGGTCGGCTCTGGTATGGCTTTCTGGTGATTTTGTTGGGGATTGGTCTGGTGTTGGCAGGGCTGATGTTGCGAATTCGTGCCTTTCTCTATGTGGGGACGTTGACCTTTGTGCTCAAACTGTTGCGGCAACTCTGGCTCTACATTAATGACAATTCGCTGCTGCTGTGGGCGTTGGGAATTGTTGTGGGGCTACTGCTGATTTGGATCGCAGCCACATTTGAAGCGCGGCGAAGCCAAGCGATCGCAGTTCTCCGCCACTGGGCCAGCGAACTAGAAATATGGGAATAGATCATCCATTGCGGATTCTGCACTTCTGTTTCGCGATCGCTACATCAGCGATGTCATAAAGTTGCTAATCTAGTGCGAAATCTTCAGCCTGCTCAATCTGAAAATACTATCTATGACCTCTACCGACGATGCGATCGCCCAACCGCAGCACACCTCAGAAAAGTTTGAAATTCAGGCATTTGTTGAGCAGTTGCACCAAAAGTATCAATCCTTGCGGGATGGTAAGTTAGCCGATTACATTCCCGAGTTAGCTAAGGCAAATCCCGATTGGTTTAGTATCTGTCTGGCAACCACAGACGGACGAGTTTACAAGGTGGGTGATTTTGACCAGTTATTCACAATCCAGTCGATTTCTAAAGTTTTTGTTTATGGCATGGCGTTGGAAGACCACGGCAGAGAAAAGTTGTTAACGAAAGTTGGCGTGGAGCCAACAGGTGATCCATTCAACTCAATAATTCGGCTGGATGAGTCTTCTAAACGACCTGATAACCCCATGATTAATTCTGGGGCGATCGCGACCACAAGCTTGATCAAAGGCAAAGACCCCACCGAGAAGCTCAATCGCCTGCTAGAGATGTTTCGACGCTATACCGGACACGATTTGTTTGTTGATATATCGGTGTTTATGTCAGAGCGCACAACCGGACACCGTAACCGAGCGATGGCGCACCTGATGTTGAACTTTGGCATGATCGATGAACCCGTTGATGAAGCCCTCGATCTTTACTTCCAACAATGTTCCATTATGGTGAATTGCTGTGACCTGGCCGTTATGGCGGGTACGCTGGCGAATCGGGGGGTTAATCCCTGTACGGGAGAACGGGCGATCGCTCCGGCTTACGTGCGAGACATTCTCAGCGTGATGTATACCTCGGGAATGTATAACTTCGCTGGCGAATGGGCTTATAGAGTGGGTTTACCCGCCAAGAGTGGGGTTTCGGGTGGCATCATCGCCGTTGTGCCTAATCACCTTGGCATTGCAGTCTTCTCGCCATTGCTCGACTGTCGAGGCAACAGTGTGCGCGGAGTCGCCGTTTGCGAAGAAATTTCTCGCATGTTTGAGTTGCATATCTTCGACTCGCTGGCCTACGGTTGCAGCTTATTAGACGCGGCTCCAAAGCCTGAGGCTTAGCCCAAAGTTAAGGAAAAATCCAAACAGCACTCAGCCTAATTGCCAAGATACGCCTCTAGTACCTGGGAATTGGTCTGAATTTCTTGAGGGGTGCCGACAGCGAGGTTTTGTCCCTCTGCTAAGACCCAGACACGATCGCACAACGACATAATCACATCCATATTGTGCTCAATGATGAGAAAAGTCATGCCTTCGCGGTTCCAGGTAAGAATGCGATCGCAAATCTGGTTGATTAGGGTGGGGTTTACTCCCGCTGCGGGTTCATCGAGCAAAATCAACTTGGGATTGGTCATGAGCGCTCGGCCCATCTCTAAGAGCTTACGTTGACCACCCGAAAGCCCCCCAGCATAATCGTTTGCTTTATGGGCCAGGCCAACCGAGTGCAAAATTTCAAGGGCGCGATCGCGTTGTTGCCGTTCTTCTTTGGCAATTTGCTTGCCACGTAGCCACACGTTCCAAAACCGCTCTCCGGTCTGCTTTTGGGTTGCCAGCAGCATATTTTCGAGTACCGAAAGCCGCGATAACACCCGCGCTACCTGAAACGTACGAACCATACCGCGATGGGCAATCTCGTGCGGAGGCAGATTTTGAATCGGGTTACTGTCAAACAAAACCTGCCCTGCATCTGGTGTAATGAAGCTCGATAACAAATTAAACAGCGTGGTTTTGCCAGCTCCGTTAGGGCCGATCAATCCGGTGATGCTGCCCTGGGGCACCTCGATCGCCGCGTTATCAACTGCCACCAAACCGCCAAACCGCTTGACCAAGCCATTCGCTGTCAACAGAGGACTACCCAATACCCTTGTTCCTGAGTTTTGGCTCACCGTCTGAGAATTCATATCACTTGCGTCAGAAGATGCAAAATTATCGACCAAGGGTAAGTTCCTCCTTCTTGCCTAAAATGCCTTGCGGACGCATCATCATCAAAATCATCAGCAGTAACCCAATCAACATCAGGCGAAAGGCCCCTTCACGCGCCGGATCGATCGCCGGAGGAATGAAAGAAAACACACTGTGCAGTGCTTGGGTCAGATTAGGTAAAAAGCGAGTCGCCTCAAAGTAAGCCCACAAAATAATCGCCCCTAAAATCGTGCCCGCATTGTTTCCTGAACCACCCAAAACAACAATAATCCAGGCGTAAAACGTTGTGAGTGGCTCAAACGTGCTGGGGTAGACTGATGTGAGCTGCCATGCGATCAGGGAACCTGCCACCGCCGCGATCGCGCTGCCCAACATGAGCGACTGTTGCTTGTACCAGAAGACATTTTTACCAAGGGCTTTAGCAACTTCTTCATCTTCTCGAATCGCCTTTAAGACGCGACCCCAAGGCGAATCAGCCAACCGTTCCAACATCCAAAAGGCGATCGCGACAAAAATCACCGAGATCAACATCAACCCGTTCCGAGCAGGGTTTTGGCTGAAATTATAGAGGGCACTTGCAGCCACCCAGTAAAGCACCACGCCACCCAGGGCAAACAGGCCAACCAGCACTAGGGTTAAATCGACTGAACCGTTTAACTTTTGATAACGTTGCCGGATCCAACAGAAGATTTTGCCATAGGCCCAAACCGCGATCGCGGTCAAAATCGCGATCATAAACAAGCGGCTCAGCAGGGTTGGGCGAAAATTTTGCAGGGGTAAAGGAAACGACTGTACACCAAAAGCACCTTTCGTTAGCCATTCTTCGTTGAGGGCAATCAGGCGAATCACCTCAGAGACGCCAATCGTCACAATCGAGAGATAATCTTCGCGCAGGCGCAACGTAAAAAAGCCAATCACGATACCTAGAAGAGCTGCCAAAACAGCACCCAAAGGCACCGCGACAATCAGCGGAATTCCCTCTGAGCTGAGCAAAACGGTGGTGTAAGCTCCTAATGCCATAGAAGCTACGTGCCCAAAATTGATTAACCCGGTAAATCCCCATTGCAGATTTAGCCCCAGGCTAAAGAGGGCATAAATTGCTGTTACGACAATGAGTGAGACGAGATAGTTAGCCATGAACTTCGGGGATGGGATTTACCCACAAAACGTTTTTGAGAATACCTTAAACCAGATGGTTTGTATCCTATCAAAGCCAGGGCAACCCAGAACGAAAAGCTGGCGACAAGAATGCGCTCAATGTTTGCGAAAGTTTCGCACCGACTTAAGAAAATACGGATTCCCAAAGCGATCGCTAAGATCCCCTAATGACCCTTTCGCATCGAACCGCCTGTTTTGCGCTCCAGGATTTCCTTAACAATCAGGGTGACGATCGCCAGTAAGGCCAGTAAGACCGCCGCAGAATAAGCCGCTTCGGTTTCATACCCTTTGTAAGCTTCTTCGACATACAACGGTAAGCTTTGCGTCTTGCCAGCCACGTTGCCCGAAACGACCGAAACCGCGCCAAACTCGCCCATTGCACGGGCATTTGTGAGCAGGATGCCATAGAGCAATCCCCAGCGAATGTTGGGCACTGTAACGCGCCAAAAGGTTTGCCAATGGTTTGCGCCGAGAGTGTGAGCCGCTTCTTCCTGGTCAGTGCCTTCTTCTTCTAGAACGGGAATCACTTCACGGGCAACAAACGGCATACTCACAAACGCGGTCGCCAACAACATCGCCGGAAACGCAAATACTACCCGAATGCCGTGATCAAGCAACCATCCCCCAAACCAGCCTTGCCGCCCATACAGCAACACCAGCATTAAGCCTGCAACCACAGGTGAAATCGCAAAGGGTAGGTCAATCAGGCTTAAGAGTAACGTGCGACCGCGAAATTGCTTGTTGGCTAAAGCCCAGGCAGTACACAAGCCAAAAATCGTATTGATCGGAACCGCGATCGCCGCCAGCAAAACGGTCATTCTGACCGCGTGCAAAAAGGTAGGGTTGCTCAAATTGTGAAGCAATGGCCCAAAACCCTTGTGAAACGCCTGATAAAAAACGTTGATCGCCGGAATGTACAACACCAGAGCCAAAAAGGTGAGGGCGATCGCGATCAGTAGAATCGGCACCCATTTTTTCGGTTTGGCGGGCGATCGGGCGGTTGTGCCGTTCGGTATCGCTCCGTTTACAGCAACGGGATTAGCCTTCATATCGTCTCCCCCAGGCTTGAATAAAGTTAATCACCAGCAACATCAGCAGCGAAATGAACACCAGCACCACAGCGATCACCGTTGCCCCTGCATAGTCATATTGTTCTAAGCGCTGAAAGATCAGGATTGGCGCAATCAAATCTTTGAAGGGGGTATTGGATGAAATAATCACCGTTGAGCCAAATTCCCCTACGGCGCGCGAGAAACCCAACGCCACCCCGGTCAAAATGGCGGGTGTTAGAGGCGGCAGCAAGACATGCCAAAACGTTTCCCAGGGCGAGGCTCCCAGCGACCAGGCGGCTTCCTCTGTTTCGCGCTCCATTTGCATCAACACGGGCTGAACCGTGCGCACAACAAACGGTAAAGAGATAAACATCATGGCAACCCCAACCCCTAAACGGGTGAAGGCAATTTTGATGCCCAACGGTGCCAGTAAGGAACCAACCCAACCACTTTCGCTGTATACCGTTGCCAGGGTTAAACCCGCTACCGCCGTTGGCAACGCAAAAGGAAGGTCAATTGAGGCGTCAATCAACCGCTTAAAGGGAAAATCGTAGCGCACCAGCACCCAAGCCACTAAGAATCCAAAGACTCCATCAACAAGAGCCGCAATTAAGGACGTGGTAAAGGTGACATCGTAGGTTGAGAGTGCCAGCGGACTCGTCGCAATCCGCCAAAAGTCTGCCACGCCAATTGTGCTGGCTTTTGATAACATCGCGGCGATCGGTAAGACCAGCATCACGAAGAGGTAGCCTAACATGATTCGCCAGGTCCAGGGCATGTCAATGATGGAATACCAGAACACACGCCAGGGAGAATTGCTGGGAGCACGGGTCGATCGCGAAGAAGAAATGGCCATAAACTCAGTCAAGCATCAGGGTATGAGTAATTTTGGAAAGCGAATTGCGGAGTCATTTAAAGCAGTCAGTGCGTTTGGATTATCTGCCGAGTTGCGATCGCACCTGGTCAAAAGTTCCACCATCCTCAAAGACTTTTTGGGTCGCTTGCCAACCACCGTAGTCATCAATCGTGCCAAGCTTCTGAATGGGTGGAAACTGCGCTTTAAATTCTTTTTCTTGAGCCACAGCCCCCAAAGGCCGAAAACCAACCTTTGCAAACTCGCGCTGAGCTTCTGGAGTGAACAAATAATTGACAAAGGCCTCAGCCACCTCTCGCGTACCCCGTCGATCCACTGTTTTGTCGATCACAGTCACGGGCGTATCAATCGAGAAGTTAATCGCTGGCACCGTATAGTCCAATTCTTCTCCCTTCTGCCGCGCCAGAATGATCTCATTCTCATAATTCACTAGCGCATCGCCTTGACCCTGGTTTGCAAAGGCATCGGTTGATTCCCGCGCATCCCTGGCAAGAACTGCCACATTTTGATAAGCCCTTGTCATAAATTCTTGGGCTTTGGCATCATCTAATCCTGTTTGTTTGGCGTAGTTCCACAGCGCAAAATAGTTCCAACGAGCACCGCCTGAAGTTTTGGGGTCTGCCGTCACCCACCTCACATCCGGACGCGCCAGATCGCCAAACGTTCGAATATTTTTTGGATTGCCCGCCCGAGTCACGATCGCCGCTACCGTCTCACCCACAATGCCGTTATTGGGCACACGCTGCCGCCAGTTTTCGCTGACAAAGCCTGCTTTGACGAGTTTTTCAACATCGGCGCCGATCGCGAGATGCACCACATCCGCCTCCAGGCCATCGATCAAAGCGCGAGTTTGGGCGCCCGACCCACCATAACTCCAGCTAAACCGAACTTCTTGCCCCTGTTGCGCCTTCCAGTATTCAGCAAATTTTGGCAAGATCACGTCGTAAGCCGCTTTGGGCACTGCGTAGGCAACCAGCGTCAACTCAACGGTCTGCTTACGGTTGGAGGCTAAGTTGACATTTGGAGCATTGACAAGACCAGCGGAGTTTGAGCCTGAACAAGCAGCCACCCCAAAACTGAGCAGCATACCCAACAAGACAAACGCAACAAACCGCTTGATTGAACGCAACCCAAGCAATGGTTTAGCCGCGATCGCCATGCTTTTCCCCAATGTTAGGAACGAGTGCCACTGATTCATGCCGAAGTCTCTCATTAAAATACGGTAAGCCGCGTGGCTTACCGTTCTTTATGGATTGATAATACTGTGGGTCAGGTGACAATTGCAAGCCGACGATTTGCCGGAATGGGGAGATCGCTGTGAGTCGAGAATACCTAAAATTTCAGGTTTGTTGCCTGCCACTGCTTGAGTTCACTCAAGCCAGGAGCGGAGGTCAGGTTAAACTGCAAAGGCGTGATCGTAATGTAGCCTTCGCGCACCGCAGCCACATCGGTTGGAGCCTGATCAGCAAAAATCGGACAATCTTCGACCTCTTCTAACACTTCGCCTGCCAGCCAATAATAGGTCTTCCCGCGGGGATCAACACGCTTATCAAACACATCAATATAACGGCGAATGCCCTGCCGAGTCACAATCACCCCAGCAATTTTTTCTTGTGGTAGAGGTGGTACATTCACATTCAGCAGCAACAACTCCGATAAGGGATTTTGCTCTAACTGAGCCACTAAAGAAGTGGCAAACTGCGCGGCAACAGTAAACTCACGCGACTGAAAACTGCACAGACTCAACGCGATCGCCGGAATTCCCTCAATCACCCCTTCCATCGCGGCAGACACCGTGCCTGAGTAGAGCACATCCGTGCCCAAATTTGCGCCATGATTAATGCCCGACAGCACCAGGTCAGGCGGCGCATCGAGTAGTGCCCAAAGTGCCAGCTTCACACAGTCAGCCGGAGTGCCCGAACACATCCATGCTTTGACATTGGGATGAAAAATTGACTCGACAACTTCCGCTCGAATCGGGTGTTGCAGTGTTAAGCCGTGCCCGGTTGCCGATCGCTCACGGTCAGGACTCACCACCATCACATCATGCCCTGCCTCTGCCAGGTGATTGACTAATGTTCGCAGTCCCAGCGCATTGACCCCATCATCGTTACTAATTAACAACTTCATTGCTGACCCCAAGAATTGATTGTGCTGACACCATCCTGCTATCGGAGTTTAAGTCAGAAAAAACAGATTTGCCCGAATCTTAGTAGATGGGCGATCGGCAGCATATTGGCATCCGGTAACGGATGTTAGCAAAAAGCCCCCCTTGATCCCCACTGTTGGGAAGTACTGATTTTAAAGAGAACTTGCTCAACACGGCAGCCCAGCCTCTAAACTTGTAAAGATGGGAATCAGCGAATCTATGCTAGTCTCACCGATGATTTGACCCTTTAGGTAACCGTTAACAGAATTATGAGCGTCGTGCAGTCTCAAGAATTGGAAGCGCAACTTCAGTCAATTCACCAAGAAGCCCAGGCATCGTTGGCACAGGCTGAAACGCTAGATCAACTAGAGCAACTACGGGTGAAATACCTGGGTAAAAAGGGTCCGATTCCGCAAGTGTTAGGGGGCATGGGCAAGCTCGACCCCAGCGATCGCCCCAAAATTGGCGCACTCGCCAACGAAATTAAAGAAGCCATTCAAGCCGACATCGAACGGCGACGGGTTGATTTAGAAGCGGCTCAGATTCAAGCGCAACTTGAGTCTGAAACAATTGATGTCACCATGCCAGGGATTTTTCGCCCGCAGGGACGGGTGCATCCCCTCAATGCCATGATGGATCGCGTCATCGACATCTTTGTGGGCATGGGTTACACCGTCGCAGACGGCCCTGAGATGGAGAGTGACTATTACAACTTTGAGGCCCTGAACTTTCCGCCTGACCATCCGGCGCGTGACATGCAAGATACCCTCTTCTTGCCCGACGGCAACCTGTTGCGGACGCATACCTCCTCAGTGCAGATCCGCTACATGGAGAACAATGAGCCGCCCGTTCGCATCATCATTCCCGGTCGCTGCTATCGGCGTGATGCAGTTGACTCAACACACACGGCTGTTTTCCACCAGATTGAGTTTTTGGCGATCGATGAGGGGCTGACCTTTACCGACCTCAAGGGCACTCTTAAAGTCTTGCTTGAGCAACTGTTTGGTGAAGTGCCAATTCGCCTGCGCCCGAGCTTCTTCCCATTCACAGAGCCTTCAGTAGAAGTTGATTTGCAGTGGAAAGGGCGCTGGCTCGAAATTATGGGCTGCGGCATGGTAGACCCCAATGTGCTGAAAGCGGTTGGTTATGATCCCGAAGTTTACACGGGTTTTGCTGGTGGTATGGGGGTCGAGCGACTGGCGCAAGTGCTGCACCAGTTGGATGATATTCGACGGCTCTATAGCAGTGACCTGCGCTTCTTAAATCAGTTCTAAGCGCAAACCTTGTTTCGGTGTAAGTTGCCCTGCTAAATTGCTACTGGTCTCTCTTTAGGGCTGGAAATTAAATCGGTTCGATGTTTGGTTGGGTCGGGTTTTGCTGTTCAATCCATTGCAGGGTGCAGATGGGGCCGCTAAACCCGCCCGTACAGTTTGCGGATTGATTAAATTCGCTATCCTTAGCGGTCTTGAATGATGCGTGAGGTTTCTCAAAGAATGGCAAATGAGAAAAGGGATGCTTATTAAAACCTCCCTCTTCTAAGCAGAACTTATATTGTTAAGCAAAGTCGTAAATGCACAACATTATGAGTTTGTATAACAAAGCGACCCTTCTAAACGAGCAAGGTTAGCTTGCTAGACCTCTCAAACGCATGCGCTCTGCCATGGCTTGTAGCCGTTCGAGTGGATACTCACTGTTAAAGCTTTCCCAAGAACGGGCATAGCCAGCAGCGCTATATACCTGTAAAGCTCCGTTGACCGTGCGGCTGGCAACAATCAAATTCAACGCTCTCGCTAAATTTAAGGCTTGTGTAACTTCAGATTGAGTCATAGATCGTTATAAACGCATACAGGTTTTTGAAGTTTTGTGTAGACGATTCTCAGGAAAACCAGAGACTCTATCTTAGTAACTGTTTTGTAAGGTGCGTATGAGTATTTGTACGTCCTGAAATGAAAATTAATAGTCATCCGATCGCGCGATCGTCCTGTCATCGCTTCTTAAAATACGTGTCCTCTATCCTAAGTCAGACTTAACCTGGTGATGACCAGCATTTTAGGTAGAACTTTAGTCTGACGCAGTGAGCTAGATCGCAGCTGTAGAGGCAAAATGGTCTGTCTTTAGATAGATTTTTTGGGTTTTGCGATTGCCTGTGTGAGTGAGTAAAGACTGCCCAAAAGCTTATGCTGATTGATTTTTGGGTGGTTTTGTCTGAGTCCTACTTGGCAGCAGAACCGACATCGCTATAAGTGCTTTGTCTATCATGACTCTTGGATGCACACGTGATTTGAGGCAAGCCAAATGACCAGCAATTCTCAGTATGAGAATAATTCTCACAAAAATATTCATTTTGAACAGCTATCAATGGCTGGAATACCCATTCTGCCGTTCATAAAATTGAGCGCACAAGCCTTTAGAGGCTCTGACTTCAGTACAAATGTTTCAAAATGAGAATTGCTGCCAAATGACTGACTCTTCCAACCAGCGCTATAAGCGACGGCAAATTCTGCAAATGGCGGGTTTAGCAGCTGGAGCCGCAGCCCTTCCGGCAGCCTGTAAAGCCGCTAATACTCCAAACCTGGATGCGGCTTCCAAAACTCCCACAGGTGTGCAGCCAGCTACTAGCAGCCCCGCGATCGCCACTGCTCAAACAGGCAGTAGTCGTGTGGTGCTGATCCGTACTGAAGATCGGGTCGCTGGAGTAAAGCAAGCCTTAGATTTGCTGCAACCTGACAGTGTGGCAAGCCAATCGGTCTTTATTAAACCCAATTACAACACGGCTGATCCGGCTCCGGCGGCGACCGACACCGCTATGCTCGAAGCGCTGATCAAGGAGCTACAGAGTGCTAAAGCCGGAAAAATGACGATTGGCGATCGCAGTGGCATGGCAGACACACGGCAGGCGATGACAACTAAAGGTGTGTTTAAGCTGGCTGAGCAGTATGGCTTAGAGGCGATCGTGCTGGATGAGTTAGCCGCCGCCGACTGGCAAAAGTTTCCGGCTGAGGGCACCCACTGGAGCCGTGGCTTTGCCTTTGCCCGACCGATTTTGGCCGCCGATGCGATTATTAACACCTGCTGTCTCAAAACTCATCGGTTTGGGGGACACTTTACCCTCTCCCTTAAAAACACAGTCGGTATGGTCGCGAAGTATGTGCCAGGTGATAGCTACAACTACATGGGTGAACTCCATTCATCACCGCATCAACGGCTGATGATTGCCGAAATTAACAAAGCCTATCAGCCTGCTCTGGTCTTGCTCGATGGCGTGGATGCGTTGGTCAACGGTGGCCCTGAAGCGGGTAAACAGGTCAAAGCAGGTGTCATGATCGCGGGCACGGATCGGGTCGCCGTTGATGTGGTAGCCATTGGGATTTTGCGATCGCTTGGGACTACCCCTGCGGTTGCTGAAGGTTCGGTTTGGCAACTTGAGCAAATTCGGCGGGCTGTTGAGTTGGGTTTAGGGGCACGCAGTGACGAGCAAATTGAAATTGTCACGGCTGATGCCGGAGCGCGAGCATTGGCTGACCAGATTCGACCGTTGATTGCCTAGATACTTTAAACATATTTCTTTATAAAAATGAATTCGTGCCAGGGGGTTCGGTAGAATCTGCGACGAGTCAGATCTAGAGGCGATCGTCGATGACACTTGAAATGCCAACCTCCTCGCAGCAACTGGGGCATCGCATCACAGCACAACGGCGTGAAGTGCGTGAGCGAACCTTTGAGCATGCGCTTTTGGCAGCCATTATTGGGTTAAATCCGTACCCAAATCTGTTGACTTTTTCGCTAATTCTGGTGGGGCTAATTACCCTCAAGTTGATGCGAGATGTTGGCAAACGCTGGGGCTTTCCTGGCACGCTCGACCCTCTAGCTCTGGTTGGCAACTTACTGGGTGGCATTTCAGCCTTGGTACTGAGTGGGCTGATCTGGTTGATCGTCATCGTAATTGGAATTTCGTTTCCGCTAGTACAGCCGTTCGCCATCTCAGCCGCAATGTTTGCGTTTGTTTGGGTGGCAGGTCAAGCCACAAACCAGTATTACGAAGTCGGTCAACTTAAGCGTCTGAAAAAGCAAGAAACCGCGATCGCCCCACCTGAAACTGCCAGGCCAGATCTCTCAGAACCCGCCGCTGCTACCTCGGTGCATGCAGTCGCAGCATTGCCAATTGAAAAGCGAAGTCTGCCCAAGTTACGGAGGCGTCAACTTTTGCTGGCAGGACTGGCGACTGGAGCCGCACTGACTGGGGGGCATCACTATTGGCAGCAACAACAACTATTGGCTCGTCAGGCTCGTCTCTCAAATCTGGCTCGTCAGTCGCCGACGTATATCAAGGAGTATCTGGAAACGGCTTTTGCCGGAGATGCCAAAATGGTCGCGGATATTCAAAACTTACAGAAGTCATTGATCATCGCGCCACCTAAAGTCTCCTACGAACGGGAAATCTCAAAGCAATTGATTCTTTGCACACGGCTGGCAACCGAGCAGTATCTGACGGGCACCATCGTTGAAAACTATGATGGCAGCATTAAAAATTTACCGAGCTATGAACCTCAGCTCAATCGCTATCAACAACTTCTCTCAATTGAAGGCCCTGAAGAAGCAACGACAACGAAAACGGTTAAGGTGCCTGAAAATGCGTCTAAATTGCCACAAGACCCTTTGAGAGAAGGTTTGGACAACGCCGAGAATCTGATTGAAGGGTTAGCAGGGCAGGCGATCGTTCTGAAATGGCTTAATCCAGTTTATTGGGGCTTTGTGCTAGTTTCGCCAGAACATAGTCTGATTGTCTTTCGCGGCACCCAACGAATTACCGAGTGGATTCAAAACATCCTGGCACAGCAAAATAACTACAGCGAGTTATCTCCTTTTCAATATATCGGCAGAGTTCACCGGGGCTTTGCGACCATCTACGGCTCGATCGCCAAACCAACCATCGAAGCAGTGCAAAAACTCGACTTGAAGCGCCCAATTTACATTACCGGACATAGTTTGGGGGCTTCGATCGCCACCTTAGCCGCGATGGATATTGCGATGCGAGTCCCAGAAGCGCGAAATCAGTTACGCCTCTATACCTATGCCAGTCCACGTGTCGGTGATCCAATTTTTGCTCAACAGCACAGTCGGCTGGTGCCAAACAGCTACCGTGTTGTCAACGTGGCTGATGCAATTCCTTTAGCGCCGCCCACCTTTACTGGCAATCTCTCCTTTGCTCACGTCGGTCAACCCTGGACTTTTATGAACTACAGCGGCGATATTGCTCCCAGCCACTTTATCAGTACCTATCGTCAGGCGATCGATAAAGGGTTAGAAAAGGTGTATTCGCACCCGCAGGCTTAAACCTGCTAACAGGAAACTGGAGTTTGGACTAATTCAAAAAATACGCCACATTTAGAGAGGCGCTAGCGCACCCCTAGCGAAGCCATGCCAAAGGCTATTGCCGTAGGCTATACGGCTGTTCGCCCTTACGTATAGCGGAAAATTGCATTTATAGCGGTAGTCATCCAGGGTAGGACGGGGTGCAGAGGTGGAACCCCTGGCTGGGGGCGCAGTCCCCACATCCCCCTTTATTTGCAATGTCCTAAACCAACTGGCGGTAGTTATAGCCTAAAGTCCAAAGGAAATGGAGGGGCAAAGAATCAGCTTGCTTTGGCTACCGAGAGTTTAGGGACGAGCGGTAAACTCCGCGATCGCGCTAACGAGCCGTTCGATTTCGGTTTCGTCGGTGAAGTAGTGGACGCAAGCTCGCACACAGTCAGGGTTTAGAATGGTGCGAACAAAAATGTCGCGCTCTTCTAAAAACTTGACAAGGGCAGCATGAGCTTGATTGACCAAGCGAAAAGAGACTAATCCAGAAGTGGGGGGTTGCGATCGCAGACATGACACACTAGCTAACTCGGATAACTCTTGCCAGAGCCGCTTGCTCATTGTTTGGATGCGTTGAAACCGTTCTTCGGCAGAGCCAAATTGCTGATGAATCGAGATAGAAGCGCGTAAGCCTGCCCATAAAGGATAGGCTGAAGTCGCCACTTCATACCGTCGTCCATCGGGTTTAAAGCCGGTGGGATTGCCCTGGCTGTCCATTGCAATGCTGCGCCACCCGATAAAAGTGGGATGCAGGTTCTCGCGAGCCGTGGGACTGACGTAAAGACCACCCAGCCCTTCAGGACCGCAAAGCCACTTGTGCCCAGTAAAGGCGTAGAAATCAACACCTGTTTCTGGCAGGTTGAGAGGCAACATCCCCACCGATTGAGCGGCATCCACCATGACTAGGGGCGGGCGATCGCGCCGATAACCATGACAGGCCGCCACAATTTCTCGCAGGGGCAAAATTTGTCCGGTGTTCCACAAAACATGGCCGATTACGACCAGGCGCGTATCGGGCCGCAGGTGATCGACAATCACGGCGAGCGGGTCGCCACCGTTGAGGGTTGCTTGCAGCGGAAACACGCTCACCTCAATGCCAAAGCGACGCTGCAACTCGCGAATCGCTGCCACAATGCCGGGATGTTCACAGTCTGACATGAGCAGGTGATCACCAAAGCGCCAATCAATGCCCCACAGCGCAATATTGCAACCAACCGAAACATCTTCTGTCAGGCTGATGGTGTCAGGGGTTGCGCCTAGTTCACGAGCGATCGCGGTGCGAGTTTTTTCGGTTTCTTCAAACACCCATTGGTTCGCTTTCCCCGAAAATGGCCCTAGCTGTTGAAACTGGTTAATCCCCTGATGAATGGCATAGATGGCTGAATCCGGTAGTGGCCCCTGCCCGCCATAGTTAAAATAGCAACGTCCCTGTCGTAAAGCCGGAAACTGTTGCCGAAAGTCAGAGAGCGGAGAGGTTTCGAGGTTAGGGTCTGTCATGGTGAACGCAAAAGGGACGTTCTGCATTCTATCAACTGGTGGAAAGCAAACTGTGAGGGATTGCCTCTAAGCTGCTAGCATTGTGCTAGTGCATCTCCGACAAGCGAGCTGTTATCTGGCTAGATTCTAAGAGTCCGTTGTTACCCGTTACTCCCTTTTGTATCTCTGCCTTTTTGTCGCGATCGCTGCTCCCCCTCTATGATTGTCGATGCTGAGCTACTTCTAAACTTTCAACGCTGTAGTCGGCGAGCGTTTTTAGATGTCTATGGCGACTCATCAGAACGCGATGCGACCAGCGATTACTTGCTTAAGATTCTGCAAGATAGTCGAAGTCATCAACGATCAATTTTGGCGTCGATGAATTTTGCCGAGCCACATTACCCCAAAGGCGATTGGCAAGCCGGAGCAAAAGCCACGCTTGAGTTGATGCAACAAGGGGTTGAGCGCATTAGTCAGGGAGTTTTGCTAGCCGAGCAAGGGGGGGCAACACTACTTAGCATTCCCGATTTGCTAGTCAAGCAACCAGGTGAATCTATTTTTGGTGATTGGCTCTACATTCCAATGGATATCAAGCTGGGGAAACGGCCTAAGCAAGAGTACCAAATCATTGCAGTGTTTCACTCTTTTGTCTTGGGTCAGGTGCAGGGGGCATGGGCTGAGCAAGCCTGGCTGATTTTGCGTGAACGCGGCGAATATCCAGTGGATTTATGGGATGTCTTGCCAAAGTTGCAGGAGATTCTCGAAGACTGCATTCGTACGATTGGCGATCGCCAGGAACCCGAAGTTTTCATCGCTCGAAATCGCTGTGGTCTGTGCCACTGGTTTAACCACTGCTATGCGATCGCAAAATCTGATAATCACCTCTCTTTACTACCTGGTATCACGCCTGTTCGCTACACGCAGTTGCAAGAGATTCAACTCACAACTGTCAAAGCACTAGCCGAGACGCATCCGAGTCAATTGGAACCCCTACCTGGTTTTGGTCGCGAGCATGCCAGTAAAATTGTGCGCCAAGCCCGATCAACTCTGACAAACCAGGCCATCTTAATTGAAGAATCGAGTGACTTTTCAACTCAATCATCTCTTTCAAAGCTTGTGGGGCTGCCAAATCGGCAGCCTTCATCGTTTTTGCCGACTGCCCCGGTCGAGCTGTATTTCGACATTGAGGCAGAACCGGGAATGAACCTGGTATACCTGCATGGGGTTTTAGTCGTTGATCGAATTGCGAACACGCAAGTCTTTTATCCATTTTTGGCGGAGGCACCCCACGAAGAAGCACAGGTCTGGCAGCAATTTTTAGAGCTGGTTTGGCAGTATCCAACCGCGCCGATTTTTCACTTCTGTCCTTTTGAGGTGCAAACGGTCGAGCGGTTAGCCAAACTGTACCGTACGCCTTCCGACAAAATTAAGCCGTTGTTACCTCGGTTTGTCGATTTGCATGACTGGGTGACACGGTTGGTGACCTTACCTGTTGAAAGTTATGCGTTAAAAGCGATCGCGCGTTGGGTTGGGTTTGAGTGGCGTGATCCTTCAGCAAATGGGGCACAGGCGGTGTTCTGGTATGCCCAGTGGCTTGAAACGGGCGATCGCAATTTCCTCGACACAATTTTGGTTTACAACGAAGATGACTGTCGGGCAACTTATCACGTCAAAGATTGGCTCGTGCAGTTCCTCACATCGGTTTATCGAGCCGAGTTCGCGTAACTTTTTGACCGAGTTGGTAACCTTAATTTGTTAGAAGTCTGTATGAGCAGGTTTCTGACAAATCGCTGCATAAAACGCTTTAAACCTCTCTAATACCAATTCTCTAAATCCCATTTACAGATCCTCGTAGGGGCGGTTCGCGTTCGTGTAGCGTTTCCGAAGGAAATACCGCCCTTACAGATAATCAGTTTTGAAGAATTGGTATAACCACCCAAATTTTTTGAGCAAAGGTGCGTCCAATTTCGACGGGCTGTCGTAAACAAGCAGGAAAGCGAGCGCTTTCCTAATTGCCCCATATTTCGGAGAAGTATCACCGATGTCTCAATTCTGGTCAGCCGCTCTACTCGGTACTGCATTGGTTGCAACAACTCCTGCAATCGCCAGCGCTGCCACCTTTTCATTCTCAGGCTCTATTGATGGTAGCCAGCAAGTTCCCCCTAATGGCAGCGCTGCATCTGGCTTTTACACCGCTACTCTCGATGGTGAACCCGATGCATGGAGCTTTACGTATGAAGTGAGCTTTACTGGCCTTAGTGATGGCTTAGCCCTGGCGCACATCCATCTGGGCGATCGCGGGGCTACCGGGTCTGTCGTACACGATTTAGATAACACGGCACCATTGGTTGCCGCTGGTGTGAAAGGTGGTACTATCTCAGGTGATTGGCTTTCTACGGAAGTTGCACCTGGCGTATCTCCTGCTGATGTTTATAATCGATTTTTGGCAGGTGGCTACTACTTCAACATTCACTCCGCTGGTCCGTTTTTACAAGCAGGTGAAATTCGCGGGCAAATCGAGCCAACCGCAGTTCCAGAACCAATGACAATGCTGGGTGTGTTAGCGGCAGGTGGTTTAGGGGTGGCAGCTCGTCGCAAACAGCGATCGCAACGCCCAGGAAGCTAAGCTTAGTCAGCATATGCTTCAGAGGAAAAACAGACTTTCTCTGTAGATTTTTTTAAGCTTCGGGGTGCGAGCTATCAGCGTATCACATCCGACTCCTTGGGTTACCCGAGTTCAGGCTTTGACTCGCGCTCCATCAGCGCAGCCACAGCCGCCTGAGGAGTCGTTTCTCCATTTAATAAACGGGCGACCTGCTGAGTAATCGGGGCACTGATGCCTTGCTCGTTAGCCAGTTTGACAAGAATGGGGGTCGTATTGACCCCTTCAGATGTGCCTTCAAGCTCGGTCAAAATCGTTTGCAGAGACTTACCCTGAGATAGGCCGTACCCAACCTGGTAGTTTCGGCTCAGTGGACTATTGCAAGTTGCCATCAAATCGCCAATGCCCGACAGCCCATAAAATGTCTCTGGCTTTCCGCCCCAACGGCAACCGAGGCGCAACATCTCGGCTAAGCCACGCGTAATCAAGGCTGATTTGGCATTCATCCCCAGTTGCAAACCATCACAGGTGCCGACCGCGATCGCCATCACATTCTTGAGGGTGCCGCCTAACTCGACCCCTAACGGATCGGGATTGGTATAGACGCGAAATCGGCTGGATGAAATGGCTTGTTGCACGGCGATCGCCGATTCAGCAATGCTACTGGCTACCACCGTTGCGGCAGGCAACTTGTGTTGGATCTCTTTGGCTAAATTGGGGCCTGACAAGACTGCGACAGGGTTTTCAGGAAACGCCTGCTGCCAAATCTGAGAGGGCAGTAGCGGCAATTGGTTGGCTGATGAATCGGCATCTAGCCCTTTAGTCGCTGAAAGAAGAATTACGTGGGCTGGCAATGTCTGCTGTTGCATTTGCACAACAATGGGTCGTACCCCCCGCATCGAAACAGCGGAGATAATCAGGTCGGCATCGCTGACAACTTCAGCCAGTCGATCGCGATCGCGGCGCGGCGACCACAGCCGAACGGTATGCCCGCGCTCAATTGCCAGCCCTGCTAATGTCGAACCCCACGCACCTGCCCCTAAAACGGCGATCGTGAAAGATGGTGCATCTACTAGCAAATCAGTCATCGCCACTCAAAGAACGAATCGAACGTGGATGATTTTTCATTAAAGCTTGCACTTGCTCGGCGTGATAAGAGCTACGGGTTAAGGGTGAAGCAACAACTTGCAAAAAGCCGAGAGACTCGCCATATTGGCGCCATGCATCAAACTGCTCAGGCCGGACAAAATCAGCGACATTCAAGTGTTTTTGAGTCGGTTGCAGGTATTGCCCAATCGTCAAAATATCGCAGTCTACCTGGCGCAAATCGTGCATCACGCCTCGCACTTCGGCATCGGTTTCGCCCAGCCCCACCATAATGCCTGACTTGGTATACAGCCAGGGCGTGAACTCTCGCACCCGCTTCAACAATTCGAGCGATCGCCCGTATTGCCCTTGCGGACGTACCCGTTTGTAGAGACGCGGTACAGTCTCAATGTTGTGGTTGATCACGTCAGGCTGGGCTTGCAGGATAATCTCAAGCGCTTGCCAGTTACCACATAGATCCGGAATCAGCACCTCAATCGTGGTGCCAGGTGAAGCGGATTGAATCGCGTGAATACAATCACGAAATTGAGCAGCTCCGCCATCTGGTAAATCATCGCGATTGACTGAAGTGACCACAACATGCTTCAGCCCCATTCGACGAACGGCCTCTGCTAAACGGGTTGGCTCGGTTGGGTCGAGTGGTTTCGGCTTTTTCTCAAAGTCAATATCGCAGTAGGGACAGGCACGCGTGCATGCAGGCCCCATGATCAGAAATGTTGCCGTGCCATTGTTGAAACATTCACCAATGTTGGGGCAAGAAGCCTCTTCACAGACGGTATTCAGCCCCAAATCACGCAGGACTTCCTTAACGTTGCCAACTCGCTCCCATTGCGGTGCTTTAACTCTCAACCAGTCTGGCTTAACAACCACAGCTTCACTCTAAATTTTCTAGGCGTACTCCTGTTCATTTTACCAAGCAAACCGATGTTCAGATCTAGCCGCGTTGAGAGTTCAGCCCAGAAAACAATTTGAGTCAATAAAGGCCGCGATCGCCAGGTTGGATGAATGCCTGAAAAGCGTGATTTAAGCAGCATCTATAACGGTAGCGATCGTTAATCTCTCTAAACCAGATTCCGCATACATCCTGTAGCTATGCTACCTGGATTGTTATTTTTCGGTAGTTAATAATTAGATGATGTCTAGCACACATCGTTAAAAGCGGCTTTGGTGCAAGTATGCCTTTGATACTTCTATCATTCGGATAAACAAACAACAATGCAGCGATGCGTGAATCAATTAATCACGTAGATAACAATCGTTTTGTCTCTATTGAGTCTTCTTTAAAGCCTACTTTTATTTAACAACCTATCAAAGCTTCTATGGTTGGTATAACGCACTAGACTTAAATCGGCATTAATAATTGCCTGATAACACAGTTAATAATTGGTCTTTCTCTATATCTGAGATATATATTTATTTTCGACAAAGAGAAGCTTTGAATTGATAAGTATTTACTTATAGCCCTAATCGGAAATGTATTTAGAAAACCTATTTACCAGAGGTTTAAGTTTGCATAGAATCAAAACAAGTTAATTACAGCAAAGAGCAGAACGGATTTATACCTAGCTTTTAGACAGAAATTGTCTATTTGGTCTGATGATTTCTAGATAAAAGCCTGCTTTGGTAAGTAACTGAAATTTAGGTTTTGCTTGAAAGATTTTTGCTTAAACAGGCTCACTGATCTATTTCCAGCCAAGAAATAGATGGGACTTATTTCATTAGTTTGTGAGCCTGATTCATCACTCTGTCGCCGCTTCTCATTAGTGAAGTGGCACTGCTAATTTTTGCTAGGAGACATGTATGGCTACACCCGCTAATCCCTATTCGCGCCGTAAATTTTTATGGATTGCGACAGCAACTGCTGCCAGCACCATTCCTCTCAAAGGTTGTTTAGGCAACCCCCCTGAAACTACAGGCGGCAGCACTACAACAAATACCCCGACCGCAACGGGAACTGTTTCTGGCCCTGCTCCTGAAACAACAAAAATCCGTCTCGGCTACATCCCAATTGTTGAGTCGGCACCGCTCATTATTGCTAAAGAAAAGGGCTTTTTTGCAAAGTATGGGATGCCCGATGTTGATGTTGCAAAACAGGCAAACTGGGCTTCTGCCAGAGATAACGTTGTGATTGGCTCTGACAAAGGTGGAATTGATGGTGGACAGTGGCAAATGCCAATGCCCCATTTGCTGACTGCTGGGATTATCACGAATGGTCAAAAGGTGCCGATGTACCTTCTAGCGCAGCTGAATACTCAAGGCAATGGCATTGCTGTTTCAGGTAAAAATGCTGGCAAAGGATTGGGCTTAAAAATTAATGACCCCGACTATATTAAAGGTTTTGAAAAAACAGAAGGGCGAAAGTTTAAAGCAGCTCATACCTTTCCAAATGTGAATCAAGACTTTTGGATTCGTTACTGGTTTGCCGCGAGCGGTGTTGATCCAGATAAAGACATTGACTTGTTAGCTGTTCCTCCAGCAGAAACCGTGCAAGGGATGCGGAATGGCACAATGGATGCCTTTAGCACTGGAGATCCTTGGCCTTACCGGATTGTGAGTGACGAAATTGGGTTTATGGCGGCTCTCACAAACGAAATTTGGAAGTTTCACCCTGAAGAATACCTGGCAATTCGGGCTGATTGGGTTGATAAAAATCCAAATGCGACGAAAGCTTTACTGAAAGCGGTAATGGAAGCACAGCAGTGGTGCGATCGCCCCGAAAACCGCAAAGAACTGGTTGAGATTTGTGCGGGTAGAAACTACTTCAATGTGCCAGTAGCAGTACTCAGACCCCCTTATGAAGGCAAATATGCAATGGGTGACAACAAGCCCAATGTAGACAACTTTAAGAGTGGTCCTCTGTATTGGAAGGATGATCTGGGTAGTGTCTCCTATCCCTATAAGAGTCATGACCTTTGGTTTTTAACCGAAACCATGCGCTGGGGATTCCACGACAATGCCATTAAAGATTTTGACATGGCAAAGAAGTTGATTGATTCGGTCAACCGCGAAGACATTTGGAAGGAAGCAGCAAAAGAAGCGGGATTTACAGCCGATATTCCAACTTCAACGTCACGCGGTATCGAAACGTTTTTCGATGGTATCAAGTTTGATCCAGCTAACCCCGAAGCATACCTGAAGAGCCTCAAGGTTAAGCGAGCTTAGCCTAAGAGCAAAGTTTCTTGAAGTCAAAGATCACTTCAAGTTGATCTATGAATGAGTAGATGGGGCAAATACTGAATCGTCTACTTGCTTATCTACTCATTCAATCTTGCCTGTGTTTGTAATCGATTTAAAAGTTCACTAGTCACATATCAACGAGGAAAAGGTAATGGTTACTCAAGCTGAAGTGCGCCGGAGAGATGCGAATCCCCTGCAAAAGTTTTGGAAAGAAAAAGGGTCAGATCTGGTTTTACCGCTGATTGGCGTTGTTGGCTTTCTGCTGATTTGGCAATTTCTTTCCTCAAGCGGCATTACACGCTTACCGGCACCCAGTTCGTTATTTACTGATAAGCGAACGCGCGACCTGCTCTTCTATCCATTTCTCGATCGCGGTGGTTTAGATAAAGGTCTATTCTGGCAAACTTTAGCGAGTTTACAGCGAGTTGCAATTGGCTATACAGCTGCCGCGATCGTTGGCATTGGAATGGGAATCTTAGTTGGTTCCAACCGTAAGGTTAATCAGATGCTCGATCCCATCTTCCAGTTTCTCCGCATGATTGCACCGCTCGCGTGGGTACCCATCACCTTAATTGCCCTGCCAAACGTTCAACTTGCTGCTATCTTTGTCATCTTTATTACATCTATCTGGCCGATTCTGATTAATACAACAGTCGGTGTTCAACAGATTCCGCAAGACTACAAAAACGTTGCTCGCGTTTTACAAATTTCACCCCGCAAATACTTCTTCAAGATCCTCATTCCTTCTGCTCTGCCTTATATCTTCACAGGTCTACGAATTGCCATCGGTCTTGCCTGGTTAGCGATTATCGCGGCTGAAATCGTAATGTCTGGTGTGGTGGGTATCGGTTTCTTTATCTGGGATGCGTATCAGCAAAACTATGTGAGTGAAGTGATTCTCGCGGTGTTTTACATCGGTGCTGTAGGTCTACTGCTCGATCGCTTGATGGCATTCCTTCAGCGCAAGATTTTGCCAGCCGACAACCGTTAGTTGAGGCGATCGCTTCAGGTCAATTGAAGCTGCACGTAAACCTGATTTGAGGAAAGAAAATGAGTGTTTTTGTTGCTGTTGAACAGGTCGGAAAGGAGTTTGCGTTAGCAAAGGGCGATCGCTACATTGCTTTGAAAGGCATCGACCTGGAAATTAAAAAGGGTGAGTTTATTTCGCTGATTGGTCACTCTGGTTGCGGCAAGTCTACCCTTTTGAATATGATTGCCGGACTCGATTTGCCCACCGATGGAATAGTTGCGCTGGAAGGTCAAAGAGTCACCAAGCCAGGCCCCGAACGGATGGTCGTCTTTCAAAACTACTCGCTCCTGCCCTGGTTAACCGTTCGTGAAAATATCACGCTGGCTGTCGATGAGGTTTTGTCTGGCCTGCCTGCGGATGAGCGACGGGCCATTGTCGAAGAGCATATTCAGATGGTAGGCCTGCAACATGCGGCTGATAAGCCTCCGGCTCAACTATCGGGGGGGATGAAACAACGGGTTGCGATCGCGCGGGCATTGGCAATTCGCCCAAAGCTGCTATTGCTGGATGAACCCTTTGGCGCACTGGATGCGCTGACGCGAGGTAATCTGCAAGAGCAACTGATGCGGATCTGCGAAGAGCATGAAGTGACCGCCGTAATGGTAACGCACGATGTCGATGAAGCCGTGTTGCTGAGCGATCGCATTGTGATGTTGACCAATGGCCCCGCTTCTAAGATCGGTGGCATTTTAGAGGTCGATATTCCCCGCCCTCGTCGTCGCCTGGAAGTCGTGAGCCATCCCAGCTACTACAGCCTGCGATCGGAGTTGATCTACTTCCTGAATCAGCAGAAGCGGATTAAAAAGCTGCGGGCGCGGAAGGTGAGTGCGATCGCGCGACATGGGTTAGAGAAAGTAAACCTCGAAATTGGGTTTGTCCCCTTAACAGCCTGTGCGCCTTTGGTGGTTGCAAAAGAAAAAGGTTTCTTTACTAAACATGGTTTAGATGAAGTGAACCTGGTGCGCGAAACCAGTTGGCGCGGGATTGTGGACGGTATTGCTGGAAGTCATCTAGATGCAGCCCAAATGCCTGCGGGGATGCCCGTTTGGCTCAGTGTTGGGGGGCATCAAGACCAGCCGCTCCCGGTTGTGAGTGCCCTGACGATGACCCGCAATGGCAATGCAGTCACGCTGGCAAAACGGTTCTACGATCAAGGCGTATATTCTGCAACAGACTTTAAGCGCATGTTGCTGGAGTCCACTGAGGGTACTCATACGCTCGGTATTGTTCACCCGTCGTCGATGCACAATCTGCTGTTGCGTTACTGGCTTGCAGCCAATGGCATTAACCCGGATCGCGATGTCTCGCTCAAGACGATTCCACCTGCGCAAATGGTGGCTGACCTGAAAGCCGGGATTATCGACGGTTATTGTGTGGGCGAACCCTGGAACCTGCGGGCGCTGGTCGAAAATACAGGTTTTACCATTGCAACCGACCTGGAAATTTGGCAGGGTCACCCTGGCAAAGTTTTAGGAGTGCGAGAAGACTGGGCACTGGCTTACCCCAATACCCATGTGGCATTAGTTAAAGCCCTACTCGAAGCTTGCCGTTACTGTGCTGATCCAGATAATCATGAGGAGATTCGACAGATATTGGCTCAACGCGAATATCTCAGCACTAGCGTCGATTACATCCATCTGGGTGATCCAAATGCAGCCGTCTGTAACCTTGATCGCCCTGTGCGGGAGTATGCTCACCATCTCTTCTTTGGGGATGGCGTGAATCGTCCTAGCCGCACTGAACATCTCTGGATGATGACTCAAATGGCACGTTGGGGTGATATTCCTTTCCCCCGTAACTGGTTAGAGATTTTGGAAAGAGTTTGCCGAGTCAGCGTCTTTAGTACGGCGGCGCGCGAGTTAGGCATGTTAGACATCAAATACCATCGAGGTCCAATTCAACTATTTGACGGTGTCCCGTTTGATGCGGAAGATCCAATCGCCTATCTCAATAGTCAATCCATCAAATTGAATTTCAGCGTGGCAGAAGTTGCGCTTAAACAGCCTCAACTGATTGCAGTCTAATGTCGTCTTCCACTTATCTATTTAGATGCTGAAATCTATGCCAACTCTTTCTCAAAACTCAAACATGATTACAACCCAAGCACCTCCAATTCAATCTGCTTCTTTTCTTTCAATTCAATCGGTTTCTAAGGTTTATCCCACGCCTAAAGGGGCTTACACGGTTCTTGAAGATGTCAACTTAGACATCCATGAAGGTGAGTTTATCTGCGTGATTGGCCACTCTGGCTGTGGTAAGACCACACTGCTGAATATGGTGTCTGGTTTTTCAGAGCCATCAGCAGGCCGTGTAGCCCTCCACGGCAACCCAATTACAAAACCAGGCCCCGATCGCATGGTTGTGTTTCAAGGTTATGCCTTGTTACCCTGGCTTACGGCTTTTGAAAACATTTATCTAGCGGTTGACTCGGTCTATCCGAAAAAGTCAGAAGCCGAAAAACGTGCCATTGTGCGGGATCATCTGGCGATGGTCGGACTGGCTGACGCTGCCGATAAAAAGCCACCGCAGCTCTCTGGCGGGATGCGCCAACGGGTCGCGATCGCTCGTGCGCTTTCGATTCGGCCTGAGGTGCTGATTTTAGATGAACCCTTTGGAGCGCTCGATGCGATCACCAAAGAAGAACTGCAAGAAGAGTTACTCAAAATTTGGAATGAGCACAGATGCACCGTTCTGATGATCACCCATGACATTGACGAAGCGATGTTCCTGGCGGATCGTCTGGTCATGATGACGAACGGGCCAGCAGCAACGATCGGTGAAGTTATCGAGATTCCATTCTCCCGTCCCCGAGATCGCGATCGGATGATGGAAGATCCGGAATACTACAAACTGCGGAACTATATTCTCGATTACTTATACAACCGATTTGCTCACGACGATGAGTAAGCAGCATGCAGGCTAAATTCGATTTGGCTTGTATTGGCTAGCAGACTAGTGACAACAGCTCATCACCTTTTTGATCCCTCGATTTTTATGAATCTGGGGATCTTTTTTTGGCTAAATTGAAGAACTAAATTGGAAAGCGTTGATCGCGATCGTGGGGCAGATCGAAATCAATTGCGGGGCCTAGGGGCACAATTCGATTGGGGTTTAGCTCTGGCAAACCTGCGTAGTAAAGCCGTTTAATATGGTCTGCGCTACACATTTGCTTAACACCCGGTTGTTGATATAAATCTCGCAGGTAGTTCCACAAATTAGGGTAATCAACCAAACGGCGGAGATTGCACTTAAACAGCCCATGATAGGCCAGATCAAAACGAAATAAGGTGGTGAACATACACCAGTCAGCGAGTGTAATCTGATGACCGCAAAGGTATCGCTGCTGATTCAAAATTGTCTCCCAGTCATCAAGTGCCTGAAATAGCTCGGTCACAGCTTGTTCATAGGCTGATTGAGACGTTGCGAAGCCACTTCGATAGACACCGTTATTGATCGGCTGGTAGATGTCATCGATGATCTTCTCAATTTGAGTTTGTAACGATTGTGGATAATAATCGACATCTGATTTTGCAAATTCATTAAACTCAGAATTAAACATCCGAATAATTTGGCGAGATTCATTATTCACAATCTGATGAGTCTGGGTGTCCCATAAAACAGGGACTGTGACGCGTCCTGTATAGTCTGGATTGGCTTTAACGTAGATCTGCCAGAGGTAATCGGCTCCATTCACGCGATCGCCAATACACCCTGGGTAATCTGAAAACTTCCAGCCTTGCTCACTAATGACCGGGTCAACAATCGACAAACCGATGACATCTTCTAGCCCTTTTAACTTCCATAACAATGCTGTTCGGTGTGCCCAGGGACACCCTAGTGAGATGTAGAGGTGATACCGTCCTGCTGCGGCTTTAAACCCGCTCGAACCATTGGCTGTAATGTTGCTTCTAAATTGGGTTGGCATCCGTTGAAATTGACCATCTTGGCTACGCTCAGTCCATTCTTTTGTCCATTTGCCATCTACTAATTGCCCCAGAGCCATCGTTATATCTCCTTTTGTGAGTTGCTTTAGCTAAAGGCGTACGCTGCCATACTAAATGCCCCGTAGGTGAAGCTGCGGTGTAATTCTGTTCCTCTAGGTGCCTCGCCACCTGCCCCCAATGCCACAAACAGCGGCAGCAAGTGTTCGTCGCTGGGGTGATTTTGTACCGCATAGGGCGCTTGACTTCGGTAATCGAGCAAAGCATCTACGTCGTTTTGGGCGATCGCGGTCGCTAACCAATCGTCAAATTGCTTGGCCCAATCTGGTGGTTTTGCATTTAGAGAGTAGGCCCCAAATGCCCGTAAATTGTGGGTTGCCGAACCACTAGCAAGGATCAAGACACCCGCTTGTCGAAGGGGCGCGATCGCCTGGCCTAAACGGTAGTGGTAATGCGTTCCCTGCGCAGGCTGAAGCGAAAGTTGCATCACTGGAATGCCTGCCTCAGGATACATTAACACCAGAGGTTCCCAGGCTCCGTGGTCAAGCCCGCGACTTGGATGGGTGGCTGTTTCAAAACCAGCCGTAGCCAATAAGGTTTTTACCTGCGTTGCCAGTTCTGGCGCACCGGGCGCTATGTAGTGCATCGCATACAACTCGGCTGGAAACCCCCAAAAATCGTGGATTGTTGTAACTTGTGCAGCCGTACTCACTGTGGGAACTTGTGTGAGCCAATGTGCTGAAATGATCAGGATGGCGCGAGGCGGCTCTAGATGCTGTCCTAATTGCTTCAAAAATGCACGTGAAGGGGTTTCGTGTAGCAACAGGTCAGGCGCACCGTGAGACACAAAGATAGCAGGGAGAGAAGCCATAGATATCGTGCAGGAACGAGAAAAGCGTTAAAGATGTGAACGAAACGCAAGCTGATTACCTTTCTTAAAAATTTGATCAGCTTGCAGATAGGGGCGATCGCTGAGAAGCTTCTAATTAGACTTTAGACTAAACGCGATTTTCCACTATATGTAAGGGCGAACAGCCGTTCGCCCCTCCTAAATATGGTGTATTTTTTGAATTAGTCCAAACTCCAGTTCTAAATGAGGGAATTTTTAAGCCTTGCGCATTTAATTCTAGTTTAGATAGTTCTAACTAGAACTATTTCTGCGCAACTATATCCAAAAATCCATTTCTTTAGAAGTAGACAACAAACTGAAGTTCGCAGATTTTGCTGTAGTGATCTATCCAGACTATGAGCAGGTCTTTGAAGGAACTCTTTTCGCAACACCCGCCTCATAAATGATCGAGGACTGTTGCACAGCGGGCAATCAGACAGCGTAGTAAAAGCGCTCGTGAACAACTTTGCCATCTTCCCAACGCTGCACAGAAACTTGATCATGCGTGACTTTACCCCAATCAGCATGGGTGTAGTCTAAAAACCATTCAGAAATAATGACATTATCTCCAAACGCAACAGTTTTAACTTCTGCGCCTCGAAACTCAACAACCTTCGAGAAAAAGTCTAACTCACGTTGACGGTTTGCATCTCTGCCAATCGTTGGTTCTTGCTCGTTTTCTTGCATCACAACATCCGGCCCATAATACTTTTCAAACGCTTCCATAGCTTTCCCTGCTAGAACCAGGGCTTTGATATCTGCAAAAGCAGTAGACAGATTGATACTCATGGTGAATTGCTCTCAAAAGTAAACGAGTTAGAGTGTGAAATCAGGTCAAAAGTTTTACCCAGCGAATAACAAAGCCCTTTCATCAAGATTTAGGCTCTGTTTGAGTAACAGCCAACAAGAAAATAGTTTTAACTAGAACTATCTATACCCAAACTATCTTGTTTTTTCCTGAGCGTCAACTTCTCAGTTAAATTCGCAGCCGATTAATCTAAGGCTTGGCGCAGGCGACTGAGCAAAACTCTCAAAAGCTCTAGTTCTGAAGGTTCTAAACGCTCAAATCGCTCTTTTAAATAGTTGATGTGAGCCGGAAAAATCTCTTCAAATAAGGCTTCTCCTGCGGGTGTGAGTCGCACAATCACACTACGTCGATCGCCCGGAGGGACTTCGCGCTGCACGATCTGCTTCTTCTCTAAGCGATCAATCACACCTGTTAGCGTCCCCTTGGTGATCAGCGTTTTTTCACCCAATTCACCCATACTGAGGCCATTGGTATTACCGAGGGTCGCAACAACATCAAACTGGGCAGGCGTCAGCTCAAGGGGGCGCAAATGAGCTTCTGAGCAGGCAGAAAAAGCCTGATAGGCTCGGGCTAACTCCCGCATTGTTGGGATAAAAGGTTGTTTGGCGGCTTGTTGAGAGGAACTGGGCATAGGTGAACTGATTGAGAAGCTGTAAGACAGAGAGGCGTTCATGTGCTTTTAACTTATCGCTTTGAGGGGGCGATCGCGGCGACTATTTTTTAACTAATTCAAAAAACTGGCCTATTATCCTATGTCTGGCTATAAATCGAGTAAAGTATTTTTAGAATCAAAGCGGTTGTCGATTAAACTGACAGCAAGATTCAATGAATATTTTGGTAGAAATTGATATTTGAATCATCTTTTAAGATAGTTTCTAAAAATATTATGTTGATACTTGTATTTCCGAAGTTATGCACTTTGATTGTAAATGTTCACAATGGCTAATTGATCGACCGATCGCTCATCGAGGGTTACACCAAAATTGCTCTATTCCAGAAAATTCAATAGCTGCATTTGAGGCCGCGATCGCTCAAAATTATCCAATTGAGCTAGATGTACAGCTTATCGCTGATGGGGAGTTAGCCGTTTTTCATGATGTTGCGCTGCATCGTCTTACTGGTGCCCAAGGCAGCATTTTTGAACAAACTTTGGCATCGTTAAAAAGCCTACGATTGCTGGGCACAGATGAAACAATTCCCTCTCTAGGACAGGTGTTGCATTTTGTAGATGGGCGAGTGCCGTTGTTAATTGAGTTAAAGAATGAAGGTGCAGCTGGAAAGCCGGAAGCGGCTTTACTGAGCCAGGTTTCAGGCTATCAGGGACTTTTTGCAATTCAGTCGTTTAATCCCTGTTCGTTGCAGTGGTTTCAGCACAATGCTCCACACATTCTACGGGGGCAACTGGCTGGAAACTTCAAAGGTGTTCCACTCGCCTGGTACAAGAAACAGTTATTGAGCAACTTGTTACTGAACTGGGCTAGCAGACCGCATTTTATCGCTTATGATGTGAGGGCTTTACCCAATCTGCCAACCCTGTTGTCGCACCGGATATTTAACCTGCCGCTGCTGGCCTGGACAATTCGAAGCGATCGCGATCGCCAATGGGCACTCAAGTATGCAGACAATTTTATTTTTGATGTGTTTTAGTGGGGAAGCAGTAGAGAGGCCAGAAAAGAAGCAGGAAACAGGAGGTTAAAGATAGATGAGAGAAGTGAAATTTTATCTATTCAGATAATATTTTGAGACATTTCTTGAAACTTATCAGGAATTATGGGCTTACTAACTCAAGTTCGATTAAATTTGATTTGGTCTGAGTTTACGGACATGGGGATAGCTCATGGAAGGGGAATTTCAACGCAATAGCCTGGGTTGGCAGGTTCATCTCATGCAACGGCGATTGGGAGAATGGATTGGTGGCATGCTGAATTCTGCAGCCTTTGGGGGGGAGGATAGTCCTTCGCAGATCCCGGATTGGCTCTCGCGGTTGCTGTTTTGGGTGATCGTGATCGGGCTGGGAGCCTGGCTGCTATGGCAACTCTATCAAGTCCTGCGCCCTTACCTATACCGGGCGATCGCCCTACAACCTCAGACGCAAGGCCAAAATCGGGTTAACGACCAAAAACTAACAGCTGAGCAGTGGCTGGGGCGATCGCGCACTTTTGCCAAGCAAGGTAACTATCGAGAGGCTTGTCGAGCGGTCTACTTGGCTGTCTTACAGCATTTGGATGACACTCAACAAATTCCCTATCAAGATAGCCGCACCGATGGTGAATATCGCAACCTGCTCAGCAGAGCCGCTCAACCCCAACCGTTGCAGCTCGTGTTGGATACGCATGAGCAACTTTGCTTTAGCGATCGCCCCATTTCAGCGGATACCTTTCAGCAGTGCCAGACCGCCGCTCAGGAGGTTATGACTCCATGAGGCCGAGTCAACGCCGAATCTGGATTGGGCTGATTGCCGTGATTGCTCTGGTAATCATCACGCTTGTGACTGCACCGAGCCGAGGTAGCGGTGGGCAACAGGGGTCTACCTACGGACGCTCTCCGGCAGGGTATGGAGCCTGGTATGCCACGATGCAACAACGGCCAGAGACAAGGGTGCGGCGTTGGCAAAAACCTGTGAGTCGTTTGTTAGAAAGCCCACCCAACGATCGCTTGACGCTGCTGCAAATTGGAGATGGATTCAACATACTCAACCCCAACGAACCGTTAGCAGAATGGGTTGCTAAAGGGAATGTCTTGATTCGATTAGGGGTGCGGGCACCCATTACAGACGCGAATTTTACCCGATTTTTGAACCACCCTGTTGGAATTGTGATGGTTGAGACGCGCCGCCGCAATGTTGATAGTAATGGCCTGCTCACCGATGAGTATGGCGCGGTGGTGTGGCAGGGGGCGATCGGGGATGGGCAGGTGATTTATGCCTCAACACCCTATCTCGCCGCCAACGCCTATCAAGAACGGGCTGGAAACTTTGCGTTGCTGACCGATATCGTAACTAAACCAGGCTTGCCAATTTGGGTCGATGAGTTTCTGCATGGATATAAAGACCCAGATGTGATTCAGGCGGAGACAGAGGGTGGTAATTTGTTGGCGTATCTCGCCAGAACGCCCCTATCTTTACTGGCACTGCAAGCAGGCATTATTCTGTTGCTCAGCTTTTGGGGGCAACGGCGCATGGGTTCACCGATCGCGGTCAGCAGTCCAGTTGTTGACAATAGTGAGGCGTATATCACGGCGATGGCACAGGTCTTGCGCAAAGCCCAATGCAGTGAGTTTGTTGTTGACACCATTAGTAAGGCAGAGCGTCAGGAAATTCAAAAAGCCTTGGGGTTAGGCGTTGATCCGGTGTCATCAGAGCAAATTTTGACTGCCTGGGCAGAACAGACCAAGCAGCCTGCCAGTGAGTTGAGTACGCTACTCAAACTGGCCGATAAACCCCGTCGCCTTGATGAAGTCAAACTTCAACAGTGGCTGCAACTGGTTCAAAAAGTGCGGCGCTGGTTGCCAAATTCTTCTACCGGAGTCCCCCGTTTATGAGTGAACTGAAATCTGCCTGCGATCGCCTGACTCAAGCCCTGGGTCAAATTGTTGTAGGTCAGTCGAACCTGATCCGCGATTTGATGGTGGCGTTGCTTTCTGGCGGGCACGTCATTTTAGAAGGGGTACCCGGTACGGGCAAAACGTTGCTAGTCAAGGTACTGGCTCAAGTAGTGCAGGCCGATTTTCGCCGGATTCAGCTGACACCCGATGTCTTGCCGTCGGATATTTTGGGTGTCAATGTATTTGACCCGAATACGCGCACCTTTACCCTCAAACGTGGCCCGGTGTTCTCTGAGGTGCTACTGGCCGACGAAATTAACCGCACTCCACCAAAGACGCAATCGGCGCTGTTAGAAGCAATGGAAGAACAGCAGGTCACGCTTGACGGAGAAAGCCTGCGGTTGCCCGATCTATTTTGGGTGATTGCAACGCAAAACTCCCTGGAGTTTGAGGGCACCTATCCTTTGCCTGAAGCCCAGCTAGACCGCTTTTTGTTTAAGCTGATGGTCGATTATCCTGAGCAGAAGGCAGAACGTCAGATGTTGCTTAATGCCCAGGCGGGGCTGCAAACTAAGCGGCTTGATCTCGTCAAACTCAAACCGATTCTGAATGTGGCGCAAGTGCTGGCGGCTCGTCAGGCGGTGCGAGCTGTGCAGGTTTCGGATCCGCTGATCGACTACTTACTGGCAATTGTGCAGCGATCGCGTAAACATGCCGACCTCGCTCTGGGAGCTTCACCCCGCTCAGGGGTTGCCTGGTTACAGGCCAGCAAAGCCCACGCCTGGTTAAACAACCGCGATTTTGTCACGCCCGATGATGTCAAGGCGATCGCGCCTGCAATTTTGCGTCACCGTCTGATTTTGCGACCCGAAGCCCAATTAGATGGCCTCCAGGTCGATAGCGTGATCACCTCGCTGTTGGGACAGGTGCCCGTACCCCGCTAAATGTTCTGGGTTTACCCATACAAAACCAGTCAATCGAGGGGCGATCGCCAGCTAAAACCCAATGTAAGCGCCTGACTGAAACTCGCGTTAGGCACTACATCTCATAAAAAATTATCACCAGCTATCCCCTGGTGGGTCACTTAGCATGGATATTGCCATTGCGCCTCCCGCTGGGAGCGTGATTGAGGGTGAGGGCAATACTGGAAATGAACCACTTTGGTTCCGTGTCCAATTGTAAACATCCTGGCCAAAAAGAAATTTAAAAGCTTGTAACTTAAACCTCAAATCACCTCAAAATCATCACATTTGGGCCGTGTCAAATGCCGACCAGCTAGGCATCTAAATAATTGCCAAAGTTTTTGTAAAAAGTAAGTTCAGTTTTAGAATAGCAACTCTGGTATATTTCTAAGCCCTAAACGCCAATACTGAGACTGATAATGGGGGTATCTGCCAAAAGTAGGATTTTGCCAGAAAAGGAGAGGCTGTGAAGGAGCAATCTGCATCAATCGACTGGCTTGTTGGCGGGGGGCAGATGGGCGAGTTGATTCGCTCAATGGATTGGTCAAAAACGCCCCTTGGTTCCATTGAATCTTGGCCTCAAAGCCTGCGAACTTCGGTTAGCATTTTGCTAAACTCTCGCTACCCCATGTTTATTTTTTGGGGTGAAGAACTGATAAAAATTTACAACGATGCCTATCGTCCTGTTTTAGGCACCACGAAACATCCCGGCGCGTTAGGGCAGCCTGCCCGGAAAATCTGGTCAGAAATTTGGGATGACATTGGCCCACTGGTAAATCAGGTGATTACCGAGAGAAAAGCAACGTGGGATGATAACCTCCTGCTGTTTATGTATCGCAACGGGTATGTAGAAGAGACTTATTTCACCTTTTCTTACAGTCCAATTCAAGATGAAAGTGGCGGTGTGGGTGGCTTATTTTGCGCCTGTACCGAGACAACTCAACAAGTTTTGGGTGAGCGCCGACTCCGAACTTTGCGTGACTTAGCAACTGGAGCTGGGGAAGCAAAAACCGTCGAAACAGCCTGCCAAATCGCAATGAAGACGCTCGGAAACAATCCTGCTGACATTCCCTTTGCGCTACTTTACTTGCTTGATCGCCAGGGAAGACAGGCAGACTTAGTCGGCTATACCAATCTTGAACCCGACACCCCAGCCAGTCCTAGCTGCATTTCGCTGACAGATTTAACTCAGGCTTCTGTGTGGTCGCTTGAAAAGGTCATGCAAACTGCCCAGCCTGAGCGGATCGATGATGTGATTGAGCGGTTTGGGTTGCTACCAGTGGGCTTGTGGGATGATGCGCCCCACACGGCGTTGGTGATTCCGGTCGCATCTCCGGGGCAAGAACGGCCTGCCGCTTTGCTGGTTGTTGGCATTAGCCCACGCCGCGCCTTAGATGACGATTACCAGGGATTTTTGCAACTTGTCGCCGGACAGATGGCTTCCGCGATCGCCGATGCCAGAGCTTACGAAGTTGAGCGTCAACGCGCCGAGGCTCTAGCTGAGATTGATCGGGCTAAAACGGTGTTCTTTAGCAATGTTTCGCATGAGTTTCGCACACCGCTGACCCTGATGTTGGCTCCTACTGAGGATGCGCTGGCTGACACAGAGAACCCTTTGCCTCCAATGCAACGCGATCGAGTTGAGACGGTCTATCGCAACAGTCTGCGTTTGCTGAAGCTGGTCAATACCCTGTTAGATTTCTCTCGCATCGAAGCGGGACGCATTCAAGCGGTTTATGAGCCGACGGATCTCGCCGCGTTGACGACTGGCTTAGCCAGTACTTTTCGATCGCTAGTCGAACGGGCGGGCCTAACATTCGTGGTGGAGTGTCCCCCCTTGGCTGACGAGATTTACGTCGATCAAGAACTGTGGGAAAAGATTGTCCTCAATTTGCTCTCCAATGCATTTAAGTTCACATTTAGCGGCACGATCGCCGTGCGCTTAACTCAGGTTGGTGAGCAGGTTGAACTGGCGATCTCGGATACGGGGATTGGCATTCCAGCGGCTGTCCTGCCGCACTTGTTTGAACGCTTTCATCGAGTTAAAGGGGCACAGGGACGTAGCTTTGAAGGCTCTGGCATTGGGCTATCGCTTGTGCAAGAACTGGTTAAATTGCATGGGGGGCACATCACGGTTAACAGCACGGTTGGGCAAGGCAGTTGTTTCACTGTCTCCATTCCGACTGGAACGGCCCATCTTCCCCCTGATCGCATCAGACCAATTCGCTCGACTGCATCAATCGCGACGGGAGCAACTGCCTATGTCGAAGAAGCGCTGCGCTGGCTACCTGAACGGAGTTTTGAAACCTCACCTTTGACATCTAAAGCCTTCACCGGAACATCACTTCATATTGATCTTTTATCGACCTTAAATCAGCCTTCTGCTCATATTTTAATCGTCGATGACAACGCCGATATGCGCGACTATTTGAAGCGTTTGTTAAGTCAACGATATGAAGTCACAGCCGTAGAAGATGGCATTGCGGCCTTATCCAGTATTGCGAACTCTATGCCTGACTTAGTTTTGACCGATGTGATGCTGCCTCGGCTCGATGGCTTTGGGCTGCTGCAACACCTGCGCGGCGATCGCCAAACCAGTGAGTTACCCATCATTTTACTGTCTGCGCGGGCAGGCGAGGAGTCCCGCATCGAAGGGTTAGAAGCAGGAGCCGATGATTACTTGATCAAGCCTTTCTCAAATCGGGAGTTACTTGCACGCGTCGAAGCATGCTTAAAACTGGCTCAAATTCGGCAACAGACAGCACGACAAGAAAAAGCACTGCGTTTGGCCGCAGAACAGGCTCAACAAAAGGCAGAAGCCGCTCAAACAAGGTTCACTGATCTTTTAGAAAGCATGTCTGATGCCTTTGTCGAACTAGACACCGATTGGCGCATTGTTCAGCTTAATTCGGCAGCTGTGCGGATCAATGGTGGCAAACCGATCAGTCAATTGCTTGGCAAAATCTGCTGGGAGGAATGGCCTGCTGCTGTTGGTAGTGAACTGGAGCATCAGTATCGTAGAGCAGTGCTAGAGCAGGTTCCGGTGCATTTTGAGCATCATTATCTGGCAGCCCCAATGTTTGATGTCTGGTTAGAAATTCACGTCTATCCTGGGCGCATCTAGCGGTTGGGGGAGTACAGAGTGGGAGACAGAGGGCGATCGCCAAACAAGGAATCGAACCTCCCATTTACCCAGGCGACCCGGAGATGCAGCAAATGATTGAAACCAGTTTCACTCC
>Ga0209172_10002010_pt1 | contig 38695 bp, 27 predicted proteins | sample LarsenN4metaG_FD_184113 | JGI IMG/M metagenome (GOLD analysis project Ga0209172, IMG submission 184113) | Hot spring sediment bacterial and archeal communities from British Columbia, Canada, to study Microbial Dark Matter (Phase II) - Larsen... ... | reverse complement strand
CGTTTCGGCTATGGACTCCCTCGGGATGGCCGAATCAGGCACTTGAAAAAAAAACGAGTGTGGTAGGGTCCTTGCGGTGAGCCAATCCGAGGAGGACCATGCATGGCGAAGTACTTCACGCTGCTCGCGCCTGGAACGACCCGAAGCAGTGCAGTTGCTGTTGCACCGCGACGACGTGCATTGGCTGCTGCAACGCGTGGCCGCCCGGTCGCAACCGCGATCTTTGCATAGGTTACTGCGCGGCAGAGTTCCCGAGCATCCCGCCGGAGCCGATCGACCCGTAGGCTGACGGTCGGATGTCCCGGCCTGGGAAGGCGGTGCGCGGCGCGCCCGCGAGCCTACAATCCTGGGCCGAGAAGCTTGGGCGAAATCTTTGGAGGTTCGTGCGATGTCTCTGCTCGCCACGTACGGTCTCCTCTTGGCGGTGACACTCGGGACCGCGCCTCAGGACCCGGAGATCCGGGAGCTTGAGGCCCGGCACTGGTTCAATAATCCCGTTTACCGTCTCCACGACGACCGCGACGTTCTGCTGTGGTTCTTCACGACCCGCGATCGAGAAAGCCACGCGATCGTTCCGAAGCTGAACCGCCTGCAGCGCCGGCCAGACCTGGTCGTGATCGGCATCACCGAGGACTCGCGCGTCGACGCCGAGCGCTTCATTCGCCAGACGCGCGCTGGCTTCACCGTCGGGGCGGGAAGCCCGATGCTCAAACGGCTTGACATCCGCCCGTCGGCGCAGCTCTACCGGCTGAGCCGCAAGGAGGGGGGTCGAATCAGTCGGGTTGACGTTTCCAACCTGGACAGCCTGCTGCCCGATTGGGGACCGTACGGCGAGGAGGATATCAGCCAGCTCGACGAGGACTGGGAGCTCGTGGACTTCATCTCAAGCGATGCATTGGGGCAGCGCCGCGCCGAGGCCGTTCGAAAGCTGTTCGCTTACGGTGACCGCGCGGCGCTCATCGATCTCGCGGATCGGCTGCTACCCGAAGAGCGCAACCCGTGGGTGCGTAACGCACTCATCTACTTCAAGGAACGGGCCGAGGGAACCCGCGAGCCGCAACCAGAACCGGCACCGTCCACTATCCACTACCGGGTCTTCTCGGACAAGCTGGACGCGCCCGAGTGGGCCACCGCACGGGAATACTTGCGCCGTGTGGAGTCCTTGTCCGTCACTCAATTGCTCTCCGACTATCGGAACCACCTCACTGACCAGCCCAACGACGTGGTGATCCGCCGGATTATTGTCGACCACTTGGAGCATGTCCAAGATCGAACCGCCGCACGCAGCGCGCTGCTCGAGATGGTGGCCAGGGAACCAGACTACTTCATCCGCTTGCGCCTCGTCGGCTCGTTCAGCACGGTCTGCAACGTGGGCGATCAGGAAGTCGCCGATTACCTGGATGCCTTGGCGGAGACCGAGACGAACCTGCTGCACGTCCGCCCCATGATGGAGTACGTCGCCTACGTCCTGCGTACCGGCCAGGAAGACACGCGCACCATGCAGCCGCGCCCCTGAGCGGCCGCACTCCGCCAGCATCAATTCAGCCGCCCGCCCATCACGAGGTACCAGATCCACGCCAGGCGTGTAGGTCGGGTCGTCAGACCCGACACCGCCGGGCGCGTGGATGTCGGGTCTTGCGACCCGACCTACCGGCTACCGGCTGCACACCTGTCACTGCGCCCCGTACGTCCCCAGCAGCAGCGCCAGATCGGGCAAACCGGTGCAGCCGTCGCCGTTGATGTCGGTCGCCGCGTCGTAGCCCGGCTGCCCGCGGCAGAAGCCGTAACGCGCCAACAGCCGCGCCAGGTCCGCAATGTCCACGTCGCCGTCGTTGTCCAGGTCCGCCGGCCGCCGCACGAACCACGGCCGCGTCGTCGCATCGCCCGCGAAATGATTCAGCAGCATGTGGGCGACCTTGCTGGCCCCGCTCGGCGACGGGTGCGTCCCGTCGTCCTGGAAATCGCTGCACGGCCAGATCAGCCCGTCGCTGCGCGGCGTCAGGCCGTCGGCCCAGGTGTACGCGGCCCAGCTCAGCCACGGCGCCTCGACCGCCCCGGCCTGCGGGTTGAAGTTCAGCCCGGGATCGCCGGCGATCTGGTCCGCGATCAGGAACTTCACCGCGAAGCCGCTCTGGTACGCGTACGGCTCGGGGTTCAGGTTCGTCGTCGCATACCCGGCGTAGATGCGGCTCGACACGTATGTCAGCCGCACGTTCGGGTAGCGATCCCTGATGATCTGCACGATAACCCGCAGCAGGTCGCGCAGCCGCTCGGCGTCCTGCGGGAACACGTCGTCCGGGAACTGCACGCCCGGCCTGGCGATCGCCTCCTTCAACCACACGGCCTGCACCTGCAACGGCGTCAGGCCGGCGGCGGACAGCCGGTCGTCCACGATGTCCCAGAACGCGGCGTCCGGATCGGCGATGTCGATCGCGTCCTGGCCGCCTTGCGCGCCGTTCACGATCACGACCCGCTGGCTGCGGTTGGGGAACGCGTTGTAGAGCTGAATGAACGGCCCGGACTCCTGGCTGGTGTTGCTCATGCCGATCGTCACCAGCCCGATGCGGCCGTTCTGCGGGTCCGGCTCCCCCGCCGCGTTCAGCGGCCGGACTTGCCGCGCGATCAGCCGCCCGGCGTCGTCGTGGGCCGCCGGCCGCTGGTTGAACCCGCCCGGATACAGCCCGCCCTGCTGGCCCTGGTAGAGCCCCTGTCCGAGATCATTCAGCGGCGTAAAGCCGACCGACGTGTTGTCGCAGTCCTGCCCACGGGCGACCGCAGGCAACCCCGCGACGACGACCGCTACGCATGCGACCGTCGCGGCGAAACTCAAGCGCTGCATGCGACCCGACATGACTTCTCCTCCACCGTAGGGTGTCGCAGACGCACCCGGTCGCGCCGGACCTCCGCGTCCGGCGTGGATTTGTGGCACGGCGTGCGCTCTGCCACGTACCCCTGCCCGTCAGCATAACGGCCCGCGCCGGACGTTATTTCAGAACGCGTGGGTACGGCGGGCCTCCGGCCCGCAGTGGGTAGCGCGTGCAACTTGCCCGCCGTGTGGCACAGCCGCCCCCGGCTGTGCGTGTGGGACCGGTCTCCGACCGATCTTCGTGGCGTCGGTCCCCGCGGTAGATACGGCCCCCGTCCCCGCGCCGCCGTCCGGAACGCGAAGCGCCAGCGAACGGCATCCGAGCCCGAAGCGCAAGCGAGGGACATGGACCAGGGACCAGGGGACTTGGGGGACCGGGATCGAGGGTGGTGCGGGCGTCTCGCCCGTCCTCTGTGGGTTTGGACGGATCCGCGACCGCCGTTACCGCACGATGGGTCACTGGCCCAGCCGCACTCGGAGCATCAAATCATGCAGCGCGGATTGGGCGGTCGGCTCCTCTGGCAGCCGGCTGGCATCCCGAGCCGCCTTCAGCTCGCTCCGCAAACGCTCGTATTCACCCCGATAAAACTCGACCTCAACCGTGTCCAGCGTCGCGCGCTCACTGCGCGACATCTTGCGCTGGATCAACTCGGCGATACACGGTAGCCGATATAGCTCAATCAGCCGAACAAGGTTGGCCTCAACCTCGCCCGTCTGCGCCAGATGAATGCCCGTCAGCAGAACGCGATAGACGTACAGAAGCGGCTTGACGCGCGGCGGTGCTTCCCGTTCAAAGAGCCGCCATTGCGTTTCGGCGAAGCCGAGATAGTGGTGGGCGTGGTGTCGGGTGATGCAGCCGCGCGCGATCGACTTGAGCTCTACATGCACCGGCGTGCTGTGCACCACCAGCGGCGAGTAGAGCTGTTCCAGCACGTAGCCGTTTCGCTTCAGCAGCAGGCGGAAGAACTTGCGCGCGTCGTACGTGACGAGATCCATTGCAATCTGGCCTGCGGTCGTCGACGCCTCGATCGTTTCCGGTCCGGTCTTCAGGCCGACCACCTCGCGCAAGGGCAACACGTGCACGCCACGCAGGTCGTAGTCGGAGTCAGCCGACGGGAAGCCGTACAGATGCGCACCGCTGATCGTGGCGAACAACAGCGGGTAGGGTTGCTGCCGTACGACGGCCAGCAGCGTATCCTTCACCATCGGCGTTCTCGCATCTCTAGCGCGGGCTAGGTGTTGCCATCGCAGCGCTGCGCCGTGCCCTGATCAGGTACGCGTTGACACGCTCGTAGTCCGGCCGCTCGGGGAGCTTGGTCTCGGCAAGCGCTGCCTCAAAGGTCCCGTGCAGCGCGAGTCGCCAGCGCTCCACATCGTCCCATGGCAACTGCCCGCGGCGGATGGCCAGGAGCTGCTCGCGATGCTCCTCGACGCGCACCGGCACGACGCCCTCCCGCAGCGCAACGATGTCGGGGCGTTCAATGCCCGCCGTTTGTACTTCGCGCAACACCGAGAACTCGCTGCGGCGCAGCGTCAGTTCTATATGGTTCGCGAAGCGGACGCGGTACGTATGGAGCGGGTCGGTCGCTGCGCTCACGACCACGCCGACGGAGCCGGCAGGCAACGGCGCCGAAGCGCCCGCCGCGCGCAGCTCCGCCCGCGTCACGACTTTCGTGCCGACAGACAGAATGCGGTTTGGACCGAAGCGGTCACGCATCCATGTTAGCTTATCGCCCGATTGCGCGCACCGCACCCGAAGGCGGGTGGCATGCTCTCGCCGTACCCGGGCGTGAGCATGCAATTGCCCGCAGACTTCTCGCGCAGGCATGCTCGCGCTGAGTACAGCGAGAGCATGCCACCCGCCTCAGCGGCCGGGACGGAGCCCGGCCGCTACACGGCGGCTGCGCTGCACCGGCGCGGCCAACGGTTGCGGCCCCGCGAACAGGTGGCTAGCCTGTCGGCGGGATCGGCCGCGGGGCGCCCGCCGCGCTTCGCTTGCCGCCGGCTGGTGTCGCGCAGTCGTTCGGGCTGCTGTCGGAGAAGGGGGCACGGAATGAGTCGCGAAGTCCTCTGGCAACCTTCCGACGAGCGCCTCCGCCACTCGCAGATGTACGAGTTCATGCAGCGCGTCGCGCGTAAGCACGGCGTCGCGGCGGAGTGGGAGGCGCTGCGGCATTGGTCGATCGAGCGGCGGGACCTGTTCTGGCAGGAGCTGCTGGAGTACTGCGGCGTGGAGCCGTCGAGGCCCGCAAAGCAGGTTGTGGCGGGCGAGGGCATGCTCGGTACGGTCTGGTTCTGGGGCATGCAGCTCAACTATGCGCGGCAACTGCTGCGTTTCAGCGGGAAGCAGCCGGCGATCCTGTTCGAGAACGAGCTCGGGCGGCAGGCGGTCACTTCGCGCGACGAGCTGCGGACGCTGGTCGCCCGCTGCGCCGCCGGGCTGCGGGCCGCGGGCGTGAAGCGCGGCGACCGCGTGGCGGGTTTGCTGCCCAACCTGCCCGAGACCGTGATCGCCATGCTGGCCGCGGCCAGCCTGGGCGCGATCTGGTCGAGCTGCTCGCCGGACTTCGGCGTACGCGGCGTGCTGGACCGCTTCGGGCAGATCGAGCCGAGGTTGCTGTTCGTGGCGGACGGGTACAGCTACGGGGGCAAGCTATACGATTCGCTGGAGCGCGTGCGCGAGATGCTGCCGCAGCTAGAGAGCGTGCAGCGGGTCGTCGTCGTGCCGCACCTGAACACGCGGCCGGACCTGGCGGGCATCGCCAACGGCGTGCACTGGCAGGACTTCCTCGGGCCGGAGGCGACCGCCGCGGAGCTGACCTTCGAGGAAGTGCCGTTCGATCATGCGCTGTTCATCCTGTACTCGTCGGGGACGACCGGCGTGCCGAAGTGCATCGTGCACGGGCACGGCGGGACGCTCTTGCAGCATCTCAAGGAGCACCGGCTGCATTGCGACATCCGCGAAGGCGCGCGGGTGTTCTACTACACCACCTGCGGCTGGATGATGTGGAACTGGCTGGTGAGCGCGCTGGGCAGCGGGGCGGCGATCGTGCTGTACGAGGGCAACCCGGCGCACCCCGACGCACACCGGCTGTGGGAGATGGCCGAGCGCGTCGGCATTAGCGTCTTTGGCACCAGCCCGAAGTTCCTCGGCGCCTGCGCGAACGCGGGCATCCGCCCCGGCCGCGAGCACGACCTGTCGGCCCTGCGGGCGGTGCTCTCGACCGGCTCGCCGCTGAGCGAGGAGCAATTCCGCTGGGTCTACCGCGAGGTCAGGCAGGATTTGCAGCTCTCGAGCATCTCCGGCGGCACGGACATCATCTCGTGCTTCATGCTGGGCAACCCGATCCTGCCGGTGTATGCGGGCGAAATCCAGTGCCGCGGGCTGGGCATGGACGTGCAGGCCTGGGACGAGCAGGGCCGGCCGGTGATCGGTCAGAAGGGCGAGCTGGTGTGCACCTCGCCATTCCCGTCGCAGCCGGTCGGTTTCTGGAACGACGCGGACGCGCGCAAGTATCGCGCGGCGTACTTCGAGTTCTACCCGGGCCGCTGCGTGTGGCGACACGGGGACTACATCGAGATCAGCGAGAGCGGCGGCGTGATCGTGTACGGGCGGTCCGACGCGACGCTCAACCCCGGCGGCGTACGGATCGGCACGGCCGAGATCTACCGCGTGGTCGAGGCGATGCCGCAGGTGGTGGACAGCATCGTGGTGGGCAAGCGCACGCCCGACGGGGACGAGGAGGTGTGCCTGTTCGTCGTGCTGCGCGAGGGGGGGACGCTGACGCCGGGGCTGGAGAAGGAAATCCGCGAGCGCATCGCGGCGGCGGCGACGAAGCGGCACGTGCCGAAGTACATCCGCCAGGTGGGTGAAATCCCGCACACGATCAGCGGCAAGAAGGTGGAGATCGCGGTGCAGCAGGTGCTGCACGGGCAGGAAGTCAAGAACCGCGACGCCTTGGCCAACCCACAGGCGCTGGATCAGTTCAAGTCCGTGCTCTGACGGGTCGACGGGCTGGCCGCGCAGCTTTGGTCGCAGCGGCCCGCCAAGGTGTATCGCCGCGCCGCGATCCAGCCGTAGATCACGCGGCTCAGTTGGCGGACGCCGGGAAGCCGGTAGACCCAGGCGATGCGGCGCCAGCGCGGCAGGCGGCGGGCGATCTCGTAGACCGCGTCGGCGCCCTTCCGCAGGTCGCTGTCGGGCAGCACGACGCGCAGGCCGGTGTTGAAGTCCTCGCCGGCCAGCGTCGGGAAGCGCTCCAGCAGTCCGGGCGTCTGCGAGGGGATGAACTCGAACGCGCCGCCTCGGTCGCGCCGCGTGATCCACGCCATCTGGCGTTGACAGAAGCGGCACTGGCCGTCGTAGACGATCGTGCAGCGTTCACCCGCGTTCATACCAGCAATACTATGGCGGCGATCTTACGGCGGCACGAGCTTGAAGAGCGCGCCGCCCGCGCCGGTCGGGTTGTTGGTGGTGTTGGTCAGCACGTAGAGCTCGCCGGCCGGGTCGCGACCGAAAGCGTAGAGGTAGCGGCCCAGGGAGCCGTTGGACCGCCCGGCAATCCGCAGTTCGTCGAAAGACCACGTGCCGTCGGCGGCTTCGGCGGCGACAAAGAGCCGGCCGTCGGCGGTGAGCAGGCTGGCGCTGAGGTCGCCGAAGACGTACTTTCCGCGCAGCGGTGGGATGGCGCTGCCGCGATAGACGTATCCGCCGATGACGGATTGCCCGCGGTCGCGTCCGTACTCGAGGATCGGGAAGATCAGCGGCGCGCCGTCCGCTCCCAGGTCGCTGCACGAGCCGCGCGGCACGTTGAAGTTGCTGGTGTTGAAGCACGAGCCGCCCTCGCGGATGCGCCAACCGTAGTTGCCGCCGGCCTCGATCAAGTTCACCTCCTCGAAAAGGGCCTGGCCGACGTCGCCGGCGAAGAGCCGCGTGCGTCCGCCGGGCGGCAGGTCGAAGGAGAAGCGCCACGGATTCCGCAGGCCGTAGGCGTAGATTTCGGGCCGGGCGGCCGGGTCGGCGGCGAACGGGTTGTCGGGCGGAATGGCGTACGGTGCGCCGCCGTCCACGTCTATCCGCAGGATCTTGCCGAAGAGCTTGCGCTTGTCCTGTGCGTTTCCGATATCGCCGGTATGGCCGTCGCCCTGGTCACCGGCGCCGCCGCCGTCGCCGATGGCAATGTACAGATAGCTGTCCGGCCCGAAGGCGAGCTGGCCGCCGTTGTGGTTGGACTGGCGCTTCTCCAGCGAGAGCAGGATGCGCTCGCTGGCGCGGTCGGCCAGGTCGGCGTCGGCGGACGAAGCGCGGAACTCGCTCACGCGGATGAACGAGTCGGTCTCGACGGGCGAGTCCGCGGCCGGCGGGGCGTTGTAAAACACGAAGAAGCGGCCGTTGGCGGCGAAGTCCGGGTGGAACGCCAGGCCCAGCAGGCCGCGCTCGTCGTAGCGCGGGTTCAACGTGACGACGCGGTCGCGGAGGTCGAGAAACGGCGTTTCGAGCTTCGCCCCGGAGCGGTCGAGAATGAGGATCTGGCCGACCTGCGTGACGACGAACATGCGGCCGCTATCGTCGGGCGCGAATTGCAGATCGACCGGCGCGGTGAGGCCATCCGCCACAAGCTGCAAGCCCACCTCGGGCGGCCCCACCGGCGGCGCCGGCGGACAACCACACAACCACAGCATCGCCAGAGCCAGCGCCGCTTGCGCTACGACCGTTTGGCGCCACAGGGCAGCGTCCGCCCCCTGTGGCGGACGTAGAGGACGGAGGCGCCCCGCGCGCCTACGTCGGCCACGGGGGGCGCGACGGGGGGTCGACGCTACGCCGGCAAGCGCGCGAAACTCGTCCGGTGGAAACGACACACGTGCCGCGCTGAAGGTCAAGAGAATCCGTGAACCGAACATCGTCGACCCGTTTCGGGTGGCACGGTCTAGCGCGGCCCGGCCGTGCTTGCTGGACAGCCGTGCCGCCTCCAGTGCACGGACCGCCGCTTGGAACCGGACATCCATCAGCGCCGGAACTTTCCCTCCCACGCCCATTCGCTCACCGGCTTGCGCGGCGAGGGGAACTCGCGCTCGCGGAGCCTCTGCGGCAGATCCTCAATCCGGCCCGGGCGGCCGACGGCGATCATGGCTTCGACGCGGTGGTCGTCCGGCACGTCCAGCACCTGCCGTGCCTTCTCGTGGTCGAAGCCGACCATGCCGTGCGCGACCAGTCCCATGGCGCAGGCCTGCAGCGCCAGGTTCTGCCAGGCGGCGCCGCAGTCGAAGGTGTGCACGCGGTTGGGTTGATTGTTTCGCGCGAACGTGGTGCGCGAGACGACCACGAACAGCACCGCCGCGTTCTTTGCCCACACCTGGTTGCCCTCGACCAGCAGGTCGAAAAACGTCTGCCAGTGCGGCCCGCCGCGCTGCGCGTACAGGAACCGCCAGGGCTGCTCGTTGTACGAGGAGGGCGCCCAACGGGCGGCCTCCAGCAGCCGCAGCAGGTCGTCGCCGGACAGCGGCTGGCCCGACATGGCCCGCGGCGACCAGCGGTTCACAAGAAGCGGCTCGACCGGATGGTCGGGGGTGCGGTACTTTCGAACGTCGATGTTGAGCAGCATGCTGGCCTCCGTCAGCGTCCGCGCAACCCCAGGGGGAGGGCGAGGCTCCTGCCGCACCGGGGCTCGCCGGGAGGCTCGGTCGCCGCTTCGCTGGCGGCGCGGAACCATCGCCGGGCCCTGACGTACGGAACGGTGAATGATCCCCGAACGCGGCGGCGAATCAACGCGCGGCGAGACGGGCGCCGCGGCGGCGGGTGAGCCGGCCGGCGCGGGCCATGGGGTCGCGCGCGCGTGCAGGCCGATACACAGAGATTCGCCAGCGCGTCCGAGCGACCCGTTGCTACCAGGCGCCCGGCAACCACGACGCGTCGCGACGCTGGCGGGCTGGGCGATCGTCGGCGGCTCGTATGCGGCGCTGCTGTTCGCGCATGTCTGGCCGGCGAGATTCGACAGCGAAACGCCGTTCTGGGTTGCGACGGCGTGGGCCGCGTTCATGCTGCGCACGTTTGGGCTGCACGTGGGTGTGGCGCTGCTGGCCTTCGCGGCCGTCGTCGCATTCGCACGCTGCTGGCGGATGCTCGTCGCGACGGCTCCGCCGCTGCTGGTGACGCTCGGCCCGTCGCTGTGGCTGTGCCTGCCGCGCAGCACGCCGGCGATTGCCGGGCAGCCGCTGCGTATCATGAGCTTCAACCTGCTGCGCGAGAACCCGCAGACGCAGGCCGCGCTGGCTGAAATCCGCGCCGCACGCCCGGACCTGCTCCTGCTGCTGGAATACACGCCGCGCTGGCACGAAACGCTGAACCCGGCCCTCGCCCCCGAGCTTCCGCACGCACGCCATCTCATCCGCCGCGATTCCTTCGGCCTGGCGATCTACTCGCGGCTGCCGTTCGTCGGCGAGCCGCAGTTGCCGCTGCGGTTGGGCGACGCCGGCACGCCGCAGGTCCGCGCGGTCGTGCGGCTCGACGGGCGCGAGCTGGTGATGTACGGCGTGCACCTGATGCCGCCGTTCCGGTGGGAGTGGATCGTCGATCAGCGGCAGCAGTTTGTGGGGCTGCTGGAGCGGGTGCGCGGCGAGCGGTCGGCGGTGGTGCTGGCGGGGGACTTCAACTTTACGAACAGCGGGGCGTTCGCGGAGGCGCTGCGAGTGCTGGGAATGACCGATGCGCACGAGATCGCGGGGCTGGGCGTGGGCACGACCTGGCCGAACCATTTCGGCTGGCTCAGCCGGCTGCCGGGCATCCGCATCGATCACATCTTCGTGAGCCGGGAGCTGACGAGCCGCGAGAGCCGCGTGGGCGTGGGCGGCGGCTCGGACCACCGGCCGGTGGTCGCGCTGATCGGGTTCCGCAAAGAATGAAGGAGAACCCACAGGTGACGATGGGCGCAGGGCGAGCGTGGCCGTAACGAAATGCAACCGCGGTGGCGCTGAGGAGGCAGAGAACGCAGAGTGCAAACAAGGCTGGGAGCAGCAATTACAGCAGCATGAGCAGGAATCTTCGGGGAAACGAGGAACTTGAAGGATAGCAGTGGAGATTGCGGGGTCGCCCTGTGTGCAATCTGCGCGCGCGCTTACTCGGACGGCACCTCGGCCCCGATGCCGTGGCGGGTGATGTAGCCGAAGCGGACACCGTCGTGAGGCCCGGTGGTGACGACGCGTCCGTCAGTCAGCTCATAGTAGAGGAGCCAGGCCCGAAAGGACATGTTGTCGCTTGGGTTGCGCTGGAGCTTCTGCAGGCTCATGCTTCCGTCGACGTGCGCGATCGCTCCCTTGTGATCATGCCGGTTGGTGATGCGGTCCACGTTGGACCAGGCACTGTCGGCCACGAACGCCAGGTGATAGCCCTCGTCCTCCTCGACGATGATCCACGGGCCGGAGGCCGCGTTGGCCTTGCCCTGGCGGAACCCCTCGTACCAGTTCACGGGCGCGTCGAAGCGCTCCGCCCAGCGCGACCGCAGCAGCAGCGGGATGGGTGCACCGGTCAGGATCTTCGGGGCGGTGTAGCTATACAGCGTGTCGCGCCGCACATCATTAGACTCAAACTCGCGCTCCGACACGGGATCCCGCAGGTCCTCCGGGCACTTGTACACCTCTTCATTCTCGCCCACGTAGCGGAAGATCGTACCTTTGGAGGGCACATTGCGGCGGTTCTGGCCGCCGTCGCCGCCGTACGTGCCCAGCCAGCAGTAGCGCTTGGCCGTCTGCGCGTTGCCGCCGTCGAAGTCGTCGGTGCTGCCGGGCAGGTGGTCGGTGTAGTCGGCGGCGTAGAGCAGCCAGCCGTGGGCGAGCTGGCGCAGGTTGCTCTGGCAGACGCGCGTGCGGGCCTGGGCCATCGCGGCCTGGAGGCTGGGCAGCAGGATCGACAGCAGCAGCGCGATAATCGCGACGACCACCAGCAACTCGATCAACGTGAAGGCGCGCCCACGGGGTCGATCGCTCGATCGCATGATTGCGGCTCCCAGCAGCACGGACTCCGGCACCGCGGCGCGATGTGAACTCGACCGGCTGAGCCGTGCCAGCGTCCGAATGCATTATAACACGGCCGCCGGCCGGGCCGCAGGCAACCGGAGGCAGTCGCTTGGGGCATTTTCCTGGGGCCTTGGGCGTCAAAAAGGTGGGCGCGCACACAGGAAACCTTCACCAGCCATGTGTCGGCTCACTTCTCCACGTGGCGGGTGGCACGATCTCGCGCAGCCGGGCCGTGACGGGCTGCGACCACGGCCAAGCTGCGCTTGACCGTGCCACCCCATCTGCAAGCGAGACGGTGGCAGACGCTCGTCGCCGCCCTCGACGCACGCTGCGGCCCGCGCTACCGTCTATGGCGTGGACGAGCGGACCCTCTGGCTGCGAACGGCCGCGTATTACTGGCGGACGAACCTGGCCGTGGTGCTGGGGGTGGTCGCGGGCGGGGCGGCGCTGACCGGGGCCCTGCTGGTGGGCGACTCGATGCGGGCCAGCCTGCGGGCCGCGGCGCTGGAGCGGCTGGGACGCATCGACGCGGCTTTGGTCGCCAACCGCTTCTTCGGCATCGCGCTGGCCGACCGACTCGCGTTCGAAGGCGCGGCCCGCTCCGAGCGGGCCCGCGGCAGTTCGATGCCGGTCGCCAGCGGCGGGCAACGTCGGCCACGGAGGGGCGACGCTACTGGGTTCGACGACACCCGGACCGACCATGGGGTCGGGGATATGGGCACCGACGAGAAAGGGGGCGACGCTGCTGGGAGCGGCGCCACCGCCGCCTCGCTTGCCCAGCCAAGTTCGATGCCGCTGATTCTCCTGGCCGGCGCTGTCAGCAATCCGCTCACCGAGGCGCGGGTCAACCGCGTGAACGTGGGCGGTATCGATGAACGGCTCGCACGGCTCTTCGGCGACGCACGCGCCGCAGGGGTAATCCGCGGCCTCGATACGCGCGGCGTGATCCTCAACGAGCCGCTAGCGCGCGAGCTGGGCGTCGGCGTCGGCGACGACGTGCTGCTGCACATGGGCAGGTCGAGCGCGATCTCGCCCGAGACGCTGCTTGGCCGCCGCGACGACGGTACTGCCGCCCTGCGGCTGACGGTGCGTGCCGTCCTGCCGGCGACGGGCCTGGGCGGGTTTGCGCTCAGCGCGCGCCAAGCGCGGCCGTTCAACGCGTTTGTGCCGCTGGCGACGTTACAGCGGTCGCTGGATCAGCCGGAGCGGGCGAATGCGATTCTGGTGGGCCAATCGGGTGCTGCGAACACGTCGAGCGGGGTCGATCGGCTGAATGCGAACCTGCGTGCAGCGCTGCGGCTCGCGGACGTGGGCCTCTCGCTGCGTGTGATCGAGCCGCACGGCTACGTCCTGCTGGAGAGCCAATCGCTGCTGATCGAGCCGCCGATCGAGCAGGCCGCGCTCGCCGCAGCGCAGGCGCTCGACGCCGAAGCCGCGGCCGTGCTCAGCTATCTGGCCAACGAGATCGCGCTCCTGCGGGCGGACGATGCGCAGACGCCGGCCGGCACGATCCCGTATTCCACTGTTGCTGCGCTGGAGCCGGACTCGTTTGCGCAGCGTGCGCTCGTGCTGGCCGACGGCCGCCCGCCGCGGTTGACCGACGGCGAAATCCTGCTCAACGAGTGGGCGGCCGACGATCTCGGCGTCCGGCCGGGCGACACGATTCGCCTGCGCTACTACATCACGGGACCGTACGGCGAACTGGCGACACGCGAAGCGACGTTCGCGCTCCGCGGCGTGGTGCGGTTGACGGGGGCGGCCGCCGACCCGCACTTTGTGCCCGAATACCGCGGCGTAACCGACGCGGCCAACATGGCCGCGTGGGACCCGCCGTTTCCGGTCGACCTGAAGCAGGTGCGCGAGCGCGATGAAGACTACTGGAGGCGCTACCGCACCACGCCCAAGGCGTTCGTCACGCTGGCGGACGGCGAGCGGCTGTGGGCGCAGCAGGAGCAGCGTTTCGGGCGCATCACGTCGCTGCGCCTGCGGCCGGCGGCCGGAGGCGGGACGGATCTGCCGTCGCTGGCCGCCGCGTTCGAGCACGAGCTGCTGGCACGGCTGGATCCTGCGGCGCTCGGCCTGTGGTTCCAGCCGGTGCGCGCCCAGGCGCTGGCCGCCAGCGCGGGCAGCACCGATTTCGGCGGCCTGTTCCTCGGCTTCAGCTCGTTCCTGATCGCGTCCGCCGCCATGCTGGTGGCGCTGTTGTTCCGGCTGAACGTGGAGCGGCGGGCGTCGCAGGTGGGTCTGCTGCTGGCGTGCGGGTTCTGGCGCGGCGGCATCGCACGCCTGTTGCTGGCGGAAGGCGCGGTGCTCGCGACCATCGGCAGCGCGGCCAGCCTGGTCGGTGCGGCGGGATACGCGGCCCTGATGCTGACCGGCCTGGGCTGGTGGTGGTCGGCGGCGGTCAACGCGCCGTTTTTGCGGCTCGACCTTTCGGCCGGCAGCCTGATCGGCGGTTTCGCCGGCACGTTCCTGCTGGCGCTGCTCTCGATCGGCTGGTCGCTGCGCGGGCTGACGAGGCGCTCGCCGCGCGCTCTGCTGCTCGGCAGCGTCGAGAGCGACGCGTCGGCCGCGAGGCTGCGCCAGTCGACTGCGCTTGCCGTGGGCGTCGCCGCGCTCGGCATCGCGGTCGTTGTGACGGCGTACGCGACCGCTGGGAACGTGCGGACGCAAACCACCGCCTTTTTCGGCGGCGGGGCGATGACGCTGGTGGCGGGGCTGGCGTTTGTGCGATATGGCCTGAGTCGGCAGCCGCTGCACGTGATACACGCGCCCGGCCGCGCCGCGCTGTTGCGCCTCGGCGCGCGCAACGTGCCGCGGCACACGGGGCGGAGCATGCTCACCGTCAGCCTCATCGCCTGCGCCACGTTTCTGATCACCTCCCTGTCGGCCTTTCATCTCTCCAGCCCCGACGCCACGCGGAGGGACTCCGGCGCCGGCGGCTACGCACTGTACGCGGAATCCGTTGTGCCGCTGGTGTACGACATGAACGCCGCCGCCGGACGAGAGAAACTGAATATGACCCCCGCAGCCCAGGCCGCGCTCGCAGGCGTCAGGGTCATGCCGTTCCGGTTGAGCGGCGGCGACGCGACGAGCTGCCTGAATCTGTATCGGGCGGCGCGGCCGCGCATCCTGGGCGCGCCGGAGGCGCTGATCGAGCGCGGCGGCTTCCGCTTCACGGGCGCGATGAAGCTCGACGATCGGCAGCGCGGCAACCCCTGGCGGCTGCTGCATCACCGCTTCGCGGACGGCGCGATCCCCGTCATCGGAGATGAGGCCGCCGTGCGCTGGCAGCTCCATCTGGATCTGGGAGAAGGCCTGGCGATCACGGACGAGCGCGGCCGCACCGTGCTGCTGCGGTTCGTGGCCCTGCTGGCCGGCAGCGCGCTTCAGGACGAGCTGATCGTCGCCGAGGACAACTTCGTGCGACTCTTCCCCAGCCTCAGCGGTCATGGCTTCTTCCTGATCGAAGCGCCACCGGAGCGGCTGGCTGTGGTCGAGCAGACGCTGGAGCGCGCGCTGGCGCCGTTCGGCTTCGACGCCGCCCGCACCGCCGAGCGGCTGCGCGACTACTTCGCGGTACAAAACACGTACGTGGCGATCTTCCAGACGCTGGGCGGGTTGGGACTGGTGCTCGGAGCGGTCGGGCTGGTCGCGGTCCTGCTGCGCACCGTCTGGCAGCGACGCGGCGAGCTGGCGCTGCTGCGCGCCATCGGCTATCCGGCCGGCGCCATTCAGGCGCTGGTGCTGGCCGAGAACGCCGTGCTCATCATCGCCGGGCTGCTGTGCGGGGTTCTGCCGGCGGCGCTGGCGGTAGGCCCGGCGGCGGCCGCTCGCTCGACGGGGGTGCCTTGGCTGATGGTGACGGCGATGCTGCTGGGCGTGCTGGTGGTCGGCGTAGGCGCCGGCCGGCTGGCGCTGCGGTCGACGTTGCGTGCGCCGCTACTGGCCGGGCTGCGGAGCGAGTGACGGGCCCGGCTCGGCCGGAGACGGGCGGGCGCCAAGCGTCGGCGGTCGCCCCTCCGCGTGGGCTTGGGTGCGGACACCCGGAGCCTCATTAGCATTCTGCAGGGCGCTCGCGGTCACGCCCGGGCATCGCGGTGACTGGCGGTGCGAGGATGGCAAACCGGCGGCCTGCGGTGTTGTCGAGCGCCGCGACCCGCTGACCGTCGCAGCCAACGGGTCGCACGAATCGGGGCGGCCGGACTCGAACCGGCGACCTTCTGCACCCCATGCAGACGCGCTAGCCAACCTGCGCCACGCCCCGCAGCACGCGCAATCGAAAGGTATGCCTGCATCGCGCTGGCGTCAACTGACAGGCGCCAGCAGAAACGCGAGCGCAAGCGAGAGGCAACGCTCCGTTGCGCCGCAAAGGCGACCCATCCCTTCGCGCGCCGGGTCCTGATCGGCACGATCGGCCTTGCGAGCGCGGGGGGGCCCGCGGCTCGAATACAGCGGTCGCGACGTCGGCGTTCGACTCAGGGCGCCCGGCGATCGCTCAGATCCGCGGAGCAAGCTGCTTGCGGGCGGCCTCGACCGTGTTGCGCAGCAGCATCATCACCGTCAGCGGGCCCACGCCGCCCGGGACGGGCGTGATCGCGCCGGCCACGGCCGCGACGGAATCGAAATCCACGTCGCCGACCGTGCGGCGCAGCGGCTGGCCGTGCTCATCCGGTTGGATGACGGAGTTGATGCCGACGTCGATGACCAGCGCGCCGGGCTTGACGTAATCGGCCGTCAGGAAGCGCGGCTTGCCAACGGCCACGACGAGAATGTCCGCGTTGCGCGTATGGCGGCGCAGGTCCTGCGTGGCGACATGGCAGGCGGTGACGGTCGCCATCTGCGTGGTCAGAAACATGGAGATCGGCCGGCCGACGATGGCGCTCTGCCCGACCACCACCGCGTTTGCCCCGCGCACCTCCACGCCGCTGCGACGGATCATCTCCATCACCGCCAGCGCCGTGGGGGGCGCGATGATCGGCTCGCCGTAGAACAGCAACCCGATGTTGGCCGGGTTGACGCCCTCGACGTCCTTGTAGGGGTCGATGTGGTACTGGACGGCGGCGGCGTCGAGGCCGGGGGGCAGCGGCAGGTGCAGCATGATGCCGGTGATCTGCGGGCTGGCATTCAAGGCCTGGATTTCCGCGATCAGGCCGGCCTGCGCGGTCGAGGCCGGCAGCTCGCGCAGCTCGTGCTGCACGCCGGCCCGCAGGCAGTGCTTGCGCTGCGAGGCGGCGTACAGGCGTGCGGCGGGGTCGTCGCCGACCAGTACGGCGCACAACCGGATCGGGCCGTGCTGGACCGTGAACTCGGCCACGGCGCGGCTGACCTGGTTGCGGATTTCCGCGGCGTAGGCGTTGCCGTCCAGCACTCGCGCGGACACGCGGGCTCCCTCGGCGCGGCGTCGCGCCGCACGGGAAAGAATAGCGACGGCGTGGTTGGACTGGAATCGCCGAGCGGAGCGCCGGCAGGCCGGACAATCGAGTTGATTCCCGTGCGCCGATTCGCGAATATGCCGGCTGGATCACGAGCAGGGGCGCATCCTGCACACGGGGGAGACGTGATGGAGTGCAGCGTCTTCGCGTCGAAGCCTGCGGCGCTGCTTGCAGCGCTGGGTGCCTTGCTGTTCTGCGGTTGCCAGCGGCCGGTCCGAGACGCACCGCGCACGACGACGCGCGCCGAGGTGCAGGCCGACGCGCCAGTTGCCAGCGAGGGCGCGCCGCCCCGGCCGTCGGCGCGCGGCTACGAGTTGGCGGCGACGAGGGTTGAGGCGAAGCGACACAAGCTCGAAGCCCGCGGGCCCAAGCCCTACGACCAGCCACAGCAGGCGCTCGACTTCTACATGCAGCAGCGCCTGCCGCCCGGCCAAGACGTGCTCCCGCTCGAGCATCTGCGCCGCGTGCGCGACGACCTGATCGCCCGCGAGCAGGCCCTGGCCGCGCAGCGGCTCACCAGCGGCGTCGCCAACGCCGTCGGCGGCATCACCAGCTGGCAGTCGATCGGTCCGGGCAACGTCGGCGGCCGTACGCGTGCGCTGGCGATCCACCCTACCAACCCGGACATCCTGTTCGCGGGCGGGGTGGCGGGCGGCATCTGGAAGTCCACCGACGCCGGCCAGTCCTGGCGCATCGCCGATGACCTGATGATCAACATGGCGGTCACGTCGATCGTCATCGACCCGGTCAACCCGGGCGTCCTGTACGCCGGCACGGGCGAGGGCTTCTTCAACGGCGACAGCGTGCGCGGGCTGGGCATCTTCAAGAGCACCGACGGCGGCGAGACATGGTCGCAGCTCCGCGGCACGGTCGAGGGCGTACCGAGCGGGGCGTTCTACCGCGTCAACGAGCTGGCCATCAGCCCGAACGACTCCAGCCGCGTCTATGCGGCCACGCGCTACGGCGTGTGGCGCAGCCTCGATGCCGGCGAAAGCTGGCACATCGTTCTGAGCAACGGGCAGTTCGACAGCACGCGGCCGACCAGCAGCCCGACCAGCGCCGGCTGCACCGACCTGGCTGTCCGCCACGACCGCAACCCCGACGTGCTCTTCGCCGCCTTCGGCAACTTCGACCGCGACGGGCTGTATCGCTCGCGGGATGGCGGCGAGACGTGGGAGCGGCTGGGTTCGCCGGCCGACCTGAACCTCGAGAACCAGGGCCGCATGGAGATCGCCATTGCCCCCAGCGACGGGAACATCCTCTACGTCTGCATGGCGGACAACGGCCGCGGCAACCCCACCGGCACGCTGGTCAACATCTTCCGCTCGGCCGACGGCGGCGACACCTGGCAGCCGCGGCTGGACCTGGCCGCCTCGCCCGCCGGCCGCTGGCTGCTGAGCAACGTCATCTTCACACACCTGTGCGGCGGCGGGGGAACGAACTCGCAGGGCTGGTACGACAATGTGATCAAGGTGGACCCGCGCAACCCGGACATCGTCTGGGTGGGCGGGATCGATCTGTTCCGCTCGGATGACGGCGGCCGCACCTGGGGCATCGCCAGCTACTGGTTCCTGGCGCCGCCGGCGGGGCCGGGCGGCCCGCGCGGGTTGTATGACGCGTATGTGCACGCCGACCAGCACAACATCGCGTTCCACCCGAACTACAACGGAACGACCAACCAGATCATGTACGTGAGCAACGACGGCGGCGTGTTCCGCACGCAGAACGCCCGCGCGCCGGTCAGCCAGGCCTTCTGCTTCGAGGACCTCTTCGACCCCAACAACCTGCCGCAGGTCGCGTGGGAGGAGCTGAACCACGGCTACGGCGTGACGCAGTTCTACCATGGAGACAGCGTCCCGGGTGTGGACTACTTCGGCGGCGGCACGCAGGACAACGGCACGAACCTCGTTACGGACCGCAGCGCGACCGATGCCTGGAGCGAGATTCTGGGCGGCGACGGCGGCTACTTCGCGATCGACCCGTCCAACCCGCTGGTGATGTACGCCGAGACGCAGGGGTTCCCGGAGATATACAAGTCCACCAGCGGGGGCGGCTTCTTCTACTGGTCCTCGCAGGGCATCCAGGATTTCGGTCTGTTCATCTCGCCGTTCACGATGGACCCCAGCAATTCGAACATCCTCTGGGCCGGCGGGCGTCGCCCGTGGCGCACGACGAACGGCGCGGAGTTGTGGGAGTCGGCCTTCCTGACCGATCCCAACGACCCGGACGGGTTCTCCCACCGCTTCTCCGCCAGTGGGCTGATCTCCGCCCTCGCCGTCGCGCCCAGCAACAGCAACGTGGTCTACGTCGCCACGTCCTCCGGCGATGTGGTGCGCGGCACCAACGCGCTGGCCCCGTTCCCGCGCTGGACGCGCACTGGGCCGGGGCAGTCCGCCCTGCCCGGCGGCTTCATCAGCAGCGTCGCGGTCGACTGGCACAACCCGGACGTCGCCTACGTCACCTACTCCACGTTCAACGTGCCGCACGTGTTCCGCACGACGGACGGTGGTGCGACGTGGCAGGCGCTGGACGGCATCCAGGCCACGGGCATCCCCGACATCCCGGCCCACTGGATCGCCACGCGGCGCTGCAACCCCAACCAGCTCTACGTCGGCACCGAGCTGGGCGTGTTCGTCAGCGACGACGCCGGCGCAACCTGGGCGCCCGCGAACGTCGGCCTCTCGCACACGGTGGTCGAGACGCTGGACTGGAAGGACGGCAACACGCTGGTCGCCTTCACGCACGGCCGCGGCGCCTTCCTGGCCGAGCTGGCGGCGTGCGACTGCAATGGCAACGGCCTGCCCGACGAGGAGGACCTCGCCTCGGGTGCGGACGGCGACTGCAACGGCAACGGGCTGCTGGACGGGTGCGAGCTGGATTCCGTCAGCGGCGAGGACTGCAACGTCAACGGCGTGCCGGATACGTGCGAACGCGACCGCGACGACGACGGCGTGATCGACGACTGCGACGTTTGTCCGGACGCCGCCGACCCTGAGCAACTCGACTCGGACGGCGACGGCGTGGGCGATGGCTGTGACAAGTGCCCCGACGCCGACGACGGGCTCGACGCGGACGGGGACCTGGTCGGTGACGCCTGTGACAACTGCCCCGTCGTCGCCAACGTGGATCAGGCGGACGCGGACGCCGACGGCGTCGGCGACGCGTGCGACAACTGCCGCGACAAGGCCAACGCCGACCAGGCCGACCAGGATCGCGACGGCGTCGGCAACGTCTGCGACAACTGCCTGACGGTCGCGAACGCCGACCAGGCTGACCGCGACGGTGACGACGTCGGCGACGCCTGCGACAACTGCCCGGGTACCGCCAACCCCGACCAGAGCGACCTGGACCACAATGGCGTCGGCGACGCCTGCCAGTCGCCCGCGCCGCCGAAGCCGACGTTCGCGCCGCCGCAGAGCGGCCTCACGCCGCCCCCACCGCCCCCGGCCGCGTCACCGGGCGCCAGCGAGTCGGCTCAGACGCCGCCGGCGACGCAAGCGCCCTCCGACGAGCAATCAGGTGCGGAGGCGCCGCAAGCCGAGCCGGAACCGCCCGCGGAGATGACCGCGTGTGGCGGCGGCGGCTGCGGGGCGGGGATCGTGCCCGCCTTGGCGCTGCTGCTGGCGAACCTTGTGGGGGCGCGGCTCCGCCGCGCGCCGCGTCGCCTGTAGCGCGGAGCGCGTTATAGTGCTGGCATGCCCAGGCATGTGGCAGGCGCGGTCGTGCTGCTGATGCTGTTCTTCGCCTCGGCGGTTTCCTGCCGGCGCAGCGTCGATCCGTCTGCGCCGCCCGATGCACGCCGACCGGTGCTCAAGCACGAAGCCGAGCTGGCCGCCGATCGCAGCGATCGCATCGCCCGCGGCGAGGTGGTTGCGAACCCGACGCCGGTGGTCGAGGCCGAGCGCGAACAGCTTGAGCGCCTGCGCCGGCCGCCGCCGCCCGCGGCACCGCCCGGCTCGATCCGCGCCGACCTGCTGCTGATCGACGACGCGGTGCTGACGGTGGATGAGGTGCTCTACCCGCTGCGGGACGCGATCGACGAGGCCCGGCGCACGCGCACCGCGCGCGGCTTCGTCGAGCAGGTCGAGCGGCTGGTGCGCGACCAGGTGCGAGGCGAGATCGGGCGGCAGCTCATCTATGCCAAGGCCCTGAGCGGCCTGAGCGACCCGCAGAAGGAGCAGCTCGACAAGTCGGTGCAACACGACATCGAGGCACGCGTCACGAGCGAGTTCGGCGGCAGCGAGGCCCGCCTGCGGGCGCACCTGGAGGAGCACGGCCTGACGCTCGAGAAGTACCGCGAGGCCGTGAAGCGCGAGCTGGTGGTGCGCACGTACACGCGCGAGATGCTCCTGCCGCAGGTGCAGGTGCGGCGCGAGGAGCTGCTGCGGCACTACCGCGAGAACCTGCCGCAGTACTCCACGCCCGAGGCGCGCGAATTGTTGCTGATCGAGCTGCCCTTCGCCGCCTTCGCCCCGCAGGGGGCGGCGTGGGAGTCGTTGTCCGAGACGGCCCGTGCCCCGGCCAAGCTGGAGGCCATGCGCCGGGCGCGGGCCGCGCATGGGGCGTTGCGCGCGCGGCCGTTCGACGAAGTGGCCCGCGAGTTCTCACGCGGCCGGCACGCCGAGGCCGGCGGCGCCTGGGGCCTGATCGCCCAGCCGCTCCAGCCGCCGTACGACGAGGTCAGCCGCCGAATCTTCTCCATGCAGCCGGGCGCGGTGAGTGAGCCGATCGAGACGCCGGACGGCTGGTACATCGTGGGCTGCGGGGGCATCGAGGCGGGCAGCGTGCGCTCGTTCGAGCAGGTGCAGGAGGAGATTCGCAAGGAGCTGGAGGAGCGGCGCTTCAACCGCATCGCCAATGAGTACGTGCTCAAGCTGGCCGCCAAGGCGACCATCGTCTCGCTGGACGCGTTCATCCGCACGGCAGTGGAGCGTGTCGCGGCCGGCGACTGGCCGCGCGGCGGGGACAGGCCGCACCCGCCAGCGCCCGCGGGGGCGTCGCCGTAGGCCACGGCGGAAGGGCCAGCGGACAGCGGACCATTCCGGCACACAGGCCGGTCGGGGCCGATGGGGGGCGGACTGGCTGATCTTGCCCAGGGGTACGGCGGCCTTGCCGGGATCGTGATCGCATCATTTGGGCGTCGAGAGGTTCTGGCCGACCAGCCGTTGCACCGCGGCGTCGAGCCTTTCCAAACGCACCTTCAACTCCGCGATTTCCTTGTCCTTTTCCGCGCGAAGTGCCGCGATTTGCGCGTCCTTTTCTTCGACCTTGACGTGGAGTTCTTTGACGGCCTCGACGAGCAGGGGGGTCAGCTTGCTGTAGTCCATGCCGTGGGCGTCGGTGCCGTTTTCTTCGTAGTTGACGATCTCCGGCAGGACGGCCCCGACCTCCTCGGCGATCATGCCCACGTCGTGGTGCCCGCCGTGCTCCGCGTCCCAGTCGAAGTAGACGCCCCGCAGGCGGAACAGTTTCTCCAGCGGCCGGTCGATCACCTCGATGTTGCGCTTCCAACGGATCGAGGATCCAGAGCCATAGTTCACACCCGCCCCGTCGGCGAAGAAGTCGTATCCGGCGGTGCTGTTGCTTCTGCCGACCACGCCGTAGTTGGTCCCGCTGTTGTTCGTGGCCCAACCCAAAACCCCAGTTCCGGAAGTGCTGGCGCTTTCGAATCGCCCGCCGTAGGTGATGCCGCTGGAGGCCGTGGCGTTACCGTAAACCCCACGTCCGCCAGTGCTGGCGCTTAGGCCGTACACGCCGTAGGTGCCACCGCTGGAGGAGATGGCGTTACCGAAAACCCCAGTTCCGAAAGTGCTGACGCTTAGGCCGTACACGCCGTAGGTGGTGCCGGTGGCGCCGGTGGCCAAGCCCAAGACGCCCGAAGCGCCGGGAGTTGTGGAGGCGTTCTCGCCGCGGATGATGTGTCTGGCGCTGGTCCCGCTCAGAGTGAGCGGCACGGGGATGGACTGGAGGAACGCCGAGGAGTCAAGGCCATCGAGCCGGTCGGCGTTCAGGGCGAAGAGGGCGTTGGGCGCGGCGGTGAGCGCCTGACGCGGCGTCAGCAGCACGAACCCGGCCGGGTTGGAGCAGTCCAGCCCCGTGTCGGCCCGCACGTCGATCTCCAGGAAGCGCTCCTCCCCGGCGAACTGGGCGCCGAAGTCGAGCGACACGGTGAACAGCCCGTCGGTGACGCTGACGTTGTCGACGCAGAGGGTCGGGCCGACCTGCGTGCCGCCCACCGCGGCGTCGTACAGCCGAAAGCGCAGGTCGTGCAGCCCGTTGGCGGGGCTGCCGCCGTCCTTGAGCTGGCCCTGATAGGTGAACGCGGTGTCCAGCGGCGTCTGGGCGCTCGCGGAGACCGCGGAGAGCAGCAGCAGCGCAATGATCGATCGTGATGTGCAACTCGTCTTGATCATGACTCTGCTCCAAGAGTTGTGGGGCCGAGGGCTGCCTGGGGCGGTCGAGGCACTCACGTAACGGCGTGCGCTGTCTCGCGGCGATGCCCGTGCATCGTCAGCCCGGACACCCGCTACCCGAACGGCCTGATTGTACCTTCAGCCGCACCGGCTCCAAGAAAAAGAGGGATGCGGGCCCCTGGAGAGGGGGACGGCGGGCGGTGCAGCACAGCGCGTGCCGCTAAGGTCGTTTCCGCTACAAGACCCGTCGCGTCCGCTCCGGATTCGGATTTGGCAACACACGCCGGACGGCCGTACTATTCTCGCCCGCGAGCCTGTCGCAGGGCCTGCACGGGAGGAGATTCTTTGCGACGCTTCATGCTCACGCTCACGCTCACGTTCGGCGCGGCCCTGCCGCCACCCACCGCCGCGTTCGCACAGGACAAGCCGATGGCCTTCACGGGCGCGCGGACCGTCCCGATCACGGCGGCCGGCCGGTGTCCCGCCATGACATACACCGTTGTTGTGGCTCTGGGCACAGCCTGGGCCGCCGCGCGGCCGGCGCCGGCCCAGGAAGCAGCCGCCGGCGACGTGGTGGTGGTAGAGGCCGAAGGCGAAGGGCGGTCAAAGGAAGAAGCGCTGAGGGCGGCGCTGCGCAACGCGCTCGAGAAGGGCGGTCAGAACGCAATCTTCTCGGAAACTCAGGTTCAGAACTACGAGCTGCTGCACGACACGATCATCGCCCGTGCGCAGGGCATCGTGACGGACTTCACGATCCTCAAGGAGCAGAGCGTGGTGGGGGGAACGTACCGGGTGGCGATCGAGGCGCGCGTCTCGAAGCGCGTGCTGGCGCAGACCTGGGGCGAGCTGCAGAACGTTCTCAACCAGGTCGGCCGCCCGAAGCTGCTGGTGGCCATCGCCGAGCGCATCGAGGGGGGCTTGCAGGAGCAGAGCATCCTGGAGACGCAGATCGAAGAGCGGCTGTTGAAATCCGGCTTCGACGTGGTCGCGGCCGAGCCGGCCGCCCGTGTGCGCGAGCGGGAGATGGCCAGCGCTGCGGCCGAGGGGAACACGGAGCGCCTGCAGGCGCTGGCGAAGGACTTCGCCGCGCACATCTTCATCGCGGGCACGGCCAACGCCGACCGGGCGGGGATCGAGAACCTCTATGGCGCGTCGGTCGCGTTCTACAACTGCGACGTGCAGGTCAAGGTGTATTACACCGACACGGGCAAGCTGCTGGCGGCCAAGGGGATTCCGGTGACGCGCGGCGGGGCCCGCGGCCGCAGCGAGTTCAGCCCGCAGGCCGGCAAGATGGCGATCGCCAACGTCAGCGGGCCGCTGGTGGACGCGCTGTACGAGCAGGTTCTGCAACAGTGGGCGACGGCCATCAGCGCCGGCGGGGAACTAGTGCTGGAGGTCGAGGGGCTGGATTACCGCCGCGCCAGCCATCTGCGCAAGCTGCTTCTGGCGGTCCCGGGCGTCGCGCACGTCGGGCTGGAGCTGACGCAGGGCGTCGGGGTCTACCGCATTCAGGCCAAGCTGGATGCGCAGGGTCTGGCGGAGCGGCTGAGCGCGGGTGAGTTCACCGGGCAGGTCGAGGTTGTAGATCTGAAGCTCAATCGCATTCGAGCGAAGGCGTCCGGCGTGCGGACGCCTTGAATCGGGCCGGGCGTTCCGGCGTTCCTGCGGAGAACACGACATGAACACGTGGCGGCGATACGCGGCGGTTGCGGCACTGGGCGTGATGATCTGCGGTTGTGCGCGGCAACTGACGTACGAGCGCTGGAACACGCTGCACAACGGCGCGACGCCCGAGGCGGTCGAGGCGACGCTGGGCGAGCCGTGGCAGCGCATGGACGACACCTGGCTCTACCACGACCGGGGCCGCGGCATTACCGCGACAATCTACTTCGAGCGCGATCGAATGACCGGTAAACAGTGGGCCGACCCGGACCGCGGCGTCGTCGGGAGCAACCCGCGCGTCCGTCAACCCGGCGACGCGGAGGAACTCCGCGTGCAAGCGATCGAGGAGGACTGAGGGCAACCGCACCCGACGCACTCCTTCGGCGAGGGCTCGCCTGAGCATGCGCTGGCTCCGCCGCGCATGCGGGACCCCGGCGAAACCTGCGACCGCTATACTCCGTGCATGCGCCGCCCCGGCTTCATTCTGCTCATCGCGCTGCTGGCGCTCGCGCCGGGCTGCGGCGACGGGGCGGCGGGCACGGAGTCGGCCGCGCCTCTCACGCCTGCGCACGCGTCCGTCGGCCCTGCCCCGCAAGACGCCACGCAGAAGCGCTCGGGCGCCGCGGGGCGCGCGGAAGGTTCGACGACTGCGCCGGCCGGCGCGCCAGCGACGTCGCGTTCCGCGACGCAGGCGGAGGTGCGGTCGCACCCGAACATCCTGTTCATCCTGGCTGACGACCAGGCCGCGCGCACGCTCGGCGTCGACGGCAACCCGCATATCCGCACGCCGAACATCGACCGGCTGGCGGCGGAAGGCACGTATTTCACGCGCTGCTACGTGCCGCTGCCGCAGTGCGCCCCGAGCCGGGCGGCGCTGCTGACGGGCCGCTACCCGCACGCGATCGGGGCGATGTCCAACATCCAGAAGGCGTTGCCGCCGGACGTGGTCACCCTTGCACACGCGCTGAAGCGGGCGGGCTACCGCTGCGGCATGATCGGCAAGTGGCACCAGGGCGACCCGCTCAAGCCGCAGGCCGGCTTCGAGGACTTCTGGTGCACACGCGACAAGGACGCCAGCGGTTGGAATGACAAGCACACCAACTCTGTGCTGGTGGTGAACGGCGAGCGTCGGCGGCACGAGGGCTGGCTGGACGACGCGCTGACGGACTATGCGCTGCGCTTCATCGACGCCGACGACGGGCGGCCGTTCTTCCTGTGGCTGGCGTTCTTCGCGCCGCACGAGCCGTTCACGCCGCCGTCCGATCCGCGCTTTGCCTATGACCCGCAGGACGTACCGCTGCCGGAGAGCATCCGCGACGACCTGAGCGGCAAGCCGCCGCAGCAGCGCCAGAGCGTCTGTCACCGCTGGTACCGGCAATTGGGGGAGGGGCGGCTGCGGCAGCAGATCGCCGCTTATTACTCGATGATCAGCGCGCTGGACGCGAACGTGGGGCGGCTGGTGGAGCACCTGGGTTCGCGCGGGTTGGAGCGCGACACGTTGGTGGTGTACCTGAGCGACAACGGCTGGCTGAACGGCGAGCACCAGCTCCGCAGCAAGGGCCCGATGCTCTACGAGGAGCTGGTGCGGATGCCGCTCATCCTGCGGCAGCCGGGCGTGGTGCCGGCCGGGCGCAAGGTCGCTGCGCTGGTCAGCTCGCTGGATCTGTATCCGAGCCTCGCGGCCCGCGCGGGCGCGCCGCCGCCGCAGCCGCTGGACGGCCTGGACCTGTGGCCGCTGGTGGTCGGGGGCGCGCGGCAGTTGCGTGACGCCGTCTTCCTGGAGTTCCTGGAGAAGGGCAGCACGGGCGACGTCGAGCCGATGCTGGGCGTCGTCACGCGGACGCACAAGTACACGCGCTACCTGCACGGCGGCGACGAGGAGCTGTACGATCTGACCGCCGACTCGCTGGAGATGCGGAACCTGGCGGCGTCGCCGGAGGCGTCGGCGGCCTTGGTGCAGCACCGGGAGTTGGTTGACGACTTTGCGAAGTCGATTCGTGAGCCGTTCTGGAAGCGGGAGTGAGTGCGGCATGGTCCGCGTGCGCGGCCTGATTGTCGCGCTTGTACTGGGCGCGATGGCCGTCGGTTGCGCGCAGTCGCAGCCGGCAGGTCGCGGGCCCCAATCGGCTTCGCGCGACACCGCGCCCGCGCCCGCCACACAGCCGGCACCCCGGGCTGATGCGGGCGCTGCGCGGCCGACCGGCGAGCACCCGCCGAACATCATCCTCATCACCACCGACGACCAGGCCCCCGATACGCTGCACTTCGACGGCAACAGCTACATCCGTACGCCGACGCTCGACCGCCTGGCCGCCGAAGGCGTGTACTTCCCGCGCGCCTATGTCGTCGTTCCGCTGTGCGCCCCGAGCCGCGCCGCGCTGCTGACCGGGCGCTACCCGCAGGAGACCGGGGTGCGTACCAACGCCGAGGCCCGGTTGCCCGATGGCCTGCCCACGTTCGCGCAGCTTGTGCGCTCGCGCGGCTATCGCTGCGGGCTGGTCGGCAAGTGGCACCTGGGGGCGCCGGAGGCGCGTGCCGGCGGCTTCGAGGACTACTGGGTGACCTGGGCCGCCGACGAGGCCAGCCGCAAGACCAAGTACACGCGCCCGGTGCTCTACGTGAATGGTGAGCTGAAGGAGCACCGTGGGCCGCTCACGGACGTGCTGACGGACTATGCCCTGCAGTTCATCGACGAGTCCGGTGAGCAGCCGTTCTTGCTGTGGCTCTCGCACCCGGCCCCGCACGAGCCGCGTGTCGCCGACAAGCGGTTTTTCTACGACCGCGCGTCGGTGCGGCTGCCGGCCTCGATGAAGGACGATCTGACCGGCAAGCCGGTGCGGCAGCGGCAGTCTGAATGCCACCGCTCGATCGACCAGTATCCCAAGGCGATCCTCAAGCGCGAGATCGCAGCGTACTACTCGATGATCCAGGGCGTGGACGCGGCGGTCGGCCGGCTGATCAGGCACCTGGAGCAGCGCGGGCTGGCGCAACGCACGCTGGTGATCTTCACCAGCGACAACGGCCTGCTGCTCGGCGAGCACCAGATGGTCGCCAAGAATTGCCCCGTGCTCTATGAGGAGCTGGTCCGCGTCCCGCTGCTGTTCTGGCAACCGGGCGCCGTGCCGGCGGGCGTGCGGAGGACGGAGCTGGTAAGCCTGATGGACCTGTTCGCGACGATCGTCGCGCGGGCGGGTGCGCCGAATGTCCAGACGCCTTCGCGCGACTTGTGGCCGCTGATCGTCGGCGCCGGCGGCGCCGGCCGCGACGCCCTCTTCGTCCAGTACTACGGCCGCGGCGACGAGACCCCCGGGCCGCCGCTGATCGGCGTGATTACGCCGCGGCACAAGCTGGTGGCGTACGCGGAGGGCGACGACCAGGAAAAGGAGTTGTACGACCTGCTGGCGGATCCGTTGGAGCTGAAGAACCTGGCTGGCGCCACAGGGTACGAGGAGACGCAGAGACGGCTGGAAGGCATGCTGGCGGAGTTCGCGGCCGCGGGCGGCGGGCCGCGCTGAGGTTGGGGTGGTTTCGCAGTTGCGCGGCGGCCGGCAACGGCGTCGGCGCGAGTTCGTGCTCCAGGTCGAGTGATGCGCAGGGTTCCATGCACCCCGGTCGTGCGCCGGCGTGCGATGCGTCTCCGCCGGCGGGGTCTGGGGATGCTCATCTTTCTGGCCGGCGTCGGCCTGTGGGGTCTCACGGCGGTGCGCGCCTTCGCGCAGTCGTCGCAGGCGGTTGCGGCGCCCGAGAACGTCTACGGCGTGCAGATGCACCTGCACGGCTCGATGAGCGAGGGGCCGGGGTCGATGCGCGGCCACAACACGATGGCGCGCCAGCTTGGCGGCGTGGTGGACGTGCTGTGGTGGACCGACCACGACTGGCGCATCGCGGCCCACACGTACGTCACCGGCTTCGACTTCGAGGACGGGCTGATGGTCCGCAGCCCGGTGCCGAAGCCTGGCGAGGATGGCGAGGAACAGTCCACCGCCGGCTGGTCACGGGTCGAAACCTCACTGCCGCTGCCGCGCTTCGACACCAGCTTCAGCGAAGAGCAGGCCCGCGCCGGCAGCCGGAGCTGGAAGATCACGGCGGCGGCCGGCGCCGGCGACTGGCAGCGCATCGAGTATCGCTTCATCTCCGACCGCAAGCGGCACATCGCCAGCCTGGCCTCGGACGTGCGTCTGCGTCTGGCGGTGTATCCCGCCGCCATGGATGCGAACGCGCGGCTGGTGCTCCGCGCGCTGCTCTCGCAGCAGCCGCCGGAGGTCCGCGGGCGGATCGACTATGTGCTGAGCGTTGGTCCGGGGGCGGGCGGCGAGGCAGGCGTTCCGCAGACGCAGCCGAGCAGCGATCCGGAGGACGGCTTCCCGCTGCGGGTTGTGCCGGTCCGCGCACCGCTGGAGGTCGGCCGCTGGAACGACCTGGTGCTGGAGGTGTCGAAGGACGCCGAGCGGCTTCGCTTGGGCGGCTGGGACAATTCGCTGGCGGAGTTGAGTGTAGCGTTGGAGGCGCGTGATGGCGCAAGCGTCACACTGTATCTGGACGCGTTCGCGATTGAGCGGCAGGTGGTCGGGCAGGCGCTGTTCGACCGCGAGAAGGAGCTTGTGAGCGAGCTGCACACCGGCCTGGTGCAGCACGTGGGGCAGGAGATCTCGTACGACGCGCACCTCAACGCCTACGGCTTGAACGTGCCGCTGACGGACTTCGCAACCTGGCCGCACGGGTTGAGCGCCGAGCAGGCCGTGAAGTTTGTGCACGAACATGGCGGAATCGTCTCGCTCAACCACATCTTCGGCCCCGGCGGCCAGGAGGGGTTGCGCGACCACACGACGGGATCCAACCGCGAGCGGTTCGAGCGGATCAAGCGGGGCACGCGGGAGGCGCGGGCATACGGGGCGAACCTGTTCGAGGTTGGCTACCGCGAGCGCTTCTACAACCTGGCCGCTTACGTCGAGTTGTGGGACGAGCTGTCGGCCGACGGCGTGTACATCACCGGCACGGGCGTGAGCGACTCGCACAGCAACATCAAGGGCTGGCAGACCGGTCCGAACAACTTCATCACCTGGGCCTACGCCCCGTCGCCGAGCCAGGAAGACCTGATCGCCGGCCTGCTGGCCGGGCGGGCGTTCTTCGGCGACCCGACGCGCTTCGACGGCCGGCTGGACCTCGTTACGCCGGAGGGCGGGCGGATGGGGCAAGTGGTCGTGACGAAGCAAGCGACGCAGCGCGTGACCTATCGCGCCAGCGGGCTGCGTCCGGGCCAGACGATCCGCATCGTCCGCGACGGTCAGCCGACCGGCGAGCACCGACTGACGGCCGATTCGTTCGAGCACAGCCAGGAGATTCCGACCGATCAGGCGACGTTCGTGCGCTTCGAGGTGCTGGAATCCGGCCAGCCGGTCGTGTTCAGCAACCCGCTGTACTTCCGCCCGGACGAGCCCGCCGGCGGCGTGCCAGCCGCGCGGCGCCCGCATCGCTGAGTTTTGGTGAGGCGCGTGCCGCCGCCCCAATGCGGTTCTCAGATCGTCGCGATGTTCTTCCGCGGCCCGTCAGTGCTCGGAGATGCGATGCCGCGGGCGGCGCGGCGCGGGGGCCATGCCCTCCGGACGGCCGAAGATCATCCGCCCGGCGGAGGTTTGCAGGACGCTGGTGACGGTGAGCGTGACCTCCTCGTTGACCCGCTCGCGGGAGCTCTCGGCCACGACCATCGTGCCGTCCTCGAGATAGCCGACGCCCTGCCCCGGCTCCTCGCCCGGCTTGATGATCTTGACCGTGACGGTCTCGCCCGGCAGCACGACCGGCTTGAGCGCGTTGGCCAGGTCGTTGATGTTGATCACGTCCACGCCGCGGAGCTGCGCGATCTTGTTGAGGTTGTAATCATTGGTGACGACGCGGCCGTCGATCTTCTTGGCCAGCGCTACCAGCTTCTGGTCGACGTCGCCGGCCTCCTCGCCGCTCGGCAGGCGCATGTCGGAGATCCTGATCTCGACCTTGTCGTTGGTCTGGAGCTTGTTGAGCATGTCCAGTCCGCGGCGGCCACGGTTTCGCTTGAGCTTGTCGGAGCTGTCGGCGATGGCCTGGAGCTCCTGGAGCACGAAACGCGGGATGATCAGCGACGAATCGATGATCCGCGTCTCGCAGATGTCGGCCACGCGGCCGTCGATGATCACGGAGGTGTCCAGGATCAGCGGCCGTGCGCCGCGCGTCTGCTTGGCGAACTCGACGTAGGGCACCACGAAGCGGATATCGTCCTTGGTCTGCAGCACAAAACTGATCGCCAGGTAGCAGCAGATCAGCCCGATCATGAGCTTGACGGCGCTCACCACCGTCCCGGCCCCCTGCACCGACCAGCGCGCCGCCTCCAGCAGCATGTCCAGCACCAGGCCGAAGCCGTACGCCGCCACCATCCCCACCAGCAGGCCCAGAAATGCGCCCGACAGCGCCGCCAGGCTCTTGCGCGGCAGGAACATGTCGACGCCGATCAGCACCAGCGCGAAGCCAATCGCCGAGACCATGAACGGGAAGCGCCACTTGGCCAGCTCGCTGGTCTCTTCGCCGACCGCGGTGAATGCGACCGTCGCAATCAGGATGACGAACAGTGCACGCAGACCCCAGATGAGCATGACAGGCCCCTATGAGCTGAATGATGCCGGGTTGCTGCCCGGTTGCCGGAAAGAGTATATAACCCGCACCAATGACGCATCTTGGCACGCAGGCCTGCACTTATTTTACCGCCCCCGCAGCGCGTCTCAAGCCGCCGCGGCCCATTTCGCTCCTGCTTCTTGCGGCCGCGTTTCTGGCGCTTGCAAACGTCGCGACCCCGCAGACCCCCACGCCCGCCGCATCCCCCCAGCCGCCGGCAGAATCGCGCTGCCGCCGTGCCGCGCGAGCTGACGCGAGTTCTGCTCGCGCGCACGGCGCCGAACCTCCCGCCGGCTCTCGCGGACGGCCTTGTGCTGCAGACCGAGCCGCCGGCCCGCCGCCTTCAGCTCCGCCGCAGCCTTCCGGACGCTCCGACCGACCTCGTCGCGCTGCTGGCAGCGCAGCCTGCACCGGAGCAGCCGCCGGCGTACCTGGCGCAAGGCGACGCGTTGGCGGGGTTCCTGCTGCCGCGTGCCGCCGCCGTGAGCAATGCGGACGACCGTCCGGCGCCCGCCGTGCTCGTGCAGATATTCGGGAGCGGTCCGCCGGCGGAATGGTGGATGCGGCTCGGCTGGCCGAGCCCGGCCGAGTTGCAGAAGGACTGGACGGCGGCGTACGCGGCGCGCCGGGCGGCGACGCGCATGCCATTGATGTTTCTGAATGAGTCGGCTTCGCCGCCCGCGAAGGGCGACTGAAGCCGGCTGGGAGTCTCAAAGTGTCGGCGGTGCAGCGATCATGAGCGATCAAGCCGACTCGAGTGCCGTCGCCGCCGCCGCCCGCCCGGGCGCGCGAGCGCGCAGCATCGACCCGCAAGCCGCGGTGCGGATTCTGGCGCATCGCGACCCGCAGCTCGGCGCCCTCATCCGCCGCATCGGTCCCTTCCACCCGCGGGCCACGCCCGACCCGTTCAACGCCCTGCTAGGCTCCATCCTCCATCAGCAGATCTCGATGCGCGCCGCGGCGGCCGTGCAGCGCAAGCTGCGCGATCTGTGCGGCGGACAGCGCTTCCAGCCCGAGGCCATCCTGCAGCTTTCGACCGCGAAGCTGCGCAGCGCGGGCCTCTCGCGCCAGAAGACGACGTACGTACGCGACCTGGCGGAACACTTCGCGTCCGGGCGGCTCTCCGCGCGGCGGCTGCGGCAGACGGATGACGAAGCAGTGATTGAGGCCGTCACGCAGGTCAAAGGCGTGGGCCGCTGGACCGCCGAGATGCTGCTGATCTTCTGCCTGCGGCGGCCGGACGTGTGGCCGATCGACGACTACGGCCTGCGCAAGGCGGCCGGCAACTTCCTGCGCCTCGGCGGGCTGCCGGACGCGGAGACGATGCGCATGATCGGCAATCCCTGGCGGCCGTTTCGCACGGTTGCGTGCTGGTACCTGTGGCGGAGCCTGGAGAATCCCATCACGCCGGGGATTTCGCTGTAGACCAATCAGCTTGAGAAGTGGGGAACCGGCCTCTGGCCGGTCCTTTCTGCAGAATCGTCGGCCGCAAGACCGGCCGGATGCCGGCGCCCCATGGTTATGGACCAGCCTCTGAGTCCGCAGCAGAGGTCAGCGATCCAGGCCGCCCTTCAGAGCTTTTCTCTTCCTGGGTTTCGCAGCGGGTCGCGCCGGCTTCGTGGCACCGCCAGAGGTGGCGCTGCCCGCGGCCGTTGCGGCCTCAGCGGAGGCCTCGTCCGCTTCCTCTGCCGGAGCGATCCGCATCGACAGTGAAATCCGCCGCTGCGCCGGGTCCACGGACTTGACGCGAACCTGCACGACGTCGCCGGCCTTGCACACGTCGGCGGGCGTGCGGATGCGCTTGTCGCTCATCTCCGAGATGTGCACCAGCCCCTCGACGCCTTCCTCCAGCTCGATGAAGGCGCCGAAGTCCGCCAAGCCTCTGACGCGCCCGCTGACGACCGTGTCGGGCAGGTAGCGCTCGTGGACGTCCCGCCAGGGGTCGGGCCCCAGGGCTTTGAGGCTGAGCGCGATCTTGCGCTGCTCCACGTCCACCGCCAGGATCGAGCAGCGGATCGCGTCGCCCTCCTGCAGCAGCTCGCGCGGGTGGTTGACCCGCTTGGTCCAGCTCAGCTCGCTGACCGGAAGCAACCCCTCAACGCCCGGCTCCAGCTCGACGAACGCGCCGAACGGCATCAGCCGCAGCACTCGGCCCTCCACGTTCTGGCCGAGGCGATAGTTGGCCTCGACCACGTTCCACGGGTCGGGCTGGAGCTGCTTGGTGCCCAGCGAGATGCGGTCCTTGACCAGGTCGATCTTCAGCACCTTGACCTCGATCTCGTCGCCGACCTTCAACACATCACGCGGATGCGACACACGCGCGTAGCTGATGTCGCTCACGTGCAGCAGTCCGTCCACCCCGCCCAGGTCCACGAACGCCCCGTACTCCATCAGCCGCCGCACCACGCCCTTGCGCACCTGCCCCTCCGCCAGCGTGTAACGCACCTGCTGCCGCAGCTCCTCGCGCTTGCGCTCCAGGACCCGGCGGCGGCTGAGCACCAGGTTGCGCCCGCGGCGATCGATCTCGGTGATCTGGCACTCCAGGCGGCGGCCGATATAGGGCGTGAAGTCCTCGATCCGCTCCAGCTCGACCTGGCTCTTGGGCAGGAAGCCGCGCAAGCTGCCGACCGTCAGTTCCAGACCCCCGAGGTTCAGGCCGGTGACGCGGCCCTCGACCACGTCGCCCACGCGGATGGAATCCAGGTCCGCCTCCGTCCTGGCCTCGCGCAGCGAGAGCCGCATCAGCCCACTCTCGCGGTCGATGCCCTGCATGACGAAGGTGTGCAGCTCGCCGGGCTGCGGCGGGGTGTGGGGGTCGAATTCGTCGAGCGGCAGGAAGGCCTCGCTCTTGCCGCCGAGGTCGACGTATACGTCGGCGCCGCGGATTTCGACGATGCGGCCGGGGACGCGGCCGCGCTCGTCGGCGGCGGGGGCGGCGGGCCTGGCGGCGGCGAGGCGCTCGAGATCATCGGGCGAGACGTCGGCCAGCTCGCGGTCCAGCTCCAGCTTGAGCCGCTTGTCGTCCAGTGGATGCGGGTTCAGGCCCACGAATCGTCCCGTCGAAGTGCAAGCCGCCCAGTGATATTCAACCGTGAGTCGCCCCACGTCCCGTCGCGGAGCACGCGTACGCCCCACCCGTCTGAAACGCCGCCTGCGACGCGCTGACACTCACCGGGAGCAACCGCGACCGGCGCACGCCCGATCGTATCAGCTTCCCAGCGGTCGGCAAGCGGCACACCCAGCGGCCCGCGCACAGTCATTCAGATCACGATGCGCTGGGCGGCCCGATCAAACTTCGCCACCTTGCCCTGCCGGTGCGACCACGCCGCCATGATCAGCGCCGTCTGTACCCGGTACGCCAGGTCGGCCGGGCTCCACGTGTTCGGATCGCGGCTGCGGCAGCTGCCCAGGAAGTTCTGCCAATGCGCGATCATGTCCTCTTCCTTCTCGATCGGCCAGCGCTGCGGCTTGCTTTGGGACCCCTCGGCCGGGATGAAGACGATCTGCCTGCCCTCGATGGTCAGCGCGCCCTCCCAGCCGACGCGTCGCCAATCGCTCCCGAAATCCGCGCCGCAGCCGCGTCCGGCGCGGTCTCGGCCGCCGCGGCGGCGGCCCCGTAGGCGGGCCGACGCCGCGCGACGAGGGCGTGCCGCAGCCGCCACATCTGCCACGCCGCCCAGAGAAACGCCGCGGCCGCCAGCGCCAGCGGCACGGCGAAGCGCCCGGTCACTTCGTAGAGCAGCATCCCCAGACCCTGGAACAGCACCCCGCGGATGCCCACCAGCGTCGTGTGGATCGCGACGTAATGCGAGACCTTCTGCGGCGTGGCCGCCAGCGCGACCGGCCCGAGCATCCAGCCGTGCAGCACGCCGGCCATGGCGACGCCGAAGATCGCACTGGCGACCGCCAACCCGGTCTGTCCGCCGGCCAGCATCAGTCCGAGCGGATACGCCGCCAGGGCTGCGAAGGAGAGGGCCGACGTTCGCACGGCGCCCAGCCGGTCGAGCACCCAGCCCATCGGCATGACCATCAGCAGCGTCGCGCCGCGCTGCACCGCCAGAGCCGCCTCCGCCACTTGGTCGTAGTGCAGCCCCAGCTTCTTGGTCACCAGCACCGGCAGCAGCGCCTCGCAGATCATGTAGGCGGCCCCGTACGTCATGAACGCCGCCTCGAACAGCGCAAACGTGCGATCCTCACGCAGCGTCCGCCGCAGGTGCACGACCGGCAGCAGTGCGTCGCGCCAGCCGCGATGCGGCGCCAAGGGCGTGTCGCCCCCGGCCGGCCGCGCCGCCGCCAGACGCACGAGGATCACAACGCAGGCGATCTGCAATGCGGCCGTGATGGGCAGGAAGATGCGGAAGGCCTCGCCGTCGGCCGTCAGCCAGCGGCCGGCCGCGAGCACCGTGACGATGCCGGCCAGCATGGTCGGCGCCGACAGCAGGCCGAACATGCGCCCGCGGGCGTCGTCCGGGTAGAAGCGCTTCAGCAGCTCGCCGTTGACCGGCGACCAGCCGGCCAGCCCCACCGCCGCCAGCACGTGGCAGGCCAGCAGGTGCCGGTAGTCCTGGGCGGCGGCGAGCAGCACCAGCGGCAGGATTCCGACCGCCCAGTAGATGGCCAGGTAGCGCTTCAGTGAAATGCGGACCAGCAGCTCATTCCAGAAGATCGACGCGCACAGGAACGTCGGCAGCGCCGCCGTCACCAGGAACGTCTGCCACTCCCCCGCTCCGAAGCGCAGCCGCGCGATCAGCGGCATCAGGCTGACCAGCAGCGTGGCGGCGATGGTCTGTAGCGCCGTGGCGACGATGTGGCCCGTGAGAATCCAGCGCGTCGAAAGCGAATGCCGGGAATCAGAGTGCATGCGCGCGTGGGGCGACGAACCGCGCCGTCGTGAGCGGAACCGAGCCGCGACCGTAAGGGAGCGTTTACGGCCGGGTGCGCGTCACGCTCGCTGACGCTCGCGGCTCGGACGTGGCGCGGATCGCGAGCTGCTACACGAACGGGGCGGCGAATCGCATCGACTCGCCGCCCCGTGCGCTTGTTGCCAGTACGGGCGAGACGCCCGTGCCACCCGGTTTCGTCGGCGAACTTACGGGACCAGGTACGAGTCGGTGTTCACGCGCGGAACCACCTTAGCCACGCCCCCAGGCCCGCCAGGCCCCGAAGCGACTGTGCCGAACAGGTGCTGAACGGCCGTAATGCCGTTCGACGCCGTGTAGATGTTGTCGTTGTTCACGCCCTCGATCGGACGGCGCTCGAACTTCACGTGGCTGTCCGTAAAGAGGATCTCCTGACCCTCGCCGCCGTGGTTCTGGCTGTTGTACGGCCGCCAGGAATCCACGGAGACTTTCAGGATCAGCCTCTCATCCGTCTCGCCGTCGATCTGTGTCATTGGCTCCAGGTCGGAGCGCTCGTCCTTGACGGTCCTCGTGTTTGCCAGGCCCGGGCCGCCCGACTGGTAGTACGGACCCTTGTCCGCCGCCACCGGCATGCGCGTGTCGCGGTCGACCTTCGGCTTGCCCTTGCGGCCGTACGGCACCTGATACGCGTAGCTCAGGTACGTGTAGCCGCGGAAGTCGAAGCGCGTCTTGCCCGGCTGGGCGGCCGACTCCGACCCCTGGGCCGAGTCCGGTCCGTAGTTGCGCAGGTCGTCGTCGGTATCCGACGTGCTCGGGCAGACGAACGAGCCCGGCGTCGAGCCGCCGATGACCAGCATGAACAGGCCGCGGCAGGGGTGGCTGCCGCGCGAGCTGACGGTGTTCGGGCCGCCGGCGGTGGCCTGCGAGATCTTCAGCTCGCTGCGCGAACCCATCCAGGCGACGTAGTCGACCTCGGACGTGGCCGGGCCGTTGGCCGGGGCCGTGATGTTGCCCGAGTCGTAGTACTGCTGCGGGAACGAGCCCTGGTTGTCGTTGCTGTAAATGTGCATGCCCTGGCCCATTCCGCGCAGGTTCGCGCCGCAGACGGCACGCTTGGTCAACTCGCGCGCCCGCGACAGGCTGGGCAGCAGGATGGAGATCAGCAGGGCGATGATCGCCACCACCACCAGCAGCTCAATCAGTGTGAATCCCTTTCTCTTTTTCTTCACAGCAAGCCTCCTGGTCGCTTCCCATGACCCTTCGTCTCGGTCGGCTCCCACGCGGTCGCCAGCAGGACGTCGAATCAATTTAGAACTCCGAAACGGCCTGTGCCGCCGACTCCCGCCGTAGAACCCTGACCGCCGCGCCGTCGACCCGCGCCCGAACGCCGGGCGCGCGCCTTCGTCGTCTGCATGGGAACAGACACTTGGCGCGGATCCTGACCCGTGCTCTTGAAACAAACTAGCCGCCCGGCCGACAGGCCGCGCCTGCGGGCCAAGCTGCTGCTGGGGCGGGGGTCCGGAGTGCGGGATCAAGATGATCGAATGATAACAGGCGGTATTCGAAACCGTCCAACGATCGCTATGATACCCGGATCAACCCGACCAGAACTTCTCTCTAGTCGAAGCTTAACGCACGCGGCGGCCGTGTCAAGCGATTTATCACGCATTCGGCCCAAACTGTGTCACAGCCTTGCAAAGCGTGCCGTCGGCCCCCCGTGGCGCCTCCCGTGGCCGACATGGCCGTCAGAGCGCCTGCTGGTGCCACCAGGGGGGCGGCCGCTACGCACGCGTTCGCGAGCTTCCAGCTTCT
>Ga0209172_10002007_pt1 | contig 38704 bp, 29 predicted proteins | sample LarsenN4metaG_FD_184113 | JGI IMG/M metagenome (GOLD analysis project Ga0209172, IMG submission 184113) | Hot spring sediment bacterial and archeal communities from British Columbia, Canada, to study Microbial Dark Matter (Phase II) - Larsen... ... | reverse complement strand
TCAAGTCCTGGGGCAAAGTGTCTGCTCCCGTTCCTGTATCTGAAGGTATGTATCTGTATCCCTGGCCCTTGCGTGCAGTATAGAGACTATCCTGGTTGCTCGGGTCCTGAGGTGCATCTGCAGCTATCATGTATAATTGATTATTTGCATAACCGCCCTGCGGATAGAGGTAAGTGTTATTGTCGACTAGGTGAGCAGCATAAGCGCCTTTGTTGTCAAGGAAGGCCGCAAAAGCATAGTGTCCATTGGGTATCTGATAGATGTTCATGTCAGTAGTATCCGTACCTATCTGCCAAACCACACCCGTCCTCTTATTGGCCCGGCCGTAGTTATCCGAGCCTGCCTGGGAGAAGACATCCCACTCCATCACCTTTCCAATGTAGAGGGAGGTATTAGTCGAATCGAAGGCTCGCACATCGGTTACACCCCACCAGGTCGGACGGTAGATGTTCTTGGGATAGATGGTCTGCTCCCACAAAACGAACTTGGGATTCCAAGCCTTGGAAGTATCCGTCTGGAGCGTGTCAGGCAGCCACCACTCATCCTGAATTTTAATGCCAGACCAGGGCCCGGGCCACTCAACACCATCTAACCCGGGCATAAAGCCGGTATAAAAAGCCCGGCAGTATTTGTAGTTACCAGCCCGAATAGAAACCGGAGAGCCAGGCTTGGGAGGAAGTGCGGAGTTCAGAGTGGTGTCGGTGCAATACATAATATCCAAAGGCGCCATGTAATTTTCGTTAAAGACATAGCGGAAATCCACGGAGTCCTGATTCACTCTGGACTTAAAGGCGAGAAAGGTGGAGGCGTCAGACAGATTCTCGGTGGTATCGCGGTTTTTGGGCGCTTCAGGGTTAATGATCCGATAAAACCCTCGATACCGGCCCACGTTTCCAACATTGGAGACATCAAGCTGTACTCTGCCATTGTCCAGAGTGTCACGCTGGACGGTCATAAAGTAAGGACTAATGTTATCCACTATCAAAAAGACCGGGACTTTCAATTACGGACTGTTTTGCGAATTGTTATAAATCCTAAATGTGTCGTAGTAGACTCCATCCGACAAAATCACAGGACTGGACTCGTTGACTGTGAAAACGACCGGATAATCCGGGCCGGCTTCCGGGATGGTAAATCCGTCAGCACCATTGTTGATAACCAGCCAGGTGGCAGAAGACCTGTCGCGGATACTATCCACGGTCAGGTCGGCGTTGCCGATGTTCTGAATATACAAGGTGTCGGTTTTGGCTGATCCAGATGGATTAATGAAAATTTGGCCTGGATCAATACCTGGCATAGATGAGTCTGCGACTAAAGTATTGGACTGGACTTTTCCAGGTAACTGAGATTGAATAGGAGTCTCTGCCCGATAGGCTGAAGGCAGCTTCCGAGTGGGAGTTTTATCTATGGGATGGTCCGACCAGGCAATACCGCAGAAACACAAAATCACCATCCCTGCCCCGGTAACGCATCTTGATATTACTTTCATGGCACCCTCCCTGTGTTTATGTGCCGTACTATAATGAACCGGGAAAATGGGGCTTTGTCAAGGAAAAAGTAAAGTTGTTAATTCCCTCTCTTTTTAGGTGGGGATAGGGAGGCGTCGGCCCTGTTTCTCCAAGGCATGAAATGTCTTAATTAAAACTATTTTTTACTCTTGGGTCTGCCTATTGGCATGACATACAGAGGGTCTTGTTCCTCAGGCAACTCTAAGACTCTTTTGACTTGCTGGTCATCAAAGGCGCCCATAACAAAAGTCCCCAAATTCAGGGAAACCGCCTGCAGGTAAACATTTTGAGCAACATGCCCGGCCTCCAGGTGTACATACCCGGTCGCCCTCTCTTTGTATTTCTTGGCGGTTCGGCTGTAATCAGCAGAGATAATGATTAGCGCTGGAACCTCTTTCGGCTCAAACTGCCCCCAGCAGGCTGAGGCCAACTGTTTCCGTTTGTCCCCTTCTACAATCTTTCTGATTGAATGATCTTTAGGAAGATAAAGGTAGATTCCGGCCGGCAGGTTTTTTAGATCTCCTGCCGCCAGATAAACTTCCAGAGGATAAAGAGCACCAGCCGAAGGGGCAGTCCGAAGACCTTCTGGGTCAGTAATTCCCTGGGCCGCCCACAACAGTTGCGAGATTTCAGCCAGCTCCAGGGGCTTAGCCTGAAAATCCCGGATTGACCTTCTTTTCAGAAGAGCCTCTTCCAGAGAAGTCCGGCTGTCTAATTTAGGGGAGGGAAGCTTGACTATTGCAGAGGTAGGCTGCATCGATTTTTCTGACAATGCTCTCATAGAAGCATCATCAGCCAGTAATATAATCGATAGAGTCAATAGTATACCAATTAAAGGGAGAGGTTTGTGAATTGTCATGGCGAATCCAGCTTTCAAAAGAAAGATAGGGTTTAAACCGGCATTGTCAAAGTATTCGTAGGCGGGTTTTCTTGCCCCGCCGAAAATATGGCCGTCATTCCGAGGAGTCCCGATAGTTATCGGGACGACGTGGGAATCTCCAGGGATTGACTACGGCTTTTAACAGGGAGATTGCCACGCTCCGCTCGCAATGACTGCCTAAACATGATTCTCTGTAGACCCAGGTTGCCCTCAACCTGGGATACCTACCCGCCTTGGGGGCAAGGTGGGGCTACCGGCATACTAAAGGTAGTACTATTGAAATCCCCAACCCCAAAAGTGCTATGGACAGTGAAATGTAGTATTTAGTATTGTCTGCTATATGACGCAAATCTAAGCGTACAATCACCCATAACCAATTTGCCACATTCGCATAATCCTCAACAAACGCTACTCGCCCCCTAAGAACTGACGGCCAGTGCAAGTACCCCACTTCCTGTGCTTCACCAAAATTGAAGTATAATTCCGGTTTTAAACAAAAATTTGTTGCATTATTTTTCCATTTTATCAGCTTGGGTTCCAATTGGAGGTATTTCTTCGCCAATTCTTTCAACCTACGGTTAGCTGACCGAACGAAAAACTGAGGGAACTTAAATTCCCTAAATCCTCCAACTATTGGATCGAGCTCTTCGATGAGTTTATTCGATTCCTCAAAGAGAGCGTAATACTTAGGATTTATTTTTTCATCTAAGCCGACTATCGTCTCTATTATCGGATACTAAATGTATCACCTTTATAATGTACACCGTTTCCGAGCTTCACATCCTCCTCATCAACCCGATCACCTTTCCGGCAATATAAAAATCGGGCGTTCCTTTCTCCACGATAATCGGCTCATACTCTTCATTGGCAGGCTCCAGCCGGATGTACTTCTTAGTCGGGAAGTACTTCTTCACTGTGGCCTCTTCACCTATCACCGCCACCACTATGTCTCCCGGCTCGGCAATGCTCTGTCTTCTGGCCAAGGCGTAATCGCCGTCAAAGATGCCGGCGTCTTTCATGCTGCCGCCGACCACTTTCAGCGAAAAAATCTCTCCACCCGGAAGAAAGGATTTATCCACGGCCAGATGAGTCTCGATATTTTCCACTGCCAAAATCGGCAAGCCGGCAGCGATTCTGCCGACTACCGGCACCAGCCTGAAATCCGGCTTCAGGATGCTGGTAATCTCAATTCCCCGGGATAGAAAGGGGCGCCTTTTGATGTACCCTTTTTTCTCTAGGGCTTCCAGAATGCCGTTAACTGCATTGGTCGAAGCAATCCGGAAGCGCTTACCGATTTCCCGTAAGGTCGGGGGATAACCTTTTTGTTGTATTGTGGCAGAAATGAATTCCAAGACCTCCTTCTGCCGGAAGGTGAGTTCTTCTAAAAGTTGTCTGACCATTTCTCCTCCTGAGATTTACTATTGGTAAAATTCATCTTAGGCTGAACGTTTGTCCCCCAATTAAAGAACATCCGTTCAGACTTGTCAAGTAAAATTTTAAGTTCCCTCTCCTAAGAGGAGAGGGCTAGGGTGAGGTTGGTCCTCTGGTCGTCATTGCGAGCCCCCGATACTATCGGGGGCGTGGCAATCCCCCTGGATTAGATACTGCGTCACAATTCGTGGGGATTCCCACGTCGTCCCAATAGCTATTGGGACTCCCCGGAATGACTACTGTAGTCCGTCTCCCTTGATACATTTGAGGGGAGAAAAGTTCTTTCTATGACAGCGAGGCACTATTTCCCTTGACACTCTTGCGGTTGGAGTTGATATTAGTTTTTGTTCTGAAACGGAATCCACATAGAAAAGTGATTAGAATCATCAAACTCTTAAAGATAGCCGGGCTGGTTCTGGCTCTCTTCTCGGCACCTTGGGCCCAGACTCTGGATAAGTTTAAGTCCGACCTCTTGAATTTGACCAATTCCGGCCAGAAGGCGGAGGCCGGACTTCCACGGCCATCCCTCTTGGATGCTGCGGTGGATGAGAAATCGTATGTGGTCGGGCCAGGGGACATTCTCTTGCTCAATCTTTTGGGGGAACTAAACTACAATTATCAAATAACCATCACTCCAGAAGGGACGGCTTTTATACCTTCGGTCGGCTCGGTGCAGGTTTCCGGCCTGACCTTGAAACAGGCTAAAGAGAAGATGATTGTCAAGGTCTTGACCCGTTATAAAGGGGTAGAGGTAACGGTTACTTTAATCGGGCTGAGAGAATTTGTGGTTTCAGTGGTGGGTGAAGTGCAGGAGCCGGGAATCTATCCGGCCCGGGCCAGCCAGAGAGTGGTAGATTTAATTTACCAGGCCAAAGGGTTGGCCAAGGGGGCTTCGAAGCGAAACATTCAGGTTAAAAGGAGAGATGGAACTGTACTCTGGGTCGATTTTGAGAAATTCCAGCGGGCCGGAGATTATAAGAGGAATCCCTATCTGCTGGAAGGAGACGTAATCTTTGTGCCGGTCCGGCAAAAGGAAATCGGAAGATTGGGAATTTACGGGGCAGTCCGCCTGCCAGGAGAATTTGAATTCTGCCCGGGGGATAGCCTATTCGATTTGATTGAATTGGGGCAGGGAGTACGGGATGACGCTTTATTGGAAGAAGCGGAATTACAGCGCCTTAATCCGGATGGGAGTACTCAGACTATTAAATTAAACCTGTCTGAGTTATATGCTTCCAATCCCGGGCCGCAAAATATCCCCTTACAGCCTGAAGACCGGGTCTTCATCCGCTTCAAGCCGAATCCTTATGCTCAGGCGGAGGCGACTATTTTAGGAGAAATCAAGCTCCCGGGGAGTTATCCCATTCAGGAAGGGAAGACCAAGTTGACTGATTTGGTCAGCTTAGCCGGAGGTTTTGCTCCGACAGCCTCTCTGGTTGAAGCTCAGATGTACCGCACCAATTCGGCCAATTTACCGGACAGTGATATGATGAGGCTGATTCAAGCTTCGCCCGGAAGTCTGAAGCCGGATGAATTCGAATATCTCAAAAGCAGACAGAGCGGCACGCCTGGCCGGGTCTCAGTTGATTTTGTCAGGCTTTTCCAGCAGAAGGAATTTTCTCAGGATAGACTGCTAAGAGACGGGGATTCAGTCTATGTTCCGGCTCCCAGTCTGGTAGTCAATGTGGCGGGCCAGGTGGTCCGGTCTGGACTGGTGCCCTACTCGAAAGGTCTCTCTGCTACTGAATATGTCAAATTAGCGGGCGGCTATTCCGGCCAGGCGAATAAAGGCAAAATTTATCTGGTCAAAAGAGGAAGCGGAGAATGGACTCGTTTGGGCGGCAAACAAGAGATCGAGCCGGGAGACACAATCTGGATACCGATGAGGCCGGACCGGAACTTCTGGAACACTTTCAAGGATATAGTCTTGACCGTGGGGAGCATTGCCACCACTTACTTCGTAATAGACCAGGCCACTAAATAAGATGGATCAGGAAAAAACTTATCTGGACTTGAATCAGCGCAAAGAAGAATTGCTAAATCCGGTGCTGGAGAATGAAAAGATAGATCTGGCCTCTTATCTATTGGTCCTGGTCAAATACCGCAAGTTCATAATTCTGAATTTCATCACCATCTGTGTAGTGGTGGCCGGCATTTCTCTTCTATTTCCCAACTGGTACACCGCCAAGACCACGATCCTGCCGCCGGAGAAGCAAGGATTAAGTTTAGGTTTATCTTCTTCACTTTTATCTGGTTTGTCTTCTTTAGGAGGGGGTATGTCATTGCCCCTGATGGCCACCCCTTCAGACGTTTACGCCGCCATCGCCAAGAGCAGAAGCGTGGCAGAGGAAGTTATCCAGGTTGAAAATCTAAGCCAGTATTATAACCTGAAATCTATGGAGCAGACCTTGAAAGAAGTGTGGGGGCATTTGAGCGTCTCGGTCGGGGATGAAGGGATGGTGGCGATCACCTATGAAGACAAAAATCCTGTCAAGGCGGCCTCCATAGCCAATGCTTTTGCCCTCAAGTTAGATGAGGTAAATCGCCGCACTTTCACCTCCAAGGCTAAGAATAGCCGGGTTTTCATTGAAGAAAGATTAGAGCAGACCAAGAAGGATTTAGCTTCGGCGGAGGAGAATCTGCGCAATTTCCAGCAGAAGAATAAGGCCATTGCCATTGATGAGCAGACCAAGGCGGCGATTGGAGCTGCCGCGGATTTGCAGGCCCAGTTAGTTTTTGTAGAATTAGAGTTAAACGTCATGAGCAAGAATGTGGAGGATACTCCGGAATTACGGCAATTACAGTTGAAAAGACAGGAAATACTTCGACAATTAGAAATGTTGGAAAAAGGAGGGAAGGGAAGAGAGGCCGGATTATTAGGGGTTCCCTTTGAAAAGGTGCCGGATTTGACTTTAGAGTATGCCCGGCTGTTCAGGGAGCTAAAGATTCAGGAGTCGGTGTTTGAATTACTAACGGCAGAGTATGAGAAGGCAAAAATCGAGGAGTCAAAAGATACCCCCACCATCCAGGTTCTGGATAGGGCGGTTCCCCCGGAGAGGAAATCCAAGCCCAAGCGCTCTTTCATGGTGGCTTTTGCCGGAGGATTTTCGCTTTTATTCTCCGTTTTCTTTGTCTTTTTCCGGGAATTCATGGATAAGAGCCGTCTCAAAAACCCGGAAGAGTATCACCGGCTGCAGATGGTCTATGTCACTCTTAAAGAGGACTGGCGCAAAATCAGAAATAAGCTTCCTTTGGCCCGGAAATAGAGGGTTAATCAAGCCAGGAGCCAGGCCGAAATAGTAGATGGATTATGAGCGGTGACCAGAAAGTCAGATTAGGAATCGTGGGGGTAGGGGACTGGGGGAGAAATCTTCTGCGCAATTTTGCCCGCCTAAAAGAGTGTCAAATCGGCTTTATCTGCGACAGCGATGAGAAGAATCTTAAGATAGCCTCAGCCCTGTTCCCTTACTATGAGGCCAGTAAAGATTATCAGAAAGCGATTGCCCAGAACTCAGTCGATGCAGTCATAGTGGCCACCCCGCCGGATTCGCACTTTCAGGTTGCCAAAGAAGCACTCATCTCCGGCAAGCACGTATTCGTAGAAAAACCGCTGGTCTTGGATTTGGCAGAAGGGGAAGAACTCTGCCGCCTAGCCTCGGATAAGAATAAGATGATTATGGTGGGGCACATCATGATGTATCATGCCGCCACCCGCAAGCTGCGAGAATACATTCAGAAAGGGGAATTGGGAGAAGTCTATTATATCTACACTCAGAGAGTTAACTTAGGCAAGGTACGTAATAATGAGAATGCTTTATACTCGTTCGCCCCGCACGATATTTCGTTAGTCTGCTACCTATTAGACAAAACTCCGGTCAGAGTCTCGGCCACAGGGAGTTCTTATATTCAGGATGGAATCGAAGACGTGGTTTTTGTGACCCTCCATTTTGCCGACCGGGTGATGGCTCACATCCATGTCTCCTGGCTGGATCCGCACAAAGACAGAAAGGTGACCGTCGTCGGCAGTAAAAAGATGGCGGTCTTTGACGACACCGAGGCCTCGGAGAAAATCTGGCTGTATGATAAGGGAGTGGACTCTAAATTCGATTACACCACTTATGGCGAATATTTAAGTCTGCGGAGCGGAGACATCCTGATTCCCAAGATTGATTCAGTGGAGCCGTTGGAATCGGAGTGCAAACATTTCCTGGAGTGCGTCCGGGAGGGGAAAAAGCCTTTGTCAGACGGCAATGAAGGTTTGAAAGTGCTGAAAGTTTTGCAGGCCGCCCAAAAATCGTTGAAATCAGGAGGAACGCCGGTTGAAATTACAAACTGAAGAGAAGATGAAAGAAAATTACATAGATGTAACTGCCAAAATCGGGACGGGCACTCAGATTGGAAAATACAGTGTCATCCGGGAAAATGTCATTATCGGCAACAACTGTCAAATCGGCCATCAGGTGGTCATCCATCCGGGAACTCAAATTGGAGACAAGGTCAGGATTGATGACCACAGCGTGATAGGCAAGCTCCCCATGAAAGCCAAAATTTCAGCCACCACCTCGGAGAAAATTCTATCTCCGGCCACGATTGGGACAGATTGCTTGATTGGAACAGGAGTTGTCATCTATGCCGGCGCTTTTATTGGTAAGGGAGTTTTAGTAGCAGATTTGGCCACCATCAGAGAGGATGTTTCCATCGGCGATTACACCATTGTGGGCCGGGGAGTGGCGATTGAGAATTTCTGCAAGATTGGGTCCTACTGCAAACTGGAGACTAATGCATATATTACGGCTTACTCGACTCTAGAAGATAGAGTTTTCATATCCCCAGGAGTGGTGACTTCCAACGACAATTTTGTGGGGAGAACCAAGGAGAGATTCAAACACTTCAAAGGAGTAACGGTTAAAAAGGGAGGCAGAATCGGAGCCAATTCTACAATTTTGCCGGGAAAAGTAATAGCGGAAGATACTTTAGTGGCTGCTGGCTCGGTCGTCACCAAAAATACTCCTCAGAGAAAAATTGTCAAAGGCTCTCCGGCCAAAGAGTGGAGAGAGGTGCCGCCGGAACAGCTTTTAGAAAATCAGTAACCGGAGTGAAATGATGAAAGTTCCCTTTTTGGATTTGAAGAGGCAGTATTCTGCCATTAAGCCGGACATAGATGCTGCCATAGAGAGAGTCCTCGGTCATACGCAGTTTATCTTAGGCCCGGAAGTAAAGCAATTCGAAGAGAACTTAGCCAAATATTGCGGGAGCAAATTTGCCATTGGCTGCGCTTCCGGCACGGATGCCCTGTTACTTTCTCTGCGAGCCTGTGGAGTAGGAGCAGGGGATGAAGTCATCACCACAACTTTTTCATTCTTTGCCACGGCAGGAGTAATATCACGCTTGGGAGCGACACCGGTTTTCGTGGATATCTTACCGGATAATTACAATATCGACGTCAAACTAATTGAAAAGATGATTACCGAAAAAACTAAAGTCATCCTGCCGGTGCATTTATTCGGCCTGTGCGCGGACATGGATGAAATTCTCAACATCGCCAGAAACCATAATCTGCGAATAGTGGAAGATGCAGCCCAGGCCATCGGCTCTACTTATAAAGGGAAGAAAGCTGGAACAGTGGGAGAGCTGGGCTGCTTCTCATTCTTCCCCAGTAAGAATTTAGGGGCCTACGGGGATGCTGGCGCCGTTGTCACTAATGATGAAGATCTGGCTGATAAAATTAGGATGTTGAGGGTGCACGGCTCGCGGAAAAAATATTACCATGAAACTGTGGGCTATAACAGCCGCTTAGATACTTTTCAGGCAGCGATTTTAGATGCCAAGCTCAGGCGTCTAGATAATTGGACTAAGAAGAGAAGAGAAAACGCCGAATTTTACAACAAGACATTCTCCAGCTTGTCATTACAGCTTCCGCAAGAGGAGCCAGGAAAATATCACATCTTCCATCAGTACACTTTAGCAGTTCCAAAACGGGAGCAATTCAAGGAATACTTAAAGCAGAAGGAAATTGGCTGCGATACTTATTATCCTCTGCCTCTGCACCAGCAGGAGTGTTATAAAGAGTTGGTTAAGAGAAACGGCTCATTGCCGGTCGCGGAACGAAAAGCCCAAGAAGTGGTTTCTCTTCCAATATTTCCGGAACTGACTGAAGAAGAATTGAATTACGTGGCGGAAAGCGTGACCTGTTTTTTTCGGGGATGAAGATTGTTTCCATCGTAGGAGCCAGACCCCAGTTTATCAAGCTGGCTCCCCTGTCCAAAGAAATCCGCAAGAAACATAAAGAAGTCATAATCCACACCGGTCAGCACTATGATCAGGAACTGTCTGAAATTTTCTTCAAAGAGCTGAAAATTCCCGAACCTGAGTACAATTTAGAAGTCGGGTCAGCCGAACAGGGAAGACAGACCGGGGAAATGTTGATTAGAATAGAAGAGGTGCTGCAGTTCGAAAAACCGGACTGGGTCATCGTTCTCGGGGACACCAATTCAACTTTAGCCGGGGCTTTGGCTGCAGCAAAGTTGCATATCCCCCTGGCGCACGTGGAGGCTGGGATGAGAAGTTATAACCATACTATGCCAGAAGAAATCAACCGCAAGGTGGCCGACCATCTGTCCCAGCTTCTCTTCTGCCCAAACAAAAATGCAGTCGAGAATCTCAAAAAGGAGGGGCTGAATAAGGGTGTTTACCTAGTCGGAGATTTGATGCAGGAAGCGTTAGCAGAGAATATTAGGGTGGCTGGTCGAAAGTCAAAAATTCTGAAAAGACTCAGATTACCGCCCAAGAGGTTTTATGTAGTGACCATCCACCGGGCCGAGAACACTGATTCTAGGACAAGGCTGGAGGAGTTGGCAAGTTTGCTCTCGAAACTGGACCGGAAAACCATTTTTCCCATCCATCCCCGCACTAAAAAGTGTTTGCAGGAACATGGATTGTGGAGTAAGTTAAATAGATTCAGAAATCTGGTGATGCTTGAGCCGGTCGGGTATTTGGATATGCTGGTCTTAGAGCAGAATGCCCGCATGGTCTTAACCGATTCAGGCGGAGTACAGAGGGAGGCTTATTTTTTAGGGACCCCTTGCGTGATTCTTAGGAACGAAACTGAATGGAGCGAGATGGTGGGGAAGAGCTTCAAATTGGCTAATGACTTAGCAAAGGTCCCGAAGCTGGATTTTGCAGCAAGACGAAATACTCGGACCATACCAAAGTTCAAAACCAGCCGAAAAATCGTCAGCCTATTGAGCCGTGCATCTGTACCAGGAAAAAGATAGGCAGTATTTCAGCTGGGTCAGGCAGGAATTAATCAACTTAGTCCAGGGTCGGGATAATGTTGTCTTGGATATCGGCTGCGGAGAAGGTGAGACCGGATACGAATTAAAAAAGCAGGGGAAGGCCATGGAAGTTATCGGCATAGAGCTGGTGGAAGAGGCTGCCAGACATGCCAAGAATAAACTTGACCGGGTCATTGTCGGTGACATAGAGAAATTGGAACTCCCCTTTGCAAAAGAGTACTTCGACTGTATCTTGATGGGGGATGTGTTGGAGCATTTGATTGATCCCTGGTCATGTCTGAAAAGATTGAAAGAGTATCTTAAACCAAGTGGCAGTGTGATAGCTTCGATACCGAATGTGAATCACTGGCGGGTGTTGAAGAATTTGATATTGCATGATAAGTGGGAGTATGTGACTGCCGGCACTCTGGACCGGACTCATCTGCGGTTTTTTACGAAGAAGACTATAATCAGAATGTTTACTGAGTGCGGGTATGGTATAACTTATCTGGGGAAGAATTCCTCTGCCAAACCGGGAGTAAGATTGTTTGACAGGCTGACGATCGAAAGTTTCGAGAGGTTTTTGGCGGGTCAGTATATTGTAAGGGCAAGAATCATTTAGATAAATTCAATAGAATTAGTAGGATATGTCTTCAATTGGTCTTGAATTGCGAGTTGAGAAGGTAACTTTTGCTGCTTTCCTCTTGGCTCAAGTTGCAGTTCTGTGGGCTATTTATTCAGGTTTAACTAATCCGATGTCTATTCTGATATTGGCCTTAATAGCAGGAGTAATAGCAGTAGTTGTTACAGTAAACTTCGAGTTAGCCTCTTATTTGTTTGTTCTATCCTTCTTGTTTAACCAGGACCTGACTTCCGGAATGCGGCTACGAATAGCGGATTTGATTGCTGTTCTCTTGATATTGAGCTTCGGTTTGAGGGTTTTTGTCACCGGTGAAGTTAAGTTGAGAAAAACGCCTTTAGATATTGCAATACTTTGTTTCCTAGCAGTATTGGGTCTCTCTCTAGTGAATGCCAAGAGCGTGATGTTTGGTACAATCAATTACTTCAGGCATATTCAGCTTTTTTTAGTAATGTACGCCCTCTATCATTGCTTGAACCTTAGCCACTTCAAGAAGCTGCTTTACCTTTTCTTGATTATTGTCGCTTCCAATGCGCTGATTAGCAATGTCATCTTCATTGCCTCTGGAGGAGGTTTCAGAAGCTTTGGGTTTGCTGGCAACGAGTTTACCGATATGGTCGTACCTGGGTCTCTGATTTGTTATGTTTTCTACTTCTTTGAGAAAAACACCAAGAAAAAAAGTGTTTACATGTTAGGTGTATTGAACTTTGTTATAGCATTATTCGCAACTGGAACTCGGGGTGCGCTAGTAAGCTGGGGGATCGGCTTTGTTCTCACAAATTTAGTTTTAATGAGGCAGCCTATAGTAAAGAAAGGTAAAGTCATCCAATGGGGCTTAATCGTACCTGTTTTCTTGTTGGCTCTAGGGCTGGCTTTCCGCTACCAAACCAGCCATGGTGTAGTCTCTCCCTATCGGGGGTTTGTTGATACGGCTGACTTCAGATTGGCACTGTGGCATTTGGCAATCCAATCCTTTCTGGCCCACCCGATTCTGGGTATCGGACTGAATCAATTTATGCGTCTGGTAGAGGTATATCCGTCAGTAAGATTCAGTATTCTTTATCCATTCATTAAAGGATTAGATGCCCATAGCGTGGTATTAAATTTTGCGGCGAACACCGGAATCATGGGATTAACACTTCTGTTTATACTATTTTATAAAATCTTACAAGAAAGCTGGCAGATGTACAAAAAATATAAATGGACTTCCCATGCTCCTTTGACCCTTTCACTTGCGCTGGTTCTGACCTATATAGTATACTCATCATTTTATGCTGGCGCCTGGTTTTGGAGTTTGAATGGATTTGAGTTTATGCTGTTTCTGGCTATGTTACTCAGGCTGAGGAAAGAGTTAGACCCACGAAGTGAGAAGTTAAACAGCAGTAGCTTAGGTTTCATGTCTCGTTCATGACTATGCTCTCGGTAATAATCGTTAACTGGAACGTCAAAGAGCTGTTGAAACAGTGTCTGGATTCAATTATCAGAGAGGTCTTAGAGTCAGATTGCGAAGTTATTGTAGTCGATAACCACTCCACGGACGGCAGCGTAGAAATGGTCAGGGTGTGCTTTCCCCAGGTTAAACTGATTACAAACAAGGAAAATATTGGTTATGGGAGGGCTGCTAATCAAGCCGTACAAATAGCGGGCGGAGATTTACTCTTTGTTCTCAACCCGGATACTATCGTGAAAGGGGATACCCTCTTGCAAATCAAAGAATTTATGGAACAAAACCCCCAGGTAGGTGTAGGGGGCTGTTTTGTCTATTACCCCGATGGCAAACCACAGGACTGTTTCTTCAGGTTTCCAACTCTGGCAACTTGTTTTTCCAAAAGTTTTTCCCTGTTCCGGGTGCTGCCCAGGACAAGATACACTGCTTCGCTTTTTTATTCCGTTTCAGGTAGGGATGGCCAAATGCCGGAAAGTGTCTCTGGCTCGGCCATGGTCATTCGCAAATCAGCCTTTGAGCAAGTGGGCGGCTTTGATGAAGACTATTTTTTGTATTACGAGGAGACTGACCTATGTTACCGAATCAGGCAGAAGGGCTGGAAGATCGCTGCTATCCCCAAGACCAAAGTAATTCATCTTCTCCAGCAAAGTGCCAGTAAGAATTTTTCGGTTTCAGTATTTCATGCGTTCAGGTCAGAATTTCTATTTTTTGAAAAGAATTATCCAAAATACCGCTTACCCGCATTGAGATTATTACAGCTTTTGGGAATCATCCTTCGAACTGGGTATTGGTTTCCATGCAGTCTGCTAAGCAATAATAATTCTGAGGCTCTAACAAAGCTGAAAGGATATATTAGCTTGCTTTTGGCAGATTTTGGTTATAATAAAACGCTATGGAAGCCCAAACAATAGGTTATGATGTTAAATGGCATAATGTCTTCATTATAGCCGGTAAATTATGGAAAAGATAAAAGTACTCCATCTTATAACCGACCTAGAACCTGGTGGGGCACAATTACTGTTGCTCAGAACTTCTAGGGGAATAGATTCTGAGCGTTTTGAATTTTACGTAGCTTTTATGTTAGGAAAAGGCACTTTATCGGCTGAATTTCAAAGTTGTGGCATAAAAGTACTCGATTTGACTAGAGGTAAGAAGTTTTCTTGGATCAGCCCATTCAAGCTATTTATGGTCCTAAGGAAATACAAGATAGACATACTCCATACCCATTTAGTTCATGCTTCACTATTGGGCAGAGTTGTAGGTCGTATGGCTGGTGTGAGTGCTGTAATATCTACGAGACATTTTGGTTACGACCCAAAAGTAAAAAGTCTGATATACTATTTGGAACGTAAAAGCGGTTTTTTAGATAAGAGAATAATAGCAGTTTCCGCTGCTGTTAAGAAATATTTTTCTTGCACTAACCCCGCGATTGAGAATAGGATTTGTGTCATATACAATGGTTTAGACATTGATAGCGAGACGCAAAGAGATTTATGTGGGGAACTGATGCCGGAATTTAGAATACTTTCTGCAGGAAGGTTACATAAGATCAAAAGGTTCGACATTTTGATAAGAGCCGCAGCGATAATAAAAGAGCAAAACAAAGACTTTAGAGTATTGATTGCAGGTGATGGTCCAGAGAGACATTACCTGCAAACACTGATAAGAGAACTTAATCTCCAAGACAATGTCTACCTAGCAGGACAAAAGACCAACTCTGAGATCATTGGGCTGATTAAGAATTCAGATTTGTATGTTCAGTCTTCTGATTGGGAGGCCTTCGGACTGTCTATCTTAGAGGCAATGTCACAAAGCTTAGCAGTTGTAGCTACGAACGTAGGAGGGATTCCGGAGATTATAAAAAATGGGTACGATGGTATTCTGGTGTCGCCTTCAGACCCTCAAGAATTGGCTGTGACAATATTGAGGTTACTCAAAAACAGGAGACTACGAAAATTGCTAGGTGAGAATGCAAGAAAGAGAGTTGAGCAGAACTTTATTTTAAAGCAATCAGTTGCAAAACAACAGGAACTATATCAAGAACTGTGGGGCAAATCAGAACATAAACGCCCAGTTAGTAATGCAAAGCATAGGATTCTACAGATAATTACTAGGCTGAATATAGGTGGAGCTGCCAGGCATGTAATCATACTTTCTTCAAACCTAAATGATCATCGGTTTGATTGCCAATTAGTAACTGGAAAGGAAAGAAAATCTGAAGGAAATATGAGACATCTGGCTAGAAATATGAAGATGATTGATATCCCCGAACTGCAAAGGGAGATTTCCATAATACGAGACATAAAAGCTTTTTGGAAAATTTATAGACATATAAGAAAATACAAGCCTCATATCGTGCATACTCACACTTCGAAAGCAGGGGTATTAGGTAGAATTGCAGCAAAAATGGCTGGTACACCAATTACAATTCACACTTTTCATGGACACATCTTTGGGGATTTCTTCTCTCCGCTTAAGACTAAGTTATTCTTGTTCATAGAACGACTAATGTCAAGGTTTACCACCCGGATAATATCTATTAGCGAATTAATTCATAATGACTTAATCAACCTGAGGATTATAAACGGTAATGGCCGGATAATTGAGAATGGTTTTGATTTAAATCAGTTCGTGAATGTTGGAAGATCTGTTGGGAATTTTCGACAGGATTTGGGTTTAGAGCCGGAAGATATCCTAGTAGGTACAGTAGCGAGGTTAGTACCAACAAAAGGATGCTCTTACCTCTTAGATGCGGCGCCAAGCTTCCTCGATTTGTCTCCAAGTATTCGCTTGGTGATTGTCGGAGATGGGGAGTTAAAAGACGAGTTACAACGACAGGTAAGATCCCTTGGCATTGAAAGAAAAGTCATATTCACTGGATTTAGAGAAGATATGCTGGAAGTTTATTCTGCTTTTGATATTCTTGTTCTTCCGTCACTGAGAGAAGGACTTCCGACTGTCATAATAGAAGCTCTTTGCTGTGGTCTGCCAGTTGTGGCTACCAATGTAGATGCAGTTCCTGACTTAGTGACTCCCGAGATGGGTATTCTTGTTGAACCAAAAAATAGCGAGGCTCTTGCTGAAGCTGTGCGTGAAGCAGTTAAGAGACTTCCTTGGCGTCTTGATGATAGAATTCGACAACATTTCAGTAGGAGGTTTGGTACAGAACGATTGGTTCAAGATATGAAGAGATTATACGACGAACTCGCACATCGGAAGCCGTGAAGAATTTCATCACTGGCGGGGCCGGATTTATAGGCTCTCATTTAGCAGAAAGGCTTCTGGCCAGAGGCGATGAGGTTTACGTTTTAGACAATCTCTCCACCGGCAAGTTGGAAAACATCGCCCATCTGCGTAAGAATCCCAATTTCCATTTCACCTTAGGAAGTATCTCGGAGGAGCATCTTTTACATCCCTTAGTGGAGAAGTGCGATATTGTTTATCATTTGGCCGCAGCAGTGGGGGTCCGGCTCATCATTGAAAAACCGGTGGAGACCATTGAGACTAACATTTTAGGCACGGAGATGGTCTTGAAAGTGGCCAATCAGTATAAAAAGAAAGTCATCATTGCCTCCACTTCCGAAATCTACGGCAAGACTGCTAAAGTTCCATTCCGGGAAGATGATGACTCTGTCTATGGCCCCACTACCAAGAGCCGCTGGAGCTATGCCTGCTCCAAGGCCATCGATGAGTTTTTAGCCTTGGCCTATTTCCATGAGAAGAAGTTGCCGATAGTAATATTGCGGCTGTTTAACACCATTGGCCCGCGGCAGACTGGCAGATATGGGATGGTAGTACCAACTTTCGTTCAGCAAGCTTTGTTAAATCATCCCATTACTGTTTTTGGCGAAGGGAGTCAATCCCGCAGCTTCACTTATGTGGATGATGTCATTACCCTGATGATATTGCTGGCCGAAGATCCCCGGGCCGAAGGTGAAGTTTTCAACATAGGAAATGGCAAGGAGATTACCATCAAAGACTTGGCCTGGAAGATAAAGGAGATGGCCGGCAGCAGTTCTGAAATTATCCAGGTGCCTTACGACCAGGCTTATGAAAGAGGATTTGAAGACATGCAGCGCCGGGTCCCCGACATCAGCAAGGTGGTGGAATACACTGGCTACCAGCCTCAGACTTCTTTGACCGAGAGTCTAAAGAAAATTATTGAATACCATCGTCAATAACTATATATTAATAGTTTGATAATGTTCAACCAGCTAACTGTCGGGGTGGTCAGTTTCATTATAGTCCTAGCTTTAGTCCCTTTGGCCATTAGATTGGCCCGGCATCTGGACTTTTTAGATTATCCCGGCGGACACAAATCTCATCAGAAGCCGATTCCCCTGTTGGGAGGGGCGGTGATCTTCCTTTCCCTGACCGTTGGATTGGCTCTTTCCTTGAGTTTAGGCTGGATTACTTTTTCAAAGACATTGATAGGATTTTACCTATCCAGTCTGACCCTGGTTTTGCTGGGTCTGTGGGACGACAGATTCGGTCTTTCTCCTTTTAGGAAATTTGCCGGGCAGATGACAGCGGCTTTGCTCTTTCTCCTGTTCTACGATCCCGGCTTGACTGGCTTGGGATTTCCATTTGGATTCATATTGCTGCTCATCTGGCTGGTTGGCCTGATCAATGCCTTGAACTTTCTGGACAACATGGATGGTCTTTGCTCTGGTGTCAGCCTGGTAGCCAGTCTGGCCTTCGCAGTTCTGGCTTACTTACAGGGGCAGGTCCTGCTTTTAGCTATTAGTCTCTCCTTGGCTGGAGCTTATTTAGCCTTTCTGAAGTTCAATTTATCCCCGGCCAAGATTTTTTTAGGCGATGCGGGCAGTTTGTTAAGCGGATTTGCTCTGGCTGCCATGGGCCTGATATTTGCCTCAGAAGTAAGGACTCAGTATTCAATCTTGGCCCCGATTCTAATTTTAAGCTACCCCATCTTTGACATCAGCTTTGTCACCTTCACCAGACTCAAGCAGGGGCGTAAGTTCTACCAGGGGGGATTGGACCATTCTTCTCATCGTCTGGTTTATCTGGGTGTAACCTCTCAGAAAGCAGTGGGGGGTATCTTGCTGATATCCTTACTCTTGGGTGCAGCCGGGGTTCTCACTTTTTACTTCTTCGATTCCCCGGTCAAGATTTTGATTCCACTGGCCCTGGCCTTTGCGCTGATTCTTTTTGGGATTCATCTGCACCGCAACTTCATTCACTTTAAGGAAAAATTAATTTTGATCGGCTTCGATCTGGTGTTGTTTAACTTAACTTTCTGGGGAGTATGTCAGATCTTTGCTCTAAACCAGGAGGTTTTGAAATTAGCAGGTCTTCCTTTTAACCCCTCCACCCTGGCAATTCTATTGAGCTTTTTCTGGATTAATCTTTTTGCAGTAGCCGGCCTGTATGAATTTTATTGGGGGATGCTGGTTAAAGAAGAGTGGAAAGCCGTTACCAAGACCATCTTGGGAGGAGGGCTGGTTCTGCTTCTCTTGGGCAGCCGGCAAATTCTGAACCGGCCTGAGGTCACAGCCGCTTTCTCTCTCTATCTGACCGTACTCCTTTTGGGAGGGTTGGGCTACCGGGCGCTTTTCATCTATGTTCACAGAAGACTTTCCCACCGAGGTAATCTCTCCTATCCAGCGGTCATTGTGGGGACCGAGAAGAATGCCCGTTTAGTCTGGGAGGAGCTTAACTCTCAGAAGAAAAGAGCCTTCAAAGTAATTGGGTTCATAGACGAAAACCACTGCCCGGCGGAGCGCCAGTTGCCGGTGCAAATCTTAGGAAAATTAGAAAATCTGGAAGGGACTCTGCGCCAAAATCGGGTCAGGGATGTCCTGATTGCGGTAGAGCCGACTTGGCCGGGGTCTTTGAACGAAGTTTTAGAAACTGCTCATAATCTGGAGGTGAACTTCAGGATTAAGCAAAATCTTTTGGAACGAGTTCGGGGCCGCAAAATAGTCCCTTTAGTCGACGATTCATTCTACAAGGTCTATCCCTCCCAGATGAGGACCTGGGAGTGGGGGGTCAAAAGATTGGTGGATCTGACGGTTTCTGCTGCCATACTTACCCTAAGCCTGCCGATTTTGAGCTGGGTCTATGTCCGGAAGAAACTGGCGAAAAGAGAATCCCCCTTTGAGACTATCACCCTCTTAGGAAGAGGAGGAAAACAGATCAAAGTGAGGCAATTCCGAGCAGGTCGTCAGAACGGATTCTGGCAAAGGCTCCCTCTTTTTGTCTCGGTTTTTAAAGGAGATTTAAGTTTGATTGGTCCGAGTTGGTTAAAACTGGCAGGTCAGGAGGATCCCTTCCTCCTGTACGCTCGGTTCGAAGAGATACTGAAAGTCCGGCCAGGCCTGATTCAGCCGACCTCCCCGAACGGTCGGGGCCACAATGGCGATGCCGGGAAGGCTGATTCTCCGGCCGGTGATTTGGAATACATAGAAGGAATGTCCTTCAGCTCTGATTTAGGAGTCCTGCTTCGAAGGGTAGCCCGCCCTTTAGTCAAGTTGGTTTTCTGATTGATGTTGGACCTCAAGTTTATCCGCGAAAACAGGGATAGAGTCTCTTTTGCCATCGTCCACAAGCATGAAAAAGTGGACTTAGACCAGCTTCTCCTCGCAGATGAAGAAAGACGAAAACTGATTGCCGAAGCCGATTCCTTAAAGCAGGAGCGGAATAAAGCCTCCAGCCTTATCCCACAGTTAAAGCGAGAAGGTAAAGATCCTCAGAAAGAGCTGGCTCGTATGAAGGAAATATCCGATAAAATCAGCTCCTTGGACACAGAATTGCGAGAGATTGAAACTCAGATTGATTATCTTTTGTTGCGAATTCCCAATCTTCCCCATGCCAGTGTGCCAGTTGGAGATGATGATTCCGCCAATCTAGTAGTCCGAGAGTGGGGCGAGCGCCCTCAATTCAATTTTCAGCCCCGTCCTCACTGGGAGTTAGGGGAGCTGCACGGTATCATAGATTTGCCCCGCTCGGCCAAGATCTCCGGCTCAAACTTTGCGCTGTTTATCGGTTTAGGCGCCCGCTTAGAACGAGCTTTAATCTCTTTCATGTTAGACCTGCACACCAAGCAGCACGGCTATAAAGAAATCTGGCCCCCGCATATAGTCACCCGGCAGACCATGACCGGCACCGGCCAGCTCCCCAAGCTGGAGGAAGATATGTACCGCTGTGAAGTTGACGATCTTTTTTTAATTCCCACTGCCGAAGTTTCGGTTACCAATCTTCACCGGGAGGAGATTCTTAAAGCTGAAGACTTGCCTATTTACTACACAGCCTATACCCCCTGTTACCGCAGAGAGGCCGGAACTTATGGCCGGGATACCAAGGGATTAATCCGGGTGCATCAATTTGATAAAGTAGAATTAGTCAAGTTTGTCAGACCGGAGACTTCTTATGATGAGCTGGAAAAACTAGTTGGCAACGCAGAGAAAGTGCTTCAACTTTTAGAACTCCCCTATCGAGTCAGCTTGCTCTGCACCGGTGATTTGAGTTTTGCCGCGGCCAAATGTTACGACTTGGAAGTCTGGACTCCCGGGGTGGGGAAATATTTAGAAGTCTCCTCCTGCAGCAATTTTGAGGAGTTTCAGGCCCGGCGGATGAACATCAGGTACCGGCCTCAACCGGGCGCCAGACTTGAATTTGTGCACACCTTGAACGGATCCGGCCTGGCTCTACCCCGCACGGTAATTGGGATTTTAGAGAACTATCAGACCGAGAAGGGGAACATCCGCATCCCCAGGGTCTTACAGCCTTATCTGGACGGTCTGCAAGAAATTTCCTAAATGTTCAGGAAAATTCCCGGCCAGAATTTCTCGGTTAACTATAAGGGGGTCTCTTTATCCTACAAGATTTTTTTGGTGGCTGGCTTTATCTTGGTAGCTTTGGTCTTTTTCTATTACACCCAGGACGTGGTCAGACGCCTGAAAGAGGATTCCCGCAAAGTCTTGACTACTTATGCCAAATTGTGGCAGCTGGTGGCCTCCGGCTCCGAGGGAGGGCAGGAGGTGAGCGTCCTGTTTGAAGAGGTCATTCAAAAAAGCAGTTTTCCAATCGTGATTACCGATCCACAAGGGGATCCCATCGCCTGGAGAGAAATTCAAAAAGTGCCGGAAGATGATACTACTGCGGCTGGCCGCCAGAAACTTAAAGAAATCATTCAGAACATGGACAAGTCCAATGAGCCGATTTCAATCTACTACGAGGCCAATGGAGAAAAGAGGCTGCTCAATCTGCTCCACTACGGGGATCCTCACTGGATTGCAAGGCTGCATTACATCCCCCTGATAGAAATTGGAATCATGACCCTGTTTGTGGTTATCGGATTTTTGGGCTTCTTGAATGTCAAAAGAAGTGAACAGCAGTCGATCTGGGTGGGGATGGCCAAAGAAACCGCCCACCAGTTAGGCACGCCGATTTCCTCATTGCTGGGATGGTTAGAGCATCTGCGGGCTTCTAGAGGGGCCAGTGAACCTGGAGTAGTGAATTTAGCTTCGGAAATGGAGAAGGATATCCAACGCCTGGAGAAAATCGCGGCCCGTTTCAGTCAGATCGGCTCCCCCCCGGAATTGACCAGCGTGGACTTAAACCAGGTGGCTCAAGAAGTGGCGGAATATTACCGGCAGAGGCTGCCTTATTCCGGCTTAGGAGTAAAAATTCAAGAAAATTACCAGGGAGAAAATCAGGTTCCAGGCAATGCGGAATTGCTCTCCTGGGTGCTGGAGAATTTGGTCAAGAATTCCTTAGAAGCGGTGGATGCCAAAAACGGAGTCGTAGAGATCACCGCTCAGACCGATGCTAAGAAAAGGTGTGCCATTATGACTGTCATCGATAATGGAAAAGGAATTCCGGCCAAAGATCAGAAGAAAGTCTTCTATCCCGGATTTACCACCAAGAAGAGAGGATGGGGGCTGGGTTTATCTTTAGCCAAGAGAATTGTGGAGGAGTATCACCGGGGTAAAATTTATTTAACGGAAAGCATCCCGGGAGTGCGCACCGAGTTTAGAATTCATCTGCCACTGTCGCCCTGACCGGAGGGGAGGCCAGCAAACCGGTTAGCGGCAAGGTCTCTGAATACGTATCGCTAAAGAGGGTTGGATTCCGGTCTCGAAGCAGTTAAATTAAAACTATTGAAGAACAATGAAACAAGATATTAAAGAAATTCTGTGGGTGGATGACGAGATCGATTCTCTGAAATCTCAAATCCTATTTTTAGAGCAACGCAACTACAAAGTGACCCCGGTTACCAACGGGGACGATGCCATTGAACTGGTCAAAAAGAAGCTCTTCGATTTAATGCTCTTAGACGAGATGATGCCGGGCCGGGGGGGATTGGCCACCTTGGAAGAAATAAAAAAGATTTCCCCGGGCCTGCCGGTAATCATGGTCACCAAATCAGAAGAAGAGAGCCTGATGGAAGAAGCGATTGGCCAGAAGATCGCCTTTTACATCACCAAGCCGGTCAATCCCAGCCAGATACTCTCCGCCGCCAAAAAGATTTTGGAAGAAAAGAAAATCAGAGGAGAAAAGGCAGTCCGGGATTTCGTGTCCGAGTTCAGAAAAATACAGGTCTTGCTGCAGAGCGGGCCCAACTGGCAGGACTGGATAGAAATTCACAAACAGCTCTCTTATTGGGACCTGGAGATGCAAGGGGTGCAGGACCAGAGTCTGATAGAGAGCCATCAGGGCCAGAAGCGGGAGTGCAACGTAGAATTCGGCAAAGCGGTAGAGAGATTTTATCCCAACTGGGTGACATCAAAGAATGGGCCAACTTTGTCCCCTCACATTGTCAAAAAGCATCTTTTTCCCCTGTTGCAGGCGCAGAAACAGGTCTTCTTCATAGTCTTAGACTGCATGCGCCTGGACCACTGGTATGCCCTTCAGCCAGTTTTAGAAGAGATGTATAACATCCAGGTCGATTATTACTATTCCATTCTCCCCACCGCTACCCCTTATGCCCGCAACGCCATTTTTTCAGGCCTTTTTCCGGATGAGTTAGCCCAAAAGTTTCCAGAATACTGGAGCAGCAAGGATGACAGCGACGCCTCCAGAAATCGCAATGAGAGACAGCTTTTAGATGCCCAGCTAAAGAGATTGGGACTGGCCTTTAAGTCTGAGCCCAAGTATGTCAAAGTGCTGGACTTAGCCGAAGCGGAGAATTTAGCCCGAAAGATTTCGTCTTATTCCGGCACTCCTCTATTATCCGTGGTGGTCAATTTCTTAGATATTTTAGCGCATGGCCGGTCCGAATCGGAAATTATTTTAGAAATTGCTCCGGATGAAGCGGCCTTCCGCTCCTTGATGAAGACCTGGTTTCTGCACTCTCCCCTTTTGGAAGTCCTGCGTTATCTGGCCAAGCAGGATTGTGTAGTGGTTTTCACTACTGACCACGGCTCAGTCTTAGGCACTCGAGGAAACTTGGCCTATGGGAAGAAAGATACTTCCACTCATTTGCGCTACAAATACGGAGACAATTTGAACTGCGACCCCAAGGGAGCTATTTTGGTCAAAGACCCTAAGCTTTATCGGCTTCCCATGTACAGTCTGGCGACCACCTATCTGTTTGCCAAAGAAGATTACTACTTTGTCTATCCCACCAATTACCACGAATACGAGAGGGAATACCGCAACAGTTTCCAGCACGGGGGGATTTCCTTAGAAGAGATGATTCTCCCGGTGGCCATCCTGCGGCCGCAATAACTTGGCACCTGCTCTTAAGATTATCTCTTGCTCGCCTGACGAGACTGAACAGGTGGGTGTCACTCTGTCCAAACAGCTCAAGCCAGGCTCGGTGGTGGCATTTTTTGGAGTTTTGGGCGCGGGGAAGACCTGCTTCATAAAAGGAATATGTGAAGGATTAAACAGGAAAGAGATAGCCAGCTCTCCTTCTTTTATTATGGTCAATGAATATCCGGGGGAATTTCCGGTTTATCATATGGATTTATACCGTTTGAAGGACTTACAGGAACTCGTCAACTTGGGCTATGAAGAGTATTTTTATGGTGAGGGAGTTTGTTTAATCGAATGGGCCGAGAAGGCTGGAGAACTCTTGCCTCCGAAAAGATGGGATGTAGAGCTGAAAATATTGTCAGAGAACCAGAGGGAGATTCTGGTAGCAGAAAGGACCGAAAGCTGAGAATCTTAGGATTAGACACGAGTTTGGAACGACTGAACCTGGCTGTGACCGAGGAAGAAAAAATCCTGATAGAATTCAGCCGGGAAGCCAGAGGAATCTTGGCTGAGATTATTTTTGACTCAATTGATAAGATACTTCGGCAGGTTCAGATAAGGTTATCCGATTTGTCCGGCCTAGCTTTCTCTCAAGGGCCGGGGTCATACACTGGTTTGCGGGTGGGATTGTCAGTAGCCAAGGCTCTGGCTTGGAGTAATAAGCTTGCCTTAATTGCTGTGCCAACCTTTGAAGTGTTAGCCTTTCAGGCGCCTGAGAAAAAGAGCAAGGTTGCAGTTATTACTCAGTCCAGGCAGGGGGAAATATTGGGCGGTATATACGATTTCTCAGGCTCGGTTCCTGTTCAGCAAGGAGGATTCTTTATCTATGCCACAGATAAATTAGTACAACTCATTCCAGTTGAGGCAGTTATCCTGAGATTGGGAGAAAACCCGCCTCTGGAATCGCTCAAAAAGAGCTTGCCTGACAGGAGGATTTTGATTAACAATGAAACTACGCTGCCCCGTGGTTCAAGCGTAGCCCTATTGGGCAGAGAAAAACTGAAACAAGGCCAGACGGTTGACCCCAGAAATGTCGAGCCTATCTACCTGCAAAAAACCATTTACCGCTCTAAGAGCGCCAATGAGTGGATACCTTATCCGCCCGATGCAAGAGGCTGACTTAGACCAGGTAGCCCAAATGGAGAAGGAGATTTATTCTGATCCCTGGAGCAAAAGGATGTTCTTAGACCATCTTTTTTCTCCCACTTCCTTAAATTTGACTTTGGAAATAAATAAGGAGATTACAGGATATGCCTGCAATACGATAATACCGGAATACCTCTTAGCGATTGATAATCTGACTATCAAAAGGGACTTTCAAAAGAAAGGATATGGCTCTATACTCTTGACGAAAATAATCCAGAAGGGCAAAGAGAGTGGAATAAACACCTTTACCTTAGAGGCAAGAGAATCGAACCAAGCAGCAATAGCTCTATACAGAAAATTCGGGTTCAAGGTGGCAGGCCAGAGGAAGAGATATTATCATTCTCCGGTCGAGGATGCCTTAATCATGACCAGGGAAGAATAAATGGCGGAGTGGTTCAAGAAGATAAAAGAGGGGATTACTCCGGGAGATAAAAAGGAAATCCCGGGCGGCCTGTGGACCAAATGCACAGACTGTGGGGAGATCATGTATGTCAAAGCCCTGGAGACTAACTTATGGGTCTGCCCCAAGTGTAATTTTCATTTCCGGATTAAAAGCCGGGATTACATCGCCCTGCTTTTGGATGAGGGAAAGTTAGAAGAGAACGACCAGAACCTGATTTCGGCTGACCCCTTGAAATTCAAAGACTCCAAGCGCTATCCGGACCGAATCCGGGATTCCATCAAAAAAACCGAAATTAATGATGCGATCATCACCGGCATCGGGCAGATAACCGGAATAAAGATCAGCTTCGGGGTGATGGAATTCGGATTCATCGGCGGCTCTATGGGCTCGGTGGTGGGGGAAAAAGTGGCCCGGGCCATTGAACGCTCGCTCCAGAAGAGAATTCCACTGGTAATTGTCTCCTGCTCCGGAGGGGCCAGGATGCAGGAAGGCATATTGTCTCTGATGCAGATGGCCAAAACCTCGGCCTTGTTAGCCAGGCTGCATCAGGAGAAGATTCCTTTCATTTCCATCTTGACCAATCCCACCACTGCCGGGGTAATGGCCAGTTACGCTTCCCTTGGAGACGTCATTATTGCCGAGCCCAAGGCTCTGTTGGGTTTTGCCGGGCCGCGGGTGATTCAGCAGACCATCGGCCAGGAGCTCCCTCCCGGATTTCAGAGCTCGGAATTCTTTTTAGAGCACGGATTTTTGGACATGATTGTTAACCGCCAGGACTTGCGCAAGACCGTCTCCTTACTTTTGCAGTATCTTACTTCAGGCAACAATTCCGGAGAATGAATTACCGTCAGTGCCTGAATTACCTCTTTGACCTCCAGAAATTCGGCATTAAGTTAGGTCTGGTCAACACTACCAGGCTGCTGAACTACCTGGGCAACCCTCATCTTAAGTATCCCACTCTCCATATCGCCGGCACCAATGGCAAGGGCTCGGCCTGCGCCATGCTTGGGTCTATCATCTCCGCGGCGGGTTATCGAACCGGCCTTTATACTTCCCCCCATTTGGTCAGTTTTACCGAGCGGGTGAGAATCGGCAGAAAGGAAATCGAACCTGAGTTCATCACCGAATTTGTCAATCGGCTGAAACCCCGGATAGACCGGGATAACTACACTTTCTTTGAAGCCACGTCTGCTCTGGCCTTTCTCTATTTTGCCTACCAGAAGGTCGATTTTGCAGTAATCGAGACCGGTTTAGGGGGTAGGCTGGATGCGACCAATTTAGTTCAGCCGGAGGTAGTGGGCATCACCAACATTTCCTTAGAGCATACTGATATTCTGGGAAAGACCTTGAGAAAGATTGCCTATGAAAAAGGGGGGATCATAAAAGAGGGAGTGCCGACGGTAATTGGACCTATGGAGGCGGCCGCGAATAAAACTCTGATAGAGATTTGTAGAAAGAAAAGTTCTGAAACTATATCTTTAGCCACCAGCTCTAAATGGAAAATTGATGGACTGGCACTGGAAGGGAGTAAATTTTCAGCCAAAATAGGGAGAAGAACATATTCTGCTCTTCAGCTAAATTTAGCCGGGAGACATCAAGTGACCAATGCAGTTTTTGCTTTAAATGTTGTAGAAGAATTGAAAAAGAGCTGGAGATTGTCTGATGGAGCGGTCAGAAGAGGGTTGCAGTCTGTTTATTGGCCGGCTCGTTTTCAAATCTGGAGGAGAAAACCTCTGGTTATCCTGGATGCGGCCCATAATCCTTCCGGTGTTCAAATCTTGGTGCAAGCTTTTCAGGACCTGCTGCCCGGCAAAAAGGTGAATTTTCTCTTCGGGGTGATGGGAGATAAGGACTATTCTCAGATGCTGAGGGTGCTGGCGCAAATAGCGGAGAAGATCACTTTGGTTAGTCCAAAGAGTGAAAGGGCAGCGCCAGTTTCCCAGCTGCTGGAAATTGCTGATAGATTGAGAATGAAATGTGGAATAGCTGCTTCGGTAAAATCAGGTTTTGGTCAGATGCTTAAAGTAGGCGGAAAAGATGAAGTTCTCTGTGTGACCGGCTCTCATCATGTTATCGGGGAATTGCTGGGCTGAAAGAAGACTATTACCGGAAGGATTGCTTTATCAACTTTAGCATTTAATCTAAATTGCCGGGCATCTTTGGAATTTGCGATTTTGCCAATAATCTTGACCTGAGCCGGCAGACTGAGCGCATTAAGAAGATACTACTCTATAATCCCTTTTTCGATTCTGCCTCAATAATCCTAGGAAATGCCGCCTTGGGGAGGATTGGCCTGGGCCTAGGGCACCAGGGAAGAATTGGACAGTCTGCGGACCAGCTGGCATTTGTGCAATACGGCCAGATTTTCAACCTGTCTGAATTGGCCAGAGATAACTCCGGAACAGGCGATTCAGAAACAATTTTAAATCTGTATAGAGCTTCTGGAACTGAATTCATCTCCAGATTAAAGGGGTCATTCGTCTTAGCCATCTGGGACCAGGAGAGACAGACTTTATCCGTAGGCAATGATAGATTTGGCACCCGACCACTTTATTATCTTCAATCTCCAGGAATATTTACATTCTCTTCGGAAATGAAGGCATTGCTGACCCTTCCCCAACTGAAAAGGAAACTTGATTACCAAGCCCTAGCAGAATTCTTCTCCTTCGGTTTGGTACTGGAGAATAAAACCTTAATTGAAGAAATTAGCCTTTTGCCGCCAGGCTCAATATTGACGATCACGCCAGAGAATATAAATCTGCACAGTTACTGGAAGCCACGCTTTAGCGATTCCAACAACACTTTTAAGAGGCAAAATTCGGTGGAGGAGTGCCATGCCCTTCTGGACGCCTCAGTCAAAAAGACCATGCACCTGGCCAATTCTCCAGGATTATTCCTCAGTGGAGGACTGGATTCCCGCCTGCTGGCCGGACTGGCTGTGAATCACGCTACTGGTCTGCAAACCTTCACCTTCGGTACTTCTGATAGCTTGGATGTCCACCTGGCCGCCCAGATAGCTAACACACTGAAGACTCAACACCATTGCTTTGACATTTCTCCAGATTTTCTGCTGCACTGGGCGGAAAAGGGGCTGTGGTATACGGAAGGGATGTCGAACTGTCTGAATTTCGCAGGCATAGAAGTTCTGCCAGAACTGAGGCAAAAGTCTGTTACTGTCATGAATGGCTACGGCGGGAATGAATTCCTGGGGTTTTTGTCCGGCAATTTAGCCAGATATTATTACTCTGGAAGGCCTGCTAATCTGGTTGAAAAATTCCATTTGGATTTGAATACTCTCTTCACCGAAAACGAGCAGGTACTATTGTGGCAGCCTGACATTTTCAAAGAAATAAGGGGTGTGGCTTATGGTACTCTGAGAAGGGTGTTGAATTACAGCCAGGAAAGAACCTCCTTTACCAAGCTATACAACTTCATGCTGACCCAGAAGGCCCGACGATTGAATCTTCTGGGGATAATCATGGACCACAGCCACTTGGAGTACAGCCTCCCCTTTTATGATTATGATTTCGCTGATTTCGCCTTGTGCCTACCTCCCAGAGAGAGACTGTGGGCCAGGTTTTACAGATATTTCCTGACCAAAAACTTTCCTCTGCTGTCTCAGATTCCTTATCAGCGGACTGGCTTGCCGGTGACCGCGTCTTTAAGCTCGGTTCTTCTGAAGAGAGTTTTGGCAAAACTCGGGATGAGTATGGCTAGCAGAGGCATTCGGGCTCTCACCCCCAGCTATCTGGATTATCCCAACTGGACCAGAAGAGAGTTAAAGCCGTTAATTCTATCTGTCTTGCAGCAGAATTCCCTGACTTCGAGGCATTTATTCAATCAGGGCTATGTCAACCAACTGCTCAATGAGCACTTCAGCAGCCAGAGAGAGCATACAGCCAAGATTGGCTTACTCTTAACCTTCGAAATATGGTATCGCCAGTTTATGGAGAAAAACTATCCGGGTTGAATAATGGCTAATTTGGCCGTACTTTAATAGTATGGGAAAGGCGCAGTTTAGAATAGTCTCAGATTACCAGCCCAAAGGGGACCAGCCCCAGGCCATTGAGCAATTAGCTGATGGAATCTTGGGGGGAGAAAAATATCAAACTTTATTAGGAGTCACCGGCTCAGGCAAGACCTTCACCATGGCTAATGTTATAGCCAAAGTCGGCAAGCCGACCTTAGTCATCTCTCACAATAAAACCTTGGCCGCCCAGCTTTACGGAGAATTGAAAGGATTCTTTCCTCATAATGCAGTAGAATTTTTCATCAGCTATTATGACTACTATCAGCCGGAGGCTTATCTTCCTGCCACGGATACCTATATCGGCAAAGATACCTCCATCAATGACGACATCGACCGGCTCAGATTGAGAGCTACCGCTTCGCTGTTCGAGCGAGAGGACGTGGTCATCGTGGCCTCGGTTTCCTGCATTTACAGTTTGGGCTCACCCAAAGAATATAGAGAAGAGATGGTCTTTCTGGAAACGGGCCAGAAAAAAGAGCGGGATGAGATTCTGAAAGAATTGATTGAGATTCATTATGCCCGCAATGACATCGAATTCGGAAGAGGGACTTTCCGGGTCAGGGGAGATGTGGTAGAGATTCACCCGGCTTATGAGGAAAGCGCGGTCAGAGTGGAAATGTTCGGAGATGAAATCGAAAAGATTACGGTTATAAATACTTTGACCGGTGAAATCTTGGAGCAGAAAAATAAGATTGCCATCTATCCGGCCCGGCATTTCGTCACCACTTACCCGCAGTTAGAAGAGGCTATCAAGAATATTCAGATTGAATTGGCCGAGAGACTGGAATTCTTCCGCTCGCAGAACAGACTCTTAGAAGCTCAGAGACTTGAATCACGCACGAAATACGACCTGGAGATGATGCAGGAGATCGGCTATTGCTCCGGGATTGAGAATTACTCCCGGCATCTTTCCGGTCGTAAACCGGGGGAAAGACCTTATTGTCTGATAGACTTCTTCCCCAAAGATTTTCTCTTAATCATCGACGAGTCCCATCAGACTATTCCGCAGATTAGGGGGATGTATGCCGGAGACCGCTCCCGCAAGGAAGTTTTAGTAGAATATGGTTTCCGACTCCCTTCGGCTTTGGATAATCGCCCCCTCATGTATGATGAATTTGAATCGATGCTAAACCAGGCCATTTTTGTCTCGGCCACTCCGGCTGAATACGAGCTAGAAAAGTGTAAAGGAGTGGTAGTTGAACAATTAATCCGGCCCACCGGAATAATCGACCCTCACATAACCATCCGGCCCATAGCCAAACAGGTGGATGACCTGATTGAGGAAATCAGGGTCAGAACCAGGCGGAAGGAAAGAATTCTGGTCACTACCTTGACCAAGCGGATGGCCGAAGATTTGGCTGATTATTTGTCTCAATTAGATATTAAGGTGCGCTATCTGCATTCTGAGATTGATGCAATTGAAAGGGTGGATATACTCAGAGACCTGAGGCTGGGGGAATTCGACGTGATTGTGGGGATAAATTTGCTGCGAGAAGGACTGGATTTGCCGGAAGTCTCTCTGGTGGCCATCCTGGACGCAGACAAGGAGGGCTTTTTGCGCTCGGAGCGCTCCTTGATTCAGATTGCCGGGCGGGCGGCCAGGAACAAAGCCGGCGAAGTGATTCTCTATGCCGACGAAATCACTGATTCGATTCGCAAGGCCATGCAGGAGACGGCCCGCAGGAGAAAAATTCAGCAGGAGTATAATGAAAAGCATGGCATTATTCCCCAAACAATTTATAAGACCAAGGAAGAAATCCTACGTGCCACTGCCTTTGCCGACTCCCGGACCCCGGCAATCAAAGAGACCGATTTAAGCTATCTGGAAAAGTTGAACCGGGAGGATAAATTAGAGATTCTGACAACAGAGATGAAAAAGGCGGCAGCGAATTTAGATTTTGAAAGGGCGGCTCTGTTTAGGGATGAAATTTCTAAGCTGAAAGCAGAGAGAAAGAAGAAAAGAGTTTAGTTTATCTTTTAAATCTAATCTCTAAGAGTTTAGGCGGAGTTATAATACACCATCGATGAGAGCCGGCAGAGGTTTTAAAACAGCACTGGCAATTATCTCTGTCGCTGGGGTACTGCTAGTATTAGTAATAACCAGCCCTTTCGGAGCCGGGACCACACCGGACTCTGCTGTCTATTCCTCTGCTGCTGAAAACCTTTTGTCCGGTAGGGGGTATACTGCCTTTGATGGAAGTGTCTTTGTACACTGGCCTCCATTCTTCCCCACATTGATTGCAGCCCTCACCCTTTCGGGGATGTCTCCCCTAAATTCGGCCCGTCTTATAAATGCTCTGCTCTACGGATTGATGATTTTCGTTTCCGGGATTTGGTTAACCAGGAAGCTAGAATCAAAAGGATTGGCCCTCTTGGGTACTCTGGCGATAGCCTTGTCCCCAACGGTATTGAAGACCGTCTGCTACGTCTGGTCAGAGCCTCTTTTGATGCTGTTTGCCCTGCTGTTTCTGGTGGCAATTGACAAGTTCTCAGAGGAACCAACAGTTAGCTTGCTTTTTCTCTCTATTCTGTTTGCCGGTCTGGCTTCTCTGAGCAGATATGCGGGAATAACGGTGATCATTTCTGGTTTTCTAATCTTAATTACACAGAAAGGTAAACGGGCATCCAAGCGTTTTACAAATGCCGCTCTCTTTGGTATGGTCTCGGCAGCGCCGCTTTTAGGATGGCTGCTGCGGAATCTCTTGATTTCCTCCAGCTTGGCCGGGCAAAGACCAATACCGCAGGCTAGCTTTTCACACAATTTTTATTTAGGACTATTGACCATAAAGGAATGGTTCCTTCCCCTCGACCTGCCCGGGTCCGCTGGACTTGGCGCAATACTGTTGGTGTTTCTGCTATTTTTAGGTGGTGTGGCAATATCGATCACCGGCACCGGGAGCATGATTTTAGGTATTTCAAAGAAACTCTATCATAAGTCTGCACCGGCCATAATCTTCGTTCTGGTCTATTTCATTCTTCTGCTCATAGCCGCTTCTCTTTCAGGGATTGACCAGTTAGGCGATCGGATGCTCGTGCCAGCTTTTATTCCGCTCTTACTGATTTTTCTTCTGGGCTTGGAAGGTGGGATGTTTTATCCACAAGCCGAGCGCCTAAGGAAAAGACTCTATTGGGTAATTACCCTAGGGTTTGTCTTATGGCTGTTCTATCCCTTCCAGGGAGCGGTGTATTTCATCCAGAACTCACTCAGTCATGGTCCGGGTGGTTATTCTTCGGTGATGTGGCACGATTCGGAGATAATAGAATATCTGCGGCAAAACCGCCTAGCCGGAACCTTTTACAGTAATGATCCTTACGCCCTGTACCTCTTGGCTGGTATTCACTCCCAGCTAAGTCCGGTTAAAAGGCCCAATCTAACCCAGGCAGTTGAGGTCAATCTTTCGGAATTCAAAGAAATACTCAAGACAGATAAAGAAATTTATCTAATTTGGTTTGAGAAAGTTGAGAGGGCCTACCTGTGCACGCTGGAGGAGCTCTCTAAGGTGAGCCGCCTGGAAAAATTATTTTCTTTTTCTGATGGAGATCTGTATTTAGTCAAGACTATCTAGAAAAAAGAAAAGGCAGGCATCCTTGCCTGCCTAATCAATACCCAAACCTGAAATACTTACTACAAAACTACTTTTTCCTTCTGTATCTCAGGACACTCAGTCCGCCCATACCCAACAGGCCGGAGCCGAGCAACATCATAGTAGCCGGCTCTGGAACCGGGGAGTCGTAGCGGATGTTAGAGAGCTGGACAAAGCCGCCGGCATTGTGGAACTGCAGAGAAGAAATACTTCCTGCAAAACCCGAGGTGCCTGAGCCGAGCAGACCCGCGAAAGAACCCTGTGAGATTCCGTTGCCGTCGAAGGCTTCGATAGTCAAAGCGTTGCTCCCGATGGTCCACCAGTCAAAGTTGAAGTAAGGAGTGGGGTGGGCCATAAGAATCGTCCCGACTGTAGAACTAACACCATTCTGGCTCACGAATCCGTTGGAAATACCGAATTGATAGCCTGGAGCAAATGGGAAGGGGTCCACAAACGGGTCGCGGGAGTCAATGTACCGATAGACGTTGGCGAACGAAACTCCCCACGCCGGCAGGTACTGGTTGCCCAGGTTAATCTGAGAGTTGGACCCTAAGTTCAGGTCATTGTTGTCGAAGTAAAGAGTCATGGGGATGGCAAAGGCGGTAGATGAGACCAGAACCAGGGCGGTTAAGGTTGTAAGTACTTTTTTCACTGTATCACCTCCTTGTTCTTTAGATTCTTAAAGATGTTTTTCTCCCATATTTTGGAAGATTAACTAGGAAATAAGCAAATGACATACCGACTTGGCAAACGGTTAACCCGTTGAAAACCAAGAAGGTATCTATATGACATAAAAGGAAAATTTTTCCTGGTTGTTAAGATATCCGACAGATAATCCAGGTAAGGTAGCTCTCTTTGGGGCTTAATGAATTGAGAGTAAAGAGATTAGAATAGAAAGAGGGGATGTCAGGAAATCCCTATACTCCTCGTTAGCTGGATTTGTGATTGAAGAATTGTAAATCTGCCAGTCTACTCCAGAGTCTTTTGACTGTGGCAGGGTCCCAATGATTCTGGGAGCTGATTTTTTCCGGGGTGAGTCTGCGACGTTTATTTTGCTGTAAGTATCTGGCCAGTTGCAATAACTCCTCGATATTTTCCGGCAATTGGCTGTCAGATAAAAGAGTGTCCATTAAATATACTGCTAAATTTGCCGTAAACACCCCCATTCGCTTATTAGAGCACTCCACGAACAAATCGAATCTATTTCTGGGCTCTTCATAACCGCAGGTGATGCCGCTGCAAAGTTGCATGTGGCCTAGATTACACATTAAGTCGATCATCACATGCTCGACTAAATGGGCAAAATCAGTGCTGTCCCCCACTTTCTTGATGGGAATTCCGGAATTTAATTTAGGTGCCGGCTGAGGCCCGATCCAGTTCTCGCAACATTTATGTTGAGCCAAAGTCGGCAAGATGGTCAGTAATTGATGAAAAACAAAAGAAAAGTTACCATTCCCTTTTGAATTGCCGTTCACTTCCAAAGTGACCCGCAGGCGTTTTACTCCATTCTGGAAATTCCGGTGGAGATGGGTAATAGATAAGAATTTCCCGTAGGCAATGTCTATTATCTTCATATGAGGCAGATGGTTAGCCTTGGTCACGTCATATTCTCCTGGTATCTCTATTGTCATCGGCAAGCCCTTAAATTAATTAACTATTGCGCAAGAAAGACAGACAGGTATGTTGTCCAAATAGCTATACGTATAATTTGCGGAAAATGAACGAGGCGAAACTAAAATCCTAAGGAAGACCAAGATGGCCAAAGACTTAGTTTGCGGAATGGAAGTCGAGGAGCTGAGCGTAACGAACACTTATACCTACCAGAATCAAAAATTTTACTTCTGTTCCGAATCTTGTAAGAGAAAATTTGAGGCAGATCCGAATAAATACATTCACGCAGAGGTAAAAAACAAAACTTCTATTTCTCCTGTGGCAATGGAAACAAAAAAATTGGCTGAAAACTTAAAAGGGGGAAAATTAGAAATCGGCATTCAGGGGATGACCTGTGCCTCCTGTGTCAGCACAATTGAAGAGAATTTGAAAAAAGAAGAAGGAGTTGAAAGCGTAAATATTAATCTGGCCACTGAAAAGGGAACGGTCACTTATGACCCGAAGCAGGTGACAGTTGACCAGGTATTGAAAAACATTAAAGACTCCGGCTATACTCCGGTATTAGAAAAAGTTTCCCTGCCAATTGTGGGGATGTCCTGCGCCTCCTGCGTGGAGAAGATTGAAAAATCGGTCAAGCGGTTGCCGGGAATGGTCAACTTCAGCGTGAATTTGGCCACAGAAAATGCTTATGCTGAATTTATTCCAAGTCAAACAACACTGGCTGACATCAAAAGGGCCGTCGCTGAAGCGGGACCTTACTCGGTCGGGGAGATTGAAGCCTCTATCGACTCAGAAAAAGAGCAGCGGGGAAAAGCATTAAAAACTGTCCGGCGCAAGTTAATCATCAGTGCCATACTGTCAGCCATAGTTCTGATCCTGAGTTTCTCGGAGATGATTCCAGGTCTGAGTCAGATAGACCGTTCGGTCTGGTTTATGGTCTCCTTTATCCTGGCCACGCCGGTGCTTTTCTATTGCGGGAGTCAGTTCTTTATCGGCTTCTGGAAGGGGCTGAAACACTTTTCGGCGGATATGAACACGTTGATAGCGGTAGGAACTGCCTCAGCTTATTTCTACAGCACCGCAGCAACTTTTTTCCCCAGCTTCTTCGAACAAGTAACCGGTAAAGCCCAAGTCTACTTTGACACTGCCGCAGTTATTATCACCCTGATACTCTTAGGCAGATTTTTTGAAGCCCGGGCTAAAGGAAGGACTTCAGAAGCGATAAAAAAACTGATGGGACTGCAGGCCAAGAGCGCTACGGTTGTCAGGAATGGCGATGAGGTTGTAATCCCCATAGAAGAGGTCCAGAAAGGTGACACAGTTATCGTCAAGCCCGGAGAAAAAATTCCGGTGGATGGCAAAATAAGGGAAGGTTATGCCACGATAGATGAATCGATGGTAACCGGAGAATCGGTGCCGATGGAAAAGAAAATCGGGGATGAGGTCATAGGTGCTACTATCAATCAGACCGGCTATTTCAAGTTTGAAGCCACCAAAGTTGGTAAGGAGACGTTCCTGTCTCAAGTCGTCAAACTGGTGCAGGAAGCCCAGGGGTCTAAAGCCCCGATTCAAAGACTGGCCGATAAGATTGCCGGAGTATTTGTCCCCATAGTCATCCTGATTGCCATCGCCACACTTGGAATCTGGCTCTGGCTGGGTCCGGCGCCCCAGTTGAATTATGCCTTAGTTACTTTTGTGGCCGTTCTAATAATTGCCTGTCCCTGTGCGCTTGGCTTGGCCACGCCTACGGCCATCATGGTTGGCACTGGCCGAGGGGCAGAATTAGGAGTTTTAATCAAAGACGGAGAAACTTTAGAGACTGCCCACAAAATAAAGACCGTAGTCTTTGACAAGACCGGCACGCTGACCACAGGAAAACCAAAAGTCTTCCAGGTCTGGGCACAGAAAAATTTTAGTGAAGAGGAAGTCCTGAAGTGGGCTGCTTCTGCGGAAAAGGGCTCAGAACATCCATTAGGTAAAGCAGTCGTCGATGAAGCGCAAAAGAAAAATTTGCAGCTATCAGAGCTTACTTTTTTCCAGGCGGTGCCCGGGCAGGGGGTAAGGGCAGAAGTGGAGAAAAAGCAAATTCTGGCCGGAAGCTGGAAGCTCATGCGGATGTTTGAGGTCGATTCTACTTTAGCAGCTAAAGAGATTGATCAATTATATGAAGAAGGGGCGACCGCTTTGCTCTTGGCAGTGGACGGAAAAGCTGCGGGTGTGATCGGATTGAAGGACTCATTGAAACCGCAAGCTAAAGAGAATGTGGCTGCACTGCAGAACCATGGAATCAAGGTCATCATGCTGACCGGGGATAATCAAAAAGCGGCTAAGGCAATTGCCAAAGAGGCCGGGATTGAAGAAGTCTTAGCAGAAGTTTTGCCAGGCGATAAAGCGGCTGAAATTAAGAAACTGCAAAGGCAGGGGAAAAAAGTAGCCATGGTCGGCGACGGGATTAATGATGCTCCGGCCTTGGCTCAGGCTGATGTTGGAATAGCTTTAGGGACCGGGACTGATATAGCGATGGAGGCGGCGGATATTTCGCTGATAAAAGGTGATTTAAAAGGAGTGCTGACTGCAATTGGGCTTTCGCACCGGACCGTCAGGACGATTAAGTGGAATTTATTCTGGGCTTTTATTTACAACATCTTAGGGATTCCTATTGCGGCGGGTGTGCTTTATCCTTTCTTCAAGCTCTTACTGAATCCGATGATTGCCTCGTTTGCGATGGCATTTTCTTCGGTGTTTGTGGTGACTAATTCGCTGAGGCTGAGGAAGTTTAGAATAGGCTAATTAGTCGCAGCAGGGGCCGGCTTGTACAGGGGCGGGGCCGAATCTGAAGACGTGAATGGCGAGGTAGATGACATCCGCTAGGGAGAAGTGGCTGTCGCCGTTGACGTCGGCTAAGCAGGTGGGGCCGGGGATGGGCCAGGATTTGAAAAGGATATTGACCAGATAAACGACATCCACGATATCTGTTCTGCTATCTCCGTTTAAGTCAGCTGATTTTAAGCAGGGGGAGTATTTAACAGTTGCATAATCATAGGCATATTCAGGGTCAATTCCTTGGCTAATGCCATGGCTACGGCCAGTGACGTAGACATTTCCGAGATGGTCCAATTCCATGTCATTGGCGTAATCGTTGCCATTTACCGGGCCATTATAACTAATATTCCAAAGCAGACTACCGTCTGAAGAATATTTGATCGTGCAATAATCATAACTCGCTCCCCAGCTCCATCCTGTTACGTAAACGCTTCCACTACTATCTAAGACTAAGTCTGCTGCATAATCCTCTTTATTACTAGCACCATTGTACCGCATAATCCACAACTCTTCCCCGGTTGAAGAATATTTTATGGTAACGTAGTCATAAGCTGAGAGGTGACCCCAACTGTATCCTGTCACATATAAATTTCCCGATTTATCAGGTGCTAGAGCAATACCCCTATCTTCACGATTACCTGTCCCATTATAGCGGCGAACCCACATAGTGTCGCCGGCAGCTGAATATTTTATCGTAGCGTAGTCTCTTCCGGTTCCATCTCCGGAACTGAATCCTGTGATATAAATATTATTACGATCATCTGTTGCCACGTTGATTACTCGGTCGGCGCCACCACCGGGTCCTGCGTATGTCCTTACCCAGATTAAGTCCCCGGATGGTGAATATTTGGCTAAAATGTAATCTATTCCCAATCCGAAACTTTCACTGCTCCCAGCAACGTAGATATTGTTGGCTTTATCGACCGCAATACTAGTTGGGGAATCATTAGGTCCATGCCTCCCTAACCTTCTAACCCAAAGCGTCTCCCCATCGGGTGTATATTTGATTGTTAAAATGTCGTTTGAATTGGTTGTACTTTCACTGGTACCTGTCACTACAATATTACCATCGAGGTATAATACTCCCCAAAAACTGGACAGAGGGTTAAGGTGGATGTTAGCCTGTCGGAATCTCTGAAAGGAGGAAGGGCAGGATGACAAAGAGAAGGACGCATGATGCTGCCTTCAAGGCGAAGGTAGCC